>Ga0067045_1003334_pt1 | contig 38264 bp, 36 predicted proteins | sample TerdegcTABiofilm_FD_59184 | JGI IMG/M metagenome (GOLD analysis project Ga0067045, IMG submission 59184) | Combined Assembly of (Gp0054472, Gp0054536) Wastewater bioreactor microbial communities from Singapore -Terephthalate degrading... | reverse complement strand
TGGATGCCACCGCGGACGATCCGAATCGGCAGCGGGCGGCACGTCGACTTTTCCGGGCGGCCGGTTCGACATTTTTTGCCGCGCCGGCGCCATCCTTGCCGACCTTTCGGTCCCCCATTGCGACAAAAATGTCGCTTAGATGATTCTATCATTTATTCAAGCGCTTACGAGTTAGATGATTCCCTTTTCGACCGCTTTTTGCTTTTTTTGTGCGGCAAGGGGGTTGCCGTGCCTTGCATCCCGGCGATGGGCCGTTTACCATTTTTCTCATTCATTACAACTTCTTACGAAATAATTGCACGGTTTCGTCCATCTGGCAGGCCTGTTGCTATCTTTCAAACGCGGAAAAGGAGGTTGAACAATGGCAACGGTGAAAATGAAGCGCTACAAATCGATGTTGCATCACCGGATTGAAGAGATTTTGAAGGCCAACGGGAAGCCGCTGTTCCCCGCGCAGGACCTCAACGGGGCCCCGCCCGACCTGTACGATCTGGCCTCGTTCGAATCGGAGCGTCTCTACGAGTACGCCCTGAAGGACCGGGAAAGAAAGACGGTTCTCGAACTCATCGAGGCCATCAAGCGGATCGAGGAGGGGAATTACGGCATCTGCGAGGACTGCCTGAGACCCATTTCGGAAAAGAGGCTCCAGGTCGCGCCCGCTGCGACGCTGTGCATCGAGTGCAAGGCCGATGAGGAAAAGCGCCAGCGCGCGGAGAACATCCGAAGGGCTCACGCCCGTCACGGCATGCACCTGGGCGAACCCCCCGGCGGCAGTTGAGAGAACGCGCCCCTCCCTGCGGGACGCGAAGAGACACAGAGGAAGGCCCCCACTTCGGGGGTCTTTCTGTTTTCACCTGCTCTGTCCCCTGAGCCCCGGACCCTGGACCCTCAGACGTACATCGCCGCCGCGACGGCATAGGCAAGCGCCGGGACCAGATTGCCCACGCGGATCCGCTTGATCTCGAGGATGTTGATGCCGATGCCGAGGATGAGCAGCCCCCCCGCGGCGGTTACGGCCTCGATCACGGCCGGCTCCTGGAGAAACGTGAGCTGCGACGCCAGCAGCGTGATGGAACCCTGGACGACGAGGACCGACAGCGCGGAGAAGGCCACGCCCAGCCCCAGCGAAGAGGCGAAGGCGACGGATGCCACGCCGTCGAGGAGGGACTTGATGTACAGGATGGACGGGTCGCCCACGGTCCCGTCGCGGATGGAGCCGACGATGACCATGGCCCCCGTGCAGTAGAGGATGGAGGCCGTGACGAACCCCTGGACGAAGGTGGACGAGTCGGACCGGAAGCGCCTCTTGAGCCATTCCCCCAGGGCTTCGACCGCCCCTTCGATGTTCATGAGCTCCCCCGTGACGGCACCGGCGAGAATCGACCCGATCACCAGAAGGGGCCTCGTGCCCGACAGGGCCATCTCGAGTCCGATCAGGACCACCGAGAGGCCGAGCGCCTGCATGACGATCGTCTTGATCCGGTCCGGGAGCCGCTTCCCGATGACCGCACCCGCCAGGCTGCCCGCCACGACGGCGGCCGTGTTCACCAGGGTTCCCGTCACCGTTCACTTCCAGGTCGTCTTGAATGGATGCGCAGGTTTATCTCTATACCATCGGCGGAGCTCGCTGGCAACGACGTTGAGAAGGTGAGACGGTAAGGGCGCGATACGGAGGGAAGAACGAGTCGGCTGAATTTCCTGCCTTCTACCCCTCTCCCTGCCTTACCCTCTCATTCCGATTGACACGTTGAAGCCTCATTGATATCAAGGGAATGACTGTACGAGGGGGTCGCGCGCGTGCACACCTTCCTGTTCGAGGAAGGCCTCTGGGCCGCCAGGGGCGAATATGTCGACGGGGCCATGAACCGGGCGGCCCTCGAGGGCGAGACACGGGTCACGCACCGTCCCGGGGTCTGGCTCAACGAGGGCCGCATGCGCATCGATCTCGACGGCAGGCAGGTGGTCATCGAGAACCGCTACCGGATCGCCCCCTTCTGCGAAGGGGGCGACTTCACGAGCTGGGAATCCGACAACCCGGCCCTCGGGACGCTCCGCGGGCGTTTCGTCGTCGTCGGCGATGCCATCCTGTCGTCCTGCACGTCGGCGGACGGTCTCTACACCGGCACGGAATTCCTGTTTCGGGAAACCCCGGAGCGCTACGTCAACCGGGGCGCCCTGTTTTCCCCGGAGGGCCGGATTTCCTCGTGGTCGGTGATTTTGACGAGAAAGGGTTGAACGAAGTGTCCGGATCGGAATCGACAAAGACGATCGAGGCGTTGAAGAAAATCCGGCTGTCGGCCACGATGCTGGAGATCGGTTTCAAGAGCGACAACCTCGGGGAGGTCATCCATTGCCAGCTGGAGCTCGAGCAGCTTGCGGCAAAGCTGCAGGCCGATCACGGGGATCTCGTCACCCCGGAGCAGTGCGAGGCCGTGAAGGACAGCCTGGAGGGGTTCGTGGCCCTCGTCGACCAGGCCTTCGAGAAGGTCTCCGGCGGCAGCGGCCCCCGTTGACGCCACGCGGAAACCTTCCATGCCGGGGCCATCCCCCGCGCCCTCAACGACCGTACACCCGCATCGTGAATACCTCGCCGGTCGACAGCGTCGCGGCCATCCGGTCCAGCGTCTCTCTGTTGTCCCCGAAGGTTTCCGGCCGGGAAAAGACGTGGAGCGTCACGCCGACGGTTTCCCCTTTCAGGGGGTAGACACGGCCCCATGCGGCGTGGAGAAGGCCCTGCATCGGCCTGCTCGACTCTCCCTCCTGCCAATGGAGTCCGGAGGCATCGCAGTGGTACACGCGATAGGATCCCCTGACGCCGCGGTCGCCGCCGGTGACCAGGAACCACTGGTGATCCAGGAACGACTGGATCATCTCCGAGAGGCGCTCCTCGAGGGTCAGGACATTCTCGTAGGCAAGGACCAGCGTCCCGCCCTGAATCGCGATCAGCCCCCCGGTCTTCGGGTTGTGGAACATGAGGAGGAATCCGCCGGGGGCCCCGGGGGAAAGATATCCGGAGAACGGCCCCGGAATGACGTTCGTCCTCTCCCAGCCTTCACGGGGAAGTTCTACGACAAACCCGTAGCGGGTATTCTGGTATTCGCCTTGACCGATCGTGGGCGGCAGCGGGGCACAGCCCGCCGCGAGCGCGATGATGACGAGGGTGAAGAGTTTTCTCACCGGTCCCCCCTTGCCCTGGAATGAAACGGATTGGATGCAATTTCCGTGACGCGGGGATGCCCGACCCCGATCCAGGACCCTCCGGTGCAACGGGTGCTTCGGTTGCAATCGACCCGTTCCTGTGATAAACGGATTTTATTATGGATTTTGGCAAAATGTTTGCAGGGTAAGCCCTTTATGCCCGTATACGAATACACGGCCCTCAACGACAAGGGCAAGAAGCTCCGGGGGATCATCGACGCGCAGAGCACGGCGGCGGCCCGGCAGAAACTGCGCGAGGGAAACATCTACCTGATCGAACTGCAGGAGTCTTCGGGAAAGAAGAAGGAGAGCCTCCTGCAACGGCATGCCGGGAGGGTTTTCGGCAAGGCGGGCTCGCGCGAGGTGACCGGGATGACCCGGCAGCTGGCGACCCTCCTCGGGGCCGGCCTGCCGCTCGTCCAGTCGCTGACGACCCTGATCTCGCAGACCTCGCACCCCCATCTCAAGAAGATCCTGGCCCAGATCAAGGAGCAGGTCAACGAGGGCAGCAGCTTCTCTCAGGCCATGACCCACTACCCCCAGGTCTTCCAGCCCTTTTACCTGAACATGGTGCGGGCGGGGGAGGCCTCGGGCACGCTTCACCTCGTGCTCGAGCGGCTCGCCGACTTCAGCGAGAAGCAGCAGGCCCTCAAAGGGCGCATCCGGGCGGCCCTGGCGTACCCGCTGTTCATGTTCCTCGTCGGCAGCGTGGTCCTGTTCTTCCTGGTCACCTTCGTGGTGCCCAACGTGACGCGCATCTTCGACGAGATGCACCAGACCCTGCCGCTCATCACGATCGTCCTCATCGGCGTGAGCCGCTTCCTGGAAACCTTCTGGTGGCTGATCGTCGCCGGGATCGCGGCCGCCGCCGTCGCGCTGAAAACCTTCCTGTCGAAAACGGAGCGGGGCCGGACCCTGCGGGACCGCGTCCTGCTGCGGCTGCCCGTCATCGGCCCGATGAACCGCAAGATGGCCGTGGCGCGGTTCAGCCGGACTCTGGGGACGCTGCTCGAGAGCGGGGTGCCGTTGCTCGCCTCCCTGGAGATCGTCCGCAACATCGTGGGCAACAGCCTGATCAGCGACGCCATCCGCCGGGCCGGCAACGACGTGCGCGAGGGGCAGAGTCTCTCGGCGCCGCTGGCCCGCAGCGGTCTCTTCCCGGCGATCGCCGTCGAGATGATTTCCGTGGGCGAGCAGAGCGGAAACCTGGAGCCCATGCTCTACCGGATCGCCGACGCCTACGAGAAGGAGGTGGAATCGAGCATCACGATGCTTACCTCCCTGCTCGAGCCCGTCATGATCCTCGTCATGGGACTCGTCGTGGGCTTCATCGTGGTCTCGATCCTGCTGCCGATCTTCGAAATGAACCAGCTGGTGCGGTAACCCCGGCCGGGCGGAAAGGTGCTGACATGCGAAAGGCAATGCGGATTTCTCCGGCGGACAGGACGCGGCGCGGCCGCCGCGGCTTCACGCTGATCGAGCTGATGGTCGTCATCGTCATCCTGGGCATCCTGGCCGGCCTGATCATCCCCCGGATCATGGGGCGGCCCGACGAGGCGCGGCAGGCCAAGGCCCGCATCATGATCGAGGGGATCGAGACGGCGCTCAAGCTCTACCGCCTCGACAACGGGTTCTACCCCACGACGGACCAGGGCCTGCGGGCCCTCGTGGAGGCCCCCACCCTCCCGCCCATCCCCCGGAACTGGCGGGAGGGGGGCTATCTGGAGAAGGGGAAGGTCCCGAAGGACCCCTGGGGCAACGATTTCGTCTACCTCTGCCCCGGCACGCAGGGCGAGTTCGACCTGATCTCCTACGGCGCCGACGGGCAACCCGGCGGCGAGGGCAAGAACAAGGACATCACCAACTGGGCACAGGACTGACAAGTACGGAAGTTGCGAAGTTGAGAAGTTGGGAAGCTTGGAGAGGCTGAGAGTCTATGGCAAGCCACCGGATTTTCCGAGCTTCCTAACTTCATAGCTTCCTACCTTCACTCGCAGCGGGGCTGTATCCGATAGAAACCCCGCGGCCTAGAATGAAGATGAAAAACACAGTGCCAGGCCAGAGGGGCTACACCCTCATCGAGATCTCCGTCGTAATCGTTCTCGTCGGGGTCATTCTCCTGCTGGCCGTCCCGCGGGTGCAGGACGCCGTGTCGAGCGACCGGATGCGGACCGCCGTCAGGAACCTCACCGGCGCGGCCCGGGACCTCAAGGCCGGCGCCGTCCGCGAACAGGTCGACCATTACCTGCACCTGGACCTCGACCGGCGCTTGGTCTGGAACTCCCGGGACGACATGACGGCGGAAGTCCGGACGGCCCGCCGCAGCCAGGCCCGCCCGCTGCCGTCGGGCGTGAGGGTGGCCGACGTGGCGCTCGCCGACGAGGGGAAGAAGAACCAGGGGGAAGTCGTCATCCGGTTCTTCAGCCAGGGCTACGTCCAGCCCGCCGCCATCCACCTCACCGACGAAGAGCGGACGATGACCCTGATCTTCCAGCCCTTCCTGAGCACCTTCGAGGTGAAGGACTCCTACGTGGACGTGTGGCAGAAGTCGCGCTGAGGCGCGACGGGGTTAGGTGTGACGTGTCACGGGTCAGGTGAACAGATGCCGAAAAAAAACAAGGTGCCAAGGTTCGAGGGTTCAAGGGTTCAAGGACGCAACATCCATTCGCAGTCCTCTTCCCCTGGACCCTGGCCCCTGAACCCCGGAGCCTTCATGTCGGGCCCTGTGCCCTGCGCGAAGCATGCCGCTTCGCGACAGGGGTTTACCCTCCTGGAGGTGATGATCGCCATGGCCATCCTGGCCACGGTGCTCGTGACGGTGTTCCACTCGCAGTCGCAGAGCATCGCCATGGCCAACGAGTCGCGGGCGCTGACGACGCTCGCGCTGCTGGCGCAGAGCCGCATGGCGGAAATCGAGGGCCGGCAGGACCTCTCCACGGGGCAGACGACCGGCAACTTCGGCAGCGACTTCCCCGACTACACCTGGACGGTGAACATCTCCCAGCCCCCGGGCCCCGGGTCGAGCGCCCTGCGGAAGATCGAGGTCACCGTCGTCCACGACTACTACCCGAAGCGGCCCTGCAAGATCATCCTGTACCGGCCGGCGAGCCTGAACACGGGAAGGTAGGGGGACCGGAAGCAAGGAAGAGCGGCGCATGAGAAGAAAACGCGGCACGTTGACAGGTGTCAGGTACCGGGCGTCGGGTGAAATCCACCCGGATCCGGGCGGTCTTCACCCTGAACCCTGTACCCTGTACCCAATACCCTGCTTGAAGCGCGTCGTTTCGCCCCGCGGTTTCACCCTCGTCGAGATCCTCGTGGCCATCGCCATCCTCGCCGTCGTGCTCTCGACGATCTACGTCTCCTACATCTCGACGATGCGCATCGTGAAGAGCCTCGAGTACGGCGACGAGATCTACTGCATGGCCCGCATCACCCTGGAGCGGATGGTCCTCGACCTGCAGTCGGCCTGCAAGGACAAGGATGCCTACGAGTTCACGACGCTCAAGGACGCCACGGGCAGGCTGCCGCTCAAGGGCGTTTCCTTCCTGTCCCGGGCGCACCTCGATTTCAGCGGCCCCGGCGACACGATGGCCGTCGCGCAGATCAGCTATGAACTCGAGGGGGACCCCGAGTCGGGCGGGTTCTCCATCCTCCGCCGCGACGTGCTGAGGCAGGGGCAGGGCCGGGAGGGAGGCGAGGGCCACCTGCTGTGCAGGCGGCTGCAGCTCGTCAACCTCCGGTTCTACGACTCGAGCGGCCGCGAGTACACCCTGTGGGACAGCCGGGGCGGTCCGGAGGCCCAGCGCAACAGCCTCCCGTCGGCCGTTCTCATCGAGCTCGACTTCATCAACCCCGACGACGCGGCGAGGCCGTACCGATTCATGACCCGATTCCTTCTGCCGGGATCCGTCAAGATGTGATATGATCCACAACCCGATCCGAAACGAGAGGGGCGTCGCCCTCATCCTGGTCCTGCTCACGGTGAGCGTCATCGTGGTGCTCACGCTGCAGCTCAACGTCACCTCGCGGGCGCAGGTGCACGAGGCGGCCAACCTGAGCGACGGGATCCGGGTGCTCTACATCGCCAAGTCCGGGGTCTTCGCCGGCATGGGGCTGCTCGCCGAGGACCGGGGCGACGCCGACACCCTCAACGAGGCCTGGTCCCGGACGGAGGGCCTCCGGGAGCAGTCCAGGGACTACTTCGACGGCGGCCACCTCGAGCTCGCCATCGAGGACGAGTCCGGCAAGGTCAACATCAACAAGCTCGTCCAGGGCAACGAGTTCAACGCGGGGGTGAAGGGGGTGCTCACCCGGCTGCTCTCCCAGCCCGAGTTCAAGCTGCAGCCCCAGGAGGTGGAGGACATCCTGAGCGCCATCAAGGACTGGATCGACCCGGACTCGATCGTGACGGCAAATGGTGCAGAAAATGCATATTATCAAGGCCTTGGGAAATCCATCACCGTCCGGAACGGCCCGATGGAATCCATCGACGAGCTGCTCCTCGTGCGGGGGATCTCGCGGGAGCTCTACCGGGGGACCCCGGAGAGACCCGGCCTTGCCCGTTTTCTCACCGTCTACGGGGAGGGGAGCATCAACATCAACACGGCCCCGAAAGAGGTGCTGCGCGCCCTCTCGCCGGCCATCACCGAGGACGCGGCGACCCGGATGGACGACTACCGGAAAAACCCCGCCAACGACCTCACGAACCCCGCTTGGTACCGGAGGGTGGCGGGGTTGAGCAACACGGCCATCGACGCCGTGCCCCTCGTTACCCGGAGCGAGTACTTTCAGCTGAACTCGACGGGGCACCTCGGGACGATGAAGCGGACCATCCGGGGCATCGTGAAACGCGACGGCGACAGGAAACTCTCCATCGTCGCCTGGAGAATCGGCTGATGGCGAAGTACATCCTCGGGCTCGATATCGGCAAGAGCAGCGTCAAGGCGGTCCTCCTCGAGGCGGGCCTCCGGGGCGGCATGCGAATCGCCGCCTGGGAAAAGGTCGACGTCGCCGGCACGGCCGGGCTGCGGGAGGCCCTGCGCCGGCTCCAGGAGATCCCGATCTTCGCCGTGCCGTCCTGCCACACGTCGATCGCGGCCAGGGCCTTTTCCTTCCGCAACGTGAAGCTCCCCTTCAAGGACCGCAAGAAGATCTGCCAGACCCTGCCCTTCGAGCTGGAAGGCCAGATCCCGCACCCCGTGGAGGACGTGCTGATCGACTTCACCGTCCTGGGGCAGGGGCAGGGCTCCGAGCTCTTCGCCGCCGTGATCCCGAAGGCCGAGGTGGAGGAGCGCGTCGCGCTCCTGTCGGACTACGGCTTCGACGCGGAGACGATCGACGTCGACACGGTCGCCGTCGCGGCGCGCCTGATGACGGCGGTCCCGGCGGAGTCCCTCATCCTGCTGCTGGACGTGGGGGCCGCGGAGACGACGGGGGTCTTCTTCAAGGGGGGCACGATCCTGCAGGTCCGCTCCTTCCCCTTCGGCGGGGATACCGTGACCCACGCACTCTCCGGCGCCCTGGGCATTTCCTTCAGCGACGCCGAGGCCCGCAAGAGGCGGGGCGAGACGGCCGTGGCCGAAGAGGAGATCACCGAGGCGTGCGGGAAGTTCTTCGCCTCCCTGAAGAACACGATCGGCTCGCTCCGCATGGCCGGCCTCATCGTCGAGGAGCCGGACGCGGTCTGGCTCACCGGCGGGGGCTCCCTCTACCGGAAACTCGCCGAAGACCTCTCGCGGGCCTTCGCGGTGCCCGTGGAGAGGGTCAACGTGACCCAGCTGGCCGGCATCAAGCCCGTGGGGGGCGATGACGCGGGCTGGGATTCCATGATCATGAACGGCGCCCTCGCCCTGGCGCTTCGCCCCGTCTCGAAGGGGCCGGCCTTCAACTTCCGGCAGGGAAACGGCCGGCGCAAACCCTTGTCCATCAAGCTCGATCTCGGCATCGACCTCCGGTGGGCGGCGGCGGCCGCCGCCGTCGTCCTCCTGCTGGCCGGCGCCGATGTCACCCTGTCCTATTACGCGGACAGGACCCGGCTCGACCGGCTCAAGGCCGAGTCGGCGGCCCTGCTGCAGGCGAATTTTCCCGACGTGGCGCGCGTCGTCGACCCGGCCCAGCAGTTCCGCACCCGGATCGCCGAAGCGAAGCGCCTGGCGGCCGCCACAAAGGGCGTCCCGCCCGGAGACGCCGTTCTCGTCGTGATGAAGGACCTCTCGGAGCAGACCCCCGCGACCGCGGAGCTTCTCCTCACCGCCCTGGTCCTCGACGGGGACCGGATCGACATCCGCGGCGAGGCCGCGACGGCGGAAGCCGCCGAGGCGATCAAGAAGGCGCTGGAAGCCACCGGGCGCTACGCCGACGTCGCCGTCCGCCCCATCGGCGCCGGGCAGGCCGGCCGGGTGGAGTTCGAGCTCAAGATCACGATGGCGAAAAAACCATGAAGAAGACCTGGGACACCCTCGGGCGGCGCGAAAAAATCGCCATCCTGGGCGGGGCGGGAGTCGCCGCCCTGATCCTGCTGGTCCAGTTCGCGATCCTGCCCTTCTGGGAGGAAAAGACCCGCGTGGCCAAGGCGCTCGAGACCCAGGAGAGGGCTCTCGAGGAGATGAACGCACAGCTCGCCGAGTACCGCCTGATCAAGCGGGAGATGGACGTCATCCGGCAGGCCATGGCGACGAGACCGGCCGACTTCAGCCTGCCCGGCTTCGTGGAGCGCAAGGCGCGGGAGTCGGGAGTGCGGCAGAACGTCCGGGCGATCAACCCCTCCCCGGGGGAGAGCGCCGGGAGCTACGAGGAGGCGCTGGCGGACGTGAGCCTCGAGAGGATCACGCTGAGGCAGCTCGTGCAGTTCCTCTACAAGGCGGACTCACCGCGCGATGCCGTGAGGATCCGGAAGCTCACCGTCCGCAAGAGCACGGAGAGCCCCGAGTACCTAACGGCCACGGTCCAGCTTGCCACCTACCAGGCGGCGGCAGCTCCCAGGCCGGGCCCCGCACCCGCGCGGAAAGGGGCGTGAGAGAGGGTGGCGATGGCAAATGCCTTCCGGAAATTCGGAGGGTACGCGGCGTTCGCCGCGGTCGCGCTCCTCGTGCTCGCCTGGATGAAGATGCCCCCCGACGCGCTGCGCTCGCTCGTGCTGTCGGCCCTGTCGAAGAACAAGGCGGGGATGCAGGTGCGGCTCGATGGGGCCGAATGGGCGTTCCCCCTCGGGATCGTGCTCAAGGGGCTCACGCTCCAGCCGAGGGACGGGCGGGGCCCCGGGCTCCAGGCCGACACGGTCACGGCCCGCCCGGCGATGCTGCAGCTCCTGACGGGCCGCCTGGCCATCCGCGTCCAGGCGGCGGCCATGGGGGGCCGGATCGACGGGGACATCGCTTTTCGAAACCGCTTCTCGGCAGGCGGGCCCGTGCAGGCGGACCTCACCTTCGGCGGGATCGACGCCGCCGATTGCCCCGGTCTGACCGGGATGCTGGGACGGGCGGTTCGCGGCCGGGCGGACGGCCGGCTGCGCTTCGAGGGGCTTCCGGAACGCTGGCCCGAGGGCTCGGGCCGGCTGGAGCTTGCGCTGGCCGACGGGTTGATCCCCTTCAGGGCGCCCCTGTTCGGCCTGCAGGAGCTGGCCTTCACGAAGATGGAAGGAACCCTGGACCTGGAAAGCGGCCGTCTGAAGGTACATCGTCTCCAGGTCACGGGGGACACGCTCCAGGGAGAGTTCCAGGGCGCCATCCGCCTCGGCGGGGACCTCTCCCAGAGCCGCATCGCCCTGCGGGGCGACGTGAACATCCCGGCCGCCGGGCCGGAACGGTTCTCCGTCGAGGTGGGCGGCACGGTGTCGAGCCCCGTGGTGACGCCTCTGTGACAGGCAGGGAACGAGCATGCTGAGTTTCATGAAAACCAGGCGAAACACGATCCTGATCCTCGCGGGGATCGCCGTCGCCCTGTACCTCCTCGTCGACATCGCGTTCCTCGTCCTCGAGATCAACACGCCGCCCCCCGAGACGCCGCAGCAGGCGGCGGGGACCATCGCGGCGGACACGACGAAAGACCCCATCGAAACCTACGCCGTGATCGTCGAGCGAAACCTCTTCCGCACGACGGACCGGCCCCTCGTCGCGGACCCGATGGACCCCGGCATGCTCGAGGTCACGACCCTGCCGATCGACCTCTACGGCACGATCGCCGGCGAGGAAGGCAGGGGCTACGCGGTCATCGAAGAGCGGGACAAGAAAAGGCAGCGCCTCTACAGGGTCGGCGACAGGGTCGCCGGGGCCGTGATCGTCAAGATCCTGCGAAACGCCGTGGTCCTGCGCGTGGGGGAAAAGGACCAGGTCCTGAAGAAAAAGGAGCTTGTCGCCCGGGGGGCCGGCCGCCTCCCCGCGGCCGGGAGGCCCGGCCCGTCTCCCGCACCGGCCCCGGAGGCCGCACCCCGGCCCCCGGCCCGCCCGCCGCAGGCGCCTCCCGGTTCGCCCTCCGACCTGGCGAGCCTGCTGACGCAGGCCCGCGTGACCCCGCACGTCACGGCCGGCATGTCGGGCAAGCCCGACGGGGTCGTGATCAGCGAGATCCAGCCCGGCAGTCTCTTCGAGAACGTGGGGCTCGTCAACGGCGACATCATTCAGGAGGTCAACGGCAAGCCCGTCACCGGCGTGGCGGACCTGGTGCCCCTTTACCGGGAGCTGAGGCCCGGGGCGAACCTCTCCGTCAAGGTCAGCCGGACGGGAAGGCAGGTCGTCCTGAACCACACGGTGCAGTGATCGGGTGAAATTTGGCGGTGGCAATTTGGCGGCGGTTGTAATAAGAAATCAAGAGGAATTATACGCGGCATGTACAGTTCCCATTTCAAGCTGAGGGAGAATCCCTTCAGTCTCACTCCCGACCCGAAGTATCTCTTCCTGAGCCGCCAGCACCGGGAGGCCATCAACCATTTGATCTACGGGATCAAGGAGAAAAAGGGATTCGTCGTCATCACGGGCGGGATCGGGACGGGAAAGACGACCCTGTCCCGGGCGCTGCTCTCCAGAATGGATGCCTCCGTGGAGACGGCCCTGATCTTCAACTCGTACCTCTCGGACATGGAGCTCCTCGAGGTGATCAACCAGGAGTTCCGGGTCGCGATGACGGGGATCGAGCGCACCAAGAGGCGCTACATCGACGCCCTCAACGCGTTTTTGACGGAGAACTACAGGGCGGGGAAGAACGCCGTCGTCATCATCGACGAGGCCCAGAACCTCTCCCGGAACGTTCTGGAGCAGCTCCGGATGCTCTCCAACCTCGAGACGGAGACGGAAAAACTGCTGCAGATCGTCCTCGTCGGGCAGCCGGAGCTCCGGGACATGCTCGAGCAGCCCTCCCTGAGGCAGCTGAACGAACGGATCTCGGTACGCTACCACCTCGGCGAACTCTCGAAGGACGACGTCCCCGATTACATCGGGCACCGCCTGGCCGTCGCGGGGGGCACGGGGCACGTGAAATTCGCAGGTGACGCCTTCGGGAAGATCTGCGATTACAGCAGGGGCAACCCGCGGCGGATCAACATCCTCTGCGACAGGGCGCTCCTGGTCGCCTATGCGGGCAACCGGCTCGAGATCGACCGCAAGGTCGTCAAGCGGGCCATCCAGGATTTGAAGTCGACGGACGCGCAAAAGGGAACTTTTTTTGCAAGACGAAGAAAGGGGCTTTTTGCCCGGCACCCATGAGCACCATCACCGCCGCACTGAAACGAGCCCAGAGGGCCCATGACGAGCGCTACCTGCCCTACCGGGAGATCATCCTCGCCCGGCCGCGGGGCAGGGTCCGGGGCAAGAAGCGCCTCATCCTGGGCATCTGCCTCGCCTTGATCGTGCTTGTCGCCTCGACGGCCTTCGCGCTCATCGTCTACCTCGGGCAGGAGACCGCCGGCGGCGAAGGCGGGGCTGTGATCGCCGCCTCCGCGGCCCACCGCGCCCGGGCCGTTCTGGCCGGCCGCGAGCCCGAGCCGCTGGCGCCGGGAAGCCCGGCCCGGGACACGGAGATCCTCTTCGAGGCGGGGCTCAGGCGGCAGCAGGCCGAGAGCCTGGCGGAGGCCGAGGCGCTGTACCGCAGGGCCGTCGACGCGGACCCGAGAAACCTCGGCGCCCTGAACAACCTCGGGGTGATCTGCATGGCCCAGAAGCGGGACGAGGAGGCCATCGACATCTTCACGCGGCTCATCGACCTGAAGGGCGACTGGGCCGACCCGTACTACAATCTCGCCTGCCTCTACAGCCGGCAGGGGGACGCGCCGAAGAGCCTGTGGTACCTCAAGGTCGCCCTGTGGATGAGCAGGGAACTCAAGGAATGGGCCCGGAACGACCCGGACCTCGAGCCGCTTCGGACCCGAGAGGAATACCGGAAAATCGTCAACTAGAGGGTGAATACGCATGCCGACCCCTTCGGGAAAACAGATCCTCCTCCTGACGGCCCTTGCCGGGTTCGTGATGATCCTCGCCCTCCAGGGGCCCGCCTCGGCGGCCCGCCTGGCCGGCAACGCCCAGCCCGTCTCGGCGACGACGACGGAGCCCGTCAAGGACGGCGCCGCCGTGCAGAAAGCCGCCGACGCCGACGTCACGCCCGCAGGGGCGCCGAAAACGAAGGCCCCGGCGAAGAAGAAGACGGTCCGGTCGGCGCCTTCGAAAAAGGCCGCGGCGACCCCCGCCCGGAGAACGGCGTCCAACGACACCGGCGAAAACCGCGCCGTGGAGTCCGTGCCGGGCAAGCCGGGCAACGCGGACGGCAAGCTCGGAAAGTACGTCACCATCGATTTCGACAACGTGGACATCCTCGCCTTCATCAAGTTCATCAGCGAACTGACGGGGAAGAACTTCGTCGTCGACGAGTCGGTCAAGGGCAAGGTCAGCGTGTTCTCGCCCAGGAAGATCTCCGCCGACGAGGCCTACAGGGTCTTCGAGTCCGTGCTCGAGATCCACGGCCTGACCACGGTTCCCGCGGGGGACGTCACCAAGGTCGTCCCGAGCCAGCAGGCGAGGGAAAAGAGCGTGGCGACGCGGCTCCGTGCCGAGGGGATCGGCCCCAACGACCGCGTGATCACCCAGATCGTCCCCCTGAAGCACGCCAGCCCCGACGACATGAAGAAGATCCTGGACCCGCTGGTGTCCAAGGCGAGCGTGATCCTCTCCTACCCGCCCACCCAGACGCTCGTCATCACCGACGTGCAGTCCAACATCAAACGGCTGCTGACGATCATCTCGGCCCTCGACGTATCGGGCGTGGGCGAGCAGATCCACATCATCCCGCTCAGGCACGCCGTGGCCTCCGACACGGCCGCTTCACTCAACGCCATCTTCCAGCTCGACCAGGCGGCGCGGCGGCCCCAGCCGTCGGCGGTCACGATGCGGATCATCGCCGACGAGCGCACCAACAGCCTCATCGTGCTGGCCTCGGAGGTCTTCACCGCCCGGGTGCGCGAGTTCGTGAACATCCTCGACCGCGACATCCCCCAGGGCGAGTCGAAGATGCACGTCTACCGCCTGCAGTACGCCAACTCGGAGGACCTGGCCAAGGTCCTCATGAACCTGCCTTCGAAGACCGCGGCGGCCGCCCCGGCGGCGCCGGGGCAGCCCGCCCCCGCCGTGGTGCCCGGGCTGCGCAGCAAAGTCTCCCAGCTCTCGAGCGACGTGCAGATCGTCTCCGACAAGGCCACCAACACCCTTATCATCACGGCCAACAAGGAGGACTGGCGCATCCTCGAGGAGGTCATCCGGAAGGTGGACGTCCAGAGGGCCATGGTCTACATCGAGGCCCTGATCATGGAAGTGGACGTGAACAAGAACTTCCAGCTCGGCGTGGAGTGGAGGGCCGTCAAGGACCTCGGCAAGATCAGCGGGTTCGACACGGGGCAGGCCGCCGCGTTCGGCGGCTCCGGCGGCGGCGGGCAGGGCGGCGCCTACACCCTCTTCCCGGGGACGTCGACGCAGCCGACCTTCCCCGGCGGCTTCTCGCTGGGGGTTCTGGGGGCGGGGATCACGATCGGCGGGGTCACCTTCCCGAACATCGGCGCCGTCATCAACGCCGTGCAGCAGGACGCGGCCGTGCACATCCTCTCGAACCCGCAGCTGCTCACGAGCGACAACGAGGAGGCGACGATCAGCGTCGGCAAGAACATCCCCTACATCACAAGGGCCGAACGCTCGACGACCAACGTGGATTACACGACCTACGAATACCGCGACGTGGGGGTCATCCTCACCATCACGCCCTCCATCAACACGGAGCGCTTCGTGCGCCTGAAGGTCAGCCAGGAGGTCTCCACCATCGTCCAGGAGGAGTCCCAGGTGGGCCTCCCCACGACGCTCAAGCGAACGGCCAAGACGACGATCATGATCAAGGACAAGCAGACCATCGTGATCGGCGGCCTCATGGGCGACAGCTCCACGTCGAGCAACTACCAGGTCCCGCTGCTGGGCGACATCCCGCTGCTGGGCTGGCTCTTCAAGTCGAAAGGCCAGAGGCGCGAGAAGACGAACCTCTACATCTTCATCACCCCCCACGTGATTGAGACCGTGGCCGACGCACGGGCCCTCGAGACCGAAAAGCGCCGGGAGATCGAGACCTTCGAGGGCGGGGTGATCAAGGGCTACGGCCCCCAGCCGCCCGCGGCAGACAGGAAGGCCCCGTGACCGGGCCCGACGGACGACGTATGGAAGCCGACGAAGAGAAGCGCAATCCCCGGCCCGACGAGATCCCGGGCCTGATCCACACGGACGGCAAGCCCATCGTCGAGCTTCTCGACGAGGCCTTCGCCCCCGTGCCCGAGGACCCGCAGGCCCGTCGGCGGACGATCGGGGAGATCTATACCCACAAGAAGGCCGCCGACGAGGCCGGCCAGCTCCGCGCCCTCAGCCTCCGGTTCGGCGTCCCCCTGATGCCGGAGCTCCCGACGGACCACATGAGCGTGGAGTTCACCCGGAAGGTCCCCATCCAGTACCTCAAGAGACAGAAGCTCGTCCCCGTCGAGACGCCCGACGCCTTCCTCATCGCCGTGAACGACCCGGCGAACTTCCAGGCCGTCGACGACCTGATGAGGCTGCTCGGGCGCACCGACGCCGAGGTGGTGCTGGCCCCGGAGGGGGCGATCCTGTCGGCCATCAGCACCGCCTACGACCTGGGCCGCGACTCGGCCCAGGAGTTCATCCGGATCATGAACGGGGACTCGGCCGACAGCATCATCTCCGAGATCGAGGAGACGGCCGACCTGCTCGACGACACGAGCGACGCCCCGATCATCAAGCTCGTCAACCTCGTCCTCGCGCAGGCGATCAAGGATCGCGCGAGCGACATCCACATCGAGCCCTACGCCGCATCGCTGAAGATCCGATACCGGATCGACGGCATGCTCTACAACCTCCTGAGCCTGCCGCGGCGGATCCAGTCGCCCCTCGTCTCGCGCATCAAGATCATGGCGAAGCTCAACATCGCCGAGAAGCGGCTCCCCCAGGACGGCCGCATCGAGGTGAAGATCGGGGAGAAGAACGTGGACATCCGCGTGTCCGTCATCCCCACGGCCTTCGGCGAGCGGGTGGTCCTGAGGCTCCTGGACAAGTCCCAGTCGATCCTCACGCTCTCGGACCTGGGGCTCGACGAGGCGAAGATCCGGCAATTCGATCGGCTGATCAAGTCCCCCTACGGGATCGTCCTCGTCACGGGGCCCACCGGCAGCGGCAAGACGACGAGCCTCTACGCGGCCCTCTCGAAGATCAACAGCCCCGAGATCAACATCATCACCATCGAGGACCCCATCGAGTACCAGATCGAGGGGATCGGGCAGATCCAGGTCAACCCCAAGATCGACCTGACCTTCGCCAACGGCCTTCGCTCCATCGTCCGCCAGGACCCCGACGTGATCCTCGTGGGCGAGATCCGCGACCGCGAGACGGCGGAGATCGCCATCCAGTCCTCGCTGACGGGCCACCTCGTCTTCTCGACGCTGCACACCAACGACGCCGCGAGCGCCGTCACGCGCCTCATCGACATGGGCATCGAGCCCTTCCTCGTGGCCTCGTCGGTCATCGCCATCGTGGCGCAGCGGCTCGTTCGCGTGCTGTGCCCGCGCTGCAAGGAGGCCTACACGCCCGACGCCGAGTCCCTCGTCGACGCGGGGATCCCCCGCAGCGCCCTCGACGGCCGGCCGATCTACCGGCGAAAGGGCTGCAACGCCTGCATGAACACGGGCTACCGGGGCCGGACGGGCATCTTCGAGATCATGATGATGGACGAGGGCGTCAAGAGGCTCATCCTGAAGACGTCCGACGCCAACCAGATCAACGACGAGGCCGTCCGCAACGGCATGTCGACCCTCCTGCAGGACGGCGCCCGCAAGGTCCTCGAGGGGATCACGACGATCGAGGAAGTGCTTCGCGTCACGAGGGTTCTCAACCGCAGCGCCAGCGTCGTCCTCGAGGATGAGGCCGTCTGACGCGGGGCGTCCGGTCCCCAGGGTCCGGAAAACGCAACCCCCGGTGCCGCAACCCGGCCCGGGGGTTTTTCGTGATCGGGATGTACCCTTCCTTTTGCCTTTTGCCCTGCCCGCTCCTACCAAAGCTGCGGCTTGTACCCGTCGGGGTAGACGTCGTCCCAGCCGTTGTTCGTCAGCCGCGTGAGCCCGGAGCCGTCGAGCCGGATCGAGTAGATCTCCCTCTTCGTTTCCCCCGGCGGGACACCCGAGAAGAGCAGACGCTCGTCATCGGCGGAAAATGCGACGTTGCCGACATTCTGCACCGTCGTCGCGTTCGGCCCGTACAGGAACCCGATGCTGCCCGCGCTCTGCAGCGAGGGGATCGCGAAGACCTGGACGTAGTGCATGGTCCCCCACCCGTAGTAGTACTTGATCTCGCAGGTCATCCGGCCGCCGTCGTGGGAGACGACGGGCTGGCTGCAGCCGAGCACCGGCCCCGTCACCGCCAGGGAAGCGATATCCACGAGGTGCAGCGCCGCGACCTGGCCCGGCCCGGTGCCGGTGCCGCGGCCGAACACGACGGTGGTGGCGTTCCAGTAGTCATGACCGAAGTTGTCCGTCATGTTCGCCGGGGGCGTGGTGAGCTGCATGAGCGACGACCCGTCGGGCCTTACCTGGTAGAGCTTCCCCTGGTTGCGGAACAGCACCCAGCTGCCCGAGGGCGACCAGCGGGGCCGGGTGCCCTCGGCGAGGTTCCTCTCGGTCGCGCCCGAGGCATCGCCCACCCTCCGGACGAAGACCCGGTCGGTTCCCCCGATGACGCGGCGGAAGGCAACCCACCTGCCGTCACGGGAGACGTCGGGCATCGAGTCGTCGTGGGCGGTCACGAACAGCGCCGAGGGCTGCAGCGGGACCTCGTCGGTCGCCGACATCAGCTGCCCCTTCCCCGTTTCCTGCGACACGTAGACGACGGACGCACAGCCCCACGTCGCCGCAAGGCAGGCCATCAGCAATACGAGATGCTTTTTCATGGTCACCTCCCTGGTTTTGCAATGATGGACGATGTTGTGTCGTTGGAGGACGATCCGCGCTGTTTCGACGTGCGCCGAGGGGATCCGGGTTCGAAGAAGGGTGCGAAAATCGGTAGAGGGAACGGGGGGCTTGCGTTGCCCGACCCAGCGCAGGTTCATCATGACCGACAAGCGGCGGCCCCGTCAACAGAAATGTCTGCAGCCCCCGTTCCCGGCATGTGCTCACCGGGCGGGCGCCGCAGCTCGAACCGCCCGGCTCAGCGGGCGTAGCGCGTGGGGTCGGGGATGCCCGCCTCGCGGAACCCCTTCTTTCGAAGAATGCAGCTGTCGCAGTCGCCGCAGGCCCTGCCCTTCGAATCGGGGTCGTAACAGCTGTGGGTGAGCCCGTAATCCACTCCGAGGCCCGTCCCCGTGCGGATGATCCCGGCCTTGGTCATGCGTATCAGAGGCGTCCGGACGGCGATCCGCAGCTTTCCCTCCACCGCCGCTTTGATGGCCAGGTTGGCCATCGTTTCGAAGGCGCGGATATACTCGGGCCGACAGTCGGGGTAGCCCGAATAGTCGACGGCATTGACGCCGATGAAGATGTCGGCCGCCTCCAGGACCTCCGCCCAGGCAAGCGCGTAGGACAGGAAGATGGTGTTGCGGGCCGGCACGTACGTCACCGGGATCGCGCTCATCATGTCCCCCTCGCTTCGGCCGCGGGGCACGGCGATGTCGGCCGTGAGGGCCGACCCCCCGATCGCCCCGAGATCGATCCGGATCACGAGGTGCCGCCGGGCGCCCAGCGCATGGGAGACTTTCCGGGCCGCATCGAGCTCCACGGCGTGGCGCTGGCCGTAGTCGAAGCTCAGGCTGTAGAGCTCGAAGCCCTCGCTCCTCGCGACGGCCATGGCGGTCGTGGAGTCGATGCCGCCGCTTGCGAGGATCACCGCTTTGCTGCCCGCTGCCATCTTCACCCCCTGTTCAGACCGTCCTCGCGCCGCTTCAGCGCCGTCAGCCCCGCCGTCGCCGCCAGCAGGAGAACGATGCTCAGCGCCCAGACGGACCGGTAAGACCCGAGGACGTCATAGAGGATTCCGCCGACGATGGGCCCAAGCCCCCCGCCGACGCCGGCCACGAAGAAGTTGAGCGCCCCGTAGACCGACCCGATGCTCTCCCTGCCGAACCGGCCCGACGCGATGATGGGGAGGATCGGGCCGAGGCAGCCGTACCCGAACCCGAAGACGAGCGCGTAGGCAAAGAGCCCCTCCACCGTCTTCGCCGTCAGCAGGACGGCAAGCCCCGCGGCCATGACCAGGTAGCCCAGCATGGCGGAGTACTTGGGGTCCGGCAGGCGGTCGCTCACCGAGCCGAAGAACAGCTGGCCGCAGAACCCCGCCAGGGCGATCGCCCCCAGGGAGGCGGCCGCGGCGAGGCGGTCGATGCCCAGATCCAGCGCGTAGGGCACCTGATGGACGAACGCCATGAGGACGATCATGACCGCCGTTCCCTGGCAGAGCGACAGGATCCAGAAGCGCGAATCCCGAATGGCCTCTTTGAGAGGGATCGCCGCGGACTGGCCCGGGTCCCCGCAGGACTCCCCGGCATCCCCCGCCGTCGGGTCGCCGATTCCGTCGGGGCAGAGCCCATAGGCCTCCGGCTTCGTTCTCCCCAGGAAGACCTGGGCGACGAGCACGCCGGCCGCAAGCAGGGTGAGCCCGAGGGCGATGAACCCGGCCTGCCAGCCCTGCTCCTTCACGACCCAGCCGACAGCGGGGGTCATGATCATCGTCCCGAAGCTCACGCCCATGGACGCGATGCCGATGGCCATGCCGCGCCTGCGCACGAACCACTTGCCCACGGAGGAATTGCCCACGACGATGCCCGTCCAGGACGAGCCCAGGCCGCAGAGAAGCCCGTAGGCCAGGTAGAAGGCCGTCGGGGTGTCGACGAAGGCCGCCAGGAAAAACCCCAGCGCGCCCACCGCGGCCCCCGCCGAGGCGACCCAGCGCGGCGCGATGCGGTCCAGGAGCCTTCCGGCAACGATGCCCCCCGCGGCGAAGAAGAGCATGTTGAGCGAGGCGGCCAGGGAGATGACGGTGCGCGACCAGCCGTTCTCCGCCGTCAGGGGCTGGACGAAGATGCCGAAGCTGTAGCGCGCCCCGTAGCTGACGGCGTGAAGCAGGAAGGCGCCCGCCACGACGTACCAGCCCCAGAACAACACGCGCCCCGATGTCGAATTCATCTTCGCAAACATCGGCTCATTAAGGACGGAAGAACGGGGTTTGTCAATACTCCTCTGCTTCCCGACTTCACAGCTTCATCTTCTCCCGTACCCTTTACCCTGTACCCTGAACCCGAAGTGTGCTACAAGCAGGCATCAAAAACGGCACCCCGAGGATTTCACCGACCATCATGCACGGAAGCCGCACCCGCAAGCCCACCCCGGCCCGGCGCCGGAGACGGCACCCCCGACGAGACAACCCTCCGCGGTTCAAGCCCGAAGCCGAACCCGTCCTCAACGACGTTCTCTCCCGGATCGGGAGACCCGAGGAGGCGCCCTTCAGGCCGGATGCCTTTCAGCTCGACGCCCTCGACGCCATCCGCCGCGGCGACTGCCTCGTCATGGCCCCGACGGGATCGGGCAAGACCTGGATCGCCGAGCAGGCCATCCAGGAGGTGCTCCGGGAAGGGAGGCGCTGCTGGTACGCCTCGCCCCTGAAGGCCCTGTCGAACGCCAAGTGGGTCGAGTTCGGCGACCGCTTCGAAAGCATGAACGTGGGCATCCTCACGGGCGACACGAAGGAGAACACGGACGCCCCTGTGATCGTGGGGACCACGGAAATCCTGCGCAACCAGCTCTACGACGCCATGCACGAGGGCCGCGACCTGCCCTTCGACCTCGTGATCCTCGACGAGGCCCACTACCTCGGCGACGAGGAGCGAGGGGTCGTCTGGGAAGAGATCATGATCTACCTGCCCGTGCGGGTGAACCTCCTTCTGCTCTCCGCCACGATCGAGAACGGCCGCGAGATCGCCGCCTGGCTCGAGGGTCTGCGCCGCAAGCCCTGCAGGGTCATCGAGGAGAGGCGCCGGCCCGTCCCCCTGTACCCGCTGTTCCTGCACCCTTCGGGGCGGCTCATGCCCTTCCTCAACAAGCGCAGGCTTTTCGGTGGCGTCGAGCAGTTCGTCCGCGAGCGGGGAGCGCGGAAGCGCGGCGGCCGGCGGGTTCCGCCCTACGGCGAGATTCTCCGCGTGCTGAGGCAATTCAACCTGCTGCCGGCCATCTTCTTTCTCCAGTCCCGGGCCGAGTGCGACAGCGCCCTGAAGAGCTGCCGCCCCGTCGCGGCCCCCCCGGACGAGGGCTTCGAGGAGGCCCTCCGGGAGCAGATCGAGCGAACCCCGCGGCTCGCCCAGCACCGGCAGCTCGACGCGCTGCGGCTCGCCCGCGTCGCGTCTCACCACGGCGGGCAGCTCCCCCCGTGGAAATTCCTCGTGGAGAGCATGATGAAGCGCGGCTTCCTCGAGGCCATCTTCGCCACCTCCACCGTGGCCGCGGGGGTGAACTTCCCGGCCCGCACGATCGTCCTGTTCAACTCGGACTACTTCAACGGCCACGAGTGCGTCCCGCTCGACGCCACGGGCTTTCACCAGATGACGGGCAGGGCCGGCCGCCGGGGGCAGGACAACATCGGCTTCATGCTTCTCGTGCCGGGGCGGTTCATGGACCTCGAGCATATCCGAAGGCTCGTCTTCACGCGCTCCGAGGACATCGTGAGCCGCATCAAGAGCGACTTTTCCATGGTGCTCAACCTGCTGCTCTCCCAGACCCTCGAGAACGTGCGCCACATCTTCGAAAACTCGCTCGCGGCCTACCAGCAGGACGGGGACCGCAGGGAGAGCCGGAAAAACGCCGCCTCTCGACTCTGGCGGGCGTTCCAGCGCCACCTGAACTTCCTGAAGGCCGAGGGGTTCGTCGGCGACGACGACCGCCTCACGGCGGACGGCATCTGGGCCTCGCAGCTGCGGCTCGACCACCCCGTGCTGATCGCCGAGTGCCTGCGGACGGGCGCGCTGCCCCGCGACGACGCGGCGCTGCTGGCCGCCGTGATCGCCCCCTTCGTCTATGACCGGGGACAGGAGATCGCCGTCAAGCGCAAGGAGCTCCCCAAGAGGCTCGTCGCCGCTTACGACCGGGTCATCGACACGGTTTCCCCCATGATGGAACGGCTCGACGCCGGGGGGTTCGGGCTCAACCCGCTGCCTCTCTGGACGGCAGCCGTGATCTACGACTGGGCCCGGGGCCGCGACTGGGACCGGATCGTCGAGCGCTACGGCTTCGCGGACGGCGACATGGCGATGCTCGTCTCCCGGACGGCCGACAACCTGCGGCAGATCGCCTCCCTGCGGGACACCCACCCCGATGTGGCCGACCTGGCCTGGAAGGCGCGGGAGTCCCTGATGCGGGAACCCGTCGTATTCTAGCCGATCGCGCCGTCCTCCGGCACGGGGAGCCGGATCCGGGAACGAATCCCCGCCCGGGCCCCGGGCCCCGGATTTGTTGCTTGACATTTTCGCACCGGCAGGGCTATATAAACGCCTTCCGATACGAAACCGGGCCGGATCTCTCCGGCCCTCTTTTTACAGAGGACAAACGCGTCCCCATCGTCTAGAGGCCTAGGACATCGGCCTTTCACGCCGACGACCGGGGTTCGACTCCCCGTGGGGACGCCAGAAAAAAGGGGATATCCGCGCAGGGTATCCCCTTTTTCACGTTTTCTTTGAGGCACGAATTCTCAGCGGAAGCGGCCGATAAAACCGTCGAAGCCCAGCGCCGAGGAGATCCTTTCCGCCGTCGTCATCAGGGGCGGCACGAACTTCTCGATCATCTCGTCATAGCTGACCATCTGGCTGATGAAGGACATGCTCAGGGACGCCTCCACCTCGCCCCTGCCGTTGAAAACGGGCACCCCGATGGCCCTCAGTCCCGGCACCCACTCCCCGTCGTTGGATGCATACCCTCTGGCGCGCACCGTCTCCAGGATGGCATGGAGTCTCTCGCCGTGCCTGCCGATATGCTTGACCGCCTCCTTGTCCTGAAGAAGCTCCTGCAGGAACCGATCGTAGCGCTCGGGCGGGAGAAACGCGATGAGCGAGCGTCCCATGGCCGTGAGGTAGCTGTTCACCCGGCTCCCCACGTGAAGGTTGGTGTTGATGATCTTGCGCACCGTGATCCGCTCGATGTAGAGCATCTCCGTTCGGTCCAGGACGGCCAGGTTGACGTTCTGATCGGTCTCACGGGACAGGGCCTCCATGAAAGGGAACGCCGTCTGCCGGAGATCCATGCCCGAGAGGACCGAAAAGCCCAGGGCCATGACCCGCGGCGCCAGCGCATACATCCTGGTCCGGGAATCGAACGTCACGTAGTTGACCGTCAGGAGCGTCTTGAGGAACCGGTGCACCGTTGTCTTGGGCAGGCCGGTCTTGCTGGAGAGCTCCTGGAGGCTGAGCCGGGACTCGGACGGCGTGAAGGATTCCAGGATCTCGAGTCCCCGGATGAGGGAATTCACGCGTTTCGGCTGGGCCATGGCATGTTCCATAAAGTGGCAAGGGATATTGCGTAGTGAAATACCTTCATTGCACCGCTCCTGTCAAGCACGTCCTTGCATCTGCCGGCTTGTCTTCCCCGTCTTTCTTCGGTACACTGCGCTGCGCAAGCACCGGAGATCGTATTTACACGTCTCTCTTCCTCACCCCGCGGATCGACCCCCTCGACCGCCGCGCGGCGGTCGTCGTCCGGGACGGAACGCAGGCGGCGAGGGGCGAGTGCAACCCAGCGGGCAACTTGCGGGCCTTCGCGCCGCGCGGTCCGCATACAGGCTGAGGTGACCCATGGCCCTGCACAAGCTGGCAGGCAAGCCGGCCCCTAAATCGATGCTCGTCAACATCCCCCGGCTGGTGACGGCCTACTACACGAACCGCCCGGATCCGTGCCGGAGCGAGGAGCGGGTCGCCTTCGGGACCTCGGGGCACCGGGGGTCCTCCCTCGGCCGCAGCTTCAACGAAGACCACATCCTGGCCGCCACCCAGGCCGTCTGCGATTACCGTTGCCGCAGGGGCGCCGGGCCCCTCTTCGTCGGGATCGACACCCACGCCCTCTCGGAGCCCAGCTTCGCGACGGCCCTCGAGGTGCTCGCCGCCAACGGCGTCGACACGATGGTGCAGGCGGGCCGAGGGTACACGCCCACGCCGGTCATCTCCCACGCCATCCTGACCTACAACCGCGGCAGGACCGGGGCCCTCGCCGACGGCATCGTCATCACGCCCTCCCACAACCCGCCCGAGGACGGCGGATTCAAGTACAATCCCCCCGAGGGCGGTCCCGCCGACGTGGAGGCGACGCGCTGGATCGAGGACCGGGCGAACGAGTACCTGGCCGACGCGCTGCGGGGCGTAAAGAGAATGCCCTTCGAGAAGGCGCTTCGGGCCGGCACGACCCACGAGCACGACTACGTCGGCCCCTACGTGGAGGATCTCGCGAACGTCGTCGACATGACGGGCATCGCAGGGTCGGGGATCCGGGTCGCCGTGGACCCCATGGGGGGAGCCTCCCTGCCCTTCTGGGACCCCGTGGCCTCCCGCTACGGCATCCGCCTCGACGTGGTCAACCGCGACGTGGACCCCGCCTTCGGGTTCATGACCGTCGACAGGGACGGCAAGATCCGGATGGACTGCTCTTCCCCGTACGCGATGGCGCGCCTCATCGGGCTCAAGGACCGCTACGACGTCGCCTTCGGCAACGACCCCGACGGCGACCGCCACGGCATCGTGACGCGCAGCGCCGGGCTCATGAACCCCAACCACTACCTCGCCGTTGCCATCTGGTACCTGTTCCAAAACCGGCCCGGGTGGAGGCGAGACGCGGCCGTGGGCAAGACGCTCGTATCGAGCAGCCTCATCGACCGCCTGGCCGCCCATCTCGGCCGGCCCCTCTGCGAGGTCCCCGTGGGGTTCAAGTGGTTCGTCGGCGGCCTTCTCGACGGCACCTGCGGGTTCGGCGGCGAGGAGAGCGCGGGGGCGTCTTTCCTCCGAATGGACGGCACGGCGTGGACGACCGACAAGGACGGTCTCATCATGGGGCTGCTGGCCGCCGAGATCACCGCGAAAACGGGACGCGACCCCGCCGAGCACTACGCGGAGATCGCCGGGCGCTTCGGAAGCCCCCTGTACGAGCGGATGGACGTGGCGGCCTCGGCCGAGCAGAAGGCGGTGCTCGCGAAACTCTCGCCCGGGCAGGTGGGTGCATCGGAGCTGGCCGGGGAGCCCATCACGGCGCGCTTCACCGAGGCGCCCGGAAACGGCATGCCCATCGGCGGCCTGAAGGTCGTCACCCGCAGCGGATGGTTCGCGGCGCGTCCGTCGGGCACGGAGAACATCTACAAGATCTACACGGAAAGCTTCCGGGACCGGGAGCACCTCGCACGGATCCAGGAAGAGGCCAGGTCGATCATCGCGGAGGTCTTCCGTAAGGCGGGTGTCTGAAAGGCAGGGTACAGGGTATCGGAAAAGGATGGAAGTGAAGAAGAGAGGAAGTCAGGAAGCGCGCAATGTCCCACCGCACTCCATCCCATGACGGATTAACCGAACTTCTCCGCTTCCCGAATTCACAGTTTCATCACAAAAAAATCCCCGGTCGAAAAACCGGGGATTTTTCTGTTCACAGCCTCGGCCTTCGGCTCCGCGCCTCCGGCCTTCGGGCTCAGTTTACGGCTGCATCACGAAGAACATGGCGTTGCGGTTCTTGGCCCAGCAGGCCTCGTTGGATTCCTTGCAGACCGGCTTTTCTTCGCCCCAGCTGACCGTCTTGATCCGCTTTTCCTCGACACCGGCCGCCTTCAGCGCCTTGGCCGCAGAGTCGGCCCTTCTCTGGCCCAGGGCCATGTTGTACTCGTTGGTGCCGCGCTCGTCGCAGTTGCCGGCGATGAGGACGTTGTTGGCCTTGTTGGCCTTGAAGTAATCAGCGTTCTTCTTCACCACGTCCTTGAACTCGGGCTTCACGTTGTACTTGTCGAAGTCGAAGTAAATCGTGTCGAGCTGCGCAACGGCGCCCGGGGGCAGCACGGCGGCGGGCGCGGGGACTGCAGCGGCCGCGGCGGGCCCGAGGAAGATCTTCTCCACGAAGTCCGCCATGCCTGCCGCCGATTCGACCTGTTCCCCCTTCACCATGAACCCGCACTGGCCGGCCTTCACGACCTTGTCCAGCAGCTCCTTGCCCTCGCCCGTGGGGTCCTTGCCGATGAGGACGGCGTAGATGCAGATGTTGTCCTTCAGGGCGGCCTTCATCGCCTGCGCCGAGGCAGGGGCCTTCGGCATCTCGAGGCCGTCGCTGAAGATGACGAGGGCCGACTTGCCCGCCAGGGGCTTGAAGTCCGCCGTGGCGGCGTCGATGGCCTTTTCCAGGGGGCTTTCAACACCCGCGGTGTTGACCGCGAAGATGGCCTTGCCGAAGTCCTCCTTCACGTAGGGGGCCATCCCGTACCACAGTTTGGTGTCGAACGGCCTCGTAAGCCATCGCTGACCTGCAAAATCCCGCAGGCCGGCCGTAAGCTTCAGGTTGGGGATCGTGTCGTTGAAGAGCCGCACGAGGTGCTGCTGGTACTCCAGCTTGTTCGTCTTCATCGGGCTGGTGTACGCGAAGTGCTTCCACTCGTAGGGGTCTTCCATGGACGCCGAGGTGTCCATGACGACCTGGAAGTTGTTGGTCTTCTGGACCAGGGCGCCGGATTTCAGTTTGGGGTTGAGGTCCTGTGCCGGGATTGGTTTGATGACCGTCGCGCAGCCGCCCAGCAGGGCCAAGCTCATGACGACAACGAGCAACTTGATCAAGTTCCTGATCATACGATACCCTCCTTGTGGATGAATTGCTTCTTCTGGTTCGGTGGTGTTGAGACGGAGTTGTCGAGCCGGATGACGCACCAAGATTCGATTCAGACGGTTCACGATGAGTTGTAGAATTGCATCGGCCCAGGCACTCGACAAGCCGGAACGAAAAAAACAGGATCCTTGAGACATCCCGCGGAGAGTGGTTCCCTCGCTCTCCCCCCTTGAATTGGCCGTGAATATATAAAAAATCAGCTGCGAATTCAACGATTAAATGCCGGTGGCGCAAAAAAAAATACCCCCCGGGACACCCCCTGTTTTTCTGGACCTTCCCCGCCGTTTCTGTCAAAATGACGAAGCTTTAGCTTCACCCAGCCACCCCGAAGGAGGCAGACGCGCATGAAGGTGATCGCATTCAACGGCAGCGCCCGAAAGGACGGCAACACGGCCATCCTGCTCAACACGGTTCTCGAAGAGATCGGGAAGGAAGGCATCGAGACGGAGCTCTACCAGCTCGCGGGCAAGAAGATCCAGGGTTGCCTCGCCTGCTACAAGTGCATGAAAAACAAGGACAAGCGCTGCGCCGGGCACAAGGATATCGTCAACGAGTGCATCGCGAAGATGGTCGAGGCCGACGGGATCCTCCTCGGCTCCCCCACCTACTTCGCCGACGTGTCGGCCGCCATGCGCGCCCTCATCGAGCGGACGGGCTACGTGGCCCGGGCCAACGACTACCTGTTCAAGCGCAAGGTGGGCGCCGGGGTCATCGCCGTGCGCCGAGGGGGGGCCATACACGCCTTCAACTCTCTCAACCTCTTCTTTTTCTACCAGCAGATGATCAACCCCGGCTCCAGCTACTGGGCCTTCGCCATCGGCCGGGAGCCCGGCGAGGTGCTCAACGACGACGAGGGGATCCGGACCATGAAGACCCTGGGGCAGAATGTGGCCTGGCTGCTCAAGAAAGTGCGCGCCTGAGGGTTCGGCAAAATTTTCGCGCCGGGCCTTGCATCGGGGCCAGAAGATCCATATAGTAGACGCAATACCGACATCGAAAAGGAAATCGAGCCATGTGGAAGAAGATCGCTTCGCTGCTGCTGACGGTCGCCGCCCTCGTCGCGCTGCTCAGCGCCTGTGCCACCACGGACGGCAAGCATCCCCTCCGTTACGAGCCCACGAACGTGCCTGCCGGCCACAGGCCCCCGCCCACGTCGGGTGGTCCGTAGGAACGACGCGGCGGAGGCAAGCCCCATGGCACCTTCAGCCGGGATGAACATCGCCGTCGTCGGCGCCGGCATATCGGGCATCATGTCGGCCTACCTGCTGCAGCGCCGTCACCGGGTGACCCTCTTCGAGAAGAACGGCTACATCGGCGGCCACACGAACACGGCCGTCATCGGAGAGGGACCCGACGCCGGCCTGACCGTGGACACGGGCTTCATCGTCCACAACGAGCGCACCTACCCGCTGTTCCGCACCTTCCTGAAACAGCTGGGCGTAGCGGCGGCGCCCACGGACATGTCCTTCAGCTGCCAGGACGACGAGACGGGGTTCCACTACAGCAGCCTCGGATTCAACGGCTTCTTCGCGCAGCGCGAAAACCTCTTCAAGCCTTCCTACTGGGCCTTCCTGCTGGGCATCCAGCGTTTCTGCAGCCGCACGCAGGCCCTATTCGAACAGGGGAAACTGGGCGGCCTGACCCTGGGCGAGTACGCCCGTCGGGAGCGATTCCGGCGGGACGTGATCGACCAGTTCGTCGTCCCCATGGCCTCGGCCATCTGGTCGGCCTCGGAGGCCAAGACGATGGAGTTCCCCATGGAGTCCTTCGCGCGGTTCTACTCGAACCACGGCCTGCTGTCGGTGTGGGACCACCCGGCCTGGTACTACATCCCGGGGGGGAGCCGGACGTACGTCACGGCCTTCCTCAAGGGCTTCACGGGGGAGGTCCTTTCGAAATGCCCCGTCGCGGCCGTCCGGAGAACCGGCCGGGCCGTGACCCTGAAACTCGCCGACGGCGCCGAACGGACCTTCGACGCCGTCGTGATCGCGGCGCACGCCGACGAGGCCCTGCGGATGCTCGCCGACCCGTCCCCGGAGGAGGCGCGCCTGCTGGGCGCCTGGAGGTACTCGGAGAACCGGACCGTGCTGCACCGCGACACGTCGTGGCTCCCCTCCAACCAAAGGGCCTGGGCCTCGTGGAACTACCGGCACGACCCGTCCGTCCCCAGGACGTACCCCGCCACGGTCACCTACTACATGAACCACCTGCAGCGCCTCGACGCGCGTTCGCACTACTGCGTCACCCTCAACCCCTGGAAACCCGTGGCGGCCTCCGAGGTCATCGACGAGATGACCTACCACCACCCGATGTACACCTTCGAGTCCATGGCGACGCAGCCCGAGCTGCCCTCGCTCAACGGCCGGCGCAACACCTATTTCTGCGGCGCCTACTTCGGCTACGGCTTCCACGAGGACGGAACGCGCTCCGCCGTGGAGATGGCCCGAAACTTCGACATCGAACTATAAGGCAGTCCATAATAGAAAATACCTTTCGGTCGCTGATTGCGTCTCTGTCCATTCTGAGCCTTTAATACCGGCGTTGCCCTTTATGCTACACATGTTCATATGATCATGAACTGACTACTATGAGCGCATTCCTCTACGACGGATTCATCGAACATTGCCGCCACAAGCCCCGGGAGCACCGGTTCCGCTACCCCCTGTACGTTTACGGCTTCGACCTCGAGGACCTGCCGGAACTGGACCGCAGGCTCCCCTTCTTCGGGTACAACCGCTTCCGGCCCGCGGCGGTCCATGACCGGGACTACCTCGACGAAGGCCCGGGGACGATCCGCGAAAAGCTCGACCGCTTCCTGGCGAAAGAGGGGTTCGGCGAGCCCGTGGCCCGCGTGTTTCTCGTCACGTCGCCGCGCTACTTCAACTACGTGTTCAACCCCGTGAGCTTCTACTGGCTCTTCGCCGCCGACGGCAGCCTGGCGGGCAACGTGGCGGAGGTCAACAACACCTTCGGGGAGAAGCACCTCTACATCCTGCGCTCGCCGCGCCGCGCGGGCGGGGATCGCACGGCCGCCTACAGCGCCGAGAAGGCCTTTCACGTCTCCCCCTTCAACCGCATCGAGGGGACCTACGAATTCACCTTCGCCGACATCTCGAAAGAGCTCGACGTGCGGATCGACATCCGCAAGGAGGGCGAGATCGTCTTCGAGGCGCAGCTGCGGGGGTCGCCCGAGCCGCTCACCGCGGCAAGCCAGCTCAGGATGTTCCTGCGCCACCCCGTCGCGCCGCACCTCTCCATGCCCCGCATCCTCTACGAGGCGGCGAGGCTCTCCTTCGGCAAGAAGCTCACCTACCACGACAAGCCCGCGCCGCTGAGTCCCATGACGATCCGGGTGAACCCGCCCACGCTCGTGCAGCGCAGGTGCATGAAGACCGCCTTCGACCTATTCGGTCGCGCCGAGCGGGGCGTCCTGCGCATGCGCCTTCCCGACGGGTCCGTGAAGACCTTCGGCGAAGCCTCCTCGCCCGGGGACGTGGAGATGACCGTGCGGGACTGGCGGTTCTTCTCGCGTGCCGTCATCGGGGGCGACATCGGCCTCGGGGAGTCCTACATGGACGACGAGTGGGACGCGCCCGATCTGGCGGGGACGCTCGCCTGGTTCATTCGGAACCGCGACGCCTTTTTCGGCCGCTATCAGCGCCTCGAGCCCGTATTCGACCGGCTCAACCGGATCCTGTACCCCATGGTGGAGAACTCGATCCACGGCAGCAGGAAGAACATCATCACGCACTACGACCTGGGCAACGAGTTCTTCAAGGTCTTCCTGGACCCGTCGATGACCTACTCCTGCGCGCGCTGGCTGAACGAGAACGACACGCTCGAACAGGCCCAGAAAAACAAGCTGCAGGACATGATCCGCAAGGCGGCGATCGGCCCCGGTGATCACGTCCTCGAGATCGGCTGCGGGTGGGGCAGCTTCGCCGTCGAGGCGGTGAAGACCACGGGATGCCGGCTGACGGGCATCACCATTTCGGACGCCCAGTACGAGGTTGCCCGCGAGCGCATCCGCCGCGAGGCGATCGAGGACCGCGTGGAGATCATCCTGCGCGACTATCGCGAGATCAGGGGCCCTTTCGACCGGATCGTCTCCATCGAGATGCTCGAGGCCGTGGGTCACCGGTACCTCCAGAAGTTCTTCGAGTGTTGCGACCGGCTCCTCAGACCCGGCGGCGTGATGGCCCTTCAGTTCATCTCCATCCCCGACCGCCGCTACGACCAGTACCGCAGGGGCCACGACTGGATCCGCAAGCACATCTTCCCGGGCGGCGAACTGCCGTCGCTGACCGTCGTCATGGAATCGGTGGCGAAGCGGACCTGCCTCAACGTGCAGGGCGTTGAGAACATCGGGAAGGATTACGCGCGTACGCTGCGCGAGTGGCGCAAGCGCTTCCTGGCGGGGATCGACCGGGTGGCCGCGCTGGGCTTCGACCGCACCTTCCAGCGCAAATGGGTCTACTACCTGGCGGGCTGCGAGGCCTGCTTCGCCACGGGCTACCTCGGCGATCTGCAGATGGTGATGACGAAGTCGGAAATCGGATTTTAGGGTCCAGGGGTCAGGGTCCGGGGTCCAAGAGAAGATGAAGCTGTGAAGTTGGGAAGCTGAGAAGTTCGGTTAAGCCGTCATGTGACATGGAATGCGGTGGGACATTCCGCGCTTCCTGACTTCCTCTCTTCTTCACTTCCATCCTTTTCCGATACCCTGCACCCTGTGCCCGAGACCCTGTTTCCCGGTCTCTGTACCCCACAAAAGGAGCCCCTATCATGAAAGGCAATGTAAGCATCGGTTTGCTGCTGGTAACCGTGATCGCCCTCTCGGGCTGCACGGGAGGAAAACCCATGACCCTCGAGAACTACCACCGGGAACTGGCCGCCACGGACCCGGCAAGGACGGCCCTGGCCAGGCCGGGATCGGCGGAGGAGAAGGCGGGCATCGAGGCCTTCAGGGAGTACTACAAGGTCTTCGCCGCAGACGTGATCCGGCGAGACACGAAGAAGCTCTACGCAAAGGACGCCTTCTTCAAGGACGGCTACAAGGAGGTCAAGGGCGTCGAGGCCATCGAGACCTATTTCCTCGCGACCACGGAAGCCATCGAGTCGTGCACCTTCGACATCGCCGACGTGAGCGTCCACGAGGGCAACTACTACTTCCGCTGGGTCATGAAGCTCACGATCAAGCGCGACAGGGACAACCCGATGGAGCAGATCGGCATGTCCCACGTCCGCTTCGGGCCCGACGGGAAAGTCGTTTTCCACGCCGACTACTGGGACACGAGCATCGTCTTCGAGCGCGCCCCCGTCATCGGTTCCATCATCCGGTGGGCGAAGGAGAAGTTCTAAACATTCTTTTACCATAAGGTGTTGCAACTGTTTGGTTGCAAACGTTGGTTCACTGTTGACAACAGCGTCGGCTTCTCATATAACGCACGCAGCATGTGAGAGCCTTCGCTGTTTTTTATCCCACCACATCGACGGAGGGCCGGTATGACGGAAGAGGCAAGCAGCGAGCGTTTCAGGACCATCCAGGATCTCATGCACGAGATGGTGGCGCTGTGGCAGCGTGTGACCGAACTCGAGGAATCCGACCGGGAACACCGCAAGGCCCTTGAAGCGCTGCGGGCCACCGAAATGCGACTGGGGAGCATCATCGGGGCCCTGCCGCTTCGTCTCTTCTTCAAGGACGTGGCCCTCACCTACATGCTGTGCAACGAGGCCTACTCCCTCGACTGGGACATGCGGGCCGACGACATGGCGGGCAAGACCGACCGCGACCTCTTTGCCGCCGACACAGCGGACAAACTCGCCGACATCGAACACGAGGTGATCCGCACGGGCAAGACGGAGATCGCCGAGGAGGACCGGCTCGTGGGCGGCCGCGAGGTCACCTTCCTGGCAATCCGGAAGCCCGTCATCGACGCAGAGGGCAACACCCTCGGGATCCTGGGCATCCTGCAGGACATCACGGACGAGAAACGCAACAGGGCCCTCCAGGAGCGAAGGATCCACGAGCTGGAGGGCGCCCTCTCGGAGCGGGTGGCTCAGGTGGAATCCCTGAAGAACGAGTTGGAGAAGGCGTCCGCGGAGCACCGTCAGAAGGAAGAGGAGTTCAGCCGCGCCCGCTCCGAGATGGAAGGCGAGCTGCAGATCCGGCGCGAGGAAATCCACCGCCTTCGAAACGAACTCCAAAAGGAGATGTACGAGCGGGGCCAGGCCGTCGAGGCCCTGAAGAAATCCGTCGCCCACTCCCAGGAGCTTCTCGCCTCGGTGCAGAAACTCACCGACGTTCGCTAGGACCCCATCCGATCACGCTGCGCAAAAGAGGCAGGACCGCAAGACCCTGCCTCTTCGTTTTGTCGGTTTCTACGCCGGAATCCCTAATCGACGATCAGGACCACCGGGGCCTCGTAGGTCACGGATGACGCGGCGGTCAAGACGAAAAAGACCACCTTGGTCCCTACAATCATGTCCGCAAAGGTTGCGGATACGTTCCGGCTGTTTCGCAAGTCGAGGATCGTAGCGTTTGTGGGAACATAGGCGGAGTAGCCTCCTGCGGTCATCATGCGGGTCGAGATGTCGACAGCAGCGACGATTCCTTCCACCTGGGTCCCCACGATGAACACTTTCTTCGCCGTGACGGGCGACGCGATTGCCGGGTCGACGAGGATGCGGACGTTCCTGCCGGCATTCAGGTAACTGGCAGGTACTTGGCCGTCCCCCTCGATGCAGACCGGCGCTGCTGCCGGAACGAGCACCTGGACCGCCGTTGTCTCGCCCTCCGGCAGGACGGTGATCTGCCTGCCGCCGTAAACGTCCGACGCGGCCGTGATCTCACCGGAGACTTCCTTGGGTCGCAGGATCACTACCACCGCCTGGATCTGGAATCCGACGAGCTTGACGAAGACCCTGGCCACCATGCCTTCCTGGATGGCCTCGGGCCCGACCTCCGTGTTACAGTTCCCCTGACCCAAACCTCCTCGCCCTCGGTCAGCTCCGAGGCGTCGCCGAACTCGCCGTAAGACAGGAATATCTCCGTGTCGGCGTTCAGCTTGACGGTCAGCTTCCCGCGGTGATCCGCGAGGGTGTAAACTAAGGCAACATTCGCAACCTGCGTGTGGATGGAGAGGCGGCGTCCGGGCGCGGAGCCGAAAAAATATTCTCACGCATTACGAGCACCCGACCCCGACTGCGTTCCGGGGGATCGACGGGAGAAACAGGCTCTGTAAAATCCTCCCCAACCCTCCTTTTCCAAAGGAGGGGGTTCAAGAGCCTCCCCATCGGGAAAGGGGGATCGAGGGGGATTTGCTCCGGTCGATTCGAGCTGTTTCTTAGGAGAGGAAACGGTTGGGCGCAAACGGGACATTTCGAGTGCGGGCATCCCGCATTGTGTTATAAGCATCGCAGTTGAACCGTGGGGCAGTTGGCGTGAAACGTCGATCGGGTTTCCGGGCAGGAGGGTCCATGAAGAAGAGAAAGATGCTGTTGACGACACTGATCGCGATATCGCTGATGACCGCATCCTGCGTCATCGTGCCGAAAAACAGCCACGTCAATCTGTCCGCCGACGATTCGAGGGTACCGGCGCCCAGCCCCGCATCGGCTGCGTACATCGCCTCGACGGACGTCCGTCACGATGTGGACTGGCGCTGCCGCAATGCCTGGAGCGGGCAGCCCCCGGAACGTTCCATCGACACATGCCGAGAAGATGCCTCCCGGCAAGACCCCGATTTCATCGGCCTCGCGTTCTCGGGCGGGGGAAGCCGGGCCGCCGTGTTCTCCGCCGCCGTGATGTTCGAGCTTCGCCGTCACGGCATTCTCCAGCAGGCCGACGTCCTCTCGTCGGCCTCGGGGGGCTCCGTGGCGGCCGCGCTTTACGCGGCCAGTTGCGACGACGCACAGGACTGCCCTGTGACCGTGAATCCCGACCTGCGGCGGACGATCTGGAAAGAAAGCGAAGTCTACCGCCTGCTCCAGCAGAATTTCATCGACCACTGGCGGATCAACTGCTGGCGCCCGGAAAACGTCATCCGCTACGTCACATACTTCGACCGAACCGACGTGATGGCCCGGACCTTCGCCGAGACCCTCTTCGGCGGCACGCGGGAAACGGGGAAGAGCTTCCTCTTCCGCGACCTCAATCCGAGGCGGCCCTACCTCGTCCTGAATTCGACCAACAACACCGACAGCACGGCCGTGCCGGAGATCTTCACCTTCAGCGAGCAGGATTTCTCGACCCTCCGCTCGCGGCTGGACCTCTTTCCCGTTGCCTACGGCGTGGCGGGCTCCGCCGCCTTCCCGGGGGCCTTCCACTACGTCACGCTGCGCGACTACGCGAGGCCGGAAGCGCAGTACGTCCACCTCATGGACGGCGGCGTCCAGGACAACCTCGGCATCGAGTCCCTGTGGCGGATCCTGCTGCGCGACAACGGGGCCCGCTACCGCGATGTGCCGGTCCTCGTCATCCTCGCCGACGCGAGGCCGGAAACCAGGGCGAAGAGCGCGGCCGACCCCGACCCGCGGCACTTCCTGGACTACTTCGTCGACGTCTCCAACATCCAGGACGCCTACAGCCTTCTGATGGCGGAGAACCAGCGGCTGAGAGCCCGCGAGTTCGAAAAGTACGTGAGGAACCGTCCCCGCGGGCTGTTCATCCACCTCGAGTTCGGCATGCTCAAGGACGGCCATCCGGAGCTCTACGAGAAGGTGAAGAACATCCCGACCAACTTCAAGATCTGCGACGAACAGGCTCAAAGCCTGAAGCAGGCTGCCGCCGTCCTGGTCGGAAAGGCGGTCGAGAGAATCCACGCGGATCCCTACTGGGGGGGCCGGTTCAACTGAGATGACCTGGTTCCTCCTTTCCCTCACGGCCGCCCTGGGACTGTCCACGGCCGATGCCCTTACGAAGCGCTTCCTGAGCGATCTTCCCGCCTACCGCATGGGGGTCGTCCGCATCCTCTCGACCGCCCCCTGGATGATCCTGGCTCTCGTCTTCCTCCCGCCCGTCGCCCCGGGCGGGATGTTCTGGATGGCCCTGGGCGCGGCGCTGCCCCTGGAGCTTTCCGCCTTCTTCCTCTACATGAAGGCCCTGAAGCTCTCGCCGCTCTCCCTCTCCCTGCCTTTTCTCGCGTTCACGCCCGTCTTCATGATCCTGACGGGCCGCTTGATCCTCGGCGAATCGATCGGTCCCGGGGGCGCTGCGGGCATCGGGCTCATCGTCCTGGGGGCCTACGTCCTCAACCTCTCCAGGATGAAGGCGGGGTTCCTCGAGCCCGTCCGCGCCGTCATCCGCGAGCCGGGCTCGTGGATCATGCTGCTCGTCTCGTTCATCTACTCCCTCACGGCGCCTCTCGGAAAGGTGGCCGTCCTGCACTCCGAACCGTGGTTCTTCGCCTCCGTCTACAACCTCGTGCTCTCCGTGCTCTTCGTCGGGCTCTGGCCCGCGGCGTCCGGCCGCGCGCCGGTGCGCAGCATCTTCAGCCGGCCCGGCCCCATGGCCCTCATCGGGCTTGCGGCGGCGGCCGAGAATTTCGCGCACATGACGGCCATCGCGCAGGTCGAGGCGGCCTACATGATCGCCATCAAGCGGCTGAGCCTTCTTTTCGGGGTGATGTACGGGGCGTGGTGGTTCGGCGAGCAGAACATCCGCGAGCGCCTCGCGGGCGCCGCCATCATGATCGCCGGGGTCTTCCTGATCCGCCGGGCGCAGGGGGGATGAAGACAGGATCGTGGACAAAGGATCGGGGATAACAGCTTTTCTCTGTGCCTCAGTCCTCGTTCCTCAGGCCTCGAACCTTTTTATGCGAGCTCTTTCCGGCTGCCCGCCAGTCTCTGCACGGCGGTGAAATTGGTGAGGACGGCGAGGATGACGATCGTCCACTGCAGGGTGCAGTCCGCGCAGCCGGGAAAGAAGAGGCTGTTGATCGGGGTGTTGAGGACCGTCCCGGCGATCAGGAGGATGAGCCGCTCGGGGCGCTGCATGAGCCCCCGGAACTCCTGCTGCCCCAGGCCCTCCGCCCGCGCCTTCACGTAGCTCACCATGACGGAGCCCATGAGCGCCAGGGCCGTGACCCAGAACATCCAGCCGTCCCGGAAGTGAAAGAGGAAGCCGAAGAAGATGAAGAACTCGGCATAGCGGTCGAGGGTGGAGTCGAAGAGGGCGCCGAAGCGCGAGGCCTTGCCCGACAGGCGCGCCACGGTCCCGTCGATGGGGTCCATGAGAGCCGAGAACCAGAGGAAGATCCCGCCGAGGAAGATGAGCCCCATGGCGAAGAGGATTCCCGCCACGAGCGAAAAGCCCAGCCCCATGAGCGTGATGTGATTCGGTGACACACCGGCCGCCACGAAGGGACGCGCCACCTTCTCCATGACCGCGTAGTAACGCTGCTGCGCCCTCTGTCGGAATCCCCCTGCCTCGTAGGGCATCGATGTCGCTCCTATTCGGGATCGCCGCCGCTGCGGCACGCCCGGAGTATAGGGAATCCGCGGAATGCTGTCCATAGAAAACGGGAAACGCAGCTGCCCTCGCGCGGGGTTACGGAGCGCCCCCTCGTCCCAGCGTCTCGAGCGCCGCGCGGGCCTCGTCCCGGCTCCCGAAGGGTCCGACCGTGACGCGGTACCAGTCCTTTCGGGGACCGACGTTTCGCTTCACGATCTCGGTGCTTGCGGGGTCGGC
>Ga0067045_1002891_pt1 | contig 38282 bp, 28 predicted proteins | sample TerdegcTABiofilm_FD_59184 | JGI IMG/M metagenome (GOLD analysis project Ga0067045, IMG submission 59184) | Combined Assembly of (Gp0054472, Gp0054536) Wastewater bioreactor microbial communities from Singapore -Terephthalate degrading... | reverse complement strand
GAAAAGCAACCACTGGCAATTTTGCCCCGACTTTTCACTGGGTGTTGAGTCGTGTGGTGTCGGCTACGATGCTGCTGATAATTGTAGCCGGTATCGGGTGCCCAGCCCGTTCCGGTAAAAAGGAAAAGGAGGCGATGGTACCTGCGGTCGCGGTCTCAACGGTGACGAAGGGCACGGTGCGCCGTTCAATTCAAATCCTCGGCGTGCTGCAGGGTGAGGAGCAGGTTCTGGTCTATTCCAAAATCACCGGCAGGGTGACTGAAATCACCAAGCCCGAGGGTTCGTTTGTTGGACAGGATGAACCGATTGGTTATGTGGTTAACGATATCCCGGGAATGGACTACAAGCCCGGACCGGTGCGGGCGCCGATTGCCGGTGTGGTTGGTAAGGTTTATGTTGAGGTTGGTCAGACCGTGGCGCCGACGATGCCTTTTGCGGCGGTGGCACGGTTTTCCGACCGGATAAAGATGAAGGCGATGGTGAGTGAGGCGGATTTACCTTTTGTTAAACCTGGGCTCAAGGCACAGGTCTCTTTGTCCGCAGCAGGCGAGAGTGCATTTAGCGGTGTCGTCACCAGGGTGACACCGATGCTTGACCCGCTGTCCCGTTCGGCAACGGTGGAAATCACCATTCCCAATTACGGGCGGCGTTTGGTTCCTGGGATGGCAGGAATGGCGCGGCTCGTGGTTGAGGAGAAAAAGGATGTGGTGATGATACCGCGCACGGCGCTGTTTGCCACCGGTGAGGAGCGGGTGTTTGTGGTAAAAGACGGGGTGGCTTATTTGAAGCCGGTGCGGTTTGGATTGCAGGGTGACGACTGGGTTGAGGTAGTTGAAGGACTGGAGCCCGGCGAGCAGGTGGCAACAACCGGTAAGGAAGGGGTTAAAGAAGGGCAGAAGGTGAATCCGGTGGAGGCAGGTGGAAGATGAGGCTGACCGATACATCAATCAAGCGGCCCGTGACCACAATCCTCGTTTCTCTGGTGCTGGTGCTGTTCGGTGTGGTGGGCGTTTCCCGGATGCCGGTTGACATCCTGCCACCGGTAACGCTGCCGATGATGATTGTGGTGACATCCTATCCTGGTGCCGGACCCCAGGAGGTTGAAGCCGAGGTTACCAAGGTGATTGAGCAGCGGGTGGGCACAATCTCCAATCTGAAGGAAATTTCATCGCGGTCGCTGGAGAACATCTCAATTGTGCAGTTGCAGTTTGCCTGGGGGACAAATCTTGATGCGGCGGCGGCGGATGTGCGCGACCGGCTCGATATGGCGGTGGCGATGTTGCCCGATGCCGCTTCCCGGCCCGCGGTCTTCAAACTGGATGCGTCGATGATGCCGGTTTTACAGATTACCCTTTACGGCAATGTTGACCCGTTGCTATTGCGGGATGCGGCAGACGATTTGGCTGATGGATTGCAGAGGGTACCGGGTGTAGCAACCGCGATGGTGGCAGGCGGTACCAAGCGCCAGTTGCAGGTCAGGGTAAAAGAGGAGAAACTGCTTGCAGCCGGCATCACGATTGATGCGCTCAATTTGACCCTGCAGGCGCAGAACATCAACTACCCGGTGGGACGGGTGAAAAGCCAGGATAAGGAGTTTCTAATCCGTTTGTTGGGCGAATATACCGACTTAGACGAGGTGCGCAACACCGTGGTCGGGATGAAGGGTCAGAGTCCGATTCTCTTGAAGGACATTGCCGATGTTTCCTGGGGACCGGAAGAGGTGCTGACCGTCACCCGCTACAATCAGGGTCAAGCGATTTTTGTGGTTGTGCAGCGTCGGCCTGATGCCAATCCGGTGCAGGTTGCCCGGGCAGCGCAGACCGAACTCAAACGGTTGAGCGGTTTTTTGCCTGCTGGGGTTGAATACCAGGTTATCTTTGACTCGTCCAAGGAGATTACCCGCTCAATTTCCAATGTGGTTTACAACATCCTGCTTGGCGGTATCCTGGCGGTGTTTGTGCTGTTTTTGTTTCTGCGCCGGTTTCGGGCAACGCTGTTTGTTGCCTTTGCGATTCCGCTTTCGGTTTTCTTTGCCCTGTTCTTTATGTTCCTTTTGGGTTATTCGGTGAATATCCTGTCAATGGCGGGGCTGGCGATTGCGGTCGGGATGGTGGTGGACAATGGCATTGTGGTTTTTGAGGCGATTTTCCGGCATCGGGAGCGCGGTGCCGAGCGGTTTAGTGCGGCAAGTGTCGGTGCCGATGAGGTGGCGATGGCGATTACCGCTTCAACCCTGACAACGATTGTGGTGTTTTTGCCCTTGCTTCTGGTCCGGGGTTTTCTTCAGGTGATGTTTCCCCAACTGGTCTGGGCGGTTGTGGGTGCGCTTGTCGCTTCGCTCGTTATTGCCCTGACTTTGATTCCAACCTTAACGAGCCGGTATCTGCCCGACCCGAGACCAGCGGTTAGCGGTATCCGCAAATGGAGCGAGCGGTTTTATCAGCGGATTGAAGAGGGCTATGCGCGATTGATTGGCTGGGCATTGAGCCACAAACGGCTGGTGGTTTTTGGTGCGGTGGTGATTCTGTTTATCAGCCTGGGGCTGGTGCGGTTTATTGGGACCGAGTTTTTCCCGACTCAGGAGAGCCAGTTTCACCGCTTACAGGTGGAGATGCCGGTTGGCACCAGCCTGGCGGCTACCGATAGTGCGGTGCGAAAACTGGAAGATTATGTTCTTGAGCGGTGGCAGACGGACATTGAGGGTGTGGCGGTGCAATTGGGCAGCGGCACCGGGTTTGCGGCGATTATGGGCGGTAGTTCGGGCAGCCACTCCGGGCTTTTGAACATCATTTTGAAGCCCAGGCGGGCGCGCAAGCATTCGGTTGAAGAGATTGACCAGGATGTCCGGCGGTTTGCCGCAACAATTCCGGGATTGAAGGTTTATGTCCAGGAGTTCAGTTACGCAAGTATGGCAGGCGCAACTGCCGGGGTGGAACTTGACATAACCGGCTATGACCTTGCAACTGCGGACAGTCTGACCCGTAAGGTTATCGCCGCGATTGAGACGATACCCGGACTGGTGGACATCAAGTCGAGCCGCCAGCCGGGCAAGCCGGAACTGCAACTGGTAGTTGACCGGCAGAAGGCGGCGCTTTACGGCTTGACGCCTTATCAGATTGGTGCCGCGCTGCGCACCGAGATTGAGGGCAATGCGCCAACCGTTTACCGATTGGGCGGTAAGGAGTACGACATTTTGATTCGCCTGCCCGAAGAGCAGCGCGACGAACTCTTAGAAATTATGGGCGCGGTCGTGCCCGCTCCAAACGGACCGGTGCCGCTGGGTAATCTGGTCACCGTGCGCACGAGCAGCGGTCCGCTGGAGATTGAGCGGAAAAACAACGAGCGGATTGTTAAGATTACCGCCCGGAATGTCGGCATCTCAGCGGGTCAGGCGGCGCAGAAAATCGCCCGGGCGGTCAAGGACATTCCGGTGCCGGCCGGTTTCACAATGAAACTTTCCGGCTCTTACGAGGAGATGACCAAAACCTTCCGGGACTTCGCCCTGGTGCTCGTGATTGCGCTGTTTCTGGTGTTTGTCGTGATGGCGTCCCAGTTTGAGTCGCTGCGCGACCCGTTCATCATTATGTTCACGATGCCCTTTGGCCTTATCGGTGTGCTCTGGATTTTATTTTTGACCCGGACGACCCTTTCGGTGATTTCGCTTTTGGGGCTTCTGATTCTGGTGGGTGTGGTGGTGAACAACGGGATTGTGTACATTGACTATACAAACCGGCTGCGCCGGGAGCGCGGGATGGGTTTGATCGATGCGGTGAAGGAGGCGGGACGGATTCGACTCCGGCCGATTCTGATGACATCTTTGACGACGATTTTCGGAATGCTACCCCTGGCGTTTCAGATTGGCGAGGGTTCGGAGTTGTGGTCACCGCTCGGCAGGGCGATTCTTGGGGGAATGATTGTTTCCACCTTTTTGCCGCTGGTGTTCATCCCGGTTCTTTATACGATATTTGAAACCCGCTCCGAACGCCGTAAACGCCGCGGGTGATAAAGCGAATTCAGCTGCTGGCTTTGAGCGCTCGGTTGGCAAGGTTGCAGGCGGTTGCCGGGTCAGCGCAACTTGCTCCTTCATCAAGGTAGGAGTTGAAGTAGCGCAGGGCGTGGTCCAGGTTGTCGATAGTGTCGGGGTCAAGGATTTTTAATAGTGCCTGCAGTACCGCAACGACCGAGAGTACCAAGCCTTCGTCCGCGAGTTTGATGGGCTCCTCAAACACGAGGTCGGGTTCGTTTGAACCGGGCGGGACAATCAGCGCCGCATAGACCGTGTCGCCGTCGGCAATTTTTTCGGTATCAAGTAGAGTAACTTTGTCCTGGACATCGGCATAGCGAATCAGGTCCGAACCGGGCCAGACACCTTCGTTGACAATCAAAGTGAGCATCGCCCGTAGTGTGGTTGCCATTTCGTAGCCGTGGGACTCCTGTTTGGGAAAACGGGCAAGGATGTGGCTCAGGTAGTGCAGGGCTAAACGGACATTATCTTTTTTCGGGGCTTTTACGGGAAAATCAACGGCGAATTGCCATTTACCGTCGTTGGCGCGCCGGGCGTCTATTTTCAGTCCGGCGATGAGTTTGACTGTTTTGCCTTGAGTAATTCGTTCAAACAGGTTCATTTCTTTTCTCCTGGTTGGGTTTGTTTCAGTTTCTGTTCGATTTTTGCCCAGGTGTCCCGCAGGGTAACGGTGCGGTTGAACACCAGATGTTCCGGCTTGCAATCTTTAAGGTCGGCACAGAAGTAGCCCAATCGCTCAAACTGGAACCGGTCACCGGGCTGGACTTTTTTCAGGGACGGTTCAACCTTGCAGTTGTTAAGGACGACGAGCGAATCGGGGTTGAGGTTTGTCTTCCAGTCCTGACCTTCGGGCACATCGTCCGGGTCCGGTTTTAAGAAGAGCCGGTCATAGAGCCGGACCTCGGCGTTCAGGGCATGAGCGGCTGATACCCAGTGCAGGGTTGCCTTGACCTTGCGGCTTTCACCACCGCTACGGGTTGCCGGGTCATAGACACAGCGTAACTCCTGAACCCGACCTGCGGCATCCTTGACCACACCAACACATTTGATGATGTAGGCGTAGCGGAGCCGAACTTCCCGCCCCGGGGCAAGTCGGAAGTATTTGGGGGGCGGTTCTTCCCGGAAGTCTTCCTGCTCAATGTAGATTTCCCGGGAAAAGGGCACGAGTCTGGTGCCGGCGGCAGGGTCTTCAGGGTTGTTGAGCGCTTCGACTTCTTCAACTTTGCCTTCGGGATAGTTTTCAATCACTACCTTGAGCGGTTTCAGGACCGCCATCACGCGCGGGGCACGTTTGTTTAAATCTTCGCGGATGCAGTCTTCAAGCAGTTCAATCGCAACGACGGTGTCCGCTTTGCCTACCCCAACCCGGTCGCAGAAGTTGCGAATTGACTCCGGGGTGTAGCCCCGACGCCGCAAACCGGCGATGGTCGGAAGGCGCGGGTCGTCCCAGCCCGACACATAACCCTTTTCCACCAGTTCTAACAGCCGGCGTTTGCTCATCACCGTGTAGGTGAGGTTGAGCCGGGCAAATTCAACCTGACGGGGATGATGCACGCCCAACTGGTCAAGAAACCAGTCGTAGAGCGGTCGGTGGTCTTCAAACTCAAGGGTGCAGATGGAGTGGGTGATTCCTTCAATGGAGTCGGACTGGCCATGTGCCCAGTCATAAGTTGGATAGATGCACCATTTGTCACCGGTGCGATGGTGCGGTACCTTCATAATCCGGTACATCACCGGGTCGCGCAAATTGAGGTTGGGCGAAGCCATATCAATCTTTGCCCGCAGGGTTTTCGAGCCGTCCGGGAACTCGCCGCGGCGCATCCGCTCAAACAGGTCAAGGTTTTCTTCAACTGAACGGTTGCGATACGGGCTCTCCTTGCCCGGTTCGGTTAAAGTCCCCCGGTATTCGCGGACCTGTTCGGGCGAAAGGTCGCAGACATACGCCTTGCCCTTTTTGATTAACTCAACCGCCCATTGGTACAACTGCTCAAAGTAGTCGGAGGCGTAGTACAGATGCTCACCCCAGTCAAACCCGAGCCAGCGGACATCCTCAATGATGGAGCGGACAAACTCTTCTTCTTCTTTTTCCGGGTTGGTGTCGTCAAACCGCAGATGGCACCTGCCGCCGTACTCGCGGGCGATGCCAAAGTTTAAGCAGATGGACTTGGCATGGCCAATGTGGAGATAGCCGTTGGGTTCAGGTGGAAAGCGCGTGACCACCGGCGGCGAAAACCTGCCACTCTTTAAGTCTTCGTTGATGATGCGCCGGATAAAGTCCGGTCCGGATTTTTCCGGTTCAACAGGGGCTTTTTCTGTCATAACAACTCCTGAAAGTTAAACTTTTTGCACCGCATTCAACGCCTGCCGGATGCGGTTGCGCACCCGCTTTTTACCGAGAATCACGGCACAGTCGGCAATCGCAAACCCGTAATCCTTTCCGGTCAAGGCAACCCTTAGCGCCTGACTCACCGCCATCGGTTTGGTGTTGGTGGCAGCGGCAAGCTGGGCAACGAGCGATTCAATCACCGGTTTGGTGAAGTTGAGGTCATCGGTCAAAGCGGCTTCAAACTCGGCAAGCAAACTCCTTTGCCCTTCGGGTGCCACCCAGCGCGCCAACGCCTTGGGATCAAGGATTAGTTGCTCATCCGGCACAAAGAAATATTCATATTCAAGGATGTCGCCTGCGACCTTGATGCGGTCACCAGCAGCCAGGACAATTGCGGCAACCATTTCCTTAATTTCGGGCGCAACCGGTGTTTTTACCAGTCCGGCTTTTATCAGATAGGGTAAAACGAGTTCCACCCTTTTTGCCCCGGGCAGTTGCATCATATAATGGACCTGAAATGCGAGAAGTTTCTGGGGGTCAAAACTTGCCGGCGCCCGGTTTACCTTTTCCAGGGAAAACGAGCGGATGAGGTCATCTTTTGTGAAATACTCGGTGTGGTCGTCCAGTGCCCAGCCTAACAGGGCGAGGTAGTTAAGGAGCGCCTCGGGCAGAAAGCCAATCTTCTGGTAGAAGTCAACCACCACCGGATTGAACAGGTCAGGGTTGGTGGTCAGGTTCAGGCGCCGGGCAATCGCTTCACCTTTGCTCATCAACTCCTTAAACTCGGCACGCTTCAGGTACTCTTTGAGCCGGCGCTTGCTCAACTTGTTCTTACTGCCCGGTTCGGCAACGAACGGCAGATGGGCAAAGCGGGGCAGCGGATAACCGAGCGCCTGAAGGATAAAAACCTGACGCGGGGTGTTGGACAGGTGTTCTTCTGCCCGGATGATATGGCTGATTTTCATCTCACCGTCGTCAACCGCGCTGGTGAGATGATAGAGAAATGTGCCATCCTGGCGCTGGACAATGTGGTCCTGTTCCAGGGCAAGGTCAAACTCAACCCGACCGCGAATCAGGTCATCAATCACCATTGTGCCGGTTTGGGGCATCTTCAACCGGACAACCGGCTTGCGACCCTGGGCTTCAAACTGCGCCCGCTGCTGCGGTGTTTCTGCCATCCAGCGTCGGCTGTAACGGAAGGTTTCTCCGCGCTGGCGCGCCTGTTCCCTTTCGGCGGCGATTTCTTCCGGTGTGGCGTAGTCAAGATAGGCGGCGCCGACCGCAATCAGTTTCGCCACCGCCGCCTGATAGACCGCAGTGCGTTGCGATTGGTAGTAAGGTTCGTAAGGTCCGCCCTTTTCCGGACCTTCATCCCAATCCAGTCCGAGCCAGCGCAAGCCGTTGAGGATGGGTTCAAGCATCTCCGCCTGATTACGCACCTGGTCGGTGTCGTCAATCCGAAGGATAAATACACCCTTATGCTGGCGGGCAAAAAGGTAGTTGTAAAGCGCGGTGCGGGCAAGACCGAGGTGCATCGCACCGGTTGGTGAAGGGGCAATGCGGACGCGCACAGGCTCGTTATTCATAGTTTAATGTTATTGAGTTACCGTCAAACCATTTTTCCCCTGCCCATCCGATTTTTTGCACAAGCGGGCAAGAGGTAGCGTTGTTAACGGAGAGGAAGGGATTCGAACCCTTGATACGGGGTTAGCCGTATAACCGCTTAGCAAGCGGTTGCCTTCAGCCGCTCGGCCACCTCTCCAGATTTTAGCAGAAGTTAGCAGCACAGTAGCACAAGAGCCAAGCGATAGTTTTGCTATTCTGCGCTATCCGGCTACCGCGCTTCTGCTCTATCCTTACTACGGAGGGCGCAGGATTCGAACCCGCAAGACCCGTTGAAGGGTCGGCAGATTTCAAGTCTGCTGCCTTACCAGTTAGGCTAGCCCTCCTGGTGTAGTGCTTCAGCAGCCCGAAAAAAACGCCTGACCGCTTCTTATTACTCTAAATGAGATTTAATAAAAGTCAATGATAAACAACCTGTCAATACCAAGCGTCCGATAACTTTATAACGGTGTTCTGCCAAGGATAGGATACTGGGGTATGGAACAAAAGGCAAATAAATAATGTCTTATACAGTCTCCCTGAATACAAGTTGCTTTGTTTATAAATGGTGGTTAGAAAACTGTATATTTTGTGAGTGGCGTGTTCTGGATTAAACCGGAAAAATTCCCTTCCATCAGTTAATTTCTTGTATATTCTCCGGATATATTTACCAGCACATCAGGGCGATATCGGCTGATAGGGTAGAATCGGGGTAAAACAGGATAGGGCAGATTGGAAATTCTTCCTGCCTTACTCATAACCGCAGGTTAGAAAAGCGCCCCAGAGGCAGAAATGGGGAGATGCAGGTAAAGGGTAGCAAAAATCGGGTAGGGTATTACAGGGTTTATTCAGCAGTGAGTGGCGGGTTGTGGCTTATCGGGCATAACACTGTTGATTATCAATAAGATAGAACCGAAGGATGCGGTTCCGGCTTCTGGGCTATCAGGCTTCTACGCCATCGTGCTATGGTTCTGAAAGGGTGAGTCAGGGGCTATCCCCAGAACTGTACCCGGACAGCCGGGTAGGTGGTTTTTTGTCACTTTTACCTGATTTTTCGTATATAAATATAATGGAGGGTGTGTGTTATATCTGCCTTTGACTGCCAAAGTTTCGATATGGATTCTCAGGATGGGCAAATAAGCATTGACAGGCTTGAGTTGATTTGTTATATTCTGCCACCAGGGGTGAAGATGATGCCGGCTGTTAGTTCAGGTCTGCCAAAACAACAAAAGGGAGGTAGTATAATGAGGTGTAAAGTCCTGTTTTCCTGTCTGGTGCTGTTTTTGGCACCGGTTTTTGCCGACTCCCTGAATGTGCGGTTTGTTGGCAACTGGCCCTTTGGTTTTTCCTATGCGGTTACCTGTGACTCGGCAAGAAGCCTTGCCTTTTGTGGTTCAGGGGGCGGTGTGTATATTCTTGATGTGTCAAACCCTTCCCAGCCGGTAAAGGTTTCTGAGGCGATTCACACGAGAGGGCTCGTTTGGGGGCTCTTTTATCGCAACAATCTTCTTTACATTGCTGATAGAGAAGCGGGCATTGAAATCTGGGATGTTACAAACCCAAATTCGCCTTCAAGATTGGGCTCTTATGATACACCGAGCAATGCCTGGGGTGTTTCTGTATCCGGTTCTTATGCCTATGTGGCAGATTACGATGCTGGTCTTCGGGTGATTGATGTGTCAGACCCGAACAATCCGCAGGAGACCGGTTCTTACGACACACCAGGTGAAGCTTATGATGTTTATGTATCTGGTTCTTATGCCTATGTGGCAGATTACGATGCTGGTCTTCGGGTGATTGATGTGTCAGACCCGAACAATCCGCAGGAGGTTGGATATTACATTACCCCGGGCTATGCTGATGGTGTTTATGTATCCGGTTCCTATGCCTATGTGGCTGATGAGGATTCTGGTCTTCGGGTGATTGATGTGTCGGACCCGAACAATCCGCAGGAGGTTGGATATTACATTACCCTGGGTGCTGCTTATGATGTTTGTGTGTCCGGTTCTTATGCCTATGTGGCTGATTGTTGTTCTGGTCTTCGCGTGATTGATGTGTTAGACCCGAGCAATCCGCAAGAGGTCGGTTATTACATTACCCCGGGCTATGCCTTAGGTATTTATGTGTCTGGCTCTTATGCCTATGTGGCTGATTTAGATGGTATTTGCGTGATAGATGTTTCAGACCCGACAAACCCGCAAGAGGTCAATTATTACTATACAGCGGGCCAGGCTTATGGTGTTTATGTCTCTGGTTCTTATGCCTATTTAGCTGATTTGTGTGGTATTTGTGTGGTAGATGTTTCAGACCCGAGCAATCCGCAGGGAGTTGGAAATTACGATACCCCGGGCGAGGCTTATGGTGTCTATGTGTCCGGTTCTTATGCCTATGTGGCAGATTTAGATGGTCTTTGTGTTATAGATGTGTCGGACCCGAGCAATCCGCAGGAGGTTGGGTATTATATTACCCCGGGCTATGCCTTAGGTATTTATGTCTCTGGTTCTTATGCCTATGTGGCTAATTGTTGTTCTGGTCTTTTGGTGATAGATGTGTCGGACCCGGGAGACCCAAAGGAGGTAGGCTATTATAACACACGAGGCTTAGCCTATGGTGTTGATTTGTGCGGTTCTTATGCCTATGTGGCTGATGCGGATTCTGGTCTTTGTGTGGTAGATGTTTCGGACCCGAGCAATCCGCAGGAGGTTGGGTATTACGATACCCCGGGCGTAGCCTTTGGTGTTTATGTATCTGGTTCTTATGCCTATGTGGCAGATTTAGATGGTCTTTGTGTGATAGATGTTTCAGACCCGAGCAATCCGCAGGAGGTTGGATATTACTATATTCCGGGTGCTGCTTATGGTGTTTATGTATCTGGTTCTTATGCCTATGTGGCAGATTACGATGCTGGTCTTCGGGTGATTGATGTGTCAAATGCAAGCAATCCGCAGGAGATAGGCTATTATAATACCCCGGGTTATGCTGAATGTGTTTATGTATCTGGTTCTTATGCCTATGTGGCTGATGATTGGACCGGTCTTCAGATTTATCAGTTTCTACCGCCCGGGATAGAAGAAGTCCGCTCACCGCTTTCCGCTGACCGTTCAGCGGTAAAAATCTATCCCAATCCCGCAGGGTCATCTTTTAGTATTCGGTTAAGTGATGGTGCGGTCCCGATTAAGATTTATGATGGCACGGGGAGATTGATCAAGGAGATTGCGGCGCCTTTGACTCGCAATGACGAAACAGGGGTAAGCAAGGAGAAAAACAGAGCGCCCCAGGAATACACAATCACAGTCCCGCTTGATAATATAAAATCCGGGGTGTATTTTGTGCGAGCGGGCAACCGAACCGACAAGTTAATCGTTAAAGGGAGATAGGAGCAGAAGCCCGGAAGGCAGACAGCGCAGAAGCAGAGAATGCCCTGCTGAAGGTGACGACTGCTCTTAGCGTTTCTTCGGATAAGCACAAAACATAAATATACTCTTTAAAATCAGATGGCAGTAATGGTGTAATGCTTTTTACAGTTGGAATGGGAATTTTTCCCGTGATTTACAGTGCCGATACTGGGTTGTTGACATTAAAAGGGCGGGATAATATACTGATAAATTATGGAAGGGCTAATTGGCGTTTTGAAGGATACCGCTTTGCGGTCCCAGAAGGTAGCAAAACTGCTTGCCGGTTATAGCCGACTGGTGAGTGAGCCGATTCGTAATGCGTATGAAAGAGAACGGATGGTGGTTGAGGTTGAGAAGGCTATTGAAGGTTTTGCTCCGGGTGAGGTAAGGGATAAGGTTCGACAGTGGCTCGATGAGGAGAAGAGGCAGATTGAGGCGGCAAAGGAAGAGTTTAAGTTTGAGTTTGGCAGGCAGTTGCTTGCCGGTCTGGAAGGAAGCGGTTTGACCGTTAAGGGACAGTTGCCTTTTTTGCGGTGCGGGTTGTTTTCGGTGCGGGTTGATTTCGCCACAGGCAGAGCCACCGTTTTCTGGGGCCCGGAGATTGAGCGGTTGAAAAGCGGGGTGAAACTGGAGCCGCTGGCTCTGGCGAAGATACTGCGGAGTTATGATGAGAGTTTGAAGAAGCGGGCGATTAAGGAGCCGGCAGAGTTTGTTGAGCGGCTTTTTACCGCTTACCGCCGGATTTGTCTCGCCCGGAATATCGTTGAGGGGGAGCGGGTTTTTTTAGTTGATTTGCTGAGTGAGATGGTGTTTTTGATGCAGTCGGAGGGGTTCAGGGTGAATCCGGTGCGGGAGCGATTTGTTGAGTACCCGCGCATCCGCTTCAGTTATGACCTGTACATTTTAAAGCGGTCGGGTGTCCGAACGGTGGGTGGTAAGGGGTTACGGTTGTCGGTGGCAAATTTTGATGCCACCGGTGAGAAGGCAAAGTCGCTCTGGGTGCCGGATAACGAGGAGGGCGAAGGCACCTACTATTCGTATATTTCTTTTGTCAACGGGTAGTATTTAGACTGAGGAGTTGTCAAATGGATAGAGAACTGGCAAGGGCAATAATCAACAAACTGGGTTCAACCGGCACTCCGCCGGAGTTCGGGATTGAGGCGTTTACGGTCGGACTGGACCGGCTGTTGCAGGTGGTTGAGGATGAGTATCTTAACGGTATCCTGAAGTACAATCTGTCCAGTTTTAAGCTGGTGACCGGGAATTACGGCGGGGGCAAGACACATTTTCTCTACGCGGTGCGTAACCGGGCGTTTAAGCACAATTACTGTGTTGCGTATGTGAGTCTGTCGCCGACCGAGTGCCCGTTTGATAAACTGGAACTGGTTTATAAGATGGTGGCGCTTAATCTGACCGCACCCCAGGATACAAGCCGGCTGGCAACGCTAACCGACAAGGGGATTGATGCGGTGATTCGGCAGTGGGCGGCAAACTGGCGGAGTAAGGAGGACAACCCGGAGCGGTTGCAGGATTATCTTTTACAGTTGCCGGTACCAGACTCAACGAGTTTTTTTAACGCGGTAAAGGGGGCGTTTAGCGCCCTGCTTGCCGAAGACATTGATGGTTTTACTGAGGCGGTGCAGTGGCTCAAAGGTGAGGAGATTTCCCGGGAGGCGCGGGCACGGTTTAAGATTTCCGAGCGGATTGACAAGTCGACGGCATTCCGGATGCTGCGGTCGTTGATTCAGTGGGTGCACACGATTGGGTTTCGGGGAGTGGTTTTGCTGTTTGATGAGGCGGAGCGGGGGGTATCGATTTCTTCGTCAAGGGATAGACGCCGGGCACTGGACAACTTGCGGCAGTTGGTTGATGAATGTGGCAACTCACGTTTGCCGGGCGCGATGTTTTTCTATGCGGTACCGGATGAAAATTTGCTGCTCGAGGGTTCGGGACCGGTTTACGAGGCGCTGAAGCAGCGGTTGCGCAGCGGGTTTTCTGAGGCAAATCCGGTTGGAGTGCGGATTAATCTGGAGGAGTTGGGCATTGAGCCGGTGCCGTTTCTTGAGGAACTGGGTAAGCGGCTCGTTGACCTTTTTGAGACCGCTTACGGCACCAAAATCAATGGGGTGGAACGGAGTTTGAAACTTCTTGCCGAGACCGCGGTCAAGGGGTTTGTGCTGGATGTCAGTTACCGGCGGTTGTTTGTCGTGGCGGCAGTCGAGTTTTTGCACCAGGCGCGCGCCAATCCGGGAATGGTGTTGACCGAGCGGGATGCGGAGAAACTTTTACGGGTAACAACCCAGCGGCTGGATAGGAGTGAGCAGGAGAAAGTTGAGCGTGAAGAGTTCTAAACTGGTATCGCATCCGGTTTTCGGCGAAGGCGAGATTGTTGACAGCCGCTGGCAGGGCAGTGAGTTGCTGGTGCGGTTTCAGACCGGCTTACGGTTGTGGTTGCCGCGCAACCGGGTGCGGTTTCTTTTTGAATTTGACGGCGATTTGCTGGAATCGGCAACCGCCAGTGTTGCGGCGATTGACCGGGTTAGTGCCTGTCGAATGATTGAGGCGTTCCGGCTGGGCATTGTGCCGCATCAGGATGTGGAGCATTTTACCTTTGGCCGAGAACAAGAGGTCAAGGTGGTGGAAGATGCACTGCGCAACCTTGCCCGTAATCGGAGTGATGTTTATATGTTAGAGGGGGAATACGGTTCGGGCAAGACCCATCTTCTGGAGTACTGTTTACATCGGGCGCTGCAGGAAGGGATGGCGGCGAGTCTTATCCAGTTTGATCCGGTAGAGGTTTCACCCCATCGGCCCAAGCGGGTTTACCGGGAACTGGTGCGCAACTTGCGTTACATCAAGGATGGAATGGAGCAGGGGTATCGGGATTTGTTGCGGGCAGCCACACAGTTGAATTTTCACGACCACATTTTCTTTGGTCCAGTGCTTAACAAATTGCGCCGCCTGGATGCTGGTTCGCCGGAGAGTGAAGTTTTCTGGCAGTGGATTGAAGGCGAAAGCACCAAGGAGTATGCGGTGGAGATGCCGACCGCTTCCCGGGTACGAGGCGCACAGGGGATTCCGGCACTTTACGATTTTTCTACAGCGGCTGACTTTTACTGTAACATCATTACCGGGATTTCCTGTATTGCCCGGGAGTTAGGGCTGAAGGGGCTGGTTTTGTTGATTGATGAGGCAGAGACCGTAACCCGGCTGTGGGATGTTGTCTATCTGACCAAGAGCGTAAACTTTATGGATGGGCTGGTGCGCTGTGCCCAGAACGACCCGGAGTTAAAGGTGGTAAACGAACGGTTGATTCACAATCAGGTTCGGCCCGTGCCCTACATTTATCGGGACCCGGCACTGCTAATTATTTTTGCCACGACGCCAACCCCGGGCGAGTACGGTTATATCCGGCTTACCAATGCGGTGCGACATCGGATTGCCCTAACGCCGCTTGAAGACCAGGCGCTCGCTGATGCGTTTGCCACGATGGTACGGATTTACGAACGCGCCTACCCGGGGTTCAAGTTGCCAATTGAAGAGCAGAAACATCTTCTGTCCCGTGCTGCCCGGCAGAGCAGCAACGGGGTCCGGGCTTTTATCAAGTTCTGTGTTGAGGCACTGGATATCGCCCGGCTTCAGCAACAGGGTGTTTTGCCCCAACTGGTCGCTAACCGCTGATAATTAAAATAGCGGATGTGGAACGAGATTAAGGAGCAACGGGCGGTAAAGGTGCAACTGCCCCGAACCTATTCAGCGTTTTTTGCCCGGTTCGGAATGTTGACCGAAGTTCAGATGGAGACGATTCCCCGAATTCTCAAGGGTGAGAATCTGGTGGTGATTTCGCCCGCGGCATCGGGTAAAACTGAAGCGGTCGTGGCGCCGGTGGTTGAGCGTCTATTGGGAATGGGGAAAAAAGGGTTTTCTGTTCTGTATGTTTCGCCCACCCGGGCGCTAGTTAACGACCTGTATCGCCGGCTCCTGGAACCGATTGAGTACCTGGGGCTCAAACTGGAGCGCAAGACCGGAGACCACCCGCAGATTGATGAACGCAAATTGCCTTTTATCCTTATAACCACCCCGGAGTCTTTGGACTCGCTTTTGTGCCGTCATCCCCGGATTTTCAAAACGCTGGGTGCGGTAATTCTGGATGAGATACATCTTCTTGACAACACGCCACGTGGTGACCAGTTAAGGGTGCTCCTCGAACGTTTGCGGCTAATTAATGCCAATTTTAATGGGTATGCGCTCTCGGCGACGGTTGATGATGTGTTGATTGGTGAGCGGTACTTTCCTGGTGCCGGCGTGGTACAGGTGGCAAAACGGCGGGAGATAAACGCCGAACTGTTGCCCGGAAGCAAGGACTGGCCGGCACGGGTTGTGCAGCGTTTGACAGAACAGGGTTGTGATAAAGCGCTGGTGTTCTTCAACGCCCGGTCGCTGGCGGAAAGCGGGGTGAAACTTTTTGACCTGCCGCCTTTTTCCGGTCGGGTGTGGGTACACCATGCGAGTTTGACCCGTCAGGTTCGGGAAGAGGTTGAGGCAAGGATGACAAGGGAAAGGAGCGGAATTCTCTGCTGTACTTCAACTCTTGAGCTTGGGATAGATATCGGCGATGTCGATGCGGTTGTGCTGTTTCGGCCACCGTTTAATGTTTCTTCACTGCTGCAGCGTATCGGGCGGGGAAATCGTCGCCGGGGAAATGGGCTGTATATGATTGGGGTTTACCTTGACCCCTGGGAGAGGCTTTTGTTTGAGACCTTTATCGACTGCGCCCGCGAAGGAAAACTTTTTGACAAAAGGTATACCCCCTGCCTTTCAGTTCTGCCCCAGCAGATTATCTCCTACTGTTTTCAGCGCCGCCGCATCGGAACAACATTAGAGTCGGTGCGGCGGATTTTTCAGCCGCTGTTTGGAAACAGCCCGGTGGTGGAAAAGATTTTTTCCCATCTGTTGCAGGAGGGGATGTTGCAGGAAAGAAGGAGTGGAGTTTATTTTCTTACTTCGGCACTTGAACACCGGGTTGAGACTGGGAAAATTCACTCCAATATTCAGGAGAAAAGTTTTGGGCAGTATCAGGTGATTGATGTTACCAGTGGTCAGGAGGTTGGTTCGGTATTCTTTGTGTTTGAGCGCTTCGTTCTCGGAGGCAGGTCGTGGGAGATTGTGGAGCGAAAGGAGAAGGATAAAAAACTCCTTGTCCAGCCGCTTGGGGCGGTTTCTTCCAGTACCAAAGTTTTTGAAGGGACCGGAACCGGAGGTTACTTTTACCGGATGGCAGAAGTGTTGAAGTCGAGAATTTTCCCGGGGTTGAAATCAGGTGAATTTCCCTATTTTTTTGAAGGTGGTCAAGCGTATCTGGTGCATCTTCTCGGCGCGGTTTATGGTGGAATTTTAGCCCTCGCTTTACAGGCGGAAGGGGTAGCGGCGGTGGATATGGCTGGTAAGGTTATGATGCTGCCCGCCGCACGTTTGCCGGAGGGACGATTTCCATTACCAGGACGGGAGGCGCTCAAACGGGTGGTGCGAGACCATCTTCTTGAGTTTGAAGATAGTCTTGGCTCCGGCGCTTTTTTCCGGAACTTACCCGTCGATCTACAAATCGAGGACCATCTTTTGACTCTTGATATCGATGGGCTTTATGAGTTTCTCGATTCAATCCAGCTGGTGCGAATGGAGCCGGCGGTCGTCAAGGCGCAAATCACCGAACATATGCCCGGAGAAGGCAATAGAAGCGCAGAAGAGCGTAAGGGATGAATAGGGTACTTTTTATCGCCTACTACACCCCGCCGCTCGGGCTTTCCGGTGTGATGCGGGTCACCAAACTTGCCAAGTTTTTGCCCGAATTTGGCTGGGAGGTGCTGCTTTTAACGGTAAAGGATGTTGCCTACTACGCCTATGACCCGGAACTTGTTGCCGATTTAAGGAGGGCTAAGGTATTTCGTACCGAAAGTTTGGACCCGAATCGGTTGTTAAGGGTTCTTGGCGTTAGGCAGATAAAAGGTGGTTCAGGGGAAACCGGACAAACCTTGAAGGGCACAATTGAAGGTGCCCCTGCCTTTTTCAGGCGGTTTTTCTTCCCGGATAGCAAGGTCGGGTGGTTGCCGTTTGCAGTAAGAACGGGTAAGAAGGTTATCGCCCGATTTAACCCCCAAGTGATTTTCGCATCGGCGCCACCCTGGACCGCACTGATGGTCGGGGAGAAACTATCCCGGTTGAGCGGGCTGCCTTTTGTTGCCGACTTCCGTGACCCATGGCCCGGAGGGTTTGAAGAGCCACCCTTAAGGCAAAAGAAAAGGCTTTTGAGGTTAAGGGAGCGGATATTACAACAGGCAAAACTGGTTCTTGCTGTAAATCAAGGGACTGCACGTCTGGTTGGGGAAATGGTGGAGGTGCTCGAAAATGGGTTTGACCCGGAAGAATTTAATGTTGAGCCCGAACAACTTGAAGGTTTCAGTATTCTGTATGCGGGTAATCTGTGGCACCAGGAAAAGGTTTTGAGCGACGTTGTTCAGGCTTTAGTTGAGATACCTGATGCCCGACTGTACATTGCGGGTGGCGTTTCCGAAGAAATCGGGCGTCGGTTCAGAACCAATCCTCAGGTGCGTTTTTTGGGGGTTGTTTCCCATCAACGGACTATGAGCCTGATGAAGGGGGCGCAGGTGCTTTTGTATCTCGGCAAGCCGGGTCAACCGGTCGGGTTAAAACTTTACGAGTATCTGGGCAGTGGCAAGCCGATTGTTGTCTGGGCGGATGAAGATTCGGAGCCGGCGCAGATTGTTAGAGAGGCGGGGCAGGGGTTTATCTGTCAGGACCGGCAGGGTTTCGTTGCCGTTTTGAAGGAAATCCGGGAAAAGGGGGTTGGTACGCCGGTTGTAAGGGCTCTTGGCGATGTGCCCTTACAAGGAGAAGTTGACCGTTACAACCGGCGGTTTCAGGCAAAAAGGCTGGCGGATTATTTCGGGCGGTTATTGGATGGACGCATAGCAGCGTGTCCGGACAGGCGCCAGTAGAGGACGCGGAGCAGAGCCGAAATCTCAAGGAGCGGCAAAAGGATTATCGCCTGAAAGAAGAAACGGGTTTTCGGTGTGTGTTTTCTTAGGAAGTTAAAAAGGGACCGGTGGTTTTCGTAAATCATTTTTGGTTTGATTGCGTTGGTGCTACCACCAATTCTGTGGTAAACACGCGCGGCTGGCAGGTAGTAGGTCTGGTAACCTCTGCGTGCCATCCGGTACAGGAGGTCAACATCATTGTAGTAGATGGGGAAGTTTTCGTCGAACCCGCCCAGTTCAACAAGAACCGAGCGCCGGATTAAGAGGCAAGATGCCATTGGTTGTTCTACCGGTCCGGGTTTTTCGTAGTCAAAGTGGCGCAGACGCCAGGTGTTAAGGCGCGGGCAGCTGGGAAACAAGCGCGGAATTCCGGTCATTTCAATAAGCACAGAGGAGAATGTGGGGAAGGAGCGGATTGACAGTTGCTGGGAGCCATCAGGATTTAAAAGTCGCGGGGCGACTGCGGCGCAGTCCGGGTTGCGGTCAAGGTGTTCAATAAGGAGGGGAAGCGCTGCGGGTTCGACCCGGGTATCCGGGTTGAGAAGCAGAATGTAATCACCCTGGGCAGTAGAGATGCCCTGGTTGTTGGCTCGGGCATAGCCAAGGTTTTGGGGGTTGAACAAGGTTTTGATGCCGGGAAAGGATTGCAAAATTTCTCGAGTCCGGTCCTGAGAGGCGTTGTCGATTACGAGGATTTCGGCGTCAGGCTGGGATGCGGAAATGGCGTCAAGACAGGAAGTTATGTCCTGCTCACTGTTGTAGGTGACGATAATGACCGAGAGTTTCAACGGTTCCGGTAGTATTCGAGCAGGTCGGACAAGGTTTTTTCAAAGGGAATTTTTGGGGTCCATCCGGTTGCCCGATGGAACTTTTCGGGATTGCCGGAAAGGAACGGAATGTCGTAAGGTCTTTTCTCGCTAACACCCTGTCGGATTTCTATCTTCTGGCGGGCAAGACCCAGGAGGATTTCTACACCGTCGCGGAGCCGAACCGGTCTGCCTGAGGTGACATTGTAGGTTTCACCGGCAGGACAGTTTTCCAGCGCACTAATGTAGGCACGGACGATGTCCCGGACATCGGTGTAGTCGCGCCGAACTTCGAGGTCGCCCATTTCGAGAATCGGGCTGGCTTTGCCCTGTTCGACCTTAGCGATGTGGCTCGCGACCTTGGCAAAGATAAACCGTTCAGCCTGGCCCGGTCCGGTGTGGCTGAACGAGCGCAAGATTACGATATCCATATCCCAGGTTTGATAGTAAAGGCGGGCGATTTCTTCGGCAAGATATTTGCTTCGGGCATAGGCGGTAAGTGGTTGGACCGGGTCGGTTTCGGAATGGGGCCTGTCGCCCCGGCCATAAACATCAGCCGAGGATATTAGGAGAATTCGGCAGGGGAGCATCAGCTGGTGCACGGCGATGAGCAGTTTTAAGGTGCCGATGGTGTTCACCTCATAGGTAGGGATGGGGTTTTTTTCTGCTTCCGCAACCGAGGAGATGCCGGCAAGATGAATAATCCAGTCGGGCCGGCTTTCTTCCAGCGCTTTTTTTAGGGTGTTGAAGTCGTTGATGTCACAGGGAAAGAGGTTCGCGGGTAGTTCTTCACCCGGTGGTGCGTAATGTATGCCGTAAACTTCGTCACCGCGCTCTTTAAGATGACGGGCAAGATGGCCGCCGACAAACCCTTCAATGCCGGTGACAAAAACCCTCACACCCGCTCCCGCCAGTAGTCGAGCAGGTCTTTTAAGGTTTGTTCAAACGAGTACTGCGGTTCCCAGCCGGTCGCCGATTTTAACTTTGTCGGGTCGCCGATTAGAAGTTCTACATCGCTGGGACGGAGCCGCTTTGGGTCCTGTTTAATCTGAAACTTAGCGGTGGAAAGACCTTGCAGGATTTCAAGAACCTGGCGGATTTTGTAGCCTTTACCAGTGGCAACATTGTAAACCTCACCCGGCACCCCTTTTTCGAGAATTAAATAGTAGGCGCGGACCGTATCGCGGACATCGGTGAAGTCCCGAACCGCTTCGAGGTTGCCAACATAGAGGACCGGTTCTCTTTTGCCCTTTTCAATTTCGGCGATTTGTCGGGCAAAGTTGGAGGTAACAAATACCATTCCGCGTCTTGGTCCGGTGTGATTGAAGCCCCGGGTACGGATGATGTGCATTTTGTAGCTCTGATGGTACTGGTAGCCCATTAAGTCCTGCGCCACCTTACTAACCGCGTAGGGCGAAAGTGGCCGCAGTGGGTTGGTCTCCTTGATGGGGGTTTCATCGGGCATAACCAGCCCGTACTCCTCGCTCGAACCGGCAATCTGAATCCGGCAAGAGCAACCGGTGGCACGGACCGCTTCGAAGATGTTCAACTGGCCAATGACATTGGTGACGAATGTCTCCTGAGGTGCGGTCCAGGACATCGGGACATAACTCTGGGCGGCAAGGTGGTAGATGCGGTCGGGTTTTAAATCGGCGATTAAACGGTAAACCGAACCGGAGTCCCGCAGGTCGCAGTCGTGGAGATGGATTTTCCCTTTTAAATGGTCGATGTTTTCGGTACGTGAGCGCCAGCGGATGGTGCCGTGGACCTCGCAGTTGCCTAAACTTAAAAGATATTCAGCCAGATGGCTGCCGGCAAAGCCGGTAATACCAGTAATTAAACAGTTCAATTACCCTCCTTTCAGGGAAAGCAAATCGTATGCCGAACCGAGAGCCGTTAACAACATATTTGTATCCAGACGGAATCGGTGAATTGGAACGCTATGTCCGCGAATTTGTTTAATGGCATCAAGCCTTTTGCACCTTGCCGGAGCGCAAGCAACGGGTGCAGACCCAGATGCGGCGCGTAGCGGTACCTTCCTTGATGCGAACCCGCTGGAGATTCGGCTCCCAGCGTCTTTTGGTTACATTATGGGCGTGGCTGATGTTTGAGCCAACAATTGCAACTTTTCCACATATTTCACAATGCTTTGCCAAGTGTCCTCCTATTAACTTTTACAAAGGATAATGACAATCACCAGAAGTGTCAAGAAATAAGCCCGGGGAAACAAGACGCCGTAAACTGGTTAGCGAACTTTGAGCAGTTTTTGTATCGGTGCGGTGGTTTTGGAACCGACGAAGTAGATGCCGGCGGGCAGGCGGTTGATTTTGTTTGATTGCACTTTTCTGCCAAGCGGGTCGTAGATTATAAGGTTGGTTGATGATGGAGTAGCGGTAATTGTGGGTAGCGGGTTGAGAGGAGTGGGCTGGAATGGTGAGTAGGCGACATTTAGTTCGGTGAAAATGCGGGTTGGTACCCTAAGGTATAAAACCGGGTTTAAGGTCTGTTGACCTTCATCAAGTTCCCAGCAGCCGGCTATCTTGTCGGCAAAGTAGATGATGTGCAGGGTGTCGTCAACGGTCTCGGCAAGGAAGGGGAAACGTTTTGATGTGGAGTCCGGGGATGTGAGACGGATGGGCTCTGTCCAGGTTTTTCCATTGTCGGGTGAATGGGAAGCCCAGATGTCGGCGCGGGCGATTCCGGTTCGCGGGTCGATGTTCGTCGGGTCAAACTGTTCCCAGACGACATACAGTTGATTAAGGTCGGAGTTATGAGGGCGGCGGTCAATGCCGATACTGGGTCGGCACAGGGCAGCGGTGTAGCGTCCAAGTTTTGTGGTGTCGGGAAATGAGAAGGCGTGGATGAAACGCCAGGAAGGTGTGTCTGAAGCACAGTAGTGCCAGAGTTGAACCCTGCCCCGGTTGTTACCGTCGTAGAGGTCGGCGACGATGTGGATCTGTATTGAGTCGTAGGTTGCCTGGGCGCCAAACAGCGACCGGTTGCAGATTGATGGGACACTATCGGTAATGAGGCGTCGGGGATACCAGGTACCACCGCCATCGGGCGTTTCTCTGAGGTTCAGGTTGCCCTGCTCATCAGCCCAGACGAACCCAAGGCGGGACGATTTTTTGGAAGCAATGATGTTGTGCCGAGGAAAGGGACCAATATGACCAAGGCGGTAACTGGACCAGGCGCTGAGATAGTACAAGGTGTCGTTTCTTATTGCGGCGAATTTCGGGTAGCCATAGCGGCCGGCGGCAATTAGAGGAAACTGGGCGCTGATGGCGATAAAAGTTTCCTGAAATCTGCCAGCACCGGGCGCCGAGTCGATGAAGTTGGTGATGGTTCGTGTCCCGCGGTCAAGGTAGTCGGTGGAAATGAAAGTTCTGCCGTTACGGATGTTGTATTCAAGGCAGCCGAGGTTGCGCTGATATTGATTGACCAAAACACCAGAGGGAAAGAGCCAGTTGCCGCCTTTGGGGCGAAAGTTGTAGCGAATTTCACCGTAGCCCGATTTGTACACGGCGGATACGCCGTAAATGGAGTCGTAAATCAAGTAGCGTGTCGCCGGGAAGAGAAATTGCCGGTCGCGGTCGGTCCAGCCTATGGTATCAATTAAAATCTGGGTAGGTAGCAGGAAGAGGAATAAAATCATTTAAGGAACGAGCAGTACCTTACGGAGAGTTTGGTTATCCTGACGCAGGAAGTAAACACCGCTTCGAGTTGGTTTTTCTATTGGTCTACCAAGCGGGGAGTAGAGTTTTACATCGGGTAAGAGGTGGAGTTGAGAAACTGGACAGATGGTGGTGTGAAAATAATGGTTCAGCCTGCCGGGCAGTTTTTCTTCAATGCCGGGCAGGTCCGATACCGGGACGCGTAATACACAGACCGGGTTGGTTGTCTGGGGCCCGTGTCCTTGCTCATAGACACCAGCAATCTGGTCAAAGATGGTGATAATGTAGAGAGATTCGCCAACCTCTGGAGCAAGACAGGGTGAAAGACGGGAGTATGCGTCCGGTCCGGTCAAACGGTAGGGATGGCTCCAGTTTATGCCGTTGTTCCGGGATTGGGCGATGAAAAGGTCGGCGCGTGCGAGCTGGGTCTGGGGTTCGTAGTTTAAGGAGTCGTAATTGAGCCAGAGGGCAAAGAGTGATGCGTCGCTCTCTCTAAAACCGATACTCGGTCTAACCACAAATGGTTCGCCAGGTTCAGGGGGCGCAAGAACTGATGAAGGGGCAAAACGATAAATTAGGGTCCATTGAGGATTTCTGTTCTCCTGCCAGTGCCAGATTTCTGCCGGGTTTTGATTGGTGCCGTTCCACACCTGAGTGACGATGTTAAGCCGGTCTGCGGAGTCAAACAGACCGTAGGCACCGAACTTGCCCGGTTTAGGGTTAGAGATTGTTGTCGGCGGGGGAAAGATGTTCCGGACACCGGTCCAGGTGGTACCGCCGTCTTCGGAGATGTTGAGCCACAGTGCTTCTGAATCTTCATTGGTCCAGATTGCGGCGATGCGCAAAGAGTTTTCTGATGCGGTGATGTTGTAAGTTGGATTCGCCGGGATGATACCCTCACAGATTGACACGGGCAAAGACCAATGAACACCGTAATCGGTAGAGCGGGAGTAGAGTAGCGTGTCCTGAGTAGCAGAGTCAACGCAGAGGAGGTGAAGCCAGTTGTTGGCGGTAAAGGCGATGGGCGCACGGGAGCAGCCCATCAGGCTGGAGTCGGGTGGCCGCATCACAAAGTTGTTGGTGCCCGGGATACTCTCCACTGCGAGGATGGGCCAGCGCGGGTTACGGTTGATAAAACTGGATATAAAAGTGCTGCGATAGTAAGGAGAGGTTGGGTCTTTTGGAACATCAAGGCTACCGCTGGCGTTTCGCTGGGAGCCAAACACCTCAACTTCACCGGACCAGGTGTGGGTGGTGAAACTGTAGAAACTGGCAAACATCCCGGTCTTGACCCAGGCGGTGTAGATACCGGTGCCAGGCAAGTAAACGATACGTTGCCAGATTGGTCCGTAGTTCTGGGCGTCAACACCGGTGGTGCCGATGGTGTCAATTTTAGTTGTTGCTCCACCGGTGCCGAGCAATATGAAGACAATCATCCAGGAATAAGAGAACAGGGGTTTCATTTCTGACCTCCTGATTGATTATAAGTTAGGAGTTATCGGAGTCAACACAGCCTGACGGTTGGGGCAATCTTGCCAGGAGAGGTTTTGTTGTGTATAATTTTAAAAAGGGAGGGATTATGGGAAAGTTCAGGGAGCGGTTTTCAGTTTTTCTTATCTTATTTCCTTTTTTAGTTATTTCTGGTCTGCCCATTGAAGTTGGGGTTGAGCTCACCGGACAAACCCGCTATGTGTGGCGCGGGTTAAGATTGAGTCAGGGTCCGGTGGCGCAACCAACGGTCTGGTTGTCCTTTGCCGGCTGGACAATTTCTCCCTGGGCGAACATCACTCTGGGTAACAAGGTAGATGGCTGGGGTTTGAAAGAACTTGACCTTAACCTTGGTTATCAACTGGATTTTTTTGGGGTTAAGGTTGAGCCGTCAGCCACCGGATGTTTTTATCCCGATGATTGGATTGAGCCGGAACTGGAACTGGGAGTGAATTTTGGTTATGAAGTTGGCGAATTAGAGTTGTCCAGCGAACACACCTCAGTGGTTTTTCCGTCAGCGGGTGGTTATTTCGGGACAATCGGTGCCGTTTTTTCTCGCGATGTTGGCTATGGGTTGGCACCGGAAATGTGGCTTGCCTGTGGCTGGGGGTCAACGAAGTTCAACGAGATTAATTATGGGGTAGCACGCTGGGCGTTGAATGTTATAGAGTCCGGGGCGGGATTGAATTACGCATTGAAAGGGCTGGTTGATGTCAAACCGTTTATTGCGTTGAGCGTTGTCCCCGACAAAACCCTGCGCAACGACGGGGGTGAGAGGTTAATTGAAGCTGTGGGGGGATTGACCATCACAAGGGGGTTATAATGTTTTCCCGCACACCAATAAGGTTTTTTACTCTTCTTCTCGGGATTGCACTACTTATCGGTACCGGGTTGTTTTTTTTCTACCACAAAGAGAAAGAACGTACGAGTCAGATTTTTTACACCCAGGAGCATGCACTGACAGGGATATTCCAGCGTCTCTTGGAGTTGAAAGGCGCTTCGCTGGAAAATTTTGCCTACGACTATACCTACTGGGATGAGATGGTGAGCGCAATACGGAATAACAATAGGAAGTTTTTTGATGAGAATATCTCTGAAGCGTTAGGCACTTACCAGGTGGATGGTGCCTGGGTTTACAACCGAAAAGGGGAACTGGTTTACAGGGCGCTGGCTGAAGGTAAAGACAGTTTAGCCGGGTTTTGTCCTGCGGATAAGGCGCAAGAGATGCTGGCTGATTCACAGCGGTTTTGCCATTTCTGGGCAAAGACGCCTTTAGGATTAGTTGAGGTGCGAGGCGCAACGGTGCATCCGAGTGACGACCCGGAGCATAAAACTGAACCCCAGGGGGTCTTATTTGCTGTCCGATTATGGAATGAAAGTTATGTCAATGGTATGGCACAAATGGTTAATGGCACGGCGCAGCTCGTTCCTCCTGGGGGCGATGGTGAGGGCACAAACCAAGCCCGGGGATTGATTGTGATTCGCTATCCTCTCAAAGGCGTTGATAACAAACCGGTTGCCGAACTTAAATTGAGATCCATTTGTGGAGTTATTAACCAGTTTCATCGGGGTGCGATGCAGCAGTTGGGGTGGTTAATTATAGTGGCGCTGGCAACTTTTTTGACGGTCGGACTCGGTCTGGTGTTCTGGGTTACAAGACCGCTTAAATATATAACGTATGCCTTGAATAGTAAGGACAGCAGCGGGTTGGCACAACTTAATAAAAGCCGCTCTGAGTTTGGTGAACTGAGCCGGATGCTCACCCGCTATTTTGTTCAGGAGACAGAGTTGCGTCGCGAAAAGGAGCGGACACAGATGTATCTTGATGTTGCCGGGGTGATAATTGTTGCCCTGGACCGGGAAGGTAAGGTTACATTGATTAATCGTAAAGGTCGCCAGGTTCTGGGTTATCAAGAGGAAGAGGTTTTAGGAAAAGAGTGGTTTGAAAACTTTTTGCCCGCAACGGCACGGGACAAACCCCGGGCGGTTTTTAAACGGTTGATGGCTGGTGAGGTTGAACCCCTTGCCGAGTATGAGAATCCGGTTCTAACCCGGGACGGAACAGAGCGTTTAATCCACTGGCACAATGTAGTGATCAAGGACGAAGCGGGTAAAATTGTCGGGACTTTAAGTTCGGGCGAGGACATCACCGAGAAAAAGAAGGCGGAGCGGGAGTTGCAGGAGAAGGCAGAGGAGTTGCGCCGCTCAAATCAGGAGCTGGAACGGTTTGCCTATGTGGCGTCGCACGATTTGCAGGAGCCGTTGCGGATGGTGGGTAGTTATGTCGGGCTTTTAGCCCGGCGGTATAAAGGGAAACTTGACAGCGATGCGGAGGAGTTTATCAACTTTGCAGTTGACGGCGTGACGAGGATGCAGCGGTTGATTAACGACCTGCTGACCTACTCCCGGGTGGGAACGAGAGGAAAAGAGCCGGTGCCCACCGATAGCAATGAGGTTTTAAAGCGGGCGCTGACCAACCTTAAAGTCGCAATTGAGGAAAAGAATGCCGAAATTGAGTGTCAGCCTTTACCGGTAGTGCTTGCCGATGAACGGCAACTGGAGCAGTTGTTTCAGAATCTGATTGGAAACGCATTAAAGTTCACGCGCGAGAAACCACGGGTTGAAGTCCGGGCAGAACGGGTTGATGGGATGTGGCGATTTGCGGTCAAGGACAACGGCATCGGGATTGACCCGAAGTTTTCGGAAAAGGTTTTTGAGATTTTTCTGCGGTTGCATACCCGGGAGGAGTATCCGGGAACCGGAATTGGTTTAGCGGTTTGCAAGAAGATTGTGGAACGGCACGGTGGCAAGATTTGGTTTGAGTCTGAAGTGGGCAAGGGGACAACCTTTTTCTTCACCCTGCCACCGGCAGAGATAGAGGAAAATAAGTCGGAGACGAGCGTTGGGGCACAGGGCAATGTGCCCAAAGAAAAGGAGGGAGAATGACAAAAGGGGAAAATGGCACACCGGTTGAAATCCTCTTGGTTGAGGACAATCCGGGTGATGTGCGTTTGACCCAGGAGGCGTTGCGCGAGGCAAAGGTGCGCAACAATCTTCATGTGGTAAGTGATGGCGAAGAGGCGTTGAAGTTCCTTTATCGGCGCGACGGCTACAGCGATGCACCACGACCGGACATCATTCTGCTGGATTTAAATCTGCCGAAGAAGAACGGCCAGGAGGTTCTTGCCGAGATTAAGGCGGACCCCGGTTTACGCCGGATTCCGGTGGTGATTCTCACTACTTCCAAGGCAGAGGAGGATATCCTGAAGAGTTATGACCTGCATGCCAACTGCTATGTGACAAAGCCGGTTGATTTTGAGCAGTTTATCCGGGTGATACAGTCGATTCAAGAGTTCTGGTTGACGGTGGTCAAGTTGCCCGAGTAAGGTTTAATAAGATGGTGGAAGAGAGGTTGCGAATCCTTCTGGTTGAAGACAATCCGGGTGATGCCCGGTTGCTCCAGGAGACGATTGCTGATGCCGACGGCGGTCGTTTTGAAATCACCCATCTGGTACGGTGTGATGAGGCGACAAAAAGGTTGGTTGAGGACCGTTTTGATGTGGTGTTACTTGACCTTTCGCTGCCAGACAGCCAAGGACTGGAGACGGTGGCGCGGGTCAACACTGCAGCGCCGCAAGTGCCGATTGTGATTATGACCGGGCTTGATGATGAAGAGATGGCGGTGGCGGCAGCAAAAATCGGGGCACAGGACTATCTGGTAAAAGGGCATATTGACAGTCGGGGACTGGTGCGGAGTTTACGTTATGCACGGGAGCGGAAACGACAGGAGCTGGAACTGGCGGAGAAAAATGCCCAACTGGCAAAGTTGAGCGAGTTGAAGAATCAATTTCTCGGAATGGCAGCGCACGACCTCCGTAACCCATTGACGGTGATAATCACCTGTGCCGGCTTTCTCTTAGAGGAAACGGCTAAAGTCCTACCTGAGGCGAAGAAGCGGGAGTTTATCGAGCGGATTAAGGTGAATGCCGAATTTATGGTAAATTTAATCAACGACCTGCTGGACTTTACCCGGATTGAGGCGGGGCAGATTGAGTTGAATCTGGAGCCGGTCGTGTTGACAGAATTGGTGGAAAGGAATGCGGAGGAGAATCGGCTGTTAGGTGCACAGAAGGGGATTGAACTGGAACTGGTGGTTGAAGGTAATGGTGCCCGGGTGAATGCGGACCCGGCACGGATTACCCAGGTACTGAACAATTTGATGAGTAATGCGTTTAAGTTTTCGGCACCGGGTACAAAGGTGCGGGTGATGGTTAAAAAGGAGAGCGGGGGTTGGAAGGTTGCGGTGCAGGACCAGGGGCAGGGGATTCCAAGAGAGGAGATGGGCAGGCTGTTTAAGCCGTTTCAGAAAACCAGTGTCCGGAGCACGGCGGGAGAGCGTTCCACCGGTCTGGGACTGGCGATTTGCCGGCAGATAATCGAGGCGCATAAAGGCGTAATTGGCGCCGAGTCAGAGCCTGGTAAAGGTTCAACATTCTTTTTCTGGCTGCCGGTTGTTTAATAAAACCGGTGTTGACCAGAGTCCGCAAACTGGATATGATAAAGAAATGTGGGACAAAGAAACTTTTGATAAAATCGTGCAGCGGATTGAAGCGCTGGAGCCGGAGATGGTGGAGATGCAGCGGCGGCTCGTGGCGCTACCGGCAATCAGCCCGAAATCGGGCGGTGAAGGAGAGAAGGCAAGGGTTGATTATCTGAAAGGGGTACTGGCGAGCTGGGGGCTTGAAGTTGAGGAGTTTCGTGTTCCCGATTCGCTCGCGGCCTGCGGTTATCGTCCCAGTCTTGTTGTCCAGAAGCCCGGGGAATTGAAAGGGCCTAAAATCTGGGTGATGACCCATCTTGATGTTGTGCCGGCAGGACCAAGAGAGTTGTGGGATTCGGACCCGTTTTGTGCCCGGGTGGAAAACGGCAAAATCTATGGCCGGGGTGTCGAGGATAATCAGCAGGAGATGGTGGCGAGTATTTTTGCCCTGAAGGCGCTTATCGACCTCGGGCTGAAGCCGCGCTTGCCGGTGGGTTTGATGTTGGTGGCGGATGAGGAGACCGGTTCCCTTTTCGGAGTTGAGCCGCTGTTGAGGGAGCACCGGTTGTGCAGTAGCGAGGACCTGGTTGTTGTACCCGATGCCGGCAACGAGGAAGGTACGCTGCTGGAGATTGCCGAGAAGTCAATCCTCTGGATGAAATTTACAACGGTCGGGCACCAGGCGCACGGTTCAACACCCCATCACGGCAACAATGCGCACCGGGCTGGTGCCCATCTGCTAATCAAACTGGACCGGCTCCTGCACGAACGGTTCAATGCCCGGGATGAGCTGTTTTCGCCGCCCTATTCCACGATGGAACCGACAAAAAAGGAGGCGAATGTTCCCAATGTCAATACGATTCCGGGCGAGGATGTTTTCTACTTTGACTGCCGAATACTGCCCGTTTATCAACTGGATGAAGTGCTGAATGTGGTGCGCGAGGTGGTGGCAGCGGTTGAGCAGGAGTTTGGGGTGAAAATCAAGGTTGATATTGAGCAGGCAGCGCCCGCAGCACCGCCGACACCGGCGGATGCACCGGTCGTTCAACTTCTCGCGCAGGCGGTAAGGACGGTGTATCGGGTTGAGCCGTTTGTCAAAGGGATTGGCGGCGGTACTGTAGCGGCATTTTTCCGGCGGTGCGGGATACCGGCGGTGGTGTGGGGGAAAAATGCCGGTCAGGCACATAAACCGAATGAGTACTGTATTATTGCCAATATGGTGGGCAATGCCAAGGTTTATGCGTATCTTTATGGCGTGGAGGTTTAGGCGATGGAGTTGAGGTCTCCGGAGGAGTTGAGGCCGTTTGTTGAGATTGACCGGACCCAGGTGGTTGATGAGCGCGCCAAAGGTGGCGAGGTCATTTTGATTCCGCTTTTGAACCCTTTTGCCCCTTTACCGGCATTGGGCGCGGTGGCGGACAATCTTGCCTGGTTTATGGAACAGGTTACCGGTCGGGGCTATCAGAAGGCGGAAGAGGTTTACGAACTGGGCTATGTGGTGCGCGAACCGGGCCATCAGGCTTTTGGCTTAAAGGTCAATGCGGAAGGTGGCATGGTGGTGATATCCCGGATTGCGATTCTTGAGGACGAGTCGATTTTCCGGCGCTATGCCGACTATTTGCGCACCGGACTTCTTTTCTGAAAGAAAAGTTCGAAGACCAGGATAACCATTTCAAATACAAACGCCAGCAGTGCGAGGAGTAAGAGCGGCGCGGTCAGGTCAGCGGCGGGCAGCGCCTGAGTTTGTACTGTAATACCAATGCGGGGCAGGAGGTTGTCAGGGAGCGGAGTCAGGTCGCCTTCGCGGGCATCAGGGTTGACGGCGACGGCAACGCTGTCAACACGGTAAATCCCCGGAGTGCGGGGCGCGGTGAAAACAACGCGGGGACGTAATTGTCCGGGCTGGGGCGAAAGGGATACAACTCCTTCCGGAGTTGACAGTGTTACGGGTGCGGTGCTCTTTACCGGCAGGATGATGGTGTCGCCGATAGTGTATTCGGTGCGTAAGGTGGAGGTGGTAAGGTAGTTCAGGGTGCGGATGAAAAGCGGGGCAAAGGGTGCCTTGAACACGAAATCGGTTGCCGATGGTGCCGGGACAAAGGTCCAGACAATCAGTCTCTTATCCGGGAGTTCGATGATGAGCGGGTCACCGCTGGAAAGTTGCATCAGGTTTCTGCCGCCAGTGAGGCGATTGACGGAAAAGAAGCGGGCTGATGAGAAGTCCCGGGGCTGGAAGATATTGAGGATGGGATGGGTGGTGTCGATTCGGGCAACGGTGAGGAAACCGGTGGGCCGGTTGAAGCCCTGGGATTTTAAGAGGTGGTTGAGTCCGGAAGGGTCGGAAAGCGGCGTGCCCGCGATGATGAGCGCCGCACCGCCGGCGCCGAGGTAAAATTCAATGCGGTCCCAGTCCCCGGATTGCAGCGCCGCAGCATCGGTGATGATAAGGAGCGGGTAGCGGCGCAGGTCAAGGCGGCGCAGTTCGGCACGGTCCACAATGGTGGGTAAAAATTGCCCGGTGCGGTCGGCGGCAAGGACAAGGTTGAGGTAGCGGTCCAGTGCCGCGGCGGTGCGGACGACGAGGACCGGCACTTTTGTCGGGATGGCGAAGGCAAAGTAGCGGGTGTCGTCAAGGGGCAAAGAGTCGGCGGTGATGATAACGCAGCCGGTGTCCAGTCCCAAATCAGTATGCGGGGTGGTAAAAGAAACGGTAGTGGTGGTGCGAGGCGCGATGTTAACCGTCTGCTCTTCAACAGTGTTGTTGCGCTGGAGGCGAACGGTGCGCGTGATGGGGCGGGTGCTGTAGTTGGTGATTTGCGCCCGGATAGATTTGTTGTCAAGGTAGAGGCGCTGAATACCGGCGTTGACGAATTCGCTACGACCAAGATTAACGATGTGCAGCGGTGCGGGCGGCTTGCCCAAACCCGTTTCGGGCAAAGCAACACGCTGAAGGTCGGTGATAAGGACAAGCGGTGGGGTGCCGGTACGGCTTTCGGCAAACGCCCGGTTGAGTGCCGGGGTCAGAGTTGGGGCAGTGTTCGTCGGCTGCAGGGTGTCGAGAAGATTACCGAGCAATTTTTTGCCGGTGAAAATTGTATCGGGCTGGCTGGCAAGGATGAGCCGGGGTCGGGCAGCAGCGCTGATAAAGCGCTGGGCGGCAAGGCGGGCGTGAGTCCAGCGGCTGCCATAACCCATACTGTAAGAGTCGTCAAGGATGACAAGGAGGTCTTCGGTTTTCAAACCCGGTAAAAGGCGGGGCAGGTAGGGGCGGCTCAGGGCAAAGAGCAAAAAGAGCAGGGCGAGGGTACGGAGGATGAGCAAAACGATTTCGCGCAGGCGCAGCCAGGAGAAACGTTCGCGGCGCACGGTCTGGAGAAGGAGTAAAGAGGGAAAGGGAAGCCGGCGCAGCCGGAACCGGCTCAAGAGATGGATGATGACCGGCAGGAAGGCAAGGGGCAAAAGAAGCAAAAATCCTGGCGCAAGGAACCGCATTCAGGACAGACGACTTCGGCGCTCAAGGTATTTGAGGAGCGCCTGGTCAAATGGCGTAGCGAGCGATAACGGTTGATAGTCAATGCGGGCTTCGCTACAACCCTTTTTGAAGTCGGCACTGCGCTGGTGGAAGCCCTCTTGATAGCGCGTTTTGATGAGGCGCGGGTCAACGGTCAATTCAACACCGGTTTCCAGGTCGCGCAGGAGGAGCGGGGCAGGAAAGTTCAAATTTGCTTCATCAGGGTGGAAGATGTGGAACAGGAGCAGTTCGTGTTTGCGTGCCCGGAAGTGGCGCAAACCCGAGAGCACCTGGGTTTGGTCGTCCCAGAGGTCGGAGATGATGATGACCAGGCCACGCCGTTTAAGGCGCTCGGCAAGTTGGTGCAGGGTGTAGGCGAGGTTGGTGTCGCCCCCCGGTTTTGTGTTTTCCAGTTCCCGGAAGATGATGCGGAGGTGAGCGCCCGAGGCACGGGGCGGGATGTAGGTGTTGATGCGGTCGGTGAAGACGATTAAGCCGACCGAGTCCTTCTGGCGGGTGAGCAGATAGGCAAGGCTGGCACTGAGCCAGCGGCTGTAGTCCAGTTTGGTAATGCCATCTGCCGGGTAGTGCATTGAGCCCGAGGCGTCAAGGAGGATGTAGGCGCGGAGGTTGGTTTCCTCTTCAAACTCGCGGATAAAGAAGCGGTCGGTTCGGCCATAGACGCGCCAGTCGATGCGTTTCAGTTCATCGCCCGGCATATAGGGTCGGTGCTCGGTAAACTCGACCGAGAACCCCTTGTAAGGCGAGCGGTGCAGGCCGGCGAGAAACCCTTCAACGACCAGCCGCGCCTTCAAGTCAATGCCTTTAAGTTTGGCAACCAGTTCTGGTTTGAGCGCCAATTTGGTTGTGTCGGTTGAGCGGCGCGTGAGCACATTACAGTTTAACAAGCGGTAGGGTTGAAGTCCAGAAGGGCACTTGGCAACCGGCCCGGACATTATCTCCGCAACGAAAGGTAACATACCCTTGGACTGCCTTAACATTAAAAGGCATTATGCCCGGATATTGTTCGGGTGAAGAAGGGTGAGCATCCTGACATCGGTTAACGGTTTAAGGTGTTCTTGACCAGAGCGGGTTCATCGGGTATATGTAGTTATGCGCCGTAAGAAGCAGCGCCGGTTTCAAACGGTCAACGAAACCTTACCCCGGGTTTTACGCCGGTTGGGGATGGAGGATAAGGTCGTGGTTTATCGGGCGGTTAGCGACTGGAAGTTGCTGGTGGGTGAGTCGATTGCCCGTCATACGGTGGCGATTGGCGTTGAGGGTCAGACCATTTTAGTGGCGGTTGATTCACCGGCGTGGATGACCCAGTTGACCTTTCTTAAAGACCAGTTGCTGGAAAAAATTTGCTCGCATATCGGTTCGCAACGGTTAACCGACATCAGATTTTTTCTCAAGCGGCACACGGACACCGCTTGATTTTCTCAATATATTTGTTAGGATAAAAGACAATGGCAGAGGCATACAATGCAGCACAAATCCATGTTTTAAAAGGGCTCGAGGCGGTTCGGCACCGCCCGGCGATGTACATCGGTGATGTCGGGGTGCGCGGGTTGCACCATCTCGTTTTTGAGGTGGTGGACAATGCGATTGATGAGGCGCTTGCCGGCTACTGCGATGAGGTGGTGGTGACGATTCACTCGGACAAAGAGGTTTCGGTGGAGGACAATGGCCGGGGAATTCCGGTTGACATCCATCCGACCGAGAAGAAGTCGGCGCTGGAGGTGGTGCTGACCGTGCTCCATTCCGGGGCGAAGTTTGAGCACAAGGTTTACCAGATTTCCGGCGGGTTGCACGGGGTCGGGGTTTCGGTGGTGAACGCCCTTTCGGAGCGGCTGGTCGCTGAGGTGGCACGCGAGGGCAAAATTTACCGGATGGAGTTTGCCCGGGGTGAGGTGAAGAGTGAACTGAAGGTAATCGGTAAGACGAAAAAGACCGGCACGAAAATCACCTTTCAGCCCGATGAGAAGATTTTTAAGAAGGTAGTTTTCAATTACGACATCCTTGCCACCCGGCTGCGGGAACTCGCCTATCTGAATAAAAATTTAAAGATTAAACTGATTGATGAACGTCAGGAAAAGGAGGAGGTTTTTCACTATCCGGGCGGGCTTGCGGACTTTGTCGGTTATATCGATGCCGGGCGCAACCGTTTGCACAAGCCAATCGTGATTGAAGAACAGCGCAACGGGATTGCGGTGGAGGTGGCGTTTCAGTACAACGACGGTTATATCGAGAGCATCTTCTCGTTTGCCAACACCATCAACACCCACGAAGGTGGCACCCACCTTTCCGGTTTCAAGGCGGCGCTAACCCGTGCCATCAATGAGTATGCGCGCAAGAGCGGCCAGTTAAAAGAGGGGATAGAACTGTTGGGCGAGGATACGCGCGAGGGTTTGACCGCGGTCGTTTCGGTTAAGATTCCGGACCCGCAGTTTGAGGGTCAGACCAAAACCCGGCTCGGTAACAGCGAGGCGAAGAGTGTTGTTGAGACCGTGTTTTACGAGCGGGTTTCCGCTTTCTTTGAGGAGAACCCGCGGGTGGCAAACCGGGTGCTGGAAAAGGTGATTGCCGCAGCCAAGGCACGGATGGCGGCACGCAAGGCGCGGGAACTGGCGCGGCGCCGTTCCCTTTTAGAGTCCGACACCTTACCGGGCAAACTGGCGGATTGCGCCTCTGAGGACCCGGCAGAGAGTGAACTCTACATCGTTGAGGGTGATTCCGCGGGCGGTTCGGCAAAACAGGGGCGGGACCGGCGCTATCAGGCGATTTTGCCCCTGCGCGGTAAAATCCTCAATGTTGAGAAAGCCGGTTTGAATAAAATTCTCGCCAATCAGGAGATTCGGGCGATAATTTCGGCGATTGGCGCCGGCGTGGGTGAGGAGGACTTTGACCCGGCGAAGGCACGCTATCACAAGATTGTGATTATGACCGATGCCGATGTCGACGGTTCGCACATCCGGATTCTTCTCTTGACATTCTTCTACCGGTTTATGCAGCCCTTGATTGAAGCGGGTTATCTCTACATCGCACAGCCACCTTTGTATCGGGTGCGGCAGGGCAAGAAGGAGTTTTACCTCTATTCGGATGAGGAACTGGAGGAGTTCACCCGCAAGAACAAAGGCGACGGGCTGGAGGTGGTGCGCTATAAGGGTCTGGGTGAGATGAATCCGGAGCAGTTGTGGGAGACAACGATGAATCCGGAGAAGCGGACTCTGAAACGGGTGACGATGGAGGATGCCACCGAGGCGGATGCGGTTTTCCGGATGCTGATGGGCGAGGATGTGGAGCCGCGGCGCGAATTTATTGAGCGCAACGCCCGTAATGTAGAAAATCTTGATGTTTAAGTGCAGGACGGCCTGATTTTACATTAATTTTCGGGTAGATAGACCGCTTGCACCATAATTTTAGACCCCGAAATGTTAAAATCTTAACGCCCCAATCTTATTTACCCCGACTAACTTTTTTACTGGTAAAGAGTTAGGAAATTAGCGGTATAAAATGTCGGGTTGACCATAGCACCGTTAGGGGGATGGTATCAGGGTCGGTCTTATGGTGTTAAGCGGTAACGGTCACGGGGAAAGAAACTGGCTTCCCGGATGTTGCTCAATCCCAGAAACTGCTGGGTCAACCGTTCGGCACCAATCGCCAAGCCACCATGGGGCGGCACCGCATACTGGAATATCTCAAGGTAGAAGGAGAAGTTTTCCGGGTTCAAGCCGAAATGACGGATGTTTTCTACTAACTGGTGGTAGTCGTGGATACGCTGGCTGCCTGTTGTGACCTCCAGTCCACGGAAGAGCAGGTCAAAGCCAAAGGTGTACTCCGGGTCATCAGGGTCCCACATCGTGTAAAAGGGCCGGGTCTTGCGCGGGTAGTGGGTGACAAAGAGGAATTCGGAGTTGTATATCTTCTGGGCGTAGTCGCACAGTTGCCGTTCTCCTTCCGGGTCCAGGTCAAGCATTCCAATGGTGTCGCGGCCATAGTCTTTGCTTAAAACTTGAAGCGCATCCCGGAAGTGGATTTCCGGAATTTCGCCCACTTCGGGCAGGCGGGCATCAAGCAGTTGAATTTCTTCGGCACAGTTTTTTGCCAGATTCGCCACCAGTTGCTTGAGGAACCGGTTTTCCAGTTGGGTGACATCGCGGTAGGAGTTGATAAAGCCCATCTCGAAGTCAAGGGAAAGGTATTCGTTGATGTGCCGGGATGTGGCGTGGTCCTCAGCCCGATAGACAAAGCCGACTTCAAACACCCGCTCATAGCCGGCACCAACCAGCATCTGTTTGTAGAACTGTGGGCTCTGGGCAAGATATGCCTTCTGCTCAAAGTATTGAATCGGAAACAGGGCGGTGCCACCTTCGGTGCCGGCGGCGACAATCTTTGAGGTGTGGACCTCAAGGAAACCTTCCTGCCGAAGGAATTCGGCAAAGGAACGGACGATTTCTGCCTGGACCTTGAACACGGCACCAAACTCCGGGTTGCGCAGGGCAAAGGCACGGTGGTCTAAAATCATATCCAGTTTGAGGTTTAACTTCTTCTTTGAGCGGTTGACCTCAAAGGGCAGGGGGGCAACCGGTTCAATCAACACTTTCAGTTCTTCCAGTTCCAGTTCGCATCCCTGGCGGGCTTGCGGTTCCGGTTTGACCGTGCCGATAATTTCCACGATTGACTCCCGTTTGACATCGTCAAGGTGAAACTTTGCCGGGTCGGTGGTTATCACCTGAGCGATGCCGGTCCGGTCGCGCAGGACAACGAAGGAGATTTTGCCCACCTGACGGACTTGGTGTACCCAGCCCAGCAGCCGGACGCGCGCGCCAATCCGCCGGGGAAGTTCCTTGGTGAGGGTTCGTTCCATAGAATCAATTTATTGAACAGATTTAGAATGTCAACAAGACGCCGCAGGGTTCAGGTCTGGGAATGGCGTTCCCGAACGAGATAAATCGTGGGCATAGAGAGCAGGGTACAGATGCCCTTGAGAATGACATTTGCCCAGAAGATGCTAATCACGACAAACAACGGCATCCGGCCGATGAAGGCAAGCGAGCAGAACAGTGCCGAATCCAAGGGCACGCTTACCGAGTTGGAGACAAGAACCCGTAACCACTGGCGCCGGTACCCGACCTTATTCACCCATAACTGATAAACTTCGCCATCAACCAGTTCTGATGCCACCTCGGCGATGATTGAGGCGATGACGATGCGCCAGACCGGCGAAAGAACGATGCCGAACTCCAGTTGCGGCCCGACCGTTTTGTCCGGCGGCAGTTTTGCCACCAGCCAGAAAAGAAACGCCATAAACAGGTTGATGACACCGGCGGCAACAACAACGCGGCGCGCGGTGCGGATGCCGGCGGTCTTATGCACCAGGTCGCGGATGGTGAAGGTGAACGGGTAAATCAAAGTGCCGGCGTCAATACTGAAGCCGAAAAGAAAGACGATGCGCAGGCTGGCGATGTCCGAAAGAATCTGGGCGGCGATATACGCCGCAGTCACCAGCGCCACATCAGAAATCAGACGGGAACTGACCTGCCTTGCCTCGGTCTCGTTCATCTGGACAATTTAGATGCTTGCTTGCAAATGTCAACTCTGGCCGGTAAGTTAGAATTAACCAAGGCACCGTCCTATTCAAAACCTTGATAGGCTTTCGGAGTTACATATAATGATATTGTGAAAAAAATAAGGCAAAGCGAAGCCTATAAGGATATATTCGCAATAAAATTGTGCGAGGTGCAACACTTAGCGAAAAAGCGATTTGGCAGATATTTAGATGAGACTGAAATTAAAGATGTTCAAAAAAGAATACAATTCGGGCTGGAATGCTGGGAAGAAGTGGTTTTATATGCGATTGA
>Ga0067045_1028249_pt1 | contig 38291 bp, 32 predicted proteins | sample TerdegcTABiofilm_FD_59184 | JGI IMG/M metagenome (GOLD analysis project Ga0067045, IMG submission 59184) | Combined Assembly of (Gp0054472, Gp0054536) Wastewater bioreactor microbial communities from Singapore -Terephthalate degrading... | reverse complement strand
AAATCCTCTCTAAGATTGCTGATATTTCTCAAAAAATAAATATTCTATGTTATTTTATCAACCAGTCGACAGAGAAAGTGGATATTTTCCTCCTTCTCTTCTGGAAATTCCTGAGCAAAATCATAAATAGCCATAATTAATAAACGAATTGTTCGGTCTTTGTCCTTATCAGGGATTTGCAGGTCTTGCTTTTCTTCTGCCTTGTAAATGAGATTTCTAATCAGTCCCAGCAAATAATCTTTCATCTGTTCAAAAAGTTCATGATCAAGTTTTTCTCTTAAGATTACTCTGCCCAGTTCTTTTAATCTGACAATTTCATTATACAAGGTAGCAATAAAATTATATCTATCTTCTTTCCCTTGTTCTAACATCTTATCCAGGATAGCATAAGTCTGTTCCAGGCTCTGTCGGAAGACATTTAAAAATAAATCCTGTTTATTAAGAAAGTAGTTATATAATGTTCCTACTGATAAACCAGCTTCCTGAGCAATCATTTTCATAGTCACTTGTTGGTAACCCTTCATGGTGAATAAGCGAAACGAAGCCTCAAATATTTTTTCTACTATTCTATCAATGAATTTGGGCATATTACTATCCAAATTTTTTATGAACTTATATTCATTGAACCTATATTCATAATAATATAAAAGTGGGAATTTGTCAAGAGGGGATTTGCTGGTTATATAACTTTCTATTCATAGCGCAAAGCATCTACTGGATTCATCTTTGCTGCTTTCATAGCGGGATATAGACCGAAAAATATACCTATGAATAACGCAAAGCCAAATGCTAAAATGATAGATATACTTGAAATTAAAAAAGGCCAATTTCCATATTGTGAGAGGAAATAAGCAGCAACCCAGCCAAAACCAATGCCCACCAATCCGCCTAAACTGCTTAAACTTAAAGATTCCATTAAAAACTGGATTAAGATATTTTTATTCTTAGCGCCCAATGCCTTACGGATACCTATTTCTCGAGTACGTTCAGTTACCGAAACCAGCATTATATTCATAATGCCTATACCACCAACCAACAGGGAGATGGCAGCAATCCCTCCTAACATCATACTCATAGTATTAGTAACTGAACTTACTGTATCCAGAATTTCATCCTGACTTATAATCCTGAATTGTTCCCTATTTTCATCTTCCAGATATTTTATCAAAAAATATTCTATTTCTTTTACTGCACTAATCGCTCGTTCAGAAGAATAAGCCTGAGCAATAAAAGAATCAACATATTTGTGTGTGGTTAGCCGATCCATAGCTACTGACACTGGAATATAGGCTCTTTCGTCTAGATTACCAGCCATTGAGCCTCCTTTTTCTTTCATTACTCCCGTGACTGTAAAAGAGAATATTCTTCCATTGTAATTGAATTTTATGACCTTACCTATGGGATAGTCATTATTAAATAAATCTACTGCCAATTGATAACCTAGAACAATTACTGGCCTCCTTTCTCGATCATCTTCTGCACTGATAAAAACTCCCTGGGCAATTTCATAATTGTTCACTTCTGCATAATCAACCCTGGTACCTATTACCGTAGCATTAATATTTACTTCATCTGAAATTAATCTACCAGTGATTTGTTTTACAGGAATTACACTTCTTACCGAGGGACAAAATAATTCCAGATATTCAGCTAATTCCAGAGTAAATTTTTGTCGAGAATGACTGACATCCCTTATCTGTCCCCACTGTCCTCTAGGCATGCTTGGGTTAATAGTAATCATATTTGATCCTAAATCAGCAATACGAGAAGTAACCTGCTGGGTAGAGCCGGTCCCCACCGAAACGATAGCAATAACCGCACCTACTCCAATTACAATACCCAGCATAGATAAAAAACTACGCATTTTGTTTGCCCATAAACTTTCCAGGGCAATCTGTAAACCTTGTCCAATCATACTACTACCTCATCTTTATTGATTAATCCATCTCTTAAATGTATTATTCTTCTAGCATATCGAGCTATTTCTGGTTCATGGGTAACCAGAATAATGGTATTGCCTCTTTGATTTAAACTTTGAAAAATTTTCATAATCTCTTGACCTGTTTTGGAATCAAGATTGCCAGTTGGTTCATCTGCTAAAATAATAGAAGGATTATTTACTAGAGCACGAGCAATTGCTACTCTTTGCCTCTCACCACCGGAAATCTCGTTAGGTCGATGGTGTGCTCGATGATTCAACCCCACATCCTGTAATGCTTTTAAAGAAATTTTTAGCCTATCTCTGGTAGCCATACCAGCATAAATTAAGGGGATTTCCACATTTCTGAGATTGGTAGCTCTGGGCAGTAAATTAAACTGTTGAAAAACAAAACCTATCTTTCTATTACGAAATAAGGCTAATTGGTTATCATCTAATTTAGTGACATCCTGATTGGTAAGAAAATATTTTCCTCCACTGGGATAATCTAGACAGCCAATAATATGCATTAAGGTAGATTTACCGGAACCGGAGGGACCCATAATAGAAACAAATTCTCCCTCTTCCACTTCAAAAGAAACACCCCTTAAGGCTTCCACTTTTACTTTGCCTAAATGATATATCTTTTTCAAGTCAATTGCTTTTATTACTTTACTCATCTTTGCCTCAACATAGGAATTGGAGTAGGTCCCCCTATAACCCCAAATCCACCTCTGCCACCTTGAGAAGTAGTGCTCATCTGATAGCTATTGACAATAATACGGTCTCCTTCCTGTAACCCCTCTTTTATCTCTTGATAAAAACCATCGCTAATTCCTATTTGTACAGGAGTAGGCAAAGCCTTGTTATCTTCCACTTTTAATACTACACTACCACGACTACTTGTAGAGAGAGCAGTGACCGGAACAATAATAGTATTTTCAATCATATTAACTATAATTTTAGCAGTTGCTGAAAATCCTGGCTTAAAGTATGGGGATACCTCATCCATACGGAGTGTAACAGGAACAGTAACTACACCACCTTCCATCCTGGCATATTCAGCAACCTCTGTCACCGTACCAGGAAAAATATGTCCTTTGAGAATATCCAGTTCGATTTCTACCCTTTGCCCAACTTTTACCTCTAAACAATCTACTTCACTAATAGAGGCTGCTACTTCATAAGAAGAATCATCAATTAGATATATCACATCATGCGTGCCTTCAATAAAGTCTCCTTCTGATACAAAAATATCCACTATCTTACCAGAAAAGGGGGCTCGCAAAGTTTTGGATTCATAGCGATCTAATGCTACCTCCATAGTTAATTTCTTCTCTTCTATCTGACTGGGAGAACCGGTAATTTTAGCTAGTTCATATTCATTTTTAGCCTTGAGATAATTGAGATGTTCCTGTTTATCTTCTAATTTTACCAATTCCTGACCTCTTTCTACTATTTCCCCTCTTTTTACCAGTATTCTTTCTACCGTACCACCAGTAGTACCTGTGGTAGCAAAGCTTAAATATGCCTCATTAACAGGCTTTATATAACCACTGGTAGATACTGTCTTTTTAATAATACCCTTTTTCACTTCAATTATGGCCCTGGGATCAATATTTTCAGAATATACACTCTCACTACTTACCCGAGAAGAGTTAAGTATTGGTATTGGTAAATGATCTCTCAAGAGAAACACCACACCACCAATGATCAGAATTAGCAAAATCCAGATTAACAATTTTTTCTTTCCCATTAATTATTTTCTTAAACTCCCTTCTGTAAGTACCCAACAAAATGGGCTAATTTTAAACGATCCACTAACCATTGGTCATAAGCCTGTTTTACACTCAATTCTTTCTCTTTCAGAGTTAGCAGACTATTTTTCCATTGTACTACACTTATGGCTCCCTGCTGATACTGTTGCTCAATTATCTTAACCTTATTCTGTTCTTTCTCCAGAACTTTCAGTTGAGTTTGTAAGAAAAGCTGGTTATACAAATCCTGGTCTAATAATTGCTCCACTTCTAATCTTAGTGTTTTTATTAGATAATCTATACTAATATCTTTGCGCTTAATATTCTCTTCTCTTTGTTTTACCTTCAATTCCTGAGCTCCTCCATCAGCTAAGTTAACGGCAAAATCAAATATAATAAACCATTCACTACCCGGATAGGCATAGCCACCAGAAAGATTTATTACTGGTTTACCAGCATCTTTAGTCCATTGTAACTCTTTTAACAATTCTTCTTTTTCCAAAATACTGTTTTTAATCTGATAATTTTTCTGTAGAGCCTGATTAATCAACTCTTCAGGTGCTTGATCAGCGACTGATAAATTCTCCATCTGATTGACCAGTTTCTGTAAAAAATCTGCCTCAGAATTGAAATCTACTATTACCTCTTTCGGTAAATTTAACAAAATAAACCACTGTTTCTGCGCTTGAGTAAGTTCCTGTGTTGCGCTCCAGAGCTTATTTTTTATCTCTTCAACAGCTATTATGGCCTCTGTTTCCTGCTGATAACCACCTTCACCTAATTCTATTTGTTCTTTTACCCTGGCTAACTCTTCTTCTGCTAATACCAGTCGCTCATTAATTATATCAACCTGTTCCTGTAAACGACTTATATTTAAGTATTTCTGGATAAATTCAATCTGTTTTTCCATTTCTTTCCACCTTAGTTCTTCTAATTTCATCTGTAGGTTATTCTCCAGGGAATAAACCTGTCTTCTCTGTTCATCCCAGGTATCAGGATAGATTTTTTTGTCTAACCTGATACTGGCATTTACTTCATTAGCTATAGCCTCCAAAAAGTGATCAGTTAAGTTTTCTGACTGCCAGGTTATTTGGCTGGTAAAACTCAAATCATGGGCTAGTAACTTTTTTGCTGATAAGCTCATTGTTGCATCGGGGGTAAACCTATTTTTCTCCATTTCTATAATAAAAGAAGTGCTCTTTTCCCCAAAACGCCAGATAGGTGTTATGCTCAAATCAACCTGAAAATCCTTTCCGGCCTCCAGTATTTTCAAGTTACGTTGTAAATCCTCTATGCTATAACGAATATTTTGTAAATCATGATTATGTTCAATACCCCATTGTAAAGCTTCTTCTGGACTAATTTCTCTGGCATAGAATATTTCTGAATAAAATAACAGGAGTAAACCAACCGCAAAACTGAAAATAATTTTGTATCTATTTTTTCTGAAATATAAATATCTCATTATCTAATCTCCCTTTCATCCAAAATACCCATCATTCTCTGTAATTCCAGATAGGATTGATAATATTGTCGAATTGAGGAGAGAAAACGATACTCAGCATCCAGAACTCCAATAGCCGCTGAGAGTAACTCATCTTCTGTTCGTAAACCAGCCTGCACTTGCCTGGTAATAATTAATTCGTTTTGCTCCATCTGTCTTAAGCTCTGTTCACTTAACAAAATATCGTTCTTGCTCTGTCTATAATTTTGCCATTTAGTTAATACCTGAAAATCTAAATCCTGTTCTAATATTGACTTTTCCAGTTCGGCAATTTTCAGGTTATTTTCCAGTTTTACTATTTCTAATTGGGACTCTTGATTAATTCTGGCTTTCTCCAATTTTATCCGAGCTAAATCTATCTCAATTGCTTTACTTTTTAGACTAAGACTATTTTCCCGAGACTTTGCTCGCGAAAAAGCCAGATCTATCTCCGCAAAATGGGGCATTTCTATACTTCTTATGGAAATATCTGTCTCCTGTTTGATACCCAAATTATTCTTTACCTCCATGAGTAATTGTTGGTAATCCAATTTTGTTTGTTCATAAGAGAATAAGGCATCATAATAAGCATTCCCTTGCTGTAATAATTCCAGGTCAATACTGTATCCAGCAGCAACCTGTGCTTCTACTTCTGCTAAGACCGCTTTCTCTAATTCCAATTTCTTCTCTTTGCGAGTAATATCTTTCTCTGCCAGTACTAAACGAAAATAATTATCTATTAACTCAATAATTAACTGATCCTTCTGATTCTGAAATGTTTGAAGTTGTTGCAAATTATTAATTTCTTTTTGCTTAGAAAGTATTCCTGATTGAGCGAATAGATTTTCTGCTGCTAACTGCTTTGCTTCCAATTCTACATTAATTAGCTGATAGCTGGCCTTTTTGAGATTAAGGTTATTAGATATTGCTAGAGCAATCATCTGAGCAATATCAAGGTTAATTTTCTCCTGTGCTACTAATGGAAAGCTAAAAGAAGTTAAAGCCAGAAGAATGACAATGCAACCTATTAACCATTTATTCTTCATAAAAAGACCTCCTTCAACAGGATTCAGATTTATCTTCTAATTACCTTCACTCTGTTATTATAAATGGTAATTTTTAAAAGTAAGTAAAAAAAATCTTAAATTTTTATAAAATTGTATACTTTTCTTGACAAAAGCATAACCACCTTTATAATATATTTAGCTATCTAAATATTTATTTAATAATATGGTAATTCTTATTAATTTATTTATCAGTCAATATTATCTTTGGCAAGGGCAAGACAATTAGAAAAAAGTTTTCGGTTTATGGTTTTTGGTGGAATATTTTTCTATATGATTATTTTTTATTAATATAATCCGTACACATAACGAAATATACACGAAGCAATACTAAATACTAACGACTAACGACCAAATTGTCATTGCGAGGTGCGCAGCGCTGAGGCAATCTCATCCACTTATACCCGAGAAAATTTAAACCAGAAACTAATGGTGTGAATTTATACTAAATACCAACGACTAACGACTAGCGACTAACTACAATATACATTATACCGATATACTGGTAAATTATTTATGGAACAAAATAAAGTAAATAGCATTCCCAGACTTATTATGGGAATAGGACATCATCTGAAGATGCGAATGAATGAAAAGTTAAGTCAGCATAATTTGACTATCTCCCAGGTTAAGGTGTTAGCCTATTTATGGGAACATGATAAGCAGAAAATCAATCAAAAAGTGATTCATGAATTTTTGGAAATTAAACCCTCTTCCCTGACTAAATCAATTAGATTATTGCAACAAAAAGATCTGATTAGCACAGAAACCGATCTAAGAGATTCCCGAAACAAGATTATCAAACTTACCGAAAAAGGAATGGAAATTAAAAGGATATGTCTTAAGAATATTACCGAATCAGAAACATATCTCTTGCAAGATTTTTCCCAGCAGGAAATTAAAATCCTAACTGAACTCCTGCTTAAAATTAAGAAGAAGATTAAGCATTAATTTATTCTTTTTAGTTGATATCTTAGTCTGATCCGGGTTTATCTTTATCCTTTAATAAATTGAAGGAAATAATTAAAAAAATAGGTTACTGGTTTAGTTTATTTGTTTTTTAGTAAAAACAAGATAAGGATGAAATAAATGGATGAAAAAAGAATAAAAATACTAAGAGACGATCCACCTTTACAGGCAATCTTAAGTCTGTCCCTCCCCACAATTTTAGGTATGTTAGTTCAAGTATTCTATAATCTTACCGATACCTTTTTTGTAGGAAAATTAAATGATCCCTTTCAGGTAGCTGCCGTTTCGGTTGCTTTTCCGATCTTTATGCTCTTAATGTCCTTTAGTGGAGTACTTGGGTTTGGGTCAGCATCCTATATTTCCCGATTATTGGGGAAAAAAGATTATGTAATGGCTAAAAAAACCAGTTCCACAGCTTTCTATACCTGCTTGATATTAGCCATAGTTGTCACCATTATGAGCTTGTTGTTTATTTCACCTATTCTACTCTTAATCGGTGTTACTCCAGAAACCCAAAGACATGCCCATGCTTACCTATCAATAATATTTTCAGGTAGTATTATCATGATGGTTAACTTTCTGGTAACTCAATTGCTTCGCTCAGAGGGAGCAGCCAGGATTGCTATGAATGGCATGTTTATTGGAACCGGAATTAATATTATGCTTGATCCCCTCTTCATCCTGGTGTTAGGTTATGGAGTAAAAGGAGCAGCTATAGCCACTATTATTGGGCAGGGAATGGGATTATTATACTATCTTAGCTTTTATAACAAAAAGAGCAGTATTGTTTCGATTAACTGGAAATATTTTTCTCCTCAGAGCAGTATATACCTGGAGATTCTTAGAGTTGGGATTCCAGCTTCCCTAAACAGTTTAATGATAAGTATTGCTCAAACTGCAGGTAATTATGTAGCTGCTGGTTATAATGATATGATAGTCGCTGCTTTTGGTATCAATCATCGTATTTTTTCCATGTGTATTATGATTTTAATCGGATTATCAGAAGGAACACAACCTTTAATTGGTTATAGCTATGGTGCTCGAAAAATTAAACGGCTTAATAATATTATTAAGACTGGTAGTATTATGGCTACTGCTATTTCAATATTCTTTTTAATATTCTTCTATCTTTTTGCGGGGAAGTTAATTCAATCCTTTATCAATAATGAACAGGTAATAAGCTATGGTATTCAGATTATGCGGGCTATAATTATTGCCCTACCCTTTGCCGGCATTCAGTTCTTAATAAGGGTTAGCTTCCAAGCTCTGGGTAAAGGGAAGCCTGCTTTAATTTTAGCTTTAGCTCGACAGGGTTTATTCTATATACCTGCTCTTTTCGTCCTGAATAATTTTTTTGGATTTTCCGGATTTATTTATGCTCAACCCTTTGCCAATATTCTTACCTTTATACTAGCCATCATTTTATTCCAACGTATCAGAATACAGATTACAAATGAAGGACTGGCAAGAGACCGCGATATAGTGCCTACCAATTTAGAAAAATCCTATTTAGAAATATAAAAAATTAAAGCCTGAGGAATAGATTCTCTTTAATAGAATTATTACTCAGGCTTATATAGCTTATTTTTTATTTTAGCAACGGGCTACTACTGACTAAACACCTATCATTTCCCAGATAGATATTTTATGTTAAGGTAAAATTTTTCACTGCTACCAAGATATCATCTATATATACCCTTACCTTCCAGTCACCAGGTATATTTATTGCATAGCGATCCCGAATACCTATCCAGTACCAACTACGATAATTCTGATAATTTCCCGGTTCCATTTCTAACTCCCCTATATGATAAATTTTGCCATGAGGGTCTTCCCATTCCCAGGTAATAAGAAATGGCTCTAAAGAAGAATAATTAAACCTTAGCCAACAAACTATCTTTTCATCCCAGATAGAAAAAGAGGTAGTCTCAAAAATCGGATTTTTTTCTTCTACATCTTTACATAGAGATATCTTGCTAAGATACTGGGATTCCGGGGTTAACTCTACTGCGAAAATAGACCAGGAACCAGTTAAAAAGATTGCCAGTAAAAGAATTCCTAATGCCCAAAAGAATTTTCTCTTATTCATTTCTCCCCCTCCTAAAGAATTTATTTTATTTTTTTGATTATATATAATAAACCAAAAAGGATATTTTTATTTCCGGAAATACTTTTTATTTTTCTTACTGCTAATGTGTCCTCCTCTAATATTTATTTTATAATTATTTGTCTTTTATTTCAAACAATATTATAAAAAATGAAATAAATTTATTAATTCGTCTTAAACTCTGTAATGAGATTCTTTATCTTTATTAGATCATCTTGTAACTCTTTTGCTCTTATTTCTACCGCCTGTATATTTTTTCTTTTTTCTTCTCTTGCTTTATTTACAATATTTTTAATTCTGGTGATTAATTTTTCAACTTCATTTTCCCATCTATAGATAAATAACTTGGCCGTCTCACTAATGCGATAAGAAAAATCATAACGCATTCGTCCACAATTTTTATCAACTTGGGTTATAACTTCTTCTCGAATCTTTTTACGAATAACATTATTACGCATAGAAGACGGTAATAATGGAGAAAATGATGCTAATTCTAATTTGGGATAAAAGGAATGATAATTTCTCCTTTTTTTCCCAGAATCAGCCTTTTCTAGGTCCTGAATGAATTGTTGATGTTGCTTGTTAGCAAAAAATGATTCTTTTAATGCCTTTTTAGCAGTCAGAGGATATACAATAGCTTTTTCCATTCCTATCTCTTCCTGAATTAGTTTTGTGGAAAAATCAAGGATTTCCTGTTGTTCATTATCACTCACAGTATCTACTTTATTGAGCACAGAGATCATCTTGTCAGTTATTTCTTTAACAGTAGTTAAAAAATCAACTTCTTCTTTGGTCATAGGCGGATAAACAGCCAGTACAAAAACTGCTACATCAGCATACTTTAAATATCTCTTAGTTATCTGGGTATTATTTTCATGGATCGAACCAATTCCTGGTATATCAACAAGAATAACCCCTTCTTTCAATAGTAACGAGGGATAATAGATTAGAACTTCTTTAACACCTTTCTTGTTTTTAGGATTAGCTGTTTCTGTTACATACTGGCTAAGTTCTGAAAGAGGAATTTCTTCCCTTCTACCATCCAAGAAGATAACTTCTGCTCTTTTCTATTTGTTAAAACTCAATCTGGTAATAATGGCAGTTAATGGCAAAACACCGGTAGGTAGGATCTCTTCCCCTAACAAGGCATTAATGAAGGTGGATTTGCCCCGCTTAAATTGTCCTAAAACCACTAAGTTAAACTGACTCTTATTCAATTTAGACTCTTGCTCCTTAATGAGTTCTTGTAATTCTTTCTCCTGGTATTTGGACAACAGGGTTTCGAGGATATTAATGGCTTGAAATAACTCATCTTTTTTTCTGGAGTAATGTTCTAACATTTCAATTTCTCCAACTCTGTTTTCTCTTTACCAACAAAGATCTTTTCATATAAATCTTTACCAAAACTGGTTGGTAATGGTTCACCTTCTATCATACGGAAGGTCCTTTTGCCATTTTCTTCTCTTTCAGCCCGCAGGAAAATAATATCCTCTCTTCGGTTGTTATAATAGTTACTGGCAAACTCATAGAGGTGAGTAACAAAAAAGACTTTAATTCCTTTTTCCAATAAGGCCTTCAAGACCTGAATGGCAATCTCGGAACCTTCCCTTTCATTAGTAGCAGAAAAGGATTCGTTTAACAAAACCATAGAATTCGGGGTTAGGTGGTGAACAATAAGGTTCATCCTTTTTAGTTCTTCATCAAATTTACCGCTCTCCATAGTAACATCCTCTTCTTTTTTAAAATGGGTAAATATACCTTCACAAATATTGGCAGTAAAAGATTCTGCCGGTACAAACATTCCACATTGCATCATCAGTTGAGCTAATCCAATACTTCTTAAAAAAGTAGATTTACCTCCCTGGTTCGCTCCAGTGATAATAACATGATTCTTGTTATCCATTTTTAAACTATTTCCGACTACCTTTTTATGCATTGTCAGAGCAAGAACTATATCATATAATCCCACAAAGGAATGTTTCCGTTGACCAGAATCCACCGGTTTAGGGAAAGTAATAGGGGTATTTATTTCTTGTAGCTTCTGATGTAAATTTAGACAACCTAGATAAAAGGCTAATTCCAATCTTAGAACTGTTATAAAACTATAGATGTGATCAGCAGACTGGGCCAGAGAATTTGCTACCAGATTTAGTCCTCTATCTTTTATTTCTCCTAATACCCGGCAACCTATTTCATCACGTGGACTAATCTGAAAGCTATATACCGGCATTTTCTCTGACCATATTTGCTGGAACCATTTCTTCTTCCTGGGAAATTTGCGAAGAATATAAGAGGTGCCCTCATTGCCTTTCCCCAATTGAGCGCTGATGAGAACGCCATTGTTAAATCTAAGTTCATTCAAATGACCTTGAATTTTATCCAGATAATTTTCCTCTAACTCTTCTTTCAACATGGTAAAAAATCTTCTAAACCCCTCAGACTGAAATTGATCGGCATACAGATCAGCGATGTTCTTCATTTTTCTAAGCATTCCGGTTAGCATATTCAGGAATTCTACTGAACTATAAACAATAGAAGAAGGGAATCGGTTAAAATAACCAAGAAAATACTCTCTTCTTTTTTGGATAGTATCAACTACAAGTTGATATATCTCTTTTATAACTGAAGCATTGTTAATACAATCCTTGAGAATATTCTGTCGGAATAAAATTACCTCTAAATTATCATCCCCGTAGCAGCCACCTAAAATAGTTTTCTTAGCTACTTCCCATAAAAATTCATCTCCCCAAGCCATAGCATCTATAAGGGTGTTTATTTCTAAATCCTGTACTATCTCTTTCTCATTGGGCGGTAATTTATCCTCTAAGTTAAAGTATCGGTCAGGATACATAAGAAAAACTTTCATAATTTTATCCTCTCTTTCAGGCAATCATAGGTTAGCTGATATTTTTTGGCCAGAGATATAGCATAGGCTCTGCCATCAGCTGGTCTCCTCTCTATTTTGTAAGTTCTCAGAGTATGATCCTGCGGATCAACAGCTGCAACCATACTGACAATCTTTTCGCTAAAGGAAGCTAATTCGTCTATAAAAGTAACACAGACACAAAGGATATCCAGCTGGATAATCTTTTCCATCGTTCTCTGTGCTAAAAATAAGGCATCCTGAATAGTGGTGGAAGAATAAATCTCATTCATAATAATTATACTATTGGGAGTAGCCTGTTCTAAAATAGAATGGATTCTCATCAGGGCATCTTCTAGCTTACCTCGTAGCTCTTTAATATCCTCTTTTTTCTCAAAGTGGGTAAAAATCCGTTCAAAAAGAAATAGTTTGGCACTACTACCGGGAATAGGACAACCAAGACTACTCAGATAGTGTAATTGGCCAAAAGTACGGGCAAAAGTCGTTTTTCCTCCCTGGTTGGGACCAGTTACTACAAAAATACGCTCCTGGCCTTTCAAAAAAAAATCATTACATATGACTGTAGAATTTTCCTTTAGCAGCTTATTAGCCAAGGCCAGGTCAAAACTTTGCTTACTATACAGCTCTTTGGTTTTTCTAGTAATCTGTGGATAACAGAAACTCAACCCTGATTTTTTAAATCTGGACATAAATTCTAGAAAAGAGATATAAAATTGGACTTCCCGATCAAAAAGAACAATACGCTCATCTAAAAAATTTTGGTATTTATGGTAATAATCAATAAGGCTCTTAAATAATTCTGGGTAGATTTTAGCTACCAATCTTAGTATTTGAGCTTCTACATGACTCATTCCTGTTCGAGGCAGTAATTCTACACTATAATCTTTTGCATCTTGCTGCTTAAATTTGGCAAAGGTCTTTTCAATCTCAGTGCTATAATCACTTTCCCCAGCATATTTTCGCACCTGGACTTTAAGTCCTTTTAGCTGGAGACAATACCTCACTTGGGATAATTCCTTTTTTAATTTTCTTGTCTCGTTCACCAAGGTAGTAAAATAATCTGAATTAACATAATCGGATAAATAATTTTTAAACGATAAAAAGCCTGGGGAATGTATTTCAGCTTGAATAACATCCTGTTCTAAAGAAGATACAGCCTCACAATAAATTGCTACGGTCTCCAGAAACCATCCTTCTCGATGATATAAATAATCAAGCTTTTCCAATAAAGAAAAATGCTGGCGCATTCGTCGCATTTTATGAGCAAAAGTAGTAATATTTTGAAATAGGTCCTCCTTTTCTAGATCCTGCATAATTTCCTGACGATATTGAATTGCACTGAGACGGGATAAGGGATTATAAAAAAATGGTTTCAGGTTATATTCTTCTTTGCCAGTAGTAATTGCCGCAACTATCTGATCTAAATTTAAATCAATGAAAAAATCAAGCTCTTGCAAAGACTTCTCTGCTAATCTATCTTCTTTTTCTTTAAATAATATACTTTGAAAGGTCAATTTACTTTACCTCCTGAGCGTATTGCCTAGGACTTACCTAACCTCGGTGAACAGGAGTTATCATCCCAGTCAAAAACTGGGCTTATTGTCAGGAGAACTCCATCTCCATTCAACTATCTAATAAAGCTATTCTTTCTTGCCTAATTAGCATCTTTACCAAGTAATTTTTCTATCCTGAACAGCTGGTTATCTTTTGTTATTTTTTCCTCTTTATGACATTATGCCCCGATCTTAAAATAGCTGTTTTATATCTATCCTTGTCTACTGTTATAATAACATTCTCAAGGACTTTTTCGACTTAGTTTTTAAAGTACAATTTTTCTAACTTTTGTTCCTATTTGTTCTCTTTTTGCCTTTAACATATATAAAAATATTTTTGCCTACTGTACTCAACAAAAAATCCCTATTTATTAAAAAAATAAATAGGGACCATCATCTCATTGTAATGAGAATTTTAAGGTGGGCTCCATCACCTGATTATATTACTGTGTTTCATTATAATTTACCTTGCCTAAAAAATCAATGAAATTATCTCACTATTGTTTTAGAATTATTCAATCATTTTTTCTCAGAATTTTTCTGAAATTATTTTTCTTCCTTTCCCGATACCTAATAAATATTATTTTTTTATTCCTATAATTTTAATTTTTTTCACAAAATGATAATTCTCCTATTGACAAGAAACAAATTTTGTGATAGAAAAAATCAAATATTATTATGAGGTATTTATTTAAGATGCTAAGGAAACAGAGCCAAGAACTAAATTTCTACTTTAACTTTTATTATTATTTTTATTTTATTGGCGATGTTTATGCCTTAGTATCATAAACTAGTTCCATAAAAACAAGAAACCATAGGCATAAACATCACAAATGCCTATGGCTTCTTTATAGGTAATAGGTAAAACATATAAAGGACTATAGGTGGATATCAACCTGTAGTCCTTTTTTATTTTCTTTTTTTCAGCTTTTAATTTCCTGATAATAAAAAAAGATAATAGAGGTGAAAAATATGTTGGTAAGAGGAATAAGGGGAGCTATCACAGTGCCAGAAAATAGTAAAGAAGATATCCTGACCAGCACAAAAGAGTTATTGTTAGCTTTACAGAAGGAAAATGGTTTTGAACCTGCTGATATTGTCAGTATTTTCTTCAGTATGACTACGGACTTAGATGCCATCTTTCCCGCTGTTGCCGCCCGCCAGCTCGGCTGGGATAATGTTCCCCTTTTAGATATGCAAGAAATCCCGGTACCAGGTAGTTTACGCAAATGTATCCGTATCTTAATTCAGATAAATTGCCTGAAAAGTCAGGAAGAAATCAAACACTGTTACTTGAAGGGTGCAGAAATACTAAGAAAAGATTTAATAAAATAACAATTTAAAATTTAAAGCTAAAGGAAGGTGATTCTTAATGATTATCGTAATGGATGGAAAGACCAGTGAATCTCATGTACAAAAGATAATAAAAAAGCTAAATGAAATGGGCCATAAAGTTGATATCTCCAGAGGAGAAAGGAGGATTGTCTTAGGAGTAATAGGGGATGTAAAAAAACTCTCCTCGGTCCCTTTTTATGCCTTTGATGGAGTAGAAGAAGTTATTGCTGTTGAAAAACCTTATAAATTAGCTAGTAAAGAATACAAAAGCACTACCACTGAAATTAAAATTAAAGATGTGATCATTGGGGGGAAAGAAATTGTTGTAATGGCTGGACCTTGTGTAGTAGAAAACAAAGAACAGATATTCCAAACAGCCAAACTGGTGAAAGATGCCGGAGCAAAGATATTAAGAGGTGGGGCTTTCAAACCTCGAACTTCTCCCTATAGTTTTCAAGGATTAGAGGAAGAAGGTTTACAATTATTAGCTCAAGCCCGGGAAGAAACGGGATTGCTAATAGTAACTGAGGTAATGTCTGCCAGCCATATAGAGTTGGTGGATAAATATACAGATATCTTTCAAGTGGGAACACGCAATATGCAAAATTTTGTACTACTAAAAGAATTGGGGAAAGTAAATAAACCAGTACTTTTAAAAAGAGGAATGGCTGCTACCTTAGAAGATTTATTATTGTCAGCAGAATATATATTATCCAATGGAAATAACAATATAATCTTGTGTGAAAGAGGAATTCGTACTTTTGAAAATTATACCCGCAACACTCTGGATTTAAGCGCAATTCCAGCCCTAAAACAATTGAGCCATCTCCCAGTAATTGTTGATCCCAGCCATGGTACGGGAAGACAAGAGTTAGTTCTGCCTATGTCCAGAGCAGCTATCGCTGCCGGTGCCGATGGTCTTCTTATTGAAGTACATCCCAATCCAAAGGAATCTTTCAGCGATGGTGCTCAAACCATAGATTTTAAACATTTTAAAGAGTTAATGTCACAAGTAACACTAATAGCAGAGGCGATTGGCAGAACAGTAAAATCAAACAATATTATCTAAGATAAAAGGGGGAACTATATTGGCAGTAATATTAGAAGGTATTAAAGAAAAAATAATTAGAGGAACAATTACCATTCCGGGAGATAAATCAATTACCCATAGAGCAATAATTCTTGGTTCTATCGCTGAAGGAGAAACTATTATTCAAAATTACCTGGACGGTTTAGACTGCCAAAATACTATAAGCTGTATGCAGTCTTTAGGAGTTCTGGTAGAAAGGGTAAAGAAAAACCTTTTAATAGTAAAGGGGAGGGGCTTATCTGGTTTACAGGCACCAAATGGTGTACTTCAAGTCGGCAATTCGGGGACAACTATAAGATTATTGGCTGGATTATTATGTGGGCAAAATTTTAATAGTGTTCTTGATGGTGATTATTCTATTAGAAAAAGACCTATGAAAAGAGTTATTCAACCATTATCGTTAATGAATGCGCAAATTAAAGGATTATACCAGAGTGATTTTGCACCATTGAGTATTGTGGGTAAATCCTTACAGGGAATACATTATACCCTGCCAGTAGCTAGTGCTCAGGTTAAATCAGCCTTACTTTTAGCTGGTCTTTATGCCAATGGGGAAACTGTTATTTATGAGCCGGAAATAACCAGAGATCATACCGAGCGTATGCTCGAATTAATGCAGGCTGATATTAAATATCTACCAGGCGACAAAATAAGCTTAAAACCAGGAAAAATTTTAAAGGGTGTCTTGATTGATGTTCCCGGAGATATATCATCTGCAGCCTATTTCCTGGCATTAGCCTGTGCCAGAAAAGAATCAGAAATAATTGTAAAAAATGTTGGCATTAATCCTACCCGTACCGGTTTTTTAAAGGTTCTAAAACAGATGGGAGCCCAAATTAGTTTGCTAAATCAAAAGGATATTTCCCAGGAACCAAGAGCTGATATTAAGATAAATGGTGCTCTTTTAAGAGGAATAAGCATTGATAAAAAAATCATTCCCAGTATTATTGATGAACTACCTTTGGTAGCAGTTATTGCTACTCAGGCTCAGGGAGAAACAGTTATTAAAGATGCCCAGGAATTAAGAGTAAAAGAATCAGATAGAATTAAGAGTATCGTTCAAGGTCTTACTAAAATGGGTGCCCATATTTATGAAAGGGAGGATGGCTTTACAGTAACTGGTCCTAACCAACTCCAGGGAAATATTGTGGAAAGTTATTATGATCATCGTATCGCTATGTCCCTGGTTATTGCTGCTTCCTATGCCACAGGCAAGACAGTTCTGCAGCAGGAAGAATGTATTAATATATCTTATCCCAATTTTTTAAAAACCTATTTCCAACTCAGCACTTAACTAAGATGAGAATGGAGATAAAACAATGAATGATAAAATTATTCTAACTGGTTTATTAGGAGAACATATTGAGCATAGTTTATCCCCTTTTATTCACCAATGTTTTATTAATTATTATGCATTAAAATATATTTATTTACCTTTTTCTATAACCAGTAGGGAATTGAATGATGTCCTAAAGGCCATAAAGATATTGAAAATGAGGGGCGTAAATGTAACTATCCCTTTTAAGGAGCAAGCTCTGCCCTTTATGGATAAAATTGATTTATCAGTAGCCCAAATAGGTGCCCTGAACACCATAGTTCGAGAAGATGATAAGCTTTGTGCTTATAATACAGATTGGATTGGTTTTCAAAAGACACTTCAAGAAAAGATAAATTTTCATTTTTCTGACAAAAAAGCAATTATTCTTGGTGCCGGTGGCTCAGCTCGAGCTGTTCTTTACGCCTTACTGATTAATGGTTGTTCAAAAATCTCTATCTTTAATCGTAGTTATGAACATGCCCAAAAAATAATGAAAGATTTTCAGAATTTATATCCCCATTGTCAATTAAATATCTTTAACTACACTGACGGTAATCTTCAAAAAGAAATTGACAGTTCCGATTTATTGATTAATACTACCCCCTTGGGTAGCTGGTACTATCCTGATAGCTGTCCTCTACCAAATTTTATTACTCTTCCTTCTAAAATTATAATCTATGATCTTATTTATTATCCAGATAAAACCCCCTTATTAAAAAAGGCTGAGCAGAACGGTAACTTATCTTTCAATGGTAAACCGATGTTAGTTTATCAGGCTGCCGAGAGTTTTTATTTGTGGACAGGTATCAAACCGGATCAGAACATAATAGTACAGATATTAGATAAAATTTAAAAATTATGTCTATTTTAATTATTTGAGGTGCGAAAAATGTTACGTTTTATTGATGCTGGTGAATCACATGGAAAAGTGCTGATGGGCATTATTGAAGGTTTTCCAGCAGGTTTATCTTTAAATGTGAAGTTAATAAATAGTGACTTAAAACGGAGGCAAGGAGGATATGGTCGGGGATTGCGGATGAATATTGAACAAGATAAAGTGGAGATCTTATCTGGTATTATTGCTGGTAAAACAATTGGCAGTCCAATAGGACTATTAATTGGTAATAAAGACTGGACGAATAAGCAAATTAAACAGAAAGAGAAGGAAGATTTTTTTACAATACCCAGACCAGGTCATGCTGATCTTGCCGGTCTACTGAAATATGGCTTTGGGAACTATCAAGCTATTTTAGAAAGAGCCAGTGCACGAAAGACCGCAATGAGGGTAGCCATTGGTTCGGTAGCTAAGCAATTATTGGAATATTTTTCTATCTATTCCTATAGTCATGTCATCGGTATTGGTTCCATAACAGCTCAGGAAAACACTTTGAGAAAGATAAAAAAAGATATTAAGAATATCAAGAAAAGGATTAACCAATCCCAAGTATACTGTTTAGATACTGATATTTCGGAAAAGATGTGTCAAGAAATTGATCAAGCCAAAAAAGCTGGGGACACCTTAGGTGGTATCTTTGAAGTAGTGATGTATAATGTTCCAGTTGGTTTGGGTAGTCATGTCTTCTGGGATCGACAGATAGATTCCTGTATTGCCGGAGCAATAATGAGTATCCCCAGTGTTAAAGCAGTAGAAATCGGAAATGGATTAAAAAGTGCCCAGAGCAGAGGTTCTCTAGCCCATGATGCTATTTATTACCAGAAATCTGAAAAAGTAAATGATAGTAATAAACCTAATTTTTATCGCAAGAAAAATTGGGCAGGAGGCATAGAAGGAGGAATAACTAACGGGGAAGAAATAATAGTACGAGCTTATGTAAAACCTATTCCTACTCTACTGCTACCTCTCTCCTCTGTAAATATAAGAAACAAAAAGAGCTCCTTAGCTAATTATCAAAGATCTGATTGCTGTATAGTTCCAGCGGCAAGTGTGGTGGGAGAATCTGTGGTTAACTGGGAAATAGCTAAAGCTTTTTTGGAAAAATTTGCTGGAGATTCACTCAGAGAAATTGAAGATAATTTTAATAATTACCAAAAAAGGATAAAAAATTGTTAGCAAAAAATATTTTTATCACAGGTTTTATGGGAACAGGAAAGAGTACTGTAGGTAGACTTTTAGCCCAAAGAACCAGAAAAACGTTTTTAGATATTGATGAAATTATAGAATGTCGAGAAGGTCTTTCTATTAAAGACATTTTTTCTAAGAAAGGGGAAGAATATTTTCGCAACTTAGAAACTAATATACTAAAGGAAATTAGCAGCAGACAGGGAGTGATTGTTGCTACAGGTGGAGGGACTCTTCTTTCTGAGGAAAATGTTAAATTAGCCGAAAGTTGTGGGGATATTATTTTATTGTGGGCTACGCCAGAGGTTATTTTGGAAAGACTAAAACAAGAAAAAGATTGCCGTCCTCTGCTTTCTGGTAGTAATAAACTTGCCCAAATAATAACCTTGCTCAATAAAAGGAAAGAAAAATATAACCGTTTTGGATACCAAATAGATACCTCTCATCTAACTATAGAACAGGTAGTAGTAAAAATACTGGAATTGTATCAGGAGGATGTTTAATTGATGAAAAACAAAAGTATGGACTTACTTTTCGAACGCAAGTTCCCCTGTAAAGTAATTATGGGAAGAGGAATATTGGCTGATGTAAAAAATAATCTCCTTCCCTATTTACCGGAAGCAAAGGTTGTTATCCTAACTAATCCAAAATTAAATAGACTTTATGGAAAAAACCTTATTGCTGATTTAATTAATCAGGGCATTAATGTTCATACTGTGGTGATTCCTGATAGTGAAAAGACAAAAGATTTGGCTACTACGAAAAGAGTATGTGACAAATTATTAGCCTGGCAAACAAACCGCTTTACCACTTTAATCACTCTGGGAGGTGGTGTTATTGGAGATTTAGGAGGTTTTATTGCTGCCATATTTATGAGAGGGATCCCTTTAATTCATATTCCCACTACTCTCTTAGCCCAGATTGACAGTAGTATAGGAGGAAAAGTGGCCATTAATCATGAAAAGGCAAAAAATATTATTGGTAACTTTTACCATCCTAAGGTCGTCTTAGTCGATTCAGAGCTATTACTGAGCTTACCCTTACCACAGATAAAAAATGGACTTGTAGAGGCTATTAAGATTGCTATTATTAGTAACCATTCTTTTTTCAATTGGTTGGAAGATAATATTGAAAAGATATTACAAAAAGACCAAGTGACAATGGACACTTTAGTAGAACAAGCAGTTCAGGCAAAAATCAATATTGTTTTAAGCGATCCCTGGGAAAATAATAAAAGACAATATCTAAATTTAGGGCACACTATCGGTCATGTATGGGAGACTATGGGAAATTATACCCGAATAACACATGGAGAAGCAGTAGCTTTAGGTCTATTAATGGAGACCAAAATTGCCTATAATATGGGAATTTGCTCAGAGGACTGTCAGAAAAGAATTAATGACATCCTTTCCGCATTATTTAATACCTGTTCCTCAAAACCCTGGTCCTCCCTTTTACTTAAAAAGATGCTAAATGTTAATTTAAAAATAGATACTAATATCGATTTTAAAAAATTCTGGAATATCTTAACCTTAGATAAAAAGAATAAACAGAAAGGAGTAGTATGTGTGTTACCAGAGAAGTTGGGTAAGGTTCGCCTATGGGAACCTATGGATAAAAAATTAGTAAAAAAAGCCCTGGAAGATTTTTTTAACCATTATCGTTCTTTGTGAATGTAGTAAAGATTAGAGAAAGAATTTTTATCATAAAAAGATTAACCTATTTTAAAATGCTACTAGCCACTGTCCAGGCCAGTAGATATTTATCTTATTATTAAAGAAAAAGGAGTGAGAAGTATGTTAACAATTGGAATTATCAATGGACCAAATCTAAATATGCTGGGAAAAAGAGATAAAAACATTTATGGAAAGCTAACTCTGGAAGAAATTAATCAAAGAATTAGAGATTTTGCCCAGGAAGAAGGTATAGAAGTAATTATTAAACAATCAAATTCAGAGGGAGATATAATTGATGCTATTCAAAGCCTTTCTTATCAAGCTGATGGTTTAATTATTAATCCTGGAGCTTATACTCATTACAGTTATGCTATTGCTGATGCTTTAAGAGATTGCCCCATTCCCAAGATAGAAGTTCACCTTTCCAATATTTATTCCAGAGAGGGGTTTCGCAGGAAATCAGTTACTGCTCCCGCCTGCACCGAACAGATTGCAGGATTTGGATATGAGAGCTATATTCTTGCTCTCTATGCCTTAAAAGATTTAATAACAAATAGGCAAAAAAATATTAAATAAAGGTACTGCTTAAGCGATCTTTACTGATATAAGATTAATTCAAAAATAGAAAATGTCTCTCAAATAATTATGATTAAGAGGAAAAAAATGAAAGAAGAAAGTGACTTTAAGCACAATATAACCATTATTGGTGTGGGCCTAATCGGTGGTTCTCTGGGACTCTCCTTAAAAAAGAAGAATCCAACCTGGAAAATAGTTGGTATTGACCGACCAGAAATAATAAAAAAGGCAATGATAAAGGGTATTGTTGATAAAGGTACAACCAATCTACCCGAAGGGGTAAAAAATGCTGACATAGTAGTGATTGCTACTCCAGTAAAGACAATAATGAGTTTACTATCTCAAATCAAACCTTTTCTTAAAAAAGGGTGCCTGGTTACCGATACTGGTAGTACCAAGAAAGAAATTATGTTAGAGGCTGAGAAGGTATTTGCCAGAGAAGTCGATTTTATTGGTGGACATCCCATGACCGGCTTAGAAAGAGGTGGAGTAGAATACGCCTGTTCAGACCTTTTTAAAGAAAAACCTTATCTTGTCATTCCCAAAAAGGGAAATAGCTTTTTAGCTCATCAAAAATTATCTTTTTTAATTAATTGTCTTGGAGCTCGAGAAATAAAGATAGATGATGCTCAAGAACACGACCAGATTATTGCCTTAGTCAGTCATCTACCCCAGTTAATTGCCGTCATTTTGACCAATATGTTGGGTTTATGGGTTAGAAAAAAGAATAAGGAGGATTACTTTACCATCAATGGTAAGGTTTTTCAAGAAATGACCAGGGTTGCTACCAGCCCTTTCGATATCTGGAAAGATATTTATCAAACTAATGCTAATTTTACTCTTGATAGTATTGGGGAATTAGAAAAATGGTTGTTGAGGATCAAAGAGAAGATTGCCCGCAATCCAGTAGAATTAGAAGAAGATTTTCAAACAGCTCGATTTTTTAAAGAAGAGATGCTCAAGAAGATATACTCAAACTAAAAATACCAGATGATATTCTTATTCGTAAATAATAGGAAAAGGAGTGTTAAGAAATGGAGAAGAATATTGATGATTATTATTATAGAAAAAAGATAGCATTACAGGGGGAAATTGGGTCTTTTAGTGAAATGGCAGCCTTACAATATTTTGGCTCTCATATAGAGATTTTATCTGCTAATAGTTTTAAACAGGTTGCTGAAATGGTTAAAAATAAGCAGGCAGAGTATGCCATATTACCAATAGAGAATTCCCAAACCGGGGGAATTAACAATGTCCATGATCTGTTATTACATGAAGATTTATTTGCTATTGGTGAAGTAATCTTGAAAATTGAACATTGCCTTATTACCCATCCCGGTACCAAGAGAGAAAGGCTGGAAAGAATCTATTCTCATCCCCAAGCGCTGGCTCAATGTGAAAAATACTTATTAACTAATTTTCCCCATTGCCAGATTATACCAATTTATGATACTGCTGGTAGTATCAAACAGATCAAAGAATTACAGGATCTGGCTGCTGCGGGTATTGCCAGCAAGCGGGCTGCGTATTACTATCAGATGCAAATTATGGAACAAGGAATCGAAGACAATCCTTTTAATTATACCCGTTTTCTTGTTTTTTCTCCTGAGATGATCAATTCAGAAAACACTAACAAGACCTCCATTATTTTTGCTGTAGTAAGTGTACCAGGGGCTATTTATAGATGTCTAAAAGAATTTGCTTTAAGAGAAATTAATTTAACCAGATTAGAATCCAGACCCAGTAAAAGAAAACCATGGGAATATGTTTTCTACATGGATTTTGAAAAAGGACTATGGGATAAAGCTACCCAGGAGGCTTTAACAGAACTAAGAAATTGTACTACTTTTGTCAAGGTTATTGGAACTTATCAAGCTCAAGCCCATTTTTATTCTTCAAGTGCAAGTATCTCCAACCAATAGGATTAATTATTAATTAAAATATAATTATTTAATAAAGAAATCCTTGGCTCTCCTTTCCCCTTGAATATAACTAATATAAAAAAAATTTGACAAGTGCTATTTTTTTTAGTAAAATCCATTCAAATTAAATACAGCCAAATAAATAGAAGACAGTTAAGCAAAGACAGGAACTCAAGAGAGCCAGGATATGGTGGGAACTGGTAGTTCTCCTTTGCCGAAGATCACTTCTCTTATTTTATAACAGTGGAATTGTAAGATAGCAATACTCTTAAGATAATTCTCTTTAAAAATGAATATCTTAACAAGATAGTCAAAGAAGGTACAATGTAAGACAGAAATGGGGAAAAGTTAAGAGTAATTAATTACAGTAGGATTTGATTCTTAGTAATTCTATACTGACTATCAAGTTAAGCTTGCAGCATCTTTGATGCGTTATGTTAATTAAGTAGTATAAAGAAATTTAACTTTCTTTATCAAATTAGGGTGGTACCACGAGTCCTTCGTCCCTATTTTAATTGTTAAAATTAAAACGGGATGAAGGATTTTTTATTTTCGGGAGTATGCCTAGGGTTCCGTTTTTCCAAAAAGTCTGGACCAAGTGGCATAAGATACGTCTCAAAGTAGACGTATTACACCGTGGGTATAAAAGACCCCAGCGGATAGGTCCCAATATTTATCAAAAAGGAACTATCTCTGGGGTAGTTTTATATACTCTAACTATTATATTACCAAAAATTAATATCTTAAAGAAAAGGAGGAACAGACGTGAAACTAAGTGGAACCGAAATTATAGTGGAATGTCTGCATAGAGAGAAGGTTGAGGTGGTTTTCGGTATTCCGGGAGGTGCTATCATGCCTCTTTATGATACTATTTACCAAAAGGCCTCCTTCACTCATATATTAACTAAACATGAACAGGGCGCAGTGCATGCTGCTGATGGTTATGCTCGTGCCACTGGCAAGGTAGGGGTGTGTTTTGCTACCTCTGGTCCGGGAGCCACAAACCTGGTGACCGGCTTAGCTAATGCCTACTTAGATTCTATACCTATAGTTGCTTTCACCGGACAGGTAATTAGCCCTTATATTGGTACAGATGCCTTTCAAGAGGTAGATATTACCGGAATCACTTTACCCATCACCAAGCACAATTATCTGGTAATGAATGTGAAAGATCTTGCTGTCACTATCAAGGAAGCATTTTTTCTGGCCAAAAATGGTAGACCAGGCCCGGTTTTAATTGATTTACCCAAGGATGTTCAGCTGGCTCAGGCAGAATTCTTTTACCCGGAAAAGGACAAGTGCCCTGGTTACCGACCTACCCTAAAAGGGAATTTAAACCAAATCAAAAAGGCTGCTTCAGCTATTCAGAAAGCAAAAAGACCAATTATTTATGCCGGAGGAGGTATCATTAATTCTAATGCTTCGGAGGAATTGAAAGCTTTTGTTCAAAAAACAAATATTCCAGTCACTACCACTTTAATGGGCTTAGGAAGTTTTCCAGAAGAGCATCACTTAGCATTAGGAATGCTGGGTATGCATGGAACCTATTATGCTAACACAGCCATGAGTGAAGCTGACTTAGTGATAGCCCTGGGTACTCGTTTTGATGATCGGGTAATCGGCAATGCCCAAAAATTCTGTCCTGAAGCTCAATTTATTCATGTGGATATTGACCCAGCAGAAATCGGTAAAAATATAAGAATAGATATTCCTATTGTCGGGGATCTGAAATATGTCTTAACAAAATTATTACAATTTTCAGAAAACAAATTAGAAGAGGAATGGTTAACTAGAATAAAAGATTTAAAACAGAGATATCCTCTAAAATATAAGCGCGATGACCAATTAAGACCACAATATATCATGGAAACATTATACCAACTAACTAAAGGAGATGCAATTATCGTCACTGACGTTGGACAACATCAAATGTGGGTTGCTCAATATTACCAATTCAGCAATCCCAGAAGTTTGATCACTTCAGGAGGGTTGGGTACTATGGGGTTTGGTTTACCAGCAGCTATCGGGGCTCAAATAGGATGTCCAGAAAAAAGAGTAATTTGTGTTGCCGGAGACGGTGGATTTCAGATGAATATTCAGGAGTTAGCCACTGCTATTTATAATAAAATTCCCCTTGTGGTGTTAATTATGAACAATGGTTATCTGGGAATGGTACGCCAATGGCAGGAGTTGTTTTTTGGCAAGAGATACTCTCAAACCTGTTTGGCCGGTAGCCCGGATTTTGCTCAGGTAGCTCAAGTTTATGGGGGAAGAGGAGTCAGGATTTCTAGCAAAGATGATTTCCCTGTTGCCCTTGCTCAGGCTTTCTCTGAGAAGACCTTTTTTCTAATAGATTGCCTCATTCCTTCCGAAGAGAACGTATTTCCCATGGTAGCACCTGGTGAACCGATTAATAAAATGTTAGGAGTGAATGAATCATGAAACATACTATAGCTATTTTAGTAAAAGATCATCCCGGTGTATTAGCTCGTGTGTCCAGTCTCTTCAATCGCAGAAGATTTAATATAGACAGTATTGCTGCTGGGCACTCAGAAAAAAAGGGTATTACCAGGATTACTATTGTAACAGAAGGAGATGAGCATATTCTGGAGCAAATCTTTAAACAACTTAATAAATTAGTTGATGTTTTAAGGGTGAGAGATCTTCCCCGAGAAACTTCAGTAGAAAGAGAATTGGCTTTAATTAAAGTGAGTACCAAATCCGTTGATCAGAGGACGGAGATTATGCAACTGGTAGATACTTTTCGGGGACATATCGTAGATATTGATAAACAGGCTCTGACTATTGAAATAACTGGAACACAAGAAAAAATAAATGCCAAACTAAAACTGCTGGAATCTTTTGGTATCTTAGAAATTGCCCGTACTGGTAAGATATCTCTTTCCAGAGGAGCCCAAAGAATATTGAATTAACAATATATTGGTAAAATAATGAGTAATTTATTAATATTAATATTTCTTAAAATAAATATTTAAGGAGGATTGTTTTTATGGCAAAAATTTATTATGACCAGGATGCTAATAAAAGTTACTTACAGGATAAGACAGTGGCTATCATTGGTTATGGAAGTCAAGGAAGAGGTCAGGCTTTAAATCTGAAAGACAGTGGAATTAATGTGGTGGTAGGACTACGAGAAGATGGTAAATCTTGGATAAAAGCAAAAAATGACGGTGTACAGGTAGAAACGATAGAGAAGGCAGTACAACAAGCTGATATTGTCCAGATTTTGATACCAGATGAGATACAACCACAGGTTTGTTGCTCCCATAGAATTTTGGAAAATCTACAAGAAGGCGATACTCTAATGTTTTCTCATGGTTTTAATATTCATTTTAAACAAATAATACCCCCCAGGCATGTTGATGTTGTCATGGTTGCCCCTAAAGGACCAGGGGCTATTGTGAGAAAGATGTATATCGAAGGACGTGGGGTACCTAATTTGATTGCAGTATATCAGGACTTCACCGGACACGCTAAAGATACTGCCCTGGCTTACTCTCAGGCTATTGGTGGAACACGTGCCGGGGCTATTGAAACAACTTTTCGGGAAGAGACCGAAACTGACCTATTTGGAGAGCAGGCCGTTTTATGTGGAGGAGTAGTAGCCCTGATCCAAGCTGGCTTCGATACTCTAATTGAAGCTGGTTATCAACCTGAAGTAGCCTATTTTGAATGCTTAAATGAACTAAAATTAATTGTTGACCTTATTTATGCTGGTGGAATTACTCATATGCGTGATAATGTTAGTAACACTGCTGAATATGGTGATTTAAAATCAGGCAAGCGTATTATTACTGAAGAGACCAGAAAAGAAATGAAAAAATTATTAGTTGAGATTCAGAATGGTACTTTTGCCAGGGAATGGTTACTGGAAAATCAGGTAGGAAGACCCTTCTTTAATGCCATGAGAGATAGGGAATCTAATCTACTTATTGAAAGGGTTGGCGAAAAGATAAGAGCAATGATACCTTGGATTAAAGAAGTATAACATAGCCTCTTTCATCTTGTGCTAATTGTACAGTAAATATCGCACCCGTATTGCGGGTTGCTTTAAGAATTCCGGTGAGGGGTGTAACTTTTTGCTCTTTTTCTGGCAATTTTTTATTTATACTTTTAGTACTAATCTTTCTCAAGCAAGGGTATGGCCAACCTGGGACTTCAGGTGTTATATAATCATCGGGCCTATTTAAATCTTTTTATGGTAAAACCATTTTAGTTAACCATTACCACCTTCTTGGAAGGTGGTTTTTTATGGTCAAATAAAACAATTTCCCTGGTAAATATTAACCAGAGAAATTGTTTTATTTTTTTATAAAAGGCTAAATAGCTAGTTTAATTTTGACTATTGGGTGTTAAAGCATTTTCAATGGATTTCAAAATTGCTTTAGTATGAACAGTAGCACCAGAAACTGTATCAATCTGTAAAGACTGCTTCTCCTTAACCATTTGAAATACCTTCTCACCAATAGCAGTAATTCCTGAGAGATCAGAGGCTTTAACTATTTTAATATCAGCTATGGTATGATCTTTCACTGTTACTTCTAATTCATTTTTCCAGCGCCCGCCAGTAAATTTACCCTGATAAACCCCATCTTCTAACTTACTTAGGTCTACATCATTAATTATCATCTTGCGATATTTACTTAAACCCTGGGTAGCATAGAGGAAGGCAGCCAGACCAATAGCCAGAATTGCTACGACAATATAGAGCAGAATTCTCAACATTTTATTTTTGATCCTCCTAAACATTTTTTCTCCTTAATAATTTTATTAAAATTGATATAATTTATAGTTATCTGTGATTAATTGAAATTTATTTATTATACCATGAGAAAGATATATTTCCCTGTTACTACTTACTATAATTGCTTCAATATCCGCAAAGCGATGAAGCAATTTTATTCCTTCCTCCAATCCTGCTATAAAAACAGCAGTAGAAAGAACATCAGCCAGCAGCGCATCGGGATGCACAATGGTAACACTATTTAATCCCTTATTGACTGGGTAACCGGTAAAGGGATCCAAAATATGATGATATCTTCGATTCCCTTCTAAAAAGAATCTTTCATAATTACCAGAGGTAACTACTGAGGTATTATTTACTCCAATGCTAGCCAGGCATTTCCCCCTTTCCTGTTCAGGGTCCTGTATTCCAACCTGCCATGGTTTTCCGTCTTCTCGTCTACCCAGTACCGCCACATTACCACCCAGATTAATCATCGCCGAATGAAGACCATAGTTATTAAAAAATTCTATCACACAATTGGCTATATAACCTTTTGCTATCCCTCCCAGGTCTATCTTCTGTTTTGTTTTCCGTAATTTTACCCTACTCTTTTCTTCATCTATCAGGATATCTTCGTAATTTACCATCTTTAATTTTTCATCTATTATGTAGTCAGGAGGGACCAGCCCTACCCTACCAAATTGTTGCCAGAGATTAACCAGTATAGCGACAGTAATATTAAATAATCCATTAGTTAATCGGGCATATCTCTTGGCTTCGCTAATTATAAACAATAGTTCTGAAGAAACTAAAACCCAAGATTTCCCGGCTTGCCGATTTATTTCATTAATCTCACTTCTTACCTCATAAAAACTCATTATCTTTTCCAATCTAGCAATTAATGTTGTTACTCCGCAAATTATCTGTTTAGCCTGAGCAGGAGAAGTATATAATTTTTGATGAATTAAAGTACCCAGGGCATAGTAAGAATGAGAAATATATTTATGGTTTTCTGACTCTTGACTTATATTATGGGATGACATAAGATAACCAGGAGATATTCCCTTAAAACCCCTTTTTTATATATTGTTCAAAATTGTTATTTGCAGTTGCCAATGTTCTTGGGGGTCAACCAAAATTTCCATCCTCATACTTATTTATATAATAAGAAGACTTCATCTTTTTGTTCAATGATATATATTTTAAAGGGTAAAAAATTTCGGCTTTAATCCCCGATAATTGAGTAAATTTCTTTTTCTTATAAAATTACTATAATAATATTTGATTGATTATACCACATATTTTCAGGTAAAATAAAAAAACTAATAAATATTCTCAGGTTGGGAATTTTTTTCCGTCATCTTACATCTTATTAATTTTTTAAACAGTAAGTAACAAATAATACAAACCTTACTCAGTAGTTATTAAGGTAAACATTAGCTATATAAAATAACACAATATTAGTCAGCCTACTGGTAAAAACTTTACAGAAAGATTTATTTTATCTATAATTTATTAAAAATTAAAATTGGTTATACAAAAAATTTATGAAAAAAAATATGCCTAATACCAGATTAGATATAACAAGATCATTAATTTCTTTTTGTTCTTTCGCTCCATTAATAGGAGATTGTCCTCTTTTTCAATCCCATCCTGATGCTATGCTCTTTCTAGATAAACAGAACAGAATACTGGCTATTAATAGAAGATTTAGTACCCTTTTTGATTATCAACTGGAAGAATTAAAGGGAAAGAAGATTGACTTTCTCATTACCTTTTCAGAACAACAAAAATTTGAATCTGGTTGGTTTAAAAAAGTTTGCCCGGAATTTTACATTCCAGAGGCAATATTAACTAAGAAAGATTACTCTACCATGGAGATAGAAATTTCTGCTTCTCCTATTTTCTTCTCCAATAATTCTTATCAGGGAGCTTTATTAGCCATCAAGGATATAACCCAAAGAAGTGAAAATGAGAGGATAAATAGAGTTTTATACAATATTTCTAAGGCAGCAAATTCGAACATTTCCTTACAGGAACTTTATGATCTTATTTACCAGGAGTTAAATAATATCATATTTGCAGTTAATTTTCATATAGCTCTTTGGGATAAAGAAAATGATAAGGTTATTTTTACCTATTTTGTAGATGAAAAAGATACCCTTGATGAAGAGGTAAATATTAAAGGTGTATCAGGAACTCTGGCTAATTACAATATAAAATATGGTCAATCTCTTCTAGTTGATTATTCTCAGATAAAAAAGTTTGCTGAAGCAGGACTTATTAAAATAGATAAGGTGGGAACACTGACTAAAGAAACCACCTGGTTGGGAGTACCCCTGAAGATTGGCAATCACATTATAGGCTCCATGGCAGTGGTAAATTATGACAAAAACAATATTTATTCACAAAAGGATATCAGCTTAATGGAATTTGTTTCTGAACAAATCGCCACCGCTATTGAAAGAAAAAGATCAGAAGAGGAAATCCGTCAAAATGAAGAGAAGTTTATTTCTCTATTCAGAAGCAATCCCTTAGCTGCTCTTTACCAAGACAAAGAAGGTAATATTAAAGATATTAATCCTCAATTTAGTGCATTATTCGGTTATACCCGGGAAGATATTTTAGGCAAACATATTGATGAGATAAATTTTTATCCCCCAGAAAAAATAGAGGAAGGGAAAAAACTAACCAAAAAAGCTTCCTGCTCACCCTTAATCAAATACGAAACTTATCGTAGATCAAAAGAGGGAAAAGATATTCCTGTACAAATATCTACTTCTCAGGTAAAAATTTCAGGCCAGGTTCAGGGTGTTATTGCTCTCTACGAAAATATTAGCGAACAGAAAAAAAATGAGAGTTTGAAACAGGTTCTCTATAACATTTCCCAGGCAGCTAACTCTCAGATTACACTGGCTCAACTTTATATTACTATCCACAGTGAATTGAAAAAGGTCATTAATGCTGATAATTTTTATATTGCCCTTTTAGATGAACAGAAGGAAAAACTAAATTTTGTCTATTTTCATGATGAAAAGGAGGAGTCTGGCTTTTCTCCAGAAAAGATAAAAAATAAAAAAACTCTTACCGATTACCTTATTAAACACCAGCAGTCTCTACTATTAAATTATCAACAGATTCAAGAATTAGTACTGGAAGGTCAGGTTCAAGATGCAGGAGTTGTTACCCGAGAAATATCCTGGTTAAGTGTCCCTCTAAAAATTGAAGGCAAGGTAATCGGGGCTATGACTGTTCAGAATTATTACAATCCGGTTTGCTATTCGGAAAAGGATATTGAATTGATGGAAATAGTAGCTGATCAGGTTGCTACTGCCATTGTAAGAAAGAAGAGTGAAGAAAGGATAACCTATATCAGTTTTCATGATACCCTCACTGGTTTGTATAACAGGGCTTACTTCGAAGAAGAGTTAAAAAGAATGAATCATCCCAGATTTTATCCCTTAAGTATAGTAATGATTGACATTAATGGCTTGAAGGCAGTTAATGATGCCTTCGGACATCAGCAAGGGGATGAATTACTGAAAAATTTAGCATCATTATTAAAACGTAATTCCCGGGAAGTTGATGTTTTGGCACGGTTGGGGGGTGACGAATTTGCTATTATTCTACCTAATACTTCAAAATCAGATGTAGAAGCCTTCTGTCAGAGATTAAATAGAGATTGCCAAAGAAACTCTTTCCAACCAGCCTATCTTAATCCTAATATTTCCTTAGGATTTGCTACTCAAGAGGGCACCCTGGTTAATTGTGAAGAGATTATTAAAGAGGCTGATAATAAGATGTATGAGAATAAACTATTCAATGCTAAAAGCAGGGAAAAACATCTTCTGAATGCCTTTCTGACTATTCTAGTAAAAAGAGATGTGCCTACAGAAAGTCATCTTCAAAGTGTAGCTAAAATCTCCTCTTTGATAGGCCAAAAAATGGGCTTAAAACATTATGATTTAAATAGACTTCACTTATTAGCCCTGTTACATGATATTGGTAAAATTGGTATTCCGGAGAGAATTTTATTCAAGACTGAACCTCTCACTGATGAGGAATGGCAAACACTAAAGAACCATTGCCAGATTGGCTACCGAATTACCAAAAATATTCCAAATTTTTCCTCCATTGCCAAAGAAGTTTTGTACCATCATGAAAGATGGGATGGCACGGGATACCCAACAGGCTTGAAAGAACTGGAGATTCCTCTGCTTTCCAGGATTATTGCTATTGCTGATGCCTATGATGTTATGCAATCTAATAGAAATTATAAAAAAAGTATCAACCAGGAGGAGGCTTGGGAAGAGATACGCAAAAATGCTGGTAGCCAGTTTGATCCAGAACTAGTTAAGGTCTTTTTAGAAGTGATAAGAAATCAAAACGTAAAATAAGTAAATCTCGCACCTGAATAGCAGATGGTTTTAAGAACCCCAGTGAGGGGTTTAACTTTTTTGCTCTTTTTCTGGCAATTTTTTATTTATACCTTTAGCTAGCCCTAATCTTTCTTAAGCAAGGGTATTGCCAACCTGGGACTTCAGGTACCCTATTATCATCGAGCTTATGTTCATCTTTTTATGGTAAAACCATTTTATCTAACCATTACCACATTCTTCTTAGCAGGTGGTTTTTTGATGGTTAAATAAAAGTTTTTTCTTAAATAACAATTAGTTTTAACTTAATTAGTATAAGTAATTGTGATAAAACTAAATTACCCGGCTTCCGCCGGGTAATTTAGTTAGGAGGTTTAAAAATGAAAAAGTTTTATTTGAAATAATATTTAATTGTTTTAAATTTTAACAAATATTTTTCATATGTCAATAGGTTGAGCTAAATTTTTTCTAGTCATCCGGAGATGTAAATTCTATTTTACCCTTGTTACACTAAAGGGAATATTCTGAAATTGCTCCTATCTTCCTTTTCTTAACAAGAAAATAAATGTTAGTTAAGTATCCTTTTTTACTAAATGGTCCACAAAAGTACAAAGGGCACTAGCGAGGCAAGGCAAACTCACGTATTATTTCCTAATCATACAGTAAAAAGAGAATAATTCTATTGTTCCTATTACTCTTTATAACTTGAAATACAGTTACTAAATAGGCTGGGCATGAGTAAGTAAATATTTTTCCGCTCGGGGTGACCATAATCCATTACTTTCTGATAAAAGATCAGCCAATCCTTTCATTAACGGATTATTCTTTACTTTCTTTGGTATATCAGAAAGAGCAGTGAGTTCCATTTCGATATTGGTATAAATTAATTTCTTTCCACCAGGAATTTGGGGCAAATTAAGTGTAGTATCCACCACACAGTTTAATCCACCAATGTGGGTAATCATTGCTGCAGGATTAATCAGATTTTTCCCCATCATTTCCAGTGCTTCAATCATATCCTCCGTATTACCACCGCTACTTCCCACCAGATGAGTGGATAAATAATGAATATTATAAAAATTCACCATAGCAGTAAAATTGTTATATGTAGGTCCAGCAAAAAAATTTAAACATCCATCTCTAGCTAATAAGGAATCGGCTAACTCAACAACTTCTCTGATAGGAGCCATAACAAATATGTCATCATACCCCTTTCCCCCACTTAATGAAAGCAATAATGTTCTTATATTTTTTTCTTCTCTGGGATTAAGGTAAATAAGTTGCACTCCCAATAGAGCAGCCTCAGAAATTGAAAATATCTTTCCTGCTCTGGTCAATCGCTCATCGTCAACATCTGTTATTACCAGTAATAATGGTCTCTCTTTCCTATGCAAAGTATAATCAATCATACCCAGACCCATCGGTCCTGCTCCACCCAAAATCAGCATATTTCCTTTTTCTTTTATCCCCATATGATGAACATATTCCCCTGGACTAGTATGAAAACTAGTATGAAAGGCACCAATAATACAGGACATTGGTTCTGCTAAAGAACCACCATAAAAAGCCTCACCTTCATAATGAAGCAAACAATTCATCTCCATTACCTGATTGGGGATAATAATATAGGTGGCATCACCACCAATAAAAGGAAAAGAATAGCCGGGGGCATCCAGTGATCCTTGATAATTTAAGGCTGGCTGAATAGCAAATTTCTCTCCACAATGAAATTTATGCTGCCACTTTTTCCCTACCTCAACAATCTCTCCACAAAACTCATGTCCAATAATGGTAGGATTCTCATGAACATTATCTGGCACCCTCTTGTGTTCTGGTCCCTGAATAGCTGCTTTATAAGAAGAAAGACATAAACTATCAGATATAACATGAGCTAATATTTCATCATCTTGCCTGGGAGGTAATTCAAACTCTTCCAGACGTAAATCATTTTTCCCATAAATCCGTACTGCCTTTGTTTTCATAGCAGTATCTAACTCCCTGTTTTCCCTTCATTAAACGTTTTTCTTATTTTATTAGCTTAGCATAACCTGTCCACCAGTAACAGGTAAGGCTTGACCAGTTTCATACTTCTGTCTTATAACATACAATACTGCCTTTACAATATCTTCACAATTACACCCCCTACCCAGGGGTATCTTTGCCTCATAAAATTTTCTCACATCATCAATAGTGCGAGCTCCAGGTACTTTGCCACTTTTTAAATATTGCACAAAAAGACCATTTTGAGGGTCAGACCAGAGAGGGCCTTCAAAAAAATTGCCAGGACATATGGCATTTACCTTAATATTGTTTTCTATTAACTCTTTGGCAAAGCTCTGGGTCAAGCCTATACCAGCAAATTTACTTCCAGCATAAGCACAATTTTTATAGGAACCTTCTAATCCAGATTTGGAATTTATTTGAATAATATCAGTCCAGTAATCAGTATGCCCTTTGTTCTGCCAAGCCATTACCCGGGATACATATTTAGTACATAAAAAATAACCAAAATAATTTACCCTGTTCACATACTGAAAATCTTGATAATCCATTTCTTTAACACTCCCGGCTTTGAGCACTCCGGCATTATTTATAAAAACATCTATACCTCCCAAGTTTTTGACAATTTCCTCCACCATTTCCTGAACTGATTGCTCATCAGTCACATCAGCACCCAGGGCTAAGGCACACATTTTATTGTTAAGATTATTTAATTCTAATACCAATTGTTCCGCTCCAGCTTTATTAATATCAGTTATAACCAAAAAAGCGCCCATTTTGACCAGGTATCTGGCCAGACAGGCTCCAATCCCCTGAGCACCTCCGGTAACCACAATAATCTTCCCTTCTACACTATTGCTGGACCCAAATTCTGTTACGGAAGTATCTTCTCTGATCGCTGGAATACTCAATAGTGCAGCTAAGGGATCTTTCTCTATTGCCAAACATTCTAGGTAATTAGAGCCTGAAAATAAAATTGCTTGCTGGTCAATTATAATAATCCTGGGATGATGTTTATATCTTCGTAAATATTGCTGGTAATACTGAGCAAGTCTTTTTATAATATCTCCCTTCTTATTGAGTATATATTCTTTATCAAGAGCCAGCTCAATAATAAGAGGGGGGTTTTCTATTTTCCCATTTCGAGAAAGTTCCTTTATCCGGGTCTGAAGTTGTACAATCGTCTGGAGAGTAGGTTGGTATTTAATAAATCTACCTTTTCCCCCATCATAACTAAGGCCCCTAACTAGGGGAACAATCATATTGAGATATATATCTATCATAAAATCCTCCCGGTAGTACCAATTAACCAGAAAATAATCTATTCTTCAGGTAATAAATGAACAACATGCTCTGGATTATAAGGATCAATCTGTCGGCCAATAGCACTATAAACTTTGAGTTTATATGCTAAGGAATGATTTCGCAAAGGATTTTGCTCATGAAAAAGAGCATAGCGCAGATTGTAATTAGTCAACTTCTCATGAGCAATTAAAGCCCAGGTCATATCGATTAAATGTCTAAAAGAGGGATTTAGTATCTGTGGACAATTAAAACTCTGTCTGGGCTGATTGATATCCACTCCACTTATCTCCATTAAATGGTAGTCCTGACAGAGCTTTTGCACTCTTTGTAATTGTTGGGCAGTGTTACGCGGTGGCATATAGGTTACTGCCTTAAAACCAATCTTTTTTATCTCAGCAAATAATTCTTCCAGATAATCATCCTCAAAATTCTGACTCTTTTTATCACCAGTAGGAGATTCCAGTACATCACCTAAATAAGCATAGGCGGGAATAGCATTTATGGAATGGGCAAAGTCTATTGCTTCATAAACGGAAATACACTCCTCGTAGTCTGGTTCCAGATAAATATTCTCCATAAATGAACTCTTTAAAATTCCCAGCAGATCATAAGTATAGTTTTGATTAGTAGTATCCATTAAGTATGATTTAATTTTGTCTGGGATAAATATTTTTAATTTTTCCTTTAAAAAATTAATCAGTTTTTCCCCTTTACCATTTTTTTGAATTAACTTTTTCGCCAGAGCGAAAAGAAGGTGTCTTTCAGTAATACTACCACCTTCATCAGCCTTAGATAAGGGAAATACATCCTGATAATAATCAATTTTTTCGATGCCTAGAGTAATAAAAAATTGATTCATTCTTTCTACCATAAAATAATTTCGTATATTACGTCTTTCCTTAATGGGTTTAAGAAACTCTTCTGTTCTGGAAAACTGGTTTCTGGCTATACCGTGAAGAGCAATATAGGCAATGTTTTTAGAATCAGGGCTATTTATCTGCCTTCCCTGTATTCTGGTATTACTGAAGTTCACTCTTATTTCTATACCTACTGTGGTAGCCAAGCCGAAGTTCTGACCAGCATATAATAGCTCTTCACCTCCAGCAATAGAATCATGGTCCATAATACCTATGGTTCTAAGCCCGGCTTTCCAGGCCAGGAAGGCAGCATAGGCAGGAGAATAGGGACTAAAAGAATAGATGGTATGAACATGATTGTTAACTTCTTCACTTTCCTGACCAATAATTTCTCCCTTTTTTATTAGCCTTCCCATTTCTTCAATAGCATACCAGCGTTCTGATTTAATAGGACTATTAAGCTTTTTGGTAAGGTCTCGTAAATTATTCATAATTTTTATTGGTTCATATCAATTATATTGGGATTAGGTATTATTTAAATCCTGTGCTATATAAATTTATACACACTTTTTATTTCTACGTATAATCTCCTCGCTATTTTGTCTGGTAGAAACTTCATGTCCTGGAAGTGTACATATCCGTTCATGGATGGCATCAATTATCCATTCTTTCTGGGGAAAGAATATCTCTTCCAGCTCAGCAGAAGGAGTTATCCAATTTCTGGAGCCTAATACTACAACTGGTCCATCCAAATAGTCAAATACCAGTTGATGAAGATTAGAAGCTACTGTATGTAGGAAAGACCCTCTTTCACAGGCATCTGAAGCTAATAATATTTTACCGGTCTTTTGAGCAGAATCTATCAATATCTGATAATCAAGAGGGTTAATAAATCTCAAATCTATAACTTCGGCAGAGAGATGGTAACTCTCTTCTAATATTTGCGCTGCTTCCAAAGCACGATATAAGGTAGCACCAATGGTAATTATGGTCAGGTCTTTTCCTTCTCTTCTCACAATTGGTTCTCCTTCTTTAATTTCATAATATCCAGTTGGGACTCCCCCGGTAAAAAATTGTTCTCCAATATCATACAATCTTTGGCTTTCAAAAAAGATAACTGGATCGGTTCCTCTTAAAGCCAGATTTAGCATGCCCTTAGCATCATAAGGAGTAGCCGGGAACATTACCTTTAAGCCTGGAATGTGGGCTACTAAAGAAGTCCAATCTTGAGAATGTTGCGCTCCATATTTACTACCTACCGAAACTCGAACTA
>Ga0067045_1028250_pt1 | contig 38292 bp, 31 predicted proteins | sample TerdegcTABiofilm_FD_59184 | JGI IMG/M metagenome (GOLD analysis project Ga0067045, IMG submission 59184) | Combined Assembly of (Gp0054472, Gp0054536) Wastewater bioreactor microbial communities from Singapore -Terephthalate degrading... | reverse complement strand
CCTGCAGGCGACAGTAGAAAAATGGCTGGCCCAGTTTATCAACGGTTCTACCGAGCTGCTCTCCTACGTCGGTCTATGTCCGAATTAATTTGTTAAAGATCATAAGCGTGGCACTACAAGCATAAAGCGCTTCACTACAAACGCGCTAAAACGCTGAGACGCTGAAACGCTACAACGCTAAATACGAGCCAATTTTCATCCCACCGCTGATGAACGCCGGGTCATGGTGAATTCCGCTTGACGATTTGGCGTTAAATCTTTTGGCAGTGCAATTAATCCTCGTAATCTTCCCGCAACCGGCTGATGTTGCCATACGCCCGGTAGAAACCGCCGCCGGCGGCCTCCCGCACTTCATCCACCACATACAACGCGCCTTCTTCGCGGAGATCGCGCGGGAACTGGACGTTCCAATCCGGGCGATACCCCTCCGTCATCACGCGAATGCGCAGCTTGCCCTCTATCCGCACGCACTGGACAATCACCCGCCCGGCGGCGTCACTGACCATCTCCAGCGCGGTGGGCTGGGCCACGGCAATCGCCTGCGGGGCTTTGATGTCCTCGTAGGCCGGGACCTGACCGGTCTGCGCGGCCTGGATGGCCGCCTCGCTGGCGTCAATGCAGGCCAGTGAACCATCGGTCGTCACAATGTACAGGCGCTCGTTAAAATACTGCATGGAAAAAGCCGAGCCGCAGCCGGTGGCCAGCTTCCATAACCGTTGGCCGGCCTTGTCAAAACAGTAGATGGATGAGTAGTTGTCGCCGGCAAAGACGTACTTACCATCTTCGGCCGCGGCGCAGGAAAAGACCGGTGCGTCGCACTGGTAAATCTGTTCCAGCTGACCATCGGCTTTCCGTAAGGCATAGACCTTGTGGCCGCTGCCGGTGCCGGCATACACGGTCTCCCGCTCCTGCCAGCCGAAGAGGACGCTCCCCTCCGTGGCAAATTCCCATTTCACCCCCGGTTCAATCCAACCGGTGTAGGCCGTGACGCCATGGCTATGACCATGATACACGCAATTATTATCACAGCGGACCATCCAGCCGCTCGTGCCGCCGCTCTGTTGCTGCCACAACGCCTCATCTTCGCTGTTGGCGATAATCAACGTCCCGTTGGCATCCGAAACCCCCAACAGAGCGTTATGGATGTCCAACCAGAAAATATCCACGTTTTCGGAGACCTGGTAGACCGCCCGCGGCAGTTTGCCGGTGAGATCGTACACATTGCCGTCGTCGCAACCGGCGTACAGCCAGGGGCCATCGGCCACGATGCATTTGACCCCATCGGGCAAGCGGTATTGGTTGAGCAGCTGTGCCTGGTGGTCCAGGACGAAAATACTGCCGGCCTGATTGCCTACCCAACAGTGCTCGGCGTCAATAAAGATACCGAGCGCCGGCGCGCCGGATTGAAACCGCCAGAGCAAGGGCGCGCGATGAGCCTGAGAAGGCTGGCTCACAATTTGGCGGCGCGTAATAGAGCGTTTTTGCCGCACGCCCATCACCGCCGGCTCGTAGCCCTTGCTGCGCTTCTGCTTGATCTTCTTGGCGGCTTCAGCGCGGGCTGCCTCAGGCGTCGGAAACGTCTGAGTGCTGGTCTGGCCATCGGTGCCGATACGCCCGTAACGAATGGTCAGCTCGCAGCCCTTGACCACCACCTCATAAAACTTATGCGCTGAACCCTGCTCTTCAGATAACTCCAAATAAGTCCGCTCTGCCTCGTCTGCCATCATACCCCCTTTACTACGAATCTCTTTTTATCCCCACCGGCCCGGCCCCCTACAGAGGTTCGGGCTCAGGAAACGGCAACGCCGCCACAAACGCCCGCTGAAATTCGCCCTCCAGCGAGGGGGTGAGGTGCTCCACCCGCCGGGCGAGCTCGGCCGCTTCGCGGCGTTTGGCACAGCTCAGCAGCGCGATGCGCGCGCCGTCGCCGGCGGCATTCCCCACCGAAAAGACCTGCTGCGAATCGCACGGTGGCAACATCCCGATCGCCATCGCCCGCTGCGCATCCAACACACTGCCGAAGGCGCCCGCCAGCACGATCCTATCCACCGATTGTACCCCAAATTCGCGCATGAGGAATTGCGCCCCAACATAGAGCGCCGCTTTGGCCAGCTGGATGGCCCGCACGTCGCTCTGCGTGATGACGATGGGGGCGCCGGTCGCGCTCTGCGCCGCTTCCGCCAGGACAAAGGCCGCTTTGCCGTGGTATTTGATGAGGCGGGGCGTCTCACGCCGGGCACTGAAGCGACCGTTGGGCTCCAGCAGGCCGGCCGTGAGCAGCTCCGCCACCGCTTCCAGAATGCCGGAGCCGCACACGCCCCGGGCCTGGAGCGCCTCCGGCGGCAGCGCATCGCTCCATAAATCCTGGCCGATGACCTTGACCCGCACCGCCAACGTCTCCGGGTCAAGGCGGACGCGCTCAATCGCGCCGGGCGCTGCGCGCATCCCGTGGGTGATCTGCGCCCCCTCAAAGGCCGGCCCGGTCGCCGCCGAGGTGCAGAGCAGCCGCTCCCGGTTGCCCAACACGAGCTCGCCGTTGGTGCCCACGTCAAGGATGAGCGAAAGTTCAGCGCGGCGGTGGGGTTCTTCCGCCAGCAACACGCCGACGTTGTCGGCGCCCACGAAACCGCCCTCCAGGGGGAGCACATGGACGCGCGCGCCGGGATTGAGCGCCAGGCCCAGCTCCGCCGCGCGCAGGTCCACCGGCCCGCCGGCCACCGGCACAAAGGGCAACGCCCCCAACGGCGCTGGATCCAGCCCCAACACCAGATGGTGCATCACGCTGTTGCCGACGAGCACGACATCTACCACCTCTTCCGCGGCCCGCCCGACCTCTGCCGTCGCCTGTTGCGCCAGGTCGTGGATGGCCGTCACTACCCGCTGCTGCAATTGCGCCAGCCCTGCCGGTTGCTCCGTCGCATAGGAGATGCGCGCCATGATGTCATCGCCGTAAGTGACCTGTGGGTTCATAGCCGAGGCGGTCGCCAGGAGCGCGCCGCTGCGCAGATCGCACAGATAGGCCGCCAACGTCGTCGTGCCAATGTCTACGGCCAGGCCCAGCGGGGATTCGTGGTACCCCGGCTGGATACGGATGATCTCCCGGCCCTGCCAGACCGTGACCGTCAAAGCCCCCTGTCCGGCGCGGAGGGCGGTGGGCAGGGCCTGGAGCGCCGGATAGTCCCACGTGACGCCGGTCAGACCAAAGCGCGCCGCCAGTTCGGCCGCCACCCGCTCCTGGTCAGAGCGCTCGCCGGCCTGCGGCGGTGCCAGCCGGACGTAGTAGAGCCGGATCGCCGGGTCTATCTCCAGCGGGCGTTCGGTCGCCGCTTTCAGGATCACCTGTTTCTGCGCCTGGCTCTCCGGCGGCACGGTGATGAGCAGATCGCCCCTGATCTGAGCCGCGCAGGCCAGACGGGCGGTCTCCGGCAGGCCGCGCCGCTCGCGGAAGCGTTGTTCGTGGGCCGTCGGCGGGGAAAGGTGCGCCGGGTCGGAGGTCAGGTTGAATTTGGGGAAGGAGCCGGCTTCCACGTAGACCAGGCACTTGCCGCAGGTCTGCTGCCCGCCGCAGATGGATTCCAGTCCCACCCCCAGGGAGCGGGCCGCTGCCAGCAGCGAGGTGCCGAGGGGCACCGTGCCCGCCCGGCCGGAAGGCTGGAACACAATCCGGGCGTGGGGACCATCAGAGGGGGAATGCTCGGCTGCCATGGGTCAGGCCATATCTTGCGGGATGATTCTTTCCGGGGCTGGATTGAATTCCAGTTGCCCCTCACCTTGCCAGGAAACCACGGACGACTGGCTACAGACCACCGGGTATCTTTTCAAAAAAACAGAGCAGGGGTTTGTCGTAGCGCGCTTCAGCGCGCCGACCACGGCGCTAAAGGGTCTCACTTCCAGGTTTTCCCCCTGATTGCTGAGAGAATACACCACCCCCCAAGGGTGGTCTGCGGTCGGTGGTCAAACAGCAGCAGGCCCCTTACCGGCGACAGGTAGCAACTTGGGTTATGGTTCCGCGAGCCATTATAGCCATCCCGCAAGGGGTGTCAAATGGCGTTGAAAGAGACTTTCGTCGCAGGCTGAGGGGGAAAGCCTACCGGGGACAATGGAGTTATCATGGGTGAGAGGGACAGGTGCGACAGGCCGGGTAACTGGGCCACACTATATTTAAGTTACCCCCGATATCGCACCAGTTCCGCTCGCCCAAACAAAATGCCCGTTAATCCCGTGCTCGCAGGGGCAGGCGCAGGTCTGCCACCTGAGGCTGAGCGACGCCATCCACCAGGCGCGGCTGGAGCGGGCCGGGAATCAGACGATTGTTGCACAACCGAACCTGGAGCATGATTTCGGCCATGGTTGGCAGGAGGGCGGTTTCGTAGACGGCGTAGGTACGGAAATCCGGGCCTACCAGGAGCACGGTCACCTCACTGGGACGCGGCCCTGGCTGCACCTCAAATCCCCAGTGCTCCAGTAAACTGACTGCCTCGTCAAACGTAAGCTGTGGCTTCATTTTGCCCCCTTTGCTTGAGGGTGGACTGAGAGCTCCCCCAAGTCTACTTTCAGCATAACACAGACCCACCGGCATTACATCCTTGCATCGCTGTATTCTGCTATACTTTAAAACCATTATCTTACCCTCACTTGTGTAAAAAGGTGGATCGGGTCCGGTTTCTTACTGTTTTCTTACTATATTTTACCACACAGATCACCCATAGAAAATAGGAATTTAGTAACTATTGGCGAGATGAAAGCTGGAGTGGCGTTTTCAGACGTGCGGTGATAACGCGCTGTAGCGCGGGGTGGACGGCGTTTTAAGGGAATTTCCCATGAACTGGCGTTCACCAGCGGTGGGATGAAAATCAGGTTCGTAGTGCCGCGCTTCAGTGCGGCTCAGACGGCGCTAAAGCGCCTCACTACAAACGCAGGGCGTTATTTTCAGAGGAGAGACACCCGCCGGGACGTCTCTTTCGTGGTTTGCAGGGAATTCACCATGCCCCGGTGGGACACCAGCGAGGGGTGGAAATAAGCTTGTGAGGCGTTATGTGGAATTGTTACCCGCGCGGGGTGCAGGTAACCGCAGCGTGACGGTTGTGCCGGCGCCAGGCGCCGACGCGAAGGTAAGTTCGCCGGCAAAGAGGCGGGCGCGTTCTGACATACCGGCCAGCCCCAAGTGCCCTTCACGCACCAGTACCGACAGCTCGGGTACCTGAAACCCCGGGCCGTTATCCTCCACCGTGGTCAAGATGCCCCATTCCTCGTAAAAGAGCGTCACGGTCACCTGCGTAGCCGTGCGGGCGTGTTTGCGCACGTTGTTGAGCGCTTCCTGTACGGTGCGGAAAACGGTTAACTCCAGTTCGGGAGTCAGCCGGTGCTCACTGCCGACGATTTCGCAATGGACGCGAGCGGCGGGCATGTCTCGCCCCAGCTCGCGGCAGAGCATTTGCAGGGACGCGGTCAGCCCCAGATCCTCCAGCGCCAGCGGCCGGAGGTTATGGCTCAGCCGGCGCACGTCAGAGACGAGGCTGGCCACTAAGGTGTGCAGTTCGTCCAACCGCCGCCTGGCAGCCGCCGGGTCGCGATCTAACGCATAACGGCAGAGTTCAATCCGCTGCACCAGCCCTACCAGGTCCTGGACGGTTTCATCGTGCAGGTCGCGGGCGACCCGTCGGCGCTCCTCTTCCTGACTCTGTAAAACCTGGAGGGCATACTGTCGCAGCGTGACCTGTTGTTCATCCAACCGCAGCACCATTTGGTTAAACGCGTTGATCAAGACCTGGATTTCCAACGGCCCTTGCGTCTTGAGTGGCTGGAATGGCGATTGGGTCGGGATGGCTTCGGCTTCCTTAACCAGCTGCATCAGGGGTTGTGTAACCCGGCGCAGGTTCAGAAGAAAAAAATACAGGAAAAGAGCAATGCTGACCACCAGAATCCCGGCTGCGGCCCATTGGAAAGGCAACGTAGGGGCCAGCAGCGCGCGCCAGGGTTCTTCCATAACCAAAGTCCAGCCGACGCCGGGCAGCGGCGCGAGCGAGGTAATCGCCGGTTGCCCCAGGTCTACGGAGTCGCAGAGCAGGCTCTGAGGTTGCCGGGTGTCAAGCAGCGGCCGCAGGGTCGCATCAGCGGGGAGCGCAGTGCCTAACCGCGCCGGATCAGGGTGGTAGATAATGGTGCCGGTAGCGTCCACCATGTAGACCTGCCCCCCCTGGCGGGTGCGCAGGGGTTCCAGGTCCTGCCGCCAGGAGTCGGCGCCCAGGAAACGGACCCCGATCAGGACGCCAATCAGACGCTCCGCGCGCAGAACCGGCACGGCCACAACCACAGCGCTACGGCCGGAGGGAACCTCCTGCAGAACCGCCGAGAAAACCGGCTGCCGGGTCTCCTGGATTGTTTTGAAGTAGGCGCGGAAAGAATAATCCAGCCCCAGGCGCTCTTCGTGACCGGGGGTGGCGGCGATGGCAACGCCGCGGGAATCCAGCAAAGCAACACCCCCTTCAAAGCGGTTCAAGAAGCCGGCCAGCTCGTTCAACTTGGCGGTCTGAGCCGCGACCGAATCCGCGGCCACGAGGGTGTCGGCCGCCGCCTGGAGCGGATAGAGATAGCCGCGCAGCTCCTCGGCAACCCCGGCAGCCGCCACCTGGACCAGGGCCGTGTTGCGCTGCAAGGCCAGGTTTAGCGAAACCTGCCGCAGGGCATAGGCGCTGACCAGCGTGACCAGGAGGCTGAACAGCAACAGGGGCAACAGGGTAACGAGGGTCAGCTGTTTTTGCAGGCCCATGCCTGGATGGCGGTCGTCAACCGTCGCTGGAGATGGGAGTATTGAGCTCACTGAGGTTAATCCAGCCGTGGCTGAGGGCATAGGCAACGGCCTCGGTGCGGTCGTTGACGCCCAGCTTACCGAAGATGTTGCGCAGGTGCACCTGGACGGTGTTGGGGCTGATGGAAAGTGCCTCGCCGATCTCCTTGTTGCTCTTCCCCTGGGCCACGGCGCGCAGTACTTCAACTTCGCGTTCGGTCAGGCCCTCCTGCATCCCCTCGGCACGATAAATCTGTTTGCGGGTCAGGCGGGTGGCAAGTTTACTGGCGATCTCGTGGTCTAACACCGTCTCACCCATATAGACCGTGCGGATGGCGCGGATCAGCTCGGAACCACCGGTTGTCTTGAGCAGATAGCCGTTGGCACCGGCCTCCAACAACGGAAAGACATACTGATCGTCTTCATAGGCCGAGAGGATGAGCACCCGGATGGTAGGATGTGCCGCTTTGATGGCGCGCGTCGCCTCTAAGCCGTTGAGACCGGGCATCCGTACATCCATAATCACCACGTCAGGCAACAGCTGGTGGGTCAGATGCACGGCTTCTTCGCCGTTTTCGGCCTCGCCGATGACCTGCAGGTAATCTACCTGCTCCAACAGCTGGCGGGTCCCTTCGCGGACGATTTTGTGATCTTCGGCCAACAAAATACGGATCGGCATCATACACCTCAGTATCAGACGTGTAAGTGGCGCGGTGGGGGATGGATGCAAAATGAGAACGGCACATTCCCCCGCCCGATCAAGCCGGCAAAAATAGTATACCCTATTTCTGGTATTTCACCTAACTGGCTTTCGGGTCTGAAAATACTTAGAGCGCTTGATGCATGGTGGCGCTGTTAGCGCTATGCTATTCCTGGCAAACTCAAACAACTCCAGCCGGGCAGTGCCAACACAGCAGGCTGTGAGCTACCTATTTATTTTTATTCTGCAAGGAGGAAGCATGGCAAAAGTTTTGATGATCCATCCGGATCGCTGCACCGGCTGCCGCAACTGCGAGCTGGCCTGCAGCTTCGCTCACGAGGGCGAGTTCCGGCCACGCGCTGCGCGCATCCACGTCTACAGCTGGGAACGTGAGGGGTTCTCGGTGCCGATGATGTGCCAGCAGTGCGAAGACGCCGGTTGCGTCAATGTTTGCCCGACCGGGGCAATGCACCGCGAGAACGGCATGGTGGTGTGGGACGAGAAGCGCTGCATCCGCTGCCGGATGTGCACGCTGGCCTGCCCGTTCGGCAACGCCGTCTACGATGCCAGAACGAGCCAGATCCTCAAGTGCGACAATTGCGACGGCGAGCCAGAGTGTGTCGCTTTTTGTCCGAACAAGGCGCTGGAGTATGTGGACGATACGCTGGCAACCCGTTCCAAGAAAAAGGCCTTTGCGGCCCGATTCAAGGAATCCTTTGCGGAGGTGAAGTAACATGTACGGCTGGACCGGAACCATCCTGCGTGTGAATTTAACGACGGGGCAGATTACCCGTGAACCGACCTCGCCGCGGCTCGCCAAACAATTCATCGGCGCACGCGGTCTGGCAACCAAGATGATGTACGATGAGGTGGATCCTAAAGTGGATCCGCTCAGCCCGGCCAACAAGCTGATTTTTGCGCCGGGGCCATTCACCGGCACTTACGCTCCCTCCGGGGGCCGCTATGATGTCGTGACCAAAGGTCCGCTCACGGGCACGATTGCCGCCTCCAACTCCGGTGGTTTCTTCGGCGCGGAACTGAAGTATGCCGGCTACGATCTGCTGATCGTGGAAGGCAAAGCTGAGAAACCGGTTTACCTCTGGATCAACGATGATCAGGTAGAAATCCGCGACGCGAGCCACCTGTGGGGGCAGACCGTCCCCGATACCACCGACCTGGTGCGCGCCGAGACCGACGAGGACGCCAAAGTCGCCTGCATCGGCCCGGCGGGTGAACGGTTGGTGCTTTTTGCCAACGTGATGAACGAGATGCACCGGGCGGCCGGTCGCAGCGGCGTCGGCGCGGTGATGGGCTCCAAGAACCTGAAGGCGATCGCCATCCTCGGCAGCGGCACAGTGACAGTGGCGGACCCGGCCGCCTTCAAAGCAGCGGTGCTCAAGGCCCGCAAGAAGATCCAGGATCACCCGGTTGGTGGCACCGGCCTGCGGGTCTACGGGACCGATGTGCTGGTCAACATTCTCAACCAGATCGGGGGCCTGCCCACCCGCAACTTCCACACCGGCTATTTCCCGACTGCCGATAAAGTCGGCGGCGAATCCCAGGCCGCCCGGCACCTGATCCGCCCGCGTGGCTGCTTCTCCTGCATCATTTCCTGCGGCCGCGCTACCCGGGTGACGAACCCGAAGTACGCGGGGGAAGGCGAAGGCCCGGAGTACGAATCTGCCTGGGCATTCGGTCCCGACTGCGGCATTGATGATCTGGACGCCATCACCAAAGCCAACTACGTCTGCAACGAGCTCGGACTGGATACGATCACCATGGGGACGACCATTGCGTGCGCGATGGATATGTTTGAGGATGGTATCCTCACCCCCCAAGAGACCGACGGCCTGGCCGTGACCTTTGGCAACGCCGAGGTGTTGGTGGAACTGGTGCGCAAGACCGCCTATCGCGAAGGGTTCGGCATGCAGCTGGCCGAGGGGTCCTACCGCCTGGCAATGCACTACGAGCATCCCGAATATTCCATGAGCGTCAAGAAACAGGAGATGCCCGCCTACGATCCCCGGTCGGTCCAGGGCGTAGGGTTAAACTACGCGACAGGCAACCGGGGCGGCTGTCACGTGCGGGGCTATACCGTCTCCGTGGAGGTGCTCGGCAATCCCTTCAAGATGGATAACCTGGCGACCGAGGGCAAGGCCGACCTGACCATCACCTTCCAGAACCTGACCGCGGCGCTGGATTCCACCGGAGCCTGTCTCTTCACCACCTTTGGTCTGGGCGCTGACGAGCTGGCTGAAATGTTGACGGCCCTGACCGGCGTCACCTACACCACCGATGACTTCATGAAGACCGGCGACCGCATCTGGAACCTGGAGCGGCTCTGGAACTTGCGGGCGGGTCTGACGGCGGCCGATGACACGCTGCCCGAGCGGCTGCTCAAGGAACCGTTGCCTTCAGGCGCGGCGAAGGGCCACGTGAGCGGCCAGCCGGAGATGCTGCCGGAGTACTATGCCCATCGCGGCTGGACCCCGGAGGGCGTTCCAACACCGGAAAAATTGCAGGCCCTGGGCCTGGCGTAACAATCACCCTGGATGAGCCAACGAATCAACGGGTCAGCGCGTTCAGCTGGCAGCGTTGATTCGTTGGCTCGTAATTCATGGTTCGTGCCATTATGCAAATCCTTTACTTTGCCGGTATCCGTGAATTGACCAAAGAAAAAGAGCGCCAGTGCCCGGTTCCGGTGGCGACAGTGCATGAACTGTTACTGACACTCTCGGCGCGGTACGGCACAGCCTTCCGGCAAAAAGTTTTCAACGGCGACGGGCAGCTGAGCGACGTGGTAATTGTCCTGGTCAACGGGCGGGATATCCGCCACCTGAATGGGCTGGAGACCCCCCTCGCGGCTGAGGATACCGTCTGCATCTTCCCGGTCGTGGCGGGGGGATAATGGAGCCGGGCAGCGGAAGTAGGATGGTTTTGACCATGGATCCCAGACCGCCGGCCACGGTTAACCTCCCAGAGGGGTCTGGGATCTGTCGCCTGTGTCGCTTAAATGCTAACGGCTCATTGATTTTGGAGGCCCTATCGTGGAACGGTTGATCGCATGGCCGCTGCTGGTCCTGGTGGGCGGAGCGCTACTGCAAGGCATCGCCGGCCGGTGGCTGGCAGCCCGGGCTCGGGGCACGGTCGCGTTCTTGTGCGGCCTGGCCGCGTTGGGCGGCGTGCTGGGGCTACTGCCGGCGCTCGCCCGCGGCCAGACCGTAACCGTCGCCTGGCGGCTGTGGGAGAGCGCCCTGCCGCTCGCCTACCACGTGGACGGGCTGAGCCTCGTCTTTGCGCTGCTGGCGACCGGCATCGGTTCCGCCATCCTGCTGTACTGCATCCGCTACATGGAGCATGAAACTGGAACCGTGCGCTTCTACGCACTGATGCTCATCTTTATTGCCGGGATGTACAACCTGGTCTGCGCGGCCAATCTGCTGCTGGTTTATTTCAGTTGGGAAGTGATTGGTCTCTGTTCTTATTTCCTGGTCGGCTTCTGGTACCAGGAACCGGCGGCGGCCAATGGCGCGCGTAAAGTGCTGGTGATGACGCACCTGGCCGGTTACGGGCTGCTGGCGGCCATCCTGTTGCTCTACGTCAAAAGCGGCTCCTTCCTGTGGACTGACCCGGCGGTCGGCGCGGCGCTCACGACCGGTCTGTTTCTCCTCCTGTTGGTAGCAGCGATGGCGAAATCGGTGCTTTTCCCGCTGCACACCTGGATTCCCGAAGCCATGAACGCGCCGACCCCGGTCTCCGCGCTGCTGCACTCGGCCTGCTACGTCAAGGCCGGGGTCTACCTGATCGCCCGGCTTTATGCGCTGACCCCCTGGCAACCCGGCTGGAACACACTCGTGACCGCGCTCGGCTGCGTGACGCTCTGCGTGGGCGCGCTCTTCGCATTGGTGCAGACCGATCTCAAACGGCTGCTGGCCTACTCCACGATCAGCCAGCTGGGTTACATCATCACCGGACTGGGGTTGGGCACCCCGTTGGGAATCGCGGCCGGACTTTTCTACTGCTTGAGCCACGGCCTTTTCAAGGGCACGCTTTTCCTGTGTGCGGGGGCGGTCCAACATGCGACGGGGACACGCGACCTGCGGCGGCTGGGCGGGCTGGCCGCGCGGATGCCGGTCACGGCGCGGATCTGGCTGATCGCAGCGGCGGCAATTGTTGGCGTCCCGCTGACCAACGGTTTTGTCGCCAAATGGTTGCTCTACGCAGCCGCATTGGAAGCCCACGCGCTGGTGGTGGTGCTGGTGGCCTGGGTAGTGAGTACCTTCACCGCTTTTTACATCCTCAAAGCCACCGTGAGCGTTTTTTACGGCGATTGGCCGGCCGGACTGGACCCCCAACAGGTGCACGAAGCCGCTCCCACCATGCGAGTGGGAATGGGGACACTGGCGGCGCTCTGTCTGCTCTTCGGCCTGGCCCCGCAGCTTTTGCTGCAGGGGGTGGTGGCTCCGGCCGTGCACGCGCTCGGCTTCCCCTGGGAGGTCTTGCTCTCCTGGTCAGGCGTGCAGACGGTAGCGGCGGGCGCGCCGGTGACGGTAGGGGCGGCGCTGGTCATCGGGGCGCTGCTCGTGGGAGCGGCGCTCTACGGGGCGACGCGACCGGCACGGGCGGGAGGTGTCCCGCTCTTCACCGGCGGTGACCCGCTGCCGGCCGGCGACCGGGTCGGCGCGGTGGACTTTTCAGAGCTGGCCGCGAGCGCTTTTGCGCCGCTCTATCGTGTGACAGACCCCGACCCGCTCTATCTCATCCTATGGCACGCGCTTCAGACCTTCGCCGCCGGGCTGGCCCGGCTCCTGTCCGCGCTGGAGGCCCACCCGTTGCCGGCGATGGGCCTGATCGCGGTCGTGGCGGTCGCGGTGATCTGGTGGGTGTAGCTGGGTGAAACACTCATGACACTATCTAATGAATCCTGGCTTTATGGTATCACCTGCGCCGGCCTGTGGGTGGCCGTGGCGCTACTGGCCGTCGCCACACCGCCAGGTGGCCGGCGCTGGTGGAGTGGCGCGGTGCTTGTCGGCGCCCTGACGCTGGCGGCGCAATTCATCCCCGGTGAGCTGCCCCGGATGCTGTTGTTAGACGGGGCGGAACTTGCCACTGTGGCGCTGATCTGGCTGACAGGGACGCCCCGGGCTCAACACGCTGCCGGCCTCATGCTGGCGCTGCTCCTGCCGGCGATGGCGGCGCTCGGAGGCGTCTTCGTGCTCGCCGGCGACGGCACGGTCCCGGCTTATCCGCTGGACAAAGGGGTGGCGGCCCTGTTCATCGTCGGGTGGGGGCTGAAGCTGGCACTGATCCCGTTCTACGTCTGGCTGCCGGGTGTGGCAGAAGCAGCTCCGCCGCTGACCACGGCGCTGCTCGTGAGCGTGGTGGATATAGCCGCGTTTGGCGAGTGGCGGGCAATGCGCACAACGGTCCCCTGGCTCTTCACCGATTATGCCGGGCTCTGGCTGGCGCTGGCGCTGCTCTCCATGTTTGGAGGGGCGCTGCTGGCGCTCGCCCAGCGTGACCTCAAACGGCTGCTGGCTTTTTCTACCATTGACGACCTGGGCTACCTGGTGTTAGGGACGCTCATCGGCACAGAGGTGGGGTTGACCGGGGCGTTGCTTGGCGCGCTGGCACATGGTCTCTTCAAGGTACTGCTCTTTGGCGCGGTGAGCGTGGCCGAGGGCCGCCTGGGGACTGCGCTCACGCTGGACCGGCGGGGGCTGGTCGCCCGTTACCCGGCCGCAGGGGCCGCCTTTATCGTTGGCGCGCTGGGAATGTTAGGCATCCCGCCAACCTTCGGCTTTGTTGGGCGCTGGCGGCTCTATCTCGCCGGAGCGCAATACGGCGGTACGGCATTGACCCTGGCGCTGGTAGCGGCGACCGGACTGGCGCTGCTGGCTTACGTCCGCGCCATTCACCGTGTCTGGTTGGGCGCGCCGGAACCGGAGGTCCCGGCCGGCGAACCGAAACTGGCCGTGGTGGTGCTGGTTGTGCTGATGGCGGCCGCGCTGGGATTGGGCCTGGTCCCGGTGGGGATGTGAGAGGGGGGAAATGCCAATGACGTTATGGGATAGACTCCTGGCGCTGGCCCGTCGTAAGTCGCCCTGGGTTTACGTGGTCAACGCCGGGTCGTGCAATGGCTGCGATATTGAGATCGCGCCCTGCTTCTCGCCGCGCTACGACGCCGAGCAGCTCGGGGTGTTGCGACAGGGCAGCCCCAAGCACGCCGACATCCTGCTCATCACCGGCCCGCTGACGCTGCGTTCGCGCGCGGCCGTTTCCGCCATCTACGAACAGATGCCGTCGCCCAAAGTGGTGGTCGCGGTAGGCTCCTGCCCGGCAACGGGCAACGTCTTCGCCGGCAGTCCCACCGTGGTCGGCGGGGTGGCTTCGGTGGTGCCGATTGACATTTATGTGCCCGGCTGCCCGCCGCGCCCCCAGGCTATCCTGGAAGGCATCGCCCAGGCAGCGGCGCTGCTGGCAAGGAGGTAAGCGTGAGTAGCGAGGTGTGGCGTGCCGGCCTGGCGGTGCTGCTCTGGCCGGGGTTGGTCGGCGGGGCCCTGTTGAGCTGGCTCTATCTCTGGCTGGGGCGCAAACTGCTGGCGCGGCTTCAGGGCCGTTACGGGCCGCCGTTCTACCAGCCTTGCTTTGATTTCGTGAAGCTGCTGGGCAAACAGACGGTCGTCCCCGGCGGGGTCAACCGCTTGCTCTTTTACGGCCTGCCGCTGGTCGCGGTGATCTCGGTGGTCGTCGCCCTGGCGCTGATCCCGGTGCCGGGCAATCCAGCGCGCGCGCTTTCCTTTACGGGTGACCTGATCCTGTTGATTTATCTTCTGGAGATGCCGGCACTCTGTGATGTGCTGGCCGGCTACGGTTCCCGCTCGCTCTACGGGCAGGTCGGCGCCGCCCGCGAGGCACTGCTCGCGTTGGGCTACAATCTGCCGTTTCTGGCAGCGGTGATCGCGCTGGCCTTGCCGGCCGGCAGCTTCCGCCTGGTGGACGTGCAGGCCGTCGCCTATGGGCCGGTGCATCTGGCGGCGACGCTCGCTTTCTTGTTGGCGCTCCCGGCCCGGCTCAAGTGTAACCCTTTTTCTATCCCCAACGCGGAACAGGAAATCGTGGCCGGAACGCATCTGGAATACAATGGCGTGCCGCTGGCGCTTTTTGAACTGGCACACGGGCTGGAACTGGTGGCGCTGGTGAACCTGTTTGCGGCGCTCTTCGTGCCGCTGCCGGCCGGGGTGCCGGGCGGCCTGATCTACCTGCTGGTCGGGGTGGGACTTGTTGCGCTGACGACCGGCCTGGCCGCAGCCACCGCCCGGATCAAGCTCCATCAAGCGTTCCGGTTTTACTGGCGCTGGGGGGCGGCGGCCGCTGTGCTGGCGGTGGTCGTGGCGGCCATTTGGTGACGACCGGGGATTCCAGAGAGAGAATCATGGGCATTTTTTCAGCACTTTTGCACAACCTGAGCCGTGGCGCGCGGACGCGGCGACCGGCCGATGTCGTGCCGTCGCCGGCGGGGTTCCGCGGGCTGCTCCAACACGATCTGGCACTCTGTACCGGCTGCCAGACGTGTGCCTACGTCTGCTCGCCCGCCGCGATTACCTTCACCGAGGAAAGCGGGCGCGCGATTACCTGGCGCTATTTTGCCGAGCAGTGTACCTTCTGCGGCCGCTGCGTGACCTATTGTCCTACCCACGCGCTCCAATTTACCGAGACCTCCCCGGTGGTGACACAGGACCGTGAACAGCACCGGATCGCCCACACCGTCGCCTATCAGCCCTGTGAGCGTTGCGGCCGGCCGGTGATCCCGCTGCCGGAATTTTACCTCCGGCAACAGTACGGCGATCCGCTCCCGCCGGAGGTGCTGGCCCTCCGGGGCCTGTGTGAGTCCTGTCGCCGGCGGCTGGCCAGCGAGCGGCTGCGGCGCAGTTTTCAAGGTGAAAATCAGAGGGCCGCAGAATGAGTCCCCGGCCAGAACTCACCGCCGGGCACACAGAGCGCACCGGGTTTTCATTAAAAAAGACCTGGCGGTAAAAGCGCTTTTTTAGGAGAGCCAAGGATGAGCGATCTGGAGAGACTGCTGCACGCGATAGCCGGCGAGGCAAAGGTAGAACAACGCCGCGATGGGCTATGGCTGACCGCGCCGGCGCTGGATGAGGTTGCGCTGGCCCGGGAACTGCTGGCGGCCGGGGCCCGGCTCAGCACGATGACCGGCGTGGCGGCGGCGGATGGCGAGACCGAGATCATCTACCACTACGCGCTCGGCGGGATAGCGCTCAACATCAAGACGCGGACCCGGCAGGGCCAGCTGCCCTCCATCACAGGGGTGACCCCGGCCGCGGCCTGGATTGAGCGCGAGATCCACGATCTCTTTGCGGTGGAATTTACCGGTCATCCTGACCTGGCGCGGCTTGTCCGCCCACCGGAACTGCCGGTGGGGTTCTTTCGCGCCCCGGCGACCTGATCGGACCTCAAAAGGAACCTGCCATGCCTTATACCATTCCCATTGGACCTTACCACCCGGCTTTGGAAGAACCGTACAAACTGAGCCTGGCCTGCACCGGCGAGCGGGTGGACGGCGTTGAAATTGAGATCGGCTTCAGCTTTCGCGGCATTGAGCTGCTGGCACAGCGCCGCAACTATATCCAGGACCTGGTGTTAGTGGAGCGCGTCTGCGGGATCTGCTCCAACGTCCATGCGATGACCTTTGCGATGGCGGCGGAGACGCTGGCCGGAATCGTGGTGCCTGACCGGGCACGGTATATCCGTACAATCGTCGCGGAACTGGAGCGGCTCCACTCGCATTTATTGTGGGCCGGCATCGGGGCGGAAGATATCGGCTTCCAATCACTCTTCATGGAGATTTTCTACCTGCGCGAGCGGGTGATGGACTTGCTGGAGACCATCTCCGGCAACCGGGTCAACTACGGGATGATTGCTATCGGCGGCGTGACCCGCGATTTGCCCGATCCCGCAGCACTGCGGGCCCCGCTGCGCGAGCTCAAGGCAGCATTAGAACACGACATCGTGCCCGTCTTCCTGCACGATCCCACAGTCAAAGCGCGGACGGCGGGCGTCGGTGTGTTGACGCGCGAGCAGGCGCTCGCCTACGGCGTCGTGGGGCCGTTTGCCCGCGCCTCGGGCCTGGCGGCGGACATCCGGCAGGATTTCCCCTACGCGGCCTATGCTGAGCTGGATTTCCACCTGGTGACCGAAGCGGCGGGCGACGTGCAGGCGCGGGTGATTGTCCGCGCGTTGGAGATGCTGGAGAGCATCCGGCTGATTGAGGCCGCGTTGGATCGGCTGCCGGGGGGTCCGCTCCGCAGCAGCGAAGCCTTCCCGGTCATTCCGCCGGGCGAGGTCACCGCGCGCGCGGAAGCCCCGCGCGGTGAGGTGCTCTATTACCTGGCGGCCGACGGCAGTGACACACCCCGCCGGGTCAAAATCCGCACGCCCTCGTTCGTCAACATCCCGGCCATCGGCGTGATGGCTGTGGGCCAGCAGCTCGGCGATATGCCACTGATTCAGGCCTCACTGGATCCGTGCTGTTCGTGCACGGACCGGTGACCGCTTCGCTTAACTGCTGATTTCAAGCGCCGGGCGGCCGTTTAGCAAATGAATTCCTGCAACACCGCCCGGCGGTCGTATGCCAACACTTGCCACGCCACGTTGACGAAGGCCAGCGACTGTTGCAGGTCGGTGACACAGTCACGCAGCGCAGGGAGATCATCACAGGCACAGACCAGCACGTCGGCGCCCCCGAGTGTGGCCAGCGCCGCCCCGACGGCTTTAAGCAGGGCGTGACGCCACAGATCGCGCGCCAACCCCGGCTCGCGCAACACGTCCGCTAACCCCGCCGGTCGCCCCAGCAGCGCGGTGAAACCGCTTTCCTCGGCCAGGGCACGTTCCACCGCGGCCGGTTCCAGCCCCGCCTCGCAGAGCAGCAACGGAATTGCCGGGTCCAGGTCCCCGCAGCCGGTCGCCGAGGGCAGCCCCGCCACCGGCGTAAAGCCCAGGCTCGTGGCGACCGGGTGTCCCGCCTGTAGCGCCGCCACGCTGGACCGGTCGCCCAGGTGGATACTCACCACACGCGGCGCGCGCACCTGCTGGGCCACCCAGCTGTGGCAGAGACCGTCGCCGCCGTAGCGGCGGTAACCGGCGGTGAAATAGTCGTAGGGCAGCGCGTAGGCCGCAGCGACCGGCGGCAGGTCCGCAAAAAAGGCAGTCTCGCAGAAGAGCCAGTGCGGGCACTCCGGCCAGCGCGCTAACCCGGCCTGGACGGCGGCCAGCGTCCGCCCGTTCAGCGCCGGCAGGAAGCGGACGCAGCGTTCCAGGCGGGGCAGCTCGGCCGGCGTGAGGCGGGTCGCAGCCACGTGGAATTCGGTCCCGCCGTGCGGCAAAATGTAGCCGACAGTGTCCGCAGTGTCCAACAGGTCCCAATCGGTTGGCGTGTAAGGATCAAAGAGGATCATGTTGGTTCTCCTGAGCAGCCAGCAACGCTACCCCTTCCATGCCGATCACCCGTTCTTCATCGGTGGGGACGGAGAGGATGCGAACGGGCGCAGTGGAGGCATTGAGCACGGCGATCCGGTCGGTAGGCGCGGTGCGATTGGCCGCTTCGTCCAGGACGACGCCGCACCAGGCGAGTCCGTCACACGCGCCGGCGCGGACCTGCCAGTTTTGCACGCCGATGTCGTCGGTGAAGAGCAGCGCATCCAGGCCGCCCAGTAGCACCGCATAGGCGCCAATCGCCTGCTTGAGCCGCTGGATGTAGAGTGCTATGGCGAGCGCGGCCCGTTCGTCGCCGGTCTCGTCGCGCCGCCGGAGCAGGTCCCGGAGGTCGCTGGAGAGCCCGGAAATTCCCAACAGGCCGCTCTGTTTGTTGAAGAGCTGTTCCAACTGCGCCGGCGTCAGACCCCGTTCGCGCATGAGGTAGAGCGGCAGGAGCGGATCCAGGTCCCCGGTGCGGGTGGACATCATCAGGCCGGCCAGCGGGGAATAGCCCATGGTGGTGTCTACGGAGCAACCGCCGGCGACTGCGGCGACGCTGGAGCCACCGGTGCCCAGATGGCAGGCGACCAGTCGCAGGTCGGCCAGCGGCACGCCCAGGAACCGGGCCGCCTCGCGCGTGACGAACTGGTAAGAGAGCCCGTGGAAGCCATATTTGCGCAGGCCGTAGCGTTCCCGCAGAACGGCGGGCAGCGGGTAGGTGTAAGCTGCCGGTCGCAGCGGGGCGTGAAAGGCGGTATCAAACGTGACATATTCCGGCACCGCTGGCAGTGCCGCGCGGCACTCGTGGATGACGCTCATGGAGTTGGGGTTGTGGATTGGTGCGAGCGGCAGGCAGGCTTCCAGCCGGGTGAGCGTCTCTGGCGTGAGCAACGCCGAGCGCTGGAAATGCGGGCCGCCGTGGACGAAGCGGTGGCCAATCGCGTCCACCGGCGCGGCCACGTCCTGCAAATAGCGCAGCACGAGGGCCGCCGCTGTCCGGTGATCCGGCAACGGCACCACCTGCTTTTGGGCGGCCCCGTGGTAGTGATGTTCAATGAACGCCGGCTCGGTCCCGTGGACGCCCACGCGGTGCGCTTTGCCGTAAACCGTGACCGTGAGCGACTCCGGACCGGAGGCCGTAAAGAGTTTATAGTTGAGCGAAGAGCTCCCGCAATTAAAGACCAGAATGTTCAAGACACGCCTCGCCATCCCTGGATTGCGCGGCGCGCATTGTACACCCTGGACGCAGGACGGTCAAGCGCCGCCCACGAATTTTCACGAATGCACGAAGAGTGCTTGCCGCCAGGGATAGGCTTCGCAAATAAGGAGATCCGAATTTATTTGTTAAATTTCATAACGGGGCTACGGCAGCCCGGTTTACCGGGCGTGGCTTGGGTAGCCGGGCGATTGATCGCCCGGCTACCCCCCCCGGGAAAAAACGAATCGCCCGGTGTTACCGCCTTTAATTTTTAAAGGCCAGCAGGCGTTTCTTCGCTGCCGCTGAAGGGGAGAACGCCTAAAGGCGTCACTACAGGTTTATGGTCTGGGGTCCGTAATCCGTGGCCCTCACAGCGTGCGTCCCACCAGGTAACCGGCGCGCGTCGCCTCGGCAATGCTGGCCGGCGTGAAGGCGTCGCCCAGCAGCGTGACCTGGGCGGCGACGTGACGGGCTGCGCAGGTGGTGTAGAGCGCGTCGTCCGGCCGCATCCCCAGCGCCAGCACGACCAGGTCGGCCGGCAGGCGCTCCTCGCGCTCCTCCACCTGGACCGGCCGGGCGAGCGGGTTCGGCAGCGCCTCGGCCAGCACCGGCGTCCAGGTGACGTAGGGATCGGGCAGCGTGGGTGAAACGTTGCGCGCCACGACGACACCGTCGGCCTCCACACGCAGCAGCCGCGTGCCGTTGAGGAGCCGCACGCCTTTGCGCTCCAGGTAGTGGATGAAAAAGCCACGGTTGGCGTTGCAGGTCCCCGGCATGAAGTGAGGCAGCATCTCAATCACGGTGACCTGCTTGCCGCGCTCGTAGGCCAGATAATAGGCCGTCTCGCAGCCGACCTCCCCGCCGCCGACGACCACGACGGTCTGTGCGCCTTCGGCCAGCGCCGGATTGAGCATCAAGTCTACCGCCGTGACGACGTTAGCGCCCTCCAGCCCCGGCAGCGATGGCCGGAGGGGCCGGGCGCCGCTGCATACCACCACCACGTCAAAGCCGCCGGCCTGGAGGGCTTCGGCGGTGGCCTCCGTGCTGTAGCGAACCGCCAGCCCGTACGCCTGCGCGTGTCGTTCCACCAGCGCGTTGAGGTGAGCTACATAGTTCGCCACCTCGTATTTGACCCGGGCAACGCCGCCGGCCAGCAACATCCCGCCGGCCTGCGGTTGGCGCTCAAAGAGCGTGACGCGATGGCCGCGCGCGGCGGCGGTGCAGGCACAGAGGACGCCCGCCGGCCCTGCGCCCACCACGGCAACCTGCCGGGTCGCTGTGGTCGGGGTCAACGGTTCGGGCAGCTGATCCTCAAAGTTCGTCCGGGGATTGACCGCGCAGATGGGATGTCCCAGATGCGAGAGGCGGTTGAGGCAGGTCTGGCAACCAATGCAGGGGACGATCTCGCGCACGTGGCCCGCGTAGGCTTTGTTGGGCCACTCGGGGTCGGCCAGCAGGGGCCGGGCCAGCATGACCATGTCGCAATCGCCCTCGCGCAGCGCCCGCTCGGCCAGATCGGGGTAGCCGAGCTTGCCCACGGCGACGACCGGCACCGGCAGCCCGGCGTTGGAGCGCACTCCCTGGGCAGCAAAGTGCTCTTTCACCAGGCGGGCGACCGGCAGGTAACAGCCCGGGGGCATCCCGTTGGGCGGGTGGGGCAACCACCAGTTCTCGTAGCAACCGAGGTCCACATCAAAGAGATCCACGCCGGCTTTGACCAGTGCGACCATATACTCCAACGTCTGCGCGACCGTCCGCTCGCCCCGGAAGCGGCGCAACAGCCGCTCGTGCTCCATCCGCTCGCGGTAAGTCGCGTCCAGCGCGAGCGAGAGGTCAATCCGGTACATGATGGGGTAACGTGGCCCGACGCGCCGCCGCATTTCCGCCACCAGCTCCACACCGAAGGTCTGCCAGTCGGCAAAGTGGCTCAGCCGGCGGTGGTTGAAGGCGGGATTGCTCAATTGCTCCAGCAGGTACCCCTCGTGACCGTGCAGATAAACGCCGTCGGCGCCCGCCCCTTTAGCCGCGATGGCTGCTGCGCCGGCGGCGCGGATCAGCCGGCGACACTCACCGTCGGTCAGTGGGCGGCAAGGGACGGCCGGCAGATGATGGTTGTGGCTCCACGATGCCGCGACCGGCAGCCGGGCTTTGAAGACGGTCAAGGGCGGCGCGACCCGGCCCAGTCCTGGTGTCAATTGCACAAAGAAGCGCGCGCCGTAGGCGTGGACGCTTGCCAGGAGGTCCTGCCAGCCGGAGTGGACGGTAAACGACCCCTCAAGGCGCGGGAGGATCGCGTCGTTCCAGCGGCCGGTGATTGCCGGCTCTAACGCCGCACTGATCGGGATCAAGCCAGAGGTGATCAACCCCACGCCGCCGCGCGCCCGCGCGGTGTAGTACTGGATCAGTTTGGCGTCCGGTCGTCCCAGAGGATTGCAGGTGAAAAGATTGCCCATCGGGCCCATCACCAGCCGGTTTTTGACTTTGACGCCGTTGAGCTGGATGGGCGAGAAGAGCTGCTCGTAAGGATAGAGCGCGTCGGTCATCTGGCCCGCCGCCAGCCGCGCCGGATCGGTGAGCCAATCGCCGAAGGAAGCCTCCAGGTCATGGATGAATGTTTGCCGGTCTTGCATCTTTATTCCTCCCCCAAACCTGAATTTTGGGCAGGGATTTTTCGTGGGCGGGCAAAGCCGCCCACGAAAAATCCCTGATCTTAAATCTTGGCGGCTTTAGCCGCGCTGGAGGTCCGCGAAAGGCTGGGTTGAATTTGTGCCGCTCCCTGGGAATTTTAACGCCAAGACACAGGGATGCAAAGAAAATCCAGCCCCACCGGGGCATGTTACCAGGATTCCGCAGTGGGGTGAGGCAAAGAAGTCAATTCAGTGGGAAACAAAACCACGCGACCTGAGGATTAAGTACCCCTGGCAGGATTTGAACCTGCGACCTACTGGTCCGCAACCAGTCGCCCTATCCAGCTGGGCTACAGGGGCATGAGAGGCGCTGCGGTTTGAACCGCTCACTGCGAGTACCCCTGGCAGGATTTGAACCTGCGACCTACTGGTCCGCAACCAGTCGCCCTATCCAGCTGGGCTACAGGGGCATCATCAAGGCGGGGAGGCAGGGATTTGAACCCTGGAGGGAGCTTTTAAGGCCCCCTAACCGCTTAGCAGGCGGCCCCGATAGACCACTCCGGCACCTCCCCGAGACTTCACTTGTTAAGGCGGAGGGAGTGGGATTCGAACCCACGGTGATCTTGCGACCACGACGGTTTTCAAGACCGTTGCCTTAAACCGCTCGGCCATCCCTCCGGGTCCAGGACCACTCCTCGCGGCAAAAAGTATACCACGCCCTGCCCGATTGTCAAAGCAGGCCCCCCGTGCTTACGCCCGCCGGATGACCTCCACGCCGCCCATCCAGGGGGAGAGCACTTCCGGCACGACGACGGAGCCGTCGGCCTGCTGGCAGGTCTCCAGAATGGCGATCATGATGCGGGGGAGCGCCGTCCCCGAACCGTTGAGCGTGTGAACGAAGCGCGGTTTAGCGCCCGGTTCCGGCCGGTAGCGAATGTTGGCCCGCCGCGCCTGGAAATCCTCCACGTTGCTGCACGAACTGACCTCCAGCCACTCACCCTGGCCCGGTGCCCAGACCTCCAGGTCGTAGGTTTTGGCCGCGGCGAAGCCCAGATCGCCCGTGCAGAGCTCCACAACCCGGTAGGGCAGCTGCAGCGTTTGCAGGAGTTCCTCGGCGTCGTGGACCATCTTCTCCAGTTCGTCGTAGCTCGTCTCCGGCGCGACGAATTTGTACATTTCCACCTTGTCAAACTGGTGCCCGCGCTTGATGCCGCGCACATCGCGCCCGGCACTCATTTTCTCGCGGCGGAAGCAAGGAGTGTAACCGACATAATAGAGCGGGAGTTGGCTCGCCTCCAGGATTTCGTCACGGTGCAGATTGGTCAGCGGCACCTCGGCCGTGGGAACCAGCCAGAGATCGTCTTCCACGTCACGATAGAGATTGTCCTCAAACTTGGGCAGCTGGCCCGAGCCTAACAGGATCTCGCGTTTGACGACAAAGGGGGAGTAAACCTCGGTATAGCCGTGTTGGCGGATGTGGAAATCCAACATCCAGGCGATGAGCGCGCGTTGCAGCCGCGCGCCGGCCCCTTTGAGGACGTAGAACCGGCTGCCGGACAGGCGGATGCCGCGCTCAAAGTCCAAAATGTCCAGTTCTGGCCCCAAGTCCCAATGCGGCACCGGCTGGAAGCCTGCCGCCGCGAAATCGCGCGGCTCGCCCCAGGTGCGGATGACGCGGTTGCCGCGTTCGTCCGGGGCGACAGGGACACTGCTGTGGGGGAGATTGGGGAGCCACAGCAGCTTATCGTTCAAGGCCGCCTCTACGCCGCGCAGGCTCTCTTCCAAAGCCGCGAGCTGGTCGCCGACGGCCCGCATTTCGGCGATGCGGGCGGCGCGCTCGGCCGGCTCTTTCATCCGCCCGATCTCTTTGGAGACCCGGTTGCGTTCGGCCCGTAACGTTTCCACCGTTTGCAACATCTCGCGCCGCTGTACATCTAAGGCCAGCACGGCTTCCACCAGGGCGGGGTCGTCGTGGCGTTTCTGGAGCGCCTCGCGCACCAGGTCGGGGTTACGTCGGATCAAATCAAGATCAAGCATGGATCCTCCCTGTGACCGGTCGCCGGCGTCCGTGTGCCCGGGGGTGCCGGCAAATTGTTCCGGTGATTATAACCGGGAGCGCCGCGCTGTCAAAGCTTTGAGGGGGATAAAATGGCAAGCGGAGCAGCGATACTTCCCTGATTTAGTTTGCGGTCTTTGGATCCGCTAAAGTTTATGCCACCTTCGCATCCCGCTGCCGAACCGCCAGGTCAGGAGTCGCGCCTGATGGCCCAGCCCGCCATCAGGCGCACCCATGAAAGCCTGCCGCCTGCCAGAGCTAATTTCGGATTTGGGATTTCAGATTTGCATACACAACTCTGCGGTCTCTGTAAATCCGGCTTTCATGGGAGAAATTCCTTTGCAAACCTTTTTCACCGCAAAGGACGCAGAGTCTCATTGCCATTCGCCATTCACTATTCGCCATTTGCCATTCGCCATTCGCTATTCGTCCCAATCTTTATTTCCTGGAGAGCGGCAGTGTGAACCGGAAGGTTGTTCTCTGGTGGGGGACACTCTCTACGCTGATCTGGCCGCCATGTAAGGTGACGAACTGCCGGGCAATCGCCAGCCCCAGGCCGGCTCCGCTGCCCGGCTCGGTCCGCGTGCGCGATTTATCGCCCCGCCAGAAGCGCTCAAACACGTAGGGCAAATCCTCCGGGGCGATGCCGGTCCCGGTATCGCTGACGGCCACTTCCACTACCTGAGCCTGCTCCTGAACGGCGGCCGAGAGGGTCACGACGCCGCCGGCCGGCGTATGGCGCAATGCATTGGAAATGAGGTTGCCGAGCACCTGGGCGATCCGCCGCCAGTCAGCCGGGACTTTGGGCAGGTCGGCAGGTAGTTCCAACGTTAGAGTGATACCGCAGTCCTCGGCCTGGGGGGTGAAATTGACGCAGGCGTCGCGCAACAAGTCCCCCACATCGGTAGGGCGCAGTTCCAGGGGCAGCTGACCGGCTTCCGCCTGGGCCAGGAGGCGTAAGTCCTCTACCAGTTGGGTGAGCAGGAGCGTCTGTTCCAGCACCGGCCCGAGCTGCTCCGGCGTGGCGGGATAAACACCGTCCAGGATGCCCTCCAGCTTGCCCCGAATCACACTTAAGGGCGTGCGGAGCTCGTGCGCGACGTCAGCGGTCAGATTGCGGCGTAGTTCATCTTCGCGCGCCAGCGCGTCGGCCATGGCGTTGAAGGCGGTAGCCAGCTCACCCATCTCGCCGACGTGGGCCTGGGAAACACGGGCGCTCAGTGTGCCGGCTGCAATGGCACGGGCGGCCTGCGTCACCTCCTGGACGGGGCGGCTGATCCCGCGCGAAAGCACCAGCCCTACGACTACAGCGGCTATCATCACGTAGAGACTGCTGCCCAACATCCGCTCGGCAATTCGCCCCACGCGCGGCAGGGGGTTGGCCTGATCCTGTGGGGGCGGCGCAATGGCCCGGAAGTCACTGAGCAGAATCCGCCCTACGAGTTGCCCGTTGACCATAATGGGCATGGCCAACCCTTGCTCTACCTGCCCTAAATCTTGCCCCTGTTGGTCGGGATTATCGGAGGCGATCACCTGACCGGTAGGGGAAAGCAGGATGTAGGCCCGTTGCCAGGCGGCATCATAAGGTTCCCAGCCGGGACCCAGCGGATAGCCGGCGATCATGGTTTCCACCCCGTCCCAGGAGCCGTGCTCCTGGTAGTAACGGCCCAACCGGTCGGCCCATAATGTATGCCCCGGCAGCGGGCTGTTGCCGATGATGGCCTGGGTTTGCTTCAAGGCCTGCCGGCCTACCAGGTAAACAGCCCCCAGGGGGAGCAGAGTGACCAAGCCAAAAGCCAGGGCCATCTGCCAAAAAAAGCGCAGATTGAGGCGTCTCCAGGCCTGCCAAAGGCCCTGCCGGAGTTGGGCCCAGAGCTTCATGCCGGTTCCTCCAGTTTGTAGCCAATGCCGTAAACGGTGACGATCCATTGGGGCTTGTGGGCATCTGCTTCCAGCTTGCGCCGCAGGTTTTTGATGTGCGAATCAATGGCGCGGTCATAGCCGGTGTAGGCCACGTCGTACACCTGCTCCATCAGCTGGGCGCGGGTGAACGGGCGTCCAGCATTCTGGGCCAGCACGGTCAGGAGATCAAACTCGGTCGGCGTCAGGTCTACCACTGTCCCCCCCACGGTCACGGTGCGGGTACTGAGGTCAATGCACAGGTTGCCCACACGGATCACGGCGGGGGCGGCCGTCCCTTGGGTCCGGCGCAGAACCGCTTTGACTCGCGCGACCACCTCGCGCGGGCTGAACGGCTTGGTGACGTAGTCATCGGCGCCCAGTTCCAACCCGATCAACCGGTCCATTTCCTCCACGCGGGCGGTGAGCATGATGATGGGGGTCTCGGCCAGCGTCGGATCGCGCCGGATGCCGCGACAGACATCCAGCCCGTCGGGACCGCCCGGCAGCATTAAATCCAGGACGATCAGATCGGGTTGCTCGTGGCGAGCGATAGCCAGCGCCGTCTGCCCATCGCGGGCCGTCAGGACACGGAAGCCAGCCTGTTTCAGGTAATCGCTCACCACTTCCACGATATGCGGAGCATCATCTACAACCAGGATGGTCTGGGTTGGCATCTTGTTAGCCTCTTTTTACCTGCTCTATACAGTATTTATTATAACCCCAAGTTGTTATCTATTGGTGGAGAATGCCGTCCAAGGCCCGCTTTGTGAAAACCCTTAGCTTCAGGGTTGGCGCAGGTGGGGGTCTGTAGTGCTATGTCAATTGGGCGTAAAGTTCCGCCTCTTCCAGGTTACAGGTAATGTCGGCAACTTGAACCCGGATCATTTGCACTTCCTGAAGCCACTCGTCAGCTTCACTTTCTACCAGCCGCCGGGCCAGGTCAACGGCCTGGGAAGCCAGCGCCAACAGTTGAAAGACCGGGCTAGAATCCGCATAGGCGGATTGCAAGGTATGCAAGTGGGCCTGCAACTCTTTCATCTCCTGATCCTGAACCTCCCTGAGATTTGTTTCCCTGGTAAAAGGGGCTAATTGCCGTAGGTCCATGCCAGCCGGGTCCTGTTTTAGTATTGACTCAATGCATACCCGGCTTGTAGTGCGCCCTTCGGCGCGCCGGTAAAGGCGGCCCTGGCGCACTACAAGCGTGGGCACTGAAATTATTCGTACCGGAGCGCCTCAATCGGGTTCAAGCCGGCGGCTTTGTTGGCCGGGTAGATGCCGAAGAAGAGCCCGATGGCCAGTGAGAAGGTGACGGCCAGCAGGATAGAGCCCAGCGTCACCACGGAGTTGAACGTGCCGGTGAGGTTGACGATCTTGGATAACCCTATCCCCACGGTCACGCCGCCCAAGCCACCGAGCAAACTGAGCAGAATGGCCTCCATCAGGAATTGCCAGAGCACGTCGTTTTTGCGCGCACCCACCGCCTTGCGCAGGCCAATTTCGCGGGTGCGTTCGGTGACCGAGACCAGCATAATGTTCATGATGCCGATGCCGCCGACCAGCAACGAAATCCCGGCAATGGCTCCCAGGAAGACCGTCAGACTACCGGTGACGCTGGTCGCCATTTCCAGCATGTCGGCCTGGTTGATGATGCGGAAATCGGCATCTTCCTCTGGCTCCAGGCCATGCCGGTCACGCAAGACGGCATCAATTTGCGTTTCAGCAGTATCTACCAGCGCTTCTGACTTCGCCATCACGTTGATGCGGTTGACGACCAGCTGGCCGAGGGAGTTACGGCCGTTGAAAAGCTTGGTCTGGGCGGTGGAAAGAGGCACAAAGACGCTGCTATCGACATCATTCATCATGGAGCCGCCCTGCTCGTCCAGCACGCCGATCACCGTCAACGAAACCGTCGCGCCGAACGTGGAAACCTTGATTTTCTGCCCGATCGGGTCAAAGCTGCCAAAGAGATCGCTGGCTACCGTGGCCCCCAGCACGACCACTTTCGCGCGTTTGTCCACGTCGTTGCTGGAGATGAACTCGCCACTGGCCATCGTCAGATCATACAAATCCTGGTATTCAGGCGGCACTCCGGTGATGGAGGCGTTGAGGTTGCTATCGCCGTAGATGATCTGGCCCTCGCCGCCATACTGGGAGACGACCATGGCGGCCGCCGTGACCTGATTGGGGTCCGCCAGCGCTTGAGCATCGGCCATGGTCAGGCCCAGGGACCCCCCTGGACCACCCCCGATCCGGCCCATCCCCCCCGCCGTCACGATCAGCATGTTGGTGCCGATGCTGTTGATCTGATCGGTGATGGAGGCTGACGCCCCGTTGCCAATGGAAAGCAGGGCCACCACAGAAGCCACCCCAATGATGACGCCTAACATCGTCAAGACGGAGCGCAATTTGTTAGCCAGCAACCCGTCCAGGGCCACCCGAATGTTTTCCCACAGATCCGCTAATTTTGTGATCATAACTTTTCCCTTTTCCTTATGCCACCAGGATCACAGGCCAGCCGGGGCTCGCGCCGGGCTCAGGCCTGAATCTTGCCATCCTTGAGCCGAATCACGCGCCTGGCTTCGCGCCCGATGGCTTCATCGTGGGTGACCATCACCACCGTGAGTCCCTGTTCCTCGTGTAAGCGATGGAGGATGTCCAGAATTTCGCGGCCCGATTGAGAATCCAGGTTGCCGGTCGGCTCATCGGCCATCAAGATCCGGGGCTGGTTGATCAGGGCGCGGGCAATGGCGACCCGTTGTTGTTGCCCCCCGGAAAGCTCGGAAGGGCGGTGAAATACCCGCTCCCCCAACCCGACTTTCTCCAGCGCCTCAATTGCCCGGCGTTTGCGTTCGGCCGGCTCCACCCGCGACCCGTTGCGGCTGTATTGCAGCGGCAGCATCACTTGCTTGTACGCCGGGGTGCGCTGCAAAAGATTGAAAGACTGGAAGACAAAACCGATCTCCCGGCCACGGATGACGGCCAGCTCATTGTCGTTCATCTGGCTGACGTCCACCCCGTTCAAGTGATAGGAGCCGGTGGTAGGGGTATCCAGACAGCTGATGATATGCATCAGGGTAGATTTACCCGAGCCGGACGGCCCCATGATCGCTACCCATTCCCCTTCTTCAATGTTGAAGGAGACTCCCCGTAGAGCCTGGACCTCTACCGTGCCCATATGATAAACCTTGGTCAGATTTTCTGTTTCAATCAGGCTCATCTTAAGGCCTCCCGCCGCCACCGCCCAAGAGCCCGCCCAGTCCCGGCATACGGAAACCCGAGGATTCTTCCGGGGTAGCGGTAGCCGTGACCTGGGTCACCACCCCAATGATGTCGCCCTCGGCCAGCCCGTCCACAATTTCCACATTGCCGCCCAGGCTCTTGCCTAAGGTCACCGCGACCCGCTCAAACTGGCCCCCGGTCGTCTGCCGCATCACGTAAGCTTGATTACCATCCATCTGCACGGCACGTTGGGGCAGGTAGAGCACATTGTCCCACTGCGCGGTGATGATTTCCAGATCTGCTAACATGCCAGGCCGCACGGAATCCGGCCGGTTGCTGAGGCGCACCGTGACGGGGTAGATCGCCACCCCGGACGAGACCTCCGCGGCCGGCGCGATCTCCGTCACCTCACCGGGGATGACCAGGTTGTTCAGCGTTGCAATCGTAGCCTGGGCAGTTTGACCGGTATGCACCTGCGTGACATCGGATTCATCCAGGGAAATCTCCACCTCCAGCGCGCTTAAATCTGCGACGGTGACGACTGAACCGGAGGCCATCTCGCCCACTGCCACATTCAACGCTGTGACCACGCCGTCAAACGGCGCGACCAGCGTCGCCTGCGCGAGCTGGCGTTGCGCTTTATCCAATGCCAGTTGCGCCTGTTGCACGTTGAGCTGGGCCGTCTGGATCTCATCCGCAGTTGCTCCGGCCTTCAGCTCATCCAGGTTGGCCTGGGCCTGCTCCACACTGCTCCAGGCTGAGGCCAGCTCGGCTTTGCTGGGCCCCGCCGTGCCGATCTCGTAGGCCGCCTTGGCTTTGTCATAGGCTATCGTCGCGCTCTGGAGGGCTTGCGCTGACCGGCCCCCGGACCGTTCGTAGTTGCCCTGAGCCTGTTGCACCGCTTTGGCTGCCAGGTCCAGATTGGCCTTGAGCTGTACCAGCTCGGTGTCGGAGGTGCCGGCCTTAACCTGGGCGTAACTGGCCCTGGCGCTGTTCAACGCCGCTTCGGCCGCGGCAAGCTCGGCTTTGGTCGGACCGGCCAGCGTCTGCTCCAGCTGAATTTGCGCTTTGTCCAGGTCGGCCTGAGCCTGAGCGACTGACAGTTCCAGAGTAGTGGTATCCAGGCGCAGCAAGGGTTGCCCGGCTTTGACCGAGTCGCCAACTTGCACATAGATTTCGGCTACACGTCCCGACGTGTCAAATGACAACGCCCGTTCCTGAATTACGGCCAGGTTGCCGCTGCTCTCAATGGAATCTCGCAGCGTTCCCAGCGTCACTACCACCACTTCCGTGATTTGGTCCGGCGTTTGCGCTTTCACCATGTTGGGCTTTAGCACATAGATATATCCCAGTACACCGCCCACCACCAGTACCACCACACCTACCAGCCATATCCAAGACTTTTTGTGCATTTTATGAGCCTCCTCGCTTTTCATATCGCCTCTCAGGGTCCCATAGGGGGCATACCACCACCCCCCGGTCCACCACCCTCGAAGCCAGGCTCCCCACCGGGGAAGAAGCTTTGATTGTCAGTTTGTGTGGTCAAGCTGGATACGACCACGACATCGCCTTCCTGGAGTCCGTCGGTGATGGCCACCTGGGTGTCAGATTGGGCGCCAACCTGTACCGGCGTCAGCACAAAACCGGCGAGCAACCCGCTGCTCTGACCGGCCCGGAATGATGAGCGCTGGCCGGTGGTGCCATTCTGCGGTAAACCGCCCGGCATTTGCCCCGTGTCACCGGCCTGAGGTTGCCCGGTGCCGCCACCTTGAGTCAGCCCGGTGCCGCCGCCCTGAGGAAACCCGGCGCCACTACCGCGAGCCATTTGCATCGTGTCGGTCAGGGTCTCCCCCTCCCGGAGCTTGCGCAGGACGAAAGTCCGTTCGCCCAGATGCTGCACCGCGTTCACCGGGATCAGCAGCGCGTCATCCGCTGCCGCCGTCACGATGGTTACATTGGCCGTCATGCCCGGGCGTATCAGAGCTTCATCGGTGGGAGATAAGACCACGGTCACCGGATAGATCGCTACCCCGTTCTCTAAATCGGCCGTCGGAGCGATGGCCGTCACCGTGCCGGTCAGCACCAAATCGCTGAAGGCCTCTAACGTCACCTGGGCCAGCTGTCCCACCGCGACCTGAACGACGTCCGACTCATCCAGTTGAACTTCCACCTTGAGGGTCTGCAAGTTGCCGAGCACCATGGCGGTACCACTGGCCGAGTCGCCGACCGCTATGTTGATAGCCGTGATCGTGCCGGAGAAAGGCGCAACCAGAGTCGCCTGCGCTAAATTATACCGGGCCAGTTCCAGGGCGGCCTGGGCCTTTTTGACGCTGAGCTCGGCCAGCCGCACCTCAGCCTCGGAGGGCTGTTCTTTGAGCTGGTCCAGGCTGGCCTGGGCCTGCTGAACTTTAGCCCACGCCGCCTGGCGTTCGGGGGTGGTAGCGCCCTGCATCACGGCCTGGTAGGAAGCCAGGGCTGTGTCATAAGACGCCTGCGCTTCCCAGAGCGCCGTTGCAATCTGAGAGTAGTTCACCTCGGCGCGCCAGCTGCCGCCGGCCCGGTCGTAGGAGGCCTGGGCCGATTCCAGGCTGATTCTGGCCTGCTCCAGGGAAAGTTCGGCCTGGGTGGCCTCAGCTTTGGTCGGACCACCGGTGGTTTCAGCATAGCTGGCTTTAGCGCTGGCCAGCGCTGATTCGGCTGCGGCCAGATCGGTCGCACTGGGGCCCGCCACGGTCTGAGAAAGTGTCATTTGGGCCTGCAGCAGGGCGATTTCCGCCTCCGTGACCGCATCGGCCAGGTCGGTCGTTTCCAGGCGGGCCAGCGGTTGTCCGGCTTTCACCACATCCCCTGCCTTGACCAGCACTTCGGCAACGGTGCCGCTGGTGCCGAACGCCAGGTTCACCGTCTCGGCCGGGGCCAGGCTCGCACTGCTGTCCACGGTCGCTTTGAGCGAGCCGCGGGTCACCACAGCGGTCTCCAGGCTATTCGTGGTGGCCGTGGATGCGGTGGCGGTTGTTTTCTGGTAGAAAAAATAACCGCCTAAGCCAACTCCCACCACCACCATACTGAGGATGACAATCAACCACTTTTTTCGCTTCATGCACTTTTACCTCCGTATAAACTGCCGTTATCATAGCGGGAAGTTGTGGAGAAAATATGGAGATTCGGCTCATAAGTGGTGGAGGTTTCCAGTTGCAGAAATGTATCCCCGGCCACCGTGGGAACCCTGGTCAGGGATTAGCCGGCAGTTTCTTGCGTGCTAAAATGCAGTTGCCGTTGGATAAAGAATCGTTAGATGCCTTAGTGGGATTGGGCGTTTCCTACGCCCTTCAGGATCGCTGCTCAGAAGCGATCCCCATGTTAGAAAAAGCGCGCAGTCTGGATGCAGAGAACTTCGTGGCCGGTGAAGTTTACAACCAGTGCGTTCAGGTGGTCCGCTATCAAAATCCGCCCGGCCCCCAGGGCGATGTTCTTGACGAAGGGACGGCCCTGGTAGTGGTCAAGGACGCTGTGGCCAAACGGCTGAACATCCCCCTGAAATCGGTCATCGCGGAATTTGACACCATCAGTGGGAAGCGCGTTCTGTCGGTGGGCTACCTGGCAACGTTTGATCCGGCCGCGCAGCCGGCCGAGTTTGCCAATCAGCTCAATCAGGCCGTCTTCGCCGCGGTGGACGCCTTCGTGCGAACCGATTCAGCTCCCCTATATCTCAGCGTTGAAGCCTTTGGAATCCAAGGGCAAGATGTAATCCGTCACGCCGGGCGCGTCGTTCACCGTGTGGACGCGGTGGATTGGTGGAGTGGCAAGAGCAACGATGGGGCGTTCATGAAGAAATGGCAAAGCACCTGAGCCTGGGTGACAGCCACTGGCGTTCACCAGCGGCGGGATGAAAATTGGCTCACAGAGCGTTATTTTCAGGGGAGATTTCATCCTTCCGCCTTCATCCTTCATGCTTTTCAAAGGTGAGCCGTGAGTGGTGAGCAGAAAACAGGAACTTCTACTTTCTGCTCTCTGCTCACTATTCTGCTCTCTGCTCACTCCTTAACTGGTTTCTATTTTCAAGGGAGATCAGGCAGCTAAACAAACCCTTGCTCTCAGCTCAAAAGCTGGTATAGTAGCCGCGCGGCACTGGAGTGCCAGCTGTGATCGGGGAGGCAGGCATGATTCCTCATCAATGGTATGTTGTCATGGATTCCGCTCAGGTCAAGGATAAACCTGTAGGGGTTACCCGCCTGGGCGAAAAACTGGTCTTTTGGCGGGATAGTAGCGGCAAAGTCAGCTGTCTGCGCGATCTCTGCGCCCACCGGGGCGTAGAGCTGAGCAAAGGCCAGGTGCTCGGTGATTGCATCCAGTGTCCTTTTCACGGCTTTGAGTATGACGTGAGCGGGGCAGGCCGGCGGATCCCCGCCAACGGCCAGGGCGCGCCGGTCCCGGCCAATTTCCGCGTCCACAGCTACCCGACCTACGAAGCCCATGGGTTGATCTGGATCTGGTGGGGCGAGACGCCGCCGGCCGACCTGCAACCGCCGCGCTTCTTTGAAGACATCACCCCGGATTTCTCCTACGGTTCGGCACACGATCCCTGGGACGCGCATTACTCGCGGGTCATTGAAAATCAGCTGGATGTGGTCCACCTGCCCTTCGTCCACCATAACACCATTGGGCGCGGTAACCGCACGCTGGTCAACGGCCCGGTGGTCCAGTGGCAGGACGAAAATAGTTTCTTTGTCTACGTATTCAACGCCTTGGATACGGGCCAAAAACCGCGTAAGCCGGAAGAGCTCCAACCGCCTTACCCCCGGTTCCACTTAGAATTCCGCTTCCCCAACCTCTGGCAGAACTACATCAGCGATGATGTGCGGGTGGTGGCGGCTTTTGTGCCGGTGGATGACGCCCACACGTTGCTCTACCTGCGTTTCTACCAGCGCTTCCTGCGGGTGCCGCTGCTGCGTGAATTCGTCAACGCGGTGGCCATGCCGTTCAACGTCTTCGTCGCCCACCAGGATCGCCGGGTCGTGGTCACGCAACGGCCTAAACCGAGCGCGCTCCGTTCGGGTGAGAACCTGGTCCAGGGCGACCGGCCCATCGTGGAGTATCGCCGCCGCCGGCAGCAACTCATGGAGGCTGCCGGCCCCCGCCCCCGTGAGTTACAACTGGACAAAAATGGCTAAGGATTCGGCTATGACCTCTCATACAACCACCGCTTTCTCGCTTAAAACCTGGCTGGCGTTAGCCCGCGCCCCTTTTCACTCCGTCGGCGTCTTGCCGTTCGTCCTGGGCACCGCGCTGGCCTGGAAAACCGGCCAGCCGGTTAATCTGGCCGTCTTCGGGATGGGCCTGACCGCGGTCGTGCTCATCATGCTGACCACGTATCTGAACGGCGAATACAACGACATTGCAGAGGACACCCTCGTGGGGCAACTGGGCCCGCATCCCTTCTCCGGCGGCAGCGAAGTCCTGGTGCGCCAGGAAGTGCCGGCCGCCTGGGTGAGAGCAGTCAGCTATGCGGCCGTGGGGCTGGCGGCGCTCTTGGGATTGATTATCTGGATCGGGTTTCGCACCGGTCCCTGGACGATTCCGCTGGGCGCAGCCGGCATGGTAGCCGGCTTCTACTATTCCGCCCGGCCGCTGCGTTGGGTGGAATGGGGCATCGGCGAGCTGCTGATCGGCTTCTGCTATGGCTGGTTGACGGTGGCCAGCGCCTTTTACATCCAGACCGGCACCCTGATCCCCTTAGTGCACTGGATGGCGTTGCCGATTGCCTTGACCATTTTCAACGTGATTTTGCTCAACGAATTCCCGGATTATCCGGCCGACCGGGCGGTGAACAAGGCCAACCTGGTGGTGCGGCTGGGCCCGGAGCGGGCGCGCTACGTCTATAGCGCAGCCGCCGTGCTCAGCTGGATCCTGTTCGTGCTCGCGGTCCGGCAAGGACTGCCGGCGCGGGCCTATCTCTTCTACCTGCCGGTCGTAGCGGCTTCGGCCACGGTGGTAGCGCTGCTGTTCCGCCGCCGCGACCAGGAACGCGCCACGCTGATGGTCATGTGCGGCCTGACCATCCTCACCAATTTGGGGACCACCCTGGCGTTCCTGCTGGCGCTGCTGTAAGCATGGAGCGTTCCCAATCCCGTTCACTGCTCCGCTGGCCGCTGCGCCGCATCTTTTGGCCGCCCAGCCTGGTGCTCCGCCAGCTGGGGAGCGTGCTCTATTTCCAACACCTGATCCGGTGGCGCCATTTCCCGGCCTGGCTGTTTAAACACAGCCTGAAGTCACTGCCCGTGGCTGCCGGTTCCATTGGCATGGGCTGCATCGGCTTCCCGGCGCACCCGGTCTGGGAAGTGACCGGGGCCTGCAACCTGCGCTGCATCCACTGTCATGCCGCCTCAGGCAAGCCGGCCCCGGATGAGCTGACCACCGACGAGGGCAAGCGGCTGATTGACGCGCTGGCGCGGGTGGATGAATTCCGCATGTTGGTCTACTCCGGCGGCGAACCGTTGGTACGGCCCGATCTCTTTGAGTTGCTGGAGCATTCCAAACAGGCCGGCTTTATCAACGTGATCGCCACCAACGGGACGTTGATTGACGACGAAGTGGCGCAGCGGCTCCGCGAGGCCGGTGTGGCCGGGGCCGCGGTGAGCCTGGATTCATCGCTGGCCGCCGTCCACAACCGCATTCGCGCCAATCCCACCGCCTTTGAGCGCGCGTTAGCCGGGATGGAAGCGATCAAGCGGGCCGGCATCCTGCTCCAGGTCAACACCACGGCCATGGAGTACAACTTTGCGCAGCTGACCGAGTTGATTGACCTGGCCGACTCTTACGATTCAGGGATCATGCTCATGTACCAGCTGGTGCCCGTCGGGCGCGGCACCCACATTGCCCGCGCAGCGCTGGATCTCCAGGCTAACGAGACCCTGTTGACCTACCTCGCAGAAAAGCAACCGCAGATCGCCACAATTGTGGAGCCGGTAGCCGGGCCGCAATACTGGCCCTACCTGCTGGAACGGCAGGGGATGACCTCCAATCTGGCGCTGCGGCTGGCCGAGCAGGTCTTCCACGGCTGCGCGGCCGGGCGCGGCTTCGTCTACATCAAGGCCAACGGCGAGGTCTGGCCCTGTCCCTTTGTGGAATTGAGCGCCGGCACTGTCCGCCAACAACCGTTTGATGAAATCTGGCGCACCGGCGAGATTTTTGTCAATCTGCGCCACCGGGAGGAAACGCTGAAAGGGAAGTGTGGTGACTGCCGTTATCGCACGCTCTGCGGCGGCTGCCGGGGCCGCGCCTTAGCCTATCACGGCGACTATTTGCAGGAAGACCCCTCTTGCTTCATCGGCGAGCGAAGAGCTGCCCCGTAAAAAGCTGAGGCTTCCTTGAACGTGAAAAGTTTGTAGTAAGGCGCTTTAGCGCCGTCCACCGCGCTAAAGCGCGTTACTACGAACTGAACCTCCTCCTGAAGATCACGTGCTGAGTTTGTAGTGAGGCGCTTTAGCGCCGTCCAACGCGCTGAGGCGCCTTACTACGAACTGAACTCCCTCCTGAAGACACGTGCTGAGTTTGTAGTGAGGCGCTTTAGCGCCGTCCACCGCGCTAAAGCGCCTTACTACGAACTGAACTCCCTCCTGAAGATCACGTGCTGAGTTTGTAGTGAGGCGCTTTAGCGCCGTCTTAGCCGCGCTCAAGCGCGGCACTACAAGTCTATTTTCATCCCCCTGCTGATGAACGCCAGTTCATGGGGAATTCCCGGTTGCTCCGGTAACGGCACACCTGCGGATGTGCCGTTTTGTTTGGCCTCCATGTGTTAATAAAATATAAACAAAAACGATGCAACATATTGACAATACTGGAATTCGGGCTATAATTTAGATATAAGGAATAAAATAATATCCCAAATCAGGAGTGCCGAGACCATGAAAAAAGGCCCGTTGCCGATCTTGTTTGTCTACGTGATTGTAGAACTGTTAGGCTTCAGCCTGATCTTACCGCTGCTGCCCTATTACGCTCAGACTTTCTCCGCGACCCCGCTGGTCATCGGACTGCTGGGCGCCTCCAACGCCGTGGCGCAGATTTTGGGCGCCCCCTTGATCGGACGGCTCTCCGACCGTTACGGCCGGCGTCCCCTGCTCATCCTGGGGATCAGCGCCAGCCTGGCCGGGTTCCTCATGTTAGGGCTGGCCCGTTCGCTGACGGTGATCTTCCTCAGCCGGATTCTGGATGGCTTCCTGGGCGGCAACATCGCCTTAGCGCAAGCCTACATCAGCGACGTGACCGATGAGAAAAACCGGGCCAAAGGCCTGGGGATGATCGGCGCGGCGTTCGGTATCGGGTTTATCATCGGGCCGGCGTTGGGCGGCTTCCTCAGCCGCTGGGGCTACAGTGTGCCGGCCTTTGCCGCGGCCGGCCTGGCGGCGATCAATCTGCTCTGGGTGCTGGTGGCGCTGCCGGAGTCGCTCACCCCGGAGCGGCGCGCGCAATTAGCCATGCAGACGCGCCCGCCCATCACCGCCCGCGCCCTGGTGCAGGCCCTCTCGCGCCCGTGCGCCGGGCCGCTGTTGCACACCCGCTTTATCTACAGCCTGGCCTTTGGCCTCTTCCAATCCAATTTCTCGCTCTTTGCGCTTTACCGGCTGGGATTGCAGGCCCAGGCCACCAGCTACGTCCTGGCCTACGTGGGGCTGCTCTCGGTACTGGTGCAGGGATTCGCTATCGGCCGGCTGACGGCCCGCTTCCCAGAGCGACGCCTCATCCTGTACGGCACCATTATCCTCACCCTCACCTTGCTGGCGTGGGGGCTGGTGCCCAATGTCCCCCTGCTGCTGATAGTCCTGGCGCCGCTGGCCCTGGCCGCTGGGACGCTCAACACCGTCTTGAACAGCGTGCTGACCAAATCGGTGCGGCCCGACGAAGTCGGCGGGACGCTGGGTCTGGCGGCGGCGCTCCAAAGCCTGACCGGTGTGGTCGCGCCGCTGCTGGGCGGCTTCCTGCTGCAACAGCTTGCCCCCTGGTCGTTGGGGGTAGCCAGCGCGCTCATCATGGCCTGGCTGATCTCCTTTGTGGCGCGGCGGGTGCTGGACAAGGGCGGGGTGCCACCGGAATGCCCGGCGGCTCCGGCGCCGGCCACGGTGTGAGCTCAAGCCGGGCGCACCTCAGCGCATTGGACGGCGCTAAAGCGCCTCACTACTAACGCAGAGTGTTATTTTCAGAGGAATTGTCCATGAACTGGCGTTCACCAGCGGTTGGATGAAAATAGGGGGGTGCACAGTCCAGCCAGTGTCGGAGCGCGGCGTTTCGCTTGGTGTCATGAACGCGTAGAGG
>Ga0067045_1002901_pt1 | contig 38292 bp, 20 predicted proteins | sample TerdegcTABiofilm_FD_59184 | JGI IMG/M metagenome (GOLD analysis project Ga0067045, IMG submission 59184) | Combined Assembly of (Gp0054472, Gp0054536) Wastewater bioreactor microbial communities from Singapore -Terephthalate degrading... | reverse complement strand
TCCATTTTTCTTTGTCCTTTTCGAACCGCAGTAAAAGCAAATTTTTTATTCATAGCTTTCAAATCCTGCAAAGTTTGATATTTACTGCAGTTTAACACTATTACAGCCTGAAAAATGTCCATTAAGCCTATCTTACGCATTCCAAATGCATTAAAGAGATTAATTCAAGGGTCAAAAGTATGGAAAAGGCATGAATGTGCAGGAGGATCAGAGGGAATGAAAGCTGGCGGTTAATAGTTTTCTCAGAAGCATACAAAAAAGGGCGCGATTCTCATCGGGCCCTTTTTAAATCTGAAGGTTCAAAACTTCACTCAATCCTTAAACCAAAATCCATAATGATGAATTTGCTTTGTAACCTCAGTTAACCAAAATCTAACCAGATGTTTACTTTATAAGAGGGGAGGGCTTCCTTTTGCAAGAACCCTCCCCAAAGAATAATCTTACGGATTTTTCTTAGCCCACCACAGCGGGGTGAGGATTTCATCGGGGCCGCCCAGCATCTGAATGGCCTGATTGTAACCATCAGGATTGCTGTTGGACAGGCTTGAGGGATATTTCAAGCGCTGTGGGAAGAATTTCACACTGCTGGTTTTGCAATTACCCTGGTTGAGGTCGGGCAGAGTGGTGATGGGATTTTCAACCGAGGGATTTTCGAAGAAAGGCAGGCCCAACCTGCGATGGTCGTTCCATGCTTCGAGAGGCAACCAGGGGAACTGAGCCAGGTATTTCTGGGTGATGATCTTAACCAGATGATCGTTGGAAGTTCCGGAATACAGGTTGTTTTTGGGGAATTCCATATTCCAAACTCCTGCCTGACCAGTATATCCATCCACATAATTCATGGCTACCGATTGGGGTGGGGGTGTGGTATGGCTCCATTTTACGGAGGTACCTACACGGTTATACGATTCTGATTCAAGATACTGTTGTAGATAAGCGGTAAGTCCCCAGTAATCGAAGCTGGCTTTGATACCTTCTTCGTAAGCAGTCTGGGCATTCATGGGAGCACTCCAGCCACGCACGGCAGCTTCTGCAATCAGGAAATAAGTTTCCCAAGGGCCGAAGAATACGCGCTCGCTGTCGCTGCGGCGGAACTTCATGGTCATACGGGGATTTGCGCCCAGATAGGTTGAAACTTTGTTTTTACCCGTTTTGGTACCCCAATCCCCCAGGGCTGCTGCATTCCATGTGAAAGCGGCATTGATGGTAGTCAGCACATTGCCATTGTCGTCCAGCAAGTCGCGTTGGGTGTTGTATGCATCTTGGGTCCAGGAGGGGTAATAGCAAAAGTCGGGGTTGTCGAACCAACCGGGGATGATAAAGGCTTTGTAGGCGCGGGGGTCGATGGCATAGGGTAGTCCGTCGAACCAGAATCCGGCTGAGGGATCGTTAGTAAATGTGGGGAAATGGTTTTCATAACGAATACCCATGTAATCAGCTGGTTTAATATAGTCATGAAGGTTGGCAGGAAGCTGTTCTTGAGAAGGAATACCCCCCAAACCAATGTAAATATTGTTGAGGGTAGCAGAGAGTGCCTGAGTGTTCCATTCGCGGCTCATTACTCCCGTAAGGGCATCCCAACCCGGTTGTTCTTTTGCTTTAAAAGCATCATCCCAAGTGGTAATGAAAGCTCCAGTAGATGCTGCAGCCTCAAACTCGCTTTGGGCTTTCGAAGGATCTACTTCCGAAAGGCGCATAGCCAGACGCATACGCATGCTGTTGGCATATTTTATCCATTTGTTGAAATCGAAGCCATATACACGGTCAAACTTTTTCATTTCATCGGGAGCTGTAACATTGAGGTCCATTTGAGCAACAGCATCCTTCAGTTCATCGAGAATAAAGTAGTAAACCGTTTTCACATCTTTGAATTCAGGATTTTTACCCTGGAATCCATCGATGGGCATAGGACCAAAATTGTCGGCAAACTCACTCATCAGATATGCACGCCAGATACGGGCCACCTGCTTGAGATTTTTATTGTATTCAGGATTGATACCTTTTGTAATCTTGTCGTCAGCTACATTAACGGCCAAAGTTGCATCTTTAAGCCAACCAGAGAGGTAAGAATAGTAATCGGAGCTCCAACCATCGTCATAGTCAGCCCATGCGAGGGAACCGTTGCCACGGTACTGGCGGGAAGCGATTTTCCAATAGAGAACAAATACACGCTCGGCAATATGGGGGTCCATCTGTGCCTGTGTGATAGAATTGTTGATGAGGTATTCTACCTGCACTTGATCGATACTTGCAGCCTTGGGGTCAACGTTTACATCCAGGAAGTCTTTTTTACATCCTGTAAAAATAAGGCTGCCAATAACCAAAACTGTGGCGATTATTGTTATTTTTTTCATGGTTAAGCGGTTTTAGAATGAAACATTCAAGTTAAACAGGAAAGAGCGGGTTGTCGGAGGAGCAGCATTTTCGAAACCAAGAGCATTGGTGCCAGTGGCATAAACTGCTTCAGGATCAACACCGTTGAGGTGGCCGGTAATCAGCCAAACGTTGTTCATGGTTGCACCAATCTGGATTTTCTGGAAGGGAGTTTTGCCCAGTAATTTCTTGGGTAAATCGTAGCTCAGGGTGATGTAACGCAGACGAACATTGGTTGCATCATAAATATTGGCTTCGATGATACCCAGATTACCTGTTCCGGCTACAGTCTGCCAGTATTGCTGAGCGGTAATTTCCTTAGTATTGGCTGAGTAAGTTCCATCACCGTTGTCAATTACGCCGTCAAGAATCATGTTGGGACGCTGGCCGTTAGGAGCAGTAACATCGGCAGTACCAGCGTATTGCATTGCCTGATTGGTTTGAGAGAAAATTTTGCCACCAAAACGTCCATCGAACTGGAACCCAAGGTTGAATCCTCTGAAGGAGAAGTTATTGGTGATACCCATCAGGGCGCTGGGCTGCTGTGAGCCGAGTACTACACGTTCGGGATCAACTTGGGGCAGGCCGTCTGCCGTGAGCAGAAGTTTTCCATAATCGGGGCTATTGGGATCTTTCACTCTCAGGAATGAGGTACCATAAATCACACCATAATCTCCGCCTGCTTCGGCAAGAATTTGCAGATTATCGAAGCCACCGAGCTGGTAGAAGGTAATTCCTTCAGCCAATTCTTTGATGGTGTTTTTATTGTGGCTATAGTTAAACTGAGCTTCCCATTTAAATCGATCGCCTGGCTGATCGAAAATACGAGCCGAAAGCATGATTTCTATACCTTGGTTTTGAATATCTCCTGCGTTAATTTTACGATAGTTGTATCCGCTCAGGGGATCCATGGGCAGGTTGATGAGTTGGTTGGTAGCGTTGGATTTGTACCAGGTAAAGTCAAGTCCGATGCGGTTTTGGAAGAAACGCAGATCTAAACCAACTTCTTTGGATGTAATAAGTTCGTTTTTCACGTTTTCGTCAAACAGGATGTTGCCCATGGTGGCAGTAGTATTCCCGTTGGGATCGGTACCAATGCGGAAAGTATTATAAAGCTCATAAGGATTCAGGGAGTTACCAACCTGAGCAAGGGATGCCCTGAATTTACCAAATGAGAACCATGAGGGAAGGGTACCATTGAGCTTCTCAATCATGTCGGAGAAAACCAAAGAGGTATTCACCGAAGGATAGAGATAAGAACGATTATCGGGGCTTAGTGTGGATGACCAGTCATTGCGCAGGGTTCCTTCCAAGAAGAAATAACCATCCCAGTTTACCTGAGCTGAGCCGTATACTGAAGTAATTCTCTTCTGATAAAATCCTTCACTAACAGTAGGATGAGAAGTACTGTTGTTTAAAGCAAAAAGGTTGGGAACTTGCAATTCTCCAGCACTGCCATGAATGGATGAATACTCTTGCATCATAATGTTTCCTCCGAGGGTACCTGCTACGCCCAAACGATCAATGATATTGTCTTTACGAGCGGTAAACAAAGTGCTGAAGTTATGTTCGAAGAAAGTTTCTTTACCCATGCTAAATGAACCATTGGGCTGAATGGAGCTGCCAGCATAACGTTTGTTTTCGCTATTGGTTGTGTAAATATCACTTCCTGCGCTAATTTCAGCTTTCAGCCATTCGGTAATCTGATTTGATAAGTTACCCGAAAGGATGAAGCGGTCTCGAACATCTCTGTTTTGAATGTATTTAGCTGCCCAGTAGGGGTTGATCTGGCTGGAGCTACCGTACCAAATCATTTTACCTTGTTCGTTAACAGCGTTTTCAAAATCGCGGATATTGAGGCTGCGAGGCAGCAGGTAGAGTGTATAGAAGGGGTTGTTGGGGTTATGACCCAATAGCGGACGGTTTTTAGCTTCGGCATTGATATATTGCACCTTGGTATCGATATTCCAGGTGTCTTTTTTACCGAATTTGCTGGTAGCGCGTGCGGTCAGATTAGTCTTGTGCAACTCGGCACCGGGGATATGGCTCTTATCATTGCTGCGTGTAACTGAAGTGTACACCTGGCTTTTTCCATAATCCTGCTGGAAACTAACGGCATAGTTCTGACTAGTACCGTTGTCAAAGAAGTTCTTTACGTTGTCGTAAGCAGCAAGGTTAACTTTTTGACCATTCCAGTTTTCTACTTCCTGACCTGTAATTTCCGGCCCCCAGGAAAGATTGGTTTGGTTGTCGTAAATTCCTTCGGTACCTTGTCCGAAAGAATTTTGCATTTTGGGATGGGTAAAAGCACTTTCAATACCAAAGCTTGTTGAAAAGTTGATACCCAGACCGGGGCTTTGTTTTCCTTTCTTGGTAGTGATAAGGATAACTCCGTTACCCGCGCGCGAACCATAGAGAGCAGCTGCCGATGCACCTTTTAATACCGACACACTTTCAATATCTTCAGGGTTGAGGTCGGCCATACCGCTTCCCATGTCGAGAGAGGGGTTCCAATAATCGTTGTTTTCGCGGCCGGTAAAGTTGTTGATGGGTACACCATCTACAACGATTAAAGGCTGGTTATCGCCGGTGAGCGAGCTGTGACCACGGAGCACGATTTTGGAGCTACCTGCGGGGCCATTGCTGGAACGAATAACCTGAACTCCGGCAATTTTACCCGTGAGTGCGTTTCCAATGTTGTTTTCTCGTGTTTGCAGAAGGGCATCCCCTTTCACATCCTGGTGTGCATAACCAAGAGCTTTCTTTTCACGTTTAATGCCTAAGGCCGTAACCACCAGTTCGCCCAATTCTGTCACTGCAGGTTCCAATTCAACATTGATAACCCCGCGGTCGGCCTTAACTTCGGTGGTTTTCATCCCTACAAATGAGAATTGAACAACGGCACCTTGTTTTACCTTCAGGGAGTATTTCCCGTTGATGTCGGTTACCGTTCCATTTTGGGTGCCTTTTTCGAGCACCGTTACTCCTGGCAGCGTTGAGCCGTCTGCCTTGCTGGTAACTGTTCCTGTTACCTGGAGGGTCTGGCCATAGCTGACTGACCAGAACCCGATCAGGAAGCTTAAAAGCAAGCCTACTTTTCGCATAAACTTTACATTTTGGTTAGTGATAATTGTTTTTTGTGATACCATTTGGGTATGGTTTATGGTTATCCGGCACAAATATAACAGAATTACTAAAACGGTTTAGTGTTTTTTGAAAAAATTTTTAAAAGATTTGTATAAATAACTATAAATCAGTGATTAAATATTTTTGAACCGGATTTAAACCGATTGCGTTAACGTTTGCGTTTTTCAGTGCAGCACGTCCCAATGTGCATTTGTCATCGCATTAAAGTCGAAAAGGCTCACACCAGCTGCTCCTGCACTATGGCATTGATTTTCAACAATTTCGAGTTCTTCAGGTGTAAGTGCGGGAATGAACAAGCCGGCATAAATCTGTTTCGATTCAGGTACTGCTTTTCTAAATCTCCTAATCTGTTTTTCTATCCAATGGATATCTGCATTGTAGAAATTATGATAGAGCATGGGGAAGAAAGTATCAAGTTCCCAGCGCATCCATTCCTGTCTTACCGAATCATAATTAGGAAATACAGCAGCAGAAGCAGTTTTTCCCGCTGTGTGAATGGCAGGGGCCAATACTTCATTTACCAGTGAGGTAACTGAGTCGAATCTGAACTGCCGCCACTCCTTATCCGAGGCAGGATCTGGCAAATCAATCAGGGGATCTTTACCGGTTAATTCGCGAAAACGTCTGCGGCAATTCGGACAATAACAATAATCGTAGGCCGGGTATTCTTTGTCTTGCACAATATTATACTTGGGTTGTAGTGCCTCAGCCAATATTACATCAGGCATACGAATATAGTCGAGGTGCACACCCGCCAGTCCTTCTATTGAGGCAAGAAAAGAAACGTTTTTATGCAAAAAATCTCTGACTTCCGGATGATTGGGGCACATAAATTTATAATATCCTACATAGGCAGGATGAGTGTGGGCCGGCTGTCCCTCCCTGTTGACAACAAACCAGTCGGGATGATCTCGGGCATAGTCGGGATTGTTGTTGGGCATGGTCCACATCCAACCGTGCAGTTCAATACCTGCTTTCGCTGCCAGGGGAATTACACGATTCAAAATATCTTCTTCTACCGGTAATTGTGGATTTTTATAATAAGCTTTATGGCTTCCATAGACCATAAAAAGTACTCCGTTTATTCCATGATTCTTAAGTTCAGTAAACCGATTCAACCATGCATCATCGGTTAAAGTCCGGTCGGGATGCATCCAAATCCATCTATTCGTCCCTGTATAAAAATAGGCTGCCTGTGAGGGAAGGAGTGTAAAAACCAGACTTCCAATGCCAAGTATTCCCGTTTTTTTAATGAAATCTCTTCTGTTAACCGTCATAAGGATATGTTTTTGCTTTCTTTTATTCTGATTAAAGGTTGCTTTCGCAAAAAAAATAAATATTTTTGGAATCCTTAACTAAATCAATTTAGTAATTTGTAATGCAGGCAATTAGTTATGAAAAGACTTAAAACCGTGTTCTTGCTGCTTGTTTTTTTATTTGGGTACAAGACGGCATACAACCAGGCAGATAAGCGTTTTGTGAATGGTTTTGAATCTAAAATAAATGGTAATGATTTTCAATACCATAGCTCAATACAGTTGGCAACGGAAAGTTTGCTTGTCAGGGCAACCGACGGCAGTTCGCAAATGGAATGGTTGACGTCCCCTCTGCCGGATAATAATAAAGATACTGCCATTATTATTTGGCTTGCCGGAATCGGGAGTTCACCCGGTTATGCGGCATTTGATGTATGGGTAAACGACATTCATCGTTTTACTTTTTATGCTGATGGTGCGAACCATTGGCAAATAACTGAAAAACAGGGATATATACTCAGTTTTAAAAATGACTTTACTGATCAGCACGGAGACAAGTTTGGTTTCATGCAGCTGAAGATTCCTCCTGCCAAATATACTCCAGGGATGCCGGTGAAAATAAAAATTGCAGGACAGGCTTATCAACGCACCAGCTGGTACATGACTTTTAAATTTCCCTTACGTAGCGGAGTTAATCTGAAAACCTTGCCTGCCCTCATACAGGAGGATGGAAAAACCACTCAGGCAGCCCGGGCCGGTATAATATGGTTTGGTACTGAAGAAAAGGCTGTTCTGAAGATTGATGGAAAAGTAGTTTTGGAAGCACCGCTGAAATGGGGATACAACTATCTGCGGTTTGGAGTGCCTGTCGTGGATAAAGCACGAAAGGTTAAATATGTATTGCAAGCGGGTAAAGAAAAATGGGAGGGTAGCCTGGTTGCTAAACCCGTAAGGAAATGGACTGTAGATTTTGTCCAGCATTCACATACGGATATTGGTTACACCCGGCCTCAGACTGACATCATGGCGGAGCACCTTCGCTACATAGATTATGCTTTGGATTATTGCGACATTACGGACAGTTTACCCGACGAAGCCCGTTTCCGTTGGACCTGCGAAGCCAGCTGGGCTGTTGAGGAATACTTGCGTTCAAGACCTGCCAGTCAGATTCAGCGCTTAAAAAAACGAATAGAGGAGGGGAGAATCGAAGTGACGGGTATGTATTTCAATTTTAGTGAGTTGCCTGATGAAGCGCATTTGGCCGCCTCACTCAGACCTCTCAAAGAACTTCAACAAATGGGTATAAAAGTTAAAACAGCCATGCAAAACGACGTGAATGGTATAGGTTGGGGCCTTGCTGAATATTTTGCAGATATAGGGGTTAAATACCTAAATATGGGTACGCATGGCCACAGGGCTTTAATATGCTTCGATAAACCTACGCTGTTCTGGTGGGAGTCTCCCTCGGGAAAACGCATGCTAGCCTGGAGGGGAGAACATTATATGACAGGTAACACCCTCTTTAAAATACATGCAGGCGATTTTGATATCTTTGAGGATGCCTTGCTCACATACTTAGAAAAACTCGAAGCATTAGGTTACGAGTATAATGAAATTTCTATACAGCACTCCGGTTATCTTATCGATAATTCACCTCCTTCAACCCTTGCTTGCGAAATGATACGCAAATGGAATAGCAAATATTCCTGGCCACGCCTGCGAACAGATGTGGCTTCGGGATTTTTCGAAAGGATGGAAAAAGCAGAAGGAGACCGTTTTCCTGTATATCGGGCTGCCTGGCCCGATTGGTGGACCGATGGATTTGGAGCTGCCTGCCGTGAAACTATGGTTACGCGGCAGGCTCAGGGAACTCTTTGTGCTGTTAATACAGGTTTTTCGATGGCTGCATTGCTTGGAGCCAGGTTGCCAGTAGGTGTAACTCAACGGCTGAAGGAGGCCGAAAAAGCAAATCTTTTCTTTACGGAACATACCTGTGGTTATCATGCCAGCGTGAGCGAACCCTTCCATAAATACTCGATGTACCAGAGAGGGGTAAAAGAATCGTATGCTTATGAAACTGCTCGCAGGGCCGAAATGTTGAAAGAGGAGGCGATGGGAGTGTTGCAGCAACAATTTCCAAGAGCTGAATTGCCTTCTGTTTTAATATTCAATACGTTAAGTTATTCACGAAGTGGTTTAGCCAAGGTATATATTGATCACCAAATCCTGCCGAGATTTACAGCCTTTTCGATAACAGATGCCCAGGGGAATAAAATGCCCGCTCAACCTCTGGAACACTGGAGTGATGGCACCTGGTGGCTGATTGGATTCGACAGTATTCCTGCATTGGGGTATCAAAGGTTCTACATACATACCTATCCCGAAGGGAAAGCTAAAACCGAACCTCTGCAAAAAAGGGCGATGTCTTTTTGTGAGAATCAATGGTACAAAATTGGTTTCGATACACTTAGGGGTACAGTGCGAAGCCTCTTCGATAAATGTAGTGGGCATGAATGGATTGCTTCAGACGATAGTATAGGATTGGGAGCCTTTATTTATGAGACATTGGGAAATCGTTCACAAATGGAAAGCTTCAAACTTGACAATTACCAGCGTCGTCTTCCTGATACTGTGTGGTTTGAGGGTTTTCAGCCGGGTGAACTCTTCGATGCTTTCCGTTTCAGGGCTTCCACTCCTGCTGCAATGGTTCCCGGAGGATTAATAACCGAATATAGACTTTACAAATCTTTCCCTCGCATAGAAATCGTCTATCACCTGGAGAAGAAACTGGTAACTGAACCTGAGGGGATTTATATTGCATTCCCCTTCGATCTTAAGGAGGGAAACCTTGCTTTTGATGTTCAAGGCGGGGAAATCAGACCAGGTATCGATCAAATCCCCGGCTCAGCCAACGATTGGAATACTGTACAGACTTATGCACGCATTTATGACAATAACAAGCAACTCATTCTTTCTTCAAATGATATTCCTCTAATGCAATTCGGGGGCATAAACACTGGTCGTTACAAGGCTGACGCCAAACCAGCTTCCCTTTACATGTATTCGTGGCCCATGAATAATTACTGGACGACAAATTTCAATGCATACCAGATGGGCACACATGAATGGACATATACCCTTACAACCTCTGCCGATGCTTCTCAAGCGACTGCTGCACGATTTGGTGCAGAAAATAAGGTGCCATTTTTAAGTCGTGTAATTCCGAGAGGAGGAAAGGATCAGCCGGAAGATAAGTTTTCCTTGTTTAGTAATTGGCCTGCACATGTGATGCTGGTCAATATGAAACCGCTGGATGATGTGGGTTGCCTTTTAATGCATGTGAGAGAAATAACCGGCCAGAAAGTTCTTTTTGAACCCGAAACACTAACAAAAACCTATTCTATTCAAATGGTTCGCTGTGATGCCAACGGGAATATTTTACCAGAGGCTAATTCTTTATTAAGTCCCTATGAATCCGCTTTTTTTAAAATAATAGTAAGATGAAGAAAAATTTCATTCTTTTTGCAATCATTAGTCTGGGCCTTTTTCATGGAATAAAGGCTTTTGCAGCTACCGATTCGGTATTTTTGGTTAAAAATGGAAAAAGTGAATGGCGAATTTGCATTCCTGCCCATCCTACGGCCGAGGAAGAGAGAGCCGCTGAATTTTTGGATTATCATATTGAAAGAATTACGAGCAAAAGATTGCCAATTGTCAAAACATCAAAAACATCGGGTGGGAAGAAAATAATCATTCATACGACATCTCTGCTGTCAAAAGCCGATGACTACAGAATTTTAATCCGGCCTACGCAAATAATCGTTGAAGGGGGCAGTGGCAAAGGATGCATATATGGAATAACTGAAATTCTGGAGCGCTTCTGGAAAGTTAGATATTACAGCCCCGATTATGTGGTCATACCTCAAAGCGGTAGTCTTACGCTTCCGCAGACTGTCTTGTTTGGTACTTCCCCGAATACCTACCGTAATGTCCATGGAACTTTTGCATACAATTATCCCGACTATAGGGATTTCCATCGCTTGCATACCATTCAGGATATGTTTGCTGATGGATATTATGTACATACCTTCAATCGCCTTGTTCCCTGGCAGGAGTATTTCGCCTCTCATCCTGAATACTTCGCCTGGATGAATGGTAAAAGAATTATCGACCAGCTTTGCCTTTCTAATCCTAAGGTGCTGGATTTGGTGATTAAGCGTTTAAAGGAGGAAATGGCAAAGCAGCCCGACAAGATGGTTTGGTCGGTGAGTCAAAACGATAACTTTTCTTATTGCCAATGTGAACATTGCAAAAAAATAATTGAAGAAGAGGGTAGTCCGGCTGGTCCAATTATACGCTTTGTGAATGAGGTGGCTAAACATTTTCCAGATAAAACGATCTCTACCCTGGCATATGAGTACAGCCGTAAAGCACCCCAAAAAACAAAACCGGCACCCAATGTTCAAATTATGTTATGCACGATCGAGCTCAACCGCAGCAAACCCATAGCAACTGATCCTACCAGCAGTTCCTTTCTGAACGACATGGAGGATTGGGGAAAGCTGACCTCCAATATTTACTTGTGGGATTATACCGTAGATTTTGCTCACAGTATCAGTCCCTTTCCCAATTTACATGTTCTGCAGCCCAACATTCAGCTCTTTGTGAAAAACGGCATTCATCAGCATTTTCAGCAATCCAATACTGCAACAGGGCATGAAATGTCGGAATTGAAAAGCTATGTATTGGCTAAACTACTCTGGAATCCTGACCTTGATGTGGATAGTCTGATTTATGAATTCACGGAGGGGTATTATGGAAAAGCAGGGTACTGGATAAGACGCTATATCTATCATATGCAGGAGGAAATTTTAAAAACAGGAGAGTGGCTCGATATTTATGGCCCACCTGTTTTGTATGCCAATACCTTCCTTTCGGCAAATAATATGGCTGCATATAATGAGTATTTCGACAAAGCTGAGGCTGCAGTAGCAGGTGATAGTATTTTTCTGCTGCATGTAAAAACAGCGCGAATGGCGCTTCAATATGCCGAAATGGAAATAGGTAAGGCAGATATGTTTGGTCCCAGAGGTTGGTATGATGAAAAGGACGGCACGTTCATACTTAGAAAACGAATGGCCGATATGTTGGAGTCTTTTTATAAAACATCAATTCTTGCAAAAGCAAGATATGTCAACGAATCCGGCCTCACGTGTGAAGATTATTACAAGTCAACCCAGCGTTTCATACAGTTACAGGTGAGCAATAATCTGGCTTTCAGAAAAAAAGTAACTGCAACACCTCCTCCTTCGCCAAAATATAGCGGTGGAGATTTAGCATTACTTACGAATGGAGTTAGGGGTGCTAACGATTATAAAGTTCATTGGCTCGGATGGGAAGGCCAGGACGCCGAGATTGTTGTAGACCTCGAAGAAAATGTTCCGGTGCAGAAAATAGAAATCAGTAGTCTGTGGGATCCGAAAAGTTGGATTCTGCATCCAGCCTCGGTGCAGTGTTTAATATCTGATGACGGGAAAGCCTGGAAAAATTTAGGCACAATTAGTATAAAAGATAACCAGGAAAAAGCTGAAGTGAATCATGTATTTGCGTTCGAAACAGACACGCATAAAATCCGTTACATAAAGTTCTTGGTTCAGGGCACCCATAGGCTTTTTGACTGGCATCCCTCGGCCGGTGGCACTTCCTGGTTTTTCCTCGATGAAATTGTGGTTCACTGAAGCAGGGCGTAAACAAATGGAATTAGGTTATTGGTAAATAACATAAGCGCAGGATAGGACAAATCATACCCAACCCTGCGCTTTTTTCTATTTAAGGACGGTTTTTAGTTAGGTGTCGGTGAGATTATGGTTAAAATACCGGATGTAAAGGAGCCTGGCTCCTTCTTATTCTTCCGTCTTCCGTCAGGATTATCCACTCGCCTGGAGAGATAGCAGGAGCCCAAAGACGAAATGAAGTCGGGCTGGCCTGAAGCTTAATTTGATATTTAGAGCCCAAAAGCTTACCAGAGGGTAGTTGTTCCGTCTGATCGGCAAACCTCTCGTTTTTTTCAAAATATTGATACTGCTCGTCAAATAATTGCCTCAGCGCATAATATATCTCGGCATTGGGGTGTGAAACAAAGGTTTCTTTCGTTCCGGCTTTGTTGTTGCTAAATAAAACCATCCCCCAATATTCCGGTTTATGCATATTTATCTGATATTGGGGCGACCAAACCCAATTGTGTTCCGGGAGTGGCTTCCCGGTCACAGGATCAGTTTTTTTTGAGTATTGGTGATTTTTAGCCTCCAAATCCCATTCTACCCTCGAAAAGTTGATTCTCCATATATCTCCGGGGCCGGGTGCGGAGCGATCGGGGGCACACTCTGCAAGAATTTTAAATGGAATCGCCAGCTCAACCATCCAGCACGTATCCATATCATTGGGATTGTTTATGGTACCTTTAAGATGTATTCCTTTTTTGAGCCCAGTAATGTCCCAGGCACTTACGGCCCTGCCCATCAGGCTATAGGGTCGCGTAAGCATTAAATCCCAGGTGGTACCCAGGGCATTAATCTCCAATTCATAATAGTTATGTGTGTCCCAATCCGGGTCAATAAAGACTTCAAAGTTGTTTTCGTGAAAGATGATGGATTCTCTTTCGGTAAAGGTGGCCCAAAGGTTAGGCTCTTGCAGGCGAGCCAGAATATATAAATATTCCTTGTCCCAGAGCATTTTAACCTGAGTATTCAGGAATTGTTTGGGAGCATCAGGCCCTTCGATATCCATAAAAAGTTCGCTCCATGGCATGGCCTGCCAATCTGGCTCATCGTCTTTTCCATCTATTTTCAAAGGGGAAGTTACGGTCTGGCAGATATAGTGCCGTGGTGGGGTGTCTAAAAGAACTGCCTGGGCTTGTACCCAGGCAGCTGTAATTAACCCCAAAACCAAAATCACAACTTTTTTCATGCAATACAACATATTGAAATTCTTTTTCAAACAAAGTTTAATGAGTAATCACAAAATCACCCTTTTCGATCGACCAGTCGTTGCCAAAGAACCCTGAAACACGGATTTCGGCCGGACCTTCTTTAATCCAATCATGGGTGAAAATGAGCACATCGGGGAATCCTGTCAACCCAGAGAAGTAATGATTCGAATAGGCAGCTTTCATACCTTTGATACCTGTTCCTGCCACAACCCCCACCAGTGCTTTATCGTCTGATGAGTGGGGATAGCAAAACATAGTACCGAGGTCTTCTCCTGGCAAATAACTTTTTCCAAATTGTATTCCCTTATTTTCGACCTTAATAGGACACTTGCCAAGCACCTTATGCCAGGCTAGGTTATTCACAGCATTGCCGTAAATAATTACATTGCGTCCCTTGTATTTTGCAGGATCATAGGCCTTATCGGGAATGATGTCAACAGAACTGTTTCCCAAATAGAGGAACGTTTCCGCATCAAAAATAGCCTTGTTTTTGTACCACTCATTTTCTTGTGGAGTTCCTCCGGTGGCATAAACAAAAACCACATTGTTGGTAAAAGCCATTTTAAAACTTCCATATCTGCCAGGATTTTTACATGCGGCAGTGGGTGCATCGCCCAAATGCAATTTATTTCCACTTAAATAAAGAACTATATCCTGATTGTTGTTTAATTGCATTGCTTCACCATTGGAAATGATACACGGTTGGGCATTAAAATGAAGTTTTGAGAGTTTGATTTTCAAACATGCAATGTTTTCTGTATCAAGGTTTATCGTATCACCTTTTTTCACAGCTTTGATACGTGAAAGCTCGAACGGGTGCTCCTGCTGAAGGATTTCAATCCAATAATCGGAAGAAGATACTCCAGGTGAGGCGGTTAAAAATTCGAGGCTATCTACTTCATGAAGGGCAGGAATACGGTTTTGGCGCAGGAAGTCGAACAGGGGAGGCCAGTCCATGCTATGGTCCCCATACCAATGGGTTCCGCCAGGATATTCATAATAGCAGAAGTTGGGATGAAAGGTTCCCAAAAGCTGTCTCATTCCGCGGGCTTGCTCAGTAGGCACCACAGCATCGGCACTGCCATGAAGGATATACACACCAGATTGCAGGTAATTGCTGGCCAAATCGAGGGTGCGACCTGCACGAGCTCCTCTGTATAGCATTTTAAAATGGGGTAGGTTTATCAGGGCAGAGTCGGAGCCAGTTTTACGATAGCGGATGATATCGGGATAACCTGCGCAGGGAGCGATAGCGGCCCATCGATCGGGATAGGTAACACCCAGATACCATGTGCCGTGTCCACCCATGGAATGCCCAGTCAAATAAATTCTTGTTGAATCTATGTTTAAGCGATGTAAAGCATCATTCATCACCTCCAGTGCGTCTAATCTTCCCCATTCTTCCCAGTTAAAACCAAATGGCCGGCGATTTGTAGGAGCGACTATATGGCACCAGTCTTTTTGTTTATAAGCCCTGGCCTGGTTGGTAGCTTCAACGGAGGCTCCGTGCACCGAAAGCACAAATGCTTGTTTCGGGGCTGGGTTTTGTGAAGGAACCATACTGTAGTATTGAACGCTTCCATCAATCTGACTGATAAAGGTGCGTTCGTGATGGTGCTTGGTATCGTGCACTTTTAGATTAATATCCATCTTGTCGATGGTTTTTCCTTTTTTGTCTTTAAGTATCAGGGTTGCCACTAATTTATCGTCGGAAGGCAGTTTGGTAAATGCAGGTATTTTAAATTTGATTTTCCTGACGGTCATGGCTTCAATGCGGTCGGCCGGTAATGTAGCTTCGCTTCCATCGCTAAGTCTGCAGGTTATACTGTAATTTTCAAGTGCCTTTGTTGTGGTATTGATGATGCGAACCCCGGCCCATCGGGTTTCGTTCTCATCTTTCAGAATGGAAGGAAGGGTAAGGTCGCGTGGACTGAACATGATGGGCTGACGTGGGGAAATCAGGCGACTTCTGATACGGGGAAAGCGACCGTATGTGTAGATAAACTGATTGAGTCCCTTTTTGAGCTGCACAGGAATGAGGGTATATCCGTAATCGTAATGATCCCCTTCGTGAGGTAATCCATTGATATACACTCTGGTGTGTCCTGTCGCTTCGAGCAATACTACTGCCGAATGTTGAACATTGAGCTCTGTATAAAGGTATCCTCTGTCGAGATCAATTTGGAAAGTTCCTGTTGAATCGGTTCTGACTTTTTCCCACACTCTTTTTTCGTTGACGTCAAGCTTATAATTGCTTTTTAGAGCTTTTCCTTCGCTGGGCCTCTCGAATTGCCCGGATGATATTTCCCAGAAAAGTATGTCGCCAGCTCCATGAATCAACCCGGGTTGCATGGCCTTCTTTAAAGCAAATCCTTCATTGAAGTGATAGATTACATCTCCTTCTGCTACACTTTCTACCTTCTCCTTTCCGAAAATCTCAACGATGTTGCCCGTCTTTTGAGCATGTAAATTAACGAATGCGATTGATAAACAAGTTAGTAGGAAAATTCGACCATATTTTCTCATAAAGCCTGAAATTTGGGTTTAATTAATTTTATAAAAACTTCATAACTTGCAGGGTAAATCGATTTAGATGCAAAAATAGAAAAATGATTTGATTTATAGCTTTTTTCTTTCAAAACTTTATAAAAAAATTTAAAAACCATATACCTTTGTAAAAATTTTAAAAATGAAATCTGCATTCCTTGTGACTCTTTCAATAGCCTTGCTTACTCTGGGAGCTTGTAGAAATAACAATAACTCCGGGATACAAGGCATAGAAGTAAGTTGGGAGCTCATTAGCAACCAGGCGGATTCGGTACCAGCCGCTCTTGCTAAGTTCACATTTACTAACAAAACAGGGAAGGATTGGATAGATACTACCTGGGCTTTTTATTTCAATCAGTCCCCACGCAATATAATAAGGTATGAATGCGACCAACCAGTCACCTTTAAGAGGATTTCAGGAGATTGGTATTGCATAAAACCTCGAAAAGGATTCACCCTTAAAGCTGGACAAAGCCTTTCGCTGGAATACCTGGTTGAAGCATGGTGGATTAAAATCTCAGATGCCCCTGCCGGAGCTTATTGGGCATTCCAACGTTCCGATCAATCAGTCGTTCAGCCCACAGTGGTGAAAATTGCTCCATTTCAAAGGCCTGAACAGTTTTCTCGTTTTAAAAACGATAGAGAGCCTATCCCGAATGCAGAATACGACTTTGAGAAGTATGAAGGTATGGAAGTTATTCCAATGTCTAAAATTCCTCCGGTGGTTCCTTTTCCGGTTTCTGTTACCCAAAAGGCCGGTTTTGCCATGTTAGGGCCTCAAGTAGTCATAAACGCATCAGATGCACTCAAAAATGAAAAAGAACTCCTGATGCAATGGCTGCGCCTTCATACGGGTTTAAAAGTGGATGACCAGATTCCAACTTCAAGACAACCCTATGTAATTCATCTGCGATTAGACAAAGGTTTGGGAAGGGATAAAGAAGAGGCGTACAAATTGACAGTAAAGGAACGAGAGGCTTTTATTGAAGCCTCCTCGGCAAAAGGAGTGTTTTATGGTTGCCAGACCGTACAAGGACTTTTACCCGTGGATAGTCTTTTACGAAAAACCTCTTCGTATCGAATCCCTTGCCTGGAGATTGAAGATTACCCACGTTTTGCCTACAGGGGTATGCATATCGATGTAACAAGAAATTTCATTCCCCTAGATAATATATTGAAAATTATTGACTTATTGTCGTTCTACAAAATCAATGTTCTCCATCTACACTTGACCGACGATGAAGGATGGAGGATAGAAATTCCTGCCTTGCCTGAATTGACCAATATTGGCGGTTTTAGGGGTCATACTTCGAAAGAAGCACCTTCGCTTCACCCCTCCTATGGTTCGGGACCGAATAGGGTGGGAGGTTTTTACTCTCGCAATGATTTTATCAAACTTTTAAAATATGCTTCCCAAAGGCATATTCTGGTGATTCCTGAAATTAATATGCCAGGGCATTCAAGAGCTGCAATAAAAGCTATGGAAGCCCGATATATTCGATTAATGAAGCAGGGTAATGCTACAGCGGCCGAGGCATTTCGTCTGATAGATCCTTCGGATACCTCCCATTATCAATCTGCTCAATACTACGATGATAATGTGGTATGTGTTGTGAAAGAGGAGGTATACCATTTTATGGAAACAGTTATAAAGGAACTTGTAGATCAATATGCAGCTGCTGGGTTGAAACTGGAAATGCTACACCTCGGAGGTGATGAGGTGCCCCACAATGCCTGGAAAGGATCGCCTTTGGTTGCGCAATGGCTACAGGAACATCCTGAGTATAAGGTTGAAAACCTACATGCATATTATGTTGAGAGAATTATGAAAATCTTGAGAAAATATAATATTCGTGGGGGTGGATGGGAAGAAGTTGCCCTAAAGAAAGAAAACGGGCGATTTGAGGTTAACCCTGCTTTTGCCGGAGGAGATTTGGTGCCCTATGTCTGGAATAACCTATGGGGTTCCCAGGATCTGGCTTATCGTCTGGCTAATCGAAATTACCCTGTGGTGCTCAGCCATGTTACCTCTTTATATTTCGATCTTTCTTACTCTAAATCCCCCGAAGAACCAGGGTTGTATTGGGGAGGGTTTGTTGATGAATACAAGACATGGTTTTATAATTCGGTGAATGTCTTTCAGACTACCCGTAAAGATGAGTTGGGGAGAGAAATAAAGGTAGAGGTTGAATACCAAAATATGGAGCGCCTTAAACCCCATGCGTTAAAAAATATCCTTGGGTTACAAGCGCAATTATGGGGGGAAACCATGATAAATCCTACTCTGGCAGAGTATTATATGCTTCCCAAACTCATTTCATTTGCTCAGGTTGCCTGGGGGACTATGCGACGGTGGGAATCAGTGCAAAACACCTCTGTTAATGAAAAGGTGTTAAAAGAGGATTGGAATGTGTTTGCTAATGCGTTGGGCCAGAGAGAGGTGCCTCGTCTGGCTGTCTTACAGAAAGGCTTCCGTTACCGAATTCCAACTCCTGGAGTTAAAATTGAAAATAAGCGGGTGCATGTTAATGTATCCTGGCCTGGACTCGTAGTGCGATATGCCTCCGCCGGTCAACTTCTTTCTTCGAGATCTCCCATACTTGCTCCCGGTGAACACCTTCCGTGGGAACAGGGCTTGCAACTGGCTGCCTTCGACAAAGCCAATAATCACTCAAAAATAATTGTTATTGAATAATTTACATATAAAACAATCGCATACTATGAATGCTAAGTATTCAAAATCGTACAAAATGTTAAATAACAATCAGTTTTCTAATTTTACAAAAGTAGAACAAGTCTTTGCCGACAAAGTAGAGCGTCGCTATCCGGTCAACCTGCCCTACCTTGTTGTAGAGAACTTCCCCAAACTTGGACTTCTTACTGCTTTGCGTTTTCTTGAGTGGGTTAGTGAAAATCCGGATGGAGTCATCAGCCTACCTACCGGAAAAACTCCAGAACATTTTATTTTTTGGACCAAATATATTCTTGAAAATTGGGATAGTCCACAAGTAGGCAAGATTAAAAAAGAAGGCGGGCTTAACATTGAAAAAAAACCTGACCTCAGCCAATTGCGGTTTGTTCAGATCGATGAATTTTACCCCATTAACCCGGCTCAGCACAATAGTTTTTATAATTATGTTATGAAATATTATGTGCAAGGTTTTGGGCTCGATCCGTCAAGAGGCTTGTTTATCAATTGTAACGAAATTCCTTTGGCCGAAGGCAAATCTTTTACAGAGGTTTTTCCCGGATGCAAGGTAGATTTGAGCCTGAGATATCGCGAGGCGAAGACCTCTCTGGAGAAGCTGCAAAAAGATTCGATTTATCTCATTGATGAATGGTGCACGAAATATGAAGAAAAAATAAGAGAATTGGGAGGTATTGGATTTTTCCTTGGGGGCATTGGTCCCGATGGGCACATTGCCTTTAACGTAAGGGGCTCAGACCATCATTCAACCACGCGGCTGACCGAGGTGAATTTTGAAACCCAGGCAGTGGCAGCTGGTGATTTAGGCGGAATGGAAGTGGCCCGCAACCGGTTGGTCATTACCATTGGTTTGGAAACAATAACTCTCAATCCTGAAGCTGTAGCCATCATTTTCGCTGCTGGTGAGGCAAAGGCACCTATGGTAAAGGATGCTCTTGAACAAAAACCTTCCAATCTTTATCCTGCTTCTGTGCTCACCCGTTTGCGTAATGCACGTTTTTATCTCACTCAGGGAGCTGCTTCTTTATTCCATGATCAGGTTCATCATTACTATACCTCCACACCCTGGACGCCCGAAAAGACGGAAAGGGCTGTTGTCGACCTCTGCAGCCGTATCAACAAATTCGGGGAAAGGCTGGTATTAGAAGATTTGAAATCGGATAACTGGTGCAGCCTGATTCCAGAGCTGAATCATGATACAGTTCCTTCGGTAATGGAGTTTATTAAAGAAAAAATCAAGAAAGGAACAGCTCCCCTCCGAAACCAGGTTTTCTATCATACAGGCCCCCATCACGACGATATTATGTTGGGATTGTTGCCTTACATCCACCGGATGCTTCGCGACGAAACCAATACTGCGCATTTTGCTGTGATGACTTCTGGTTTTAATGCCGTTACGAATGCATTTCTGAAGAAAATTTTGGATGATGTACTCTATTTTTTGGACAGGGGGCTAATCCAAATGACAGACTACCCCGATTTTTTTGAAAGAGGTTATAAATTCAAACGCGATAAAGATGTATATCATTATTTGATTAAAGTAGCTTCAGGACAACCTGAGGAAAGACGCAGGGGCTTTGCTCACCGCATGGTTCGTAATATTGTTGAAGTGTATGGTGTTAAAAATAAAAATCAGCTTCGCGATCAGATTAACGATATTCTTTCCATTGTGAGAAATAGCTACGATGGAGCTATTATGCCGCCTAAGATTCAAACCTTAAAAGGCATGATTCGCGAATTTGAAGAAGAACTGGTATGGGCTTACTTTGGAATTACTACCGACCATGTGCATCACCTGCGATTAGGATTTTATACGGGTGAGATATTTACCGAAAAGCCCAATCGCCAGCGTGATGTAGAACCGATTCTTCAACAGCTTAAAACCATTAAGCCTACGGTTATTAGCCTTGCCTTCGACCCCGAAGGAAGCGGGCCGGATACCCATTACAAAGTTTTACAGGCTATTGCTGAAGCAATACGCATATGGAGCCGTGAAGAAGACCTGAGCCATCTGCGTATCTGGGGCTACCGTAATGTGTGGTATCAGTTTCATCCGGCCGAAGCCACTCATATTGTACCGGTTTCACTCAATGCCATGAGTGTGCTCAACAATGCGTTTACAAACTGCTACCTCAGTCAGGTTGAAGCCTCATTTCCAAGCTATCGACACGACGGTAAATTTAGCGACCTTTCCCGAAAGATTTGGGTGGAGCAGCTGCACACCATACAGTTGTTGCTTGGGAAACCTTTCTTTTATCAAAATGAAAGCCCCAGGATGCGTACTACCCATGGCTTGCTCTTCTTCCGTGAGATGAATGTTGAAGAGTTTCTTTCTTCAGCCCGTGAATTAGAAAAATCCATGGAAGGATTTTAATTTGAATTCATATTTGTAAAAAGTGTGATTCAATCTAGGGTAATTTAAAACAATCTATGTAGTACAGGCGGTTTCAACTTACTGAGGAACGACATAGCTTCTTTGTGTCTTTCATTCCAGAATATTGATTCCGCCTGTTCTTTAGGTATTTGTGATTTAAAAATAAGACAACTATGAGCTAAGACCTTTAATCATTCCGCATAAAACCAAAACAAACAAACCAATGAAAAAAACAATTCAAGTCATTTTATTGATGGTTTGTGGTCTGATATTCTCGACTCAGGCGCATACTGAAAAGGCTCCACGCGTTATTTTGATTGGAATCGATGGTATGTCAGCAGCTGGCTTTCAGCATGCTTTTACTCCCAATTTAGATCAAATCGTAAAAGATGGCCTGATAACGCTAAACGCCAGGATTGCCATGCCATCGGTAAGTGCACCCAATTGGGCTACTCATTTGATGGGCACAGGACCAGAACAGCATGGCGTGACATTTAATGGCTGGACACCGGCTACAACCGTTCTTTCGCCATTGTGCGCAGATAACTTAGGCTACTTCCCTTCGGTTTTCACGGTTTTCCGACAACAAAGACCTGATTTAAAAACCTGTTTTTTCTACGATTGGAAAGAATTGGCGGATATGTTTAATCCTGCTGATATTGGTTATTCGAAATATCAGCAACCAGAGCAATTCCGGGAAAATATCAAGGAAGCGGCTGATTATATTGTGACACAAAAGCCTGATTTTGCCTTTCTCTACATTGGACACCCGGATGAAGTGGGTCATGAGTATAAATGGGAATCTCCGGAATACTTAAAAGCCATTGAAGACGTGGATAGTGCTTTGGGTTATTTATTTGATAAATTACGGGAGAAGGGTTTGTATGACGATACTTTTATTTTGGTGGTTTCCGACCATGGTGGGGTAGAATATAGCCATGGCGGGTTGAGTGCGTCTGAAATGAATGTGCCTTGGATCATAAAAGGCCCGGGAATTGTTCAGGGAAGAATGTACTCATTACCCCTCAATACCCTGCAAACTGCTCCGACCATTGTTTCTTTATTTGGCTTGAGTCTTCCCTCATGTTGGATTGGCAAGCCCGCAGAATTAATTTTTTCGAAAGACGGAGGAGCACCCTTACATAAAGATATATATGTGCCGGCGCCTGAATTACCTTTCCTGAAAAATATGTCCGATTCTCCTGTGAGGTTTGAAATAAAGTCACCTTATAAAGATTTGGTAGTTAGATATGAAATAGGTGATGTATTACCAACCGTTGCAAGTCCGGTCTATACTGGTCCAATCATTCTTGAAAAGAGCTGTACGGTTCAAGCGGCTGCTTTCAAAGACAAGGTTATGAGCAAGGTTGAAAAAGCAGAATTTATAAAGGTATGTCCCATAGAATCTTATGGACTTGAACCCGAACCTTCGCCCCGATATGCAGGTAATGGACCATCCTCTCTTTTCGATAAGAAAGAAGCCTCGGCTGATTTTAAAGACAAAGCATGGTTGGGTTTTGAAGGTAGCAATGTTACCCTATCCATGGTAATGAAAGCTTCCGGTTCTAATAAAGTTGTGATTAGCTGTTTACATCAACCCTCATCCTGGATATTTGCTCCAAAGGGTATCAAGGTAGAAGGTTCTACAGACGGCAGCAAATGGCAACAATTGGGCCAATGGTCGGCAGAATCAGCAACTGCTAAAATAAAATCTGGTAAACTCCAATTGGAAGTGCCTTTAGCGTTGTCAGAAAGTAAGATTCTAAGAGTCTATATTCAATCTATGGGAACCTGTCCCGATGGACACCCTGGCTCCGGGCATGCTGCCTGGTTGTTTATAGATGAAGTATGGGCAGAATAAATTTGTTAAAATTAAACAGTTAAATATCAAATGATAAGAAAAATATTGTTTTGGGGATGTCTGTTTTTTATTCCCTGGGTATCGTTTTCACAGGCGCGCGATACCAGCGACAGTTGGGAAAGTCTAAGGGCGAGGCCTTATCCGCAATGGTTTTCGGATGCTAAATTAGGTATCATGATTCACTGGGGGGTATACTCAGTGCCTTCATATGGTGGAGCTGAATCGTATGCTGAATGGTTTCTCAGAGGCATGATGGCCGGGTCTCCATTGCGACAAAGTTTTGTTAAAAAGGTATATGGAGAGAATTTTACTTACCGGGATTTTGCTCCATTATGGAAAGCAGAGCTATGGAATCCGGATGAATGGGCTGAAATTTTCAAAAAATCCGGTGCCGGTTATATTGTACTGGTAAGTAAACACCATGATGGATTTTGTTTGTGGCCAAGCAAATATGCCCCTCAATGGAATAGCATGGAAATTGGTCCCCATCGAGATATTGTCGGAGAGTTGGGTCAGGCGGTTCGAAAAAAAGGCTTGCACTTTGGACTTTATTATTCCTTGCCGGAATGGGGGCATCCTTTGCATCGCTGGTACGACGACCCTCCTGAAACTATTACCCCTTATGTAGAAAAACATATGATGCCTCAATTCAAAGAACTGATTTCCAAATATAAGCCTGATTTACTTTTTACGGATGGTGAATGGTATAACACTGCCGAGCAATGGCATGCCAGGGAACTAATCTCATGGTATTACCGTTTAGTGGGACCTGACGCTATTGTGAATGATCGCTGGGGGCACGGGGCTGATATAGGATTTCGAACGCCTGAATACAGTTCTGCCGGTTTGATCACCGATAGACCCTGGACGGAAGTAAGAGGCATGGGACGTTCATTTGGGCTGAATCGCAACGAAAAGCTTAGTGCATATATTACGGGAAAAGACTTAATACATCTTTTTGTAAGAACAGTGGCTTATGGCGGGGGATTGATGCTGAATGTGGGGCCGGCTGCAGATGGCAAAATTCCCCTGATTCAACAAGAAAGGTTAGAGCAACTGGGTCAGTGGCTCTCCATTAACGGTGAAGCCATCTATGGTTCCCGCCCCTGGAGAAAATTCGGAGAAGAAAAACAGGTTGAATTAAGGCGTATTGATAGCCTAATCAATTTCGACTGGGTTCGCAATTCGCCGGGCTATCCTATTATCGAAGACCATTTCACTGCCGAGTGGAAAGGATTTATACTTCCCCCAATTACGGGGAAATATGTTCTCACGGCTCAGTGCGACGATGGTTTGCGCTTGTGGATCGATGGAAAACTGGTTTTGGATAAATGGAATGCAGCTTCTGAAGGAAATGAATCGGAAGCTATGAGAGAAAACCTGTCAGACAATCATCTTGCAGAGTATTTTTTCGAAAAAAATAAAGCCTATCCTATCAGAGTTGAGTACCGCGAAGAGGTTCAGAATGCCTCTGTAAGTTTACGCTGGAAACGTCCGGATAGTATTAGCGAAGTGATTCCTGCAAGCGCGTTTCGAACCCAGATAAGCAGTGAAGGGGAAAAAGGTCTCGAAGCCGTTTATCAATCCAAAAGACAATATCTTGCTTATACTACAAATCATGGGAATTTATATGCTATATGTTTTGAATGGCCCGATAATCAGCTAATATTACCTGTCGACAAGCCTTCATCCAGTACTCAGGTTACTTTACTCGGAAGATCTGGAACTCTGCCCTGGAAGTGGGAAAATGGCAAGCTTATTATTGATACAAGTTCGGTGAAATATAATGAAATGCCGGGGCATGATGCATGGACTTTCAAAATCTCGCCATATGATAAATAAATGTTTCAGGTTCCAAGTTCCGGGTTCCAGGTTCCAGGTTCCGTGTTCCAAGTTCCAAGTTCAGGGTTTCAGGTTCTGGGTTTTGGATTTGTTAATGGATTGATTTTGTGTTTTTGTATATAAAAAGGAAATTTGAGGTGTTTTGAATGCCTAATCTAAAAGTCATCAATTTAAAAGTTTAGCTTTATGGCGTTTTTTGGAACTATTACATATGTATTTAATTGCAATATTTTTTTTAATTAATTCACTTATAAATAATTATTAGATATGAGAAGATTGGTTTTGCTTTTTGCCGTTTTGGTAGTTAATCTATCTGTAATTGCCCAAGGAAGTGGCGAAGTATCTGTGATTCCTGCACCTGTAAAATTAATAACAGGAGAGGGAAATTTCCGATTTAATAGCCGGGTTCAAATTGTAACTACCGAAAAGGAATGGATTGGCCTTGCGGAATATGCGGCGGAGCAGTTGCAGAATTGGCTTGATTATAAACTGATGACGCGCAAGATTGCTTTTTCGGAGAATCAAAAAAATACGGTAGTCATTAGTGCCGAGAAGCCTTATAACCCGGAAATTGGTACCGAAGGTTACTTTCTCGAAGTTCAGCCTGAGGTAATACGCCTAAGAGCCAATTCCCGTCAAGGGATTATTTATGGAATACAAACCCTGGCACAATTGGTACAATCCGGGAATGGAGAGGTTAGTTCCTGCGAAATAACCGATTATCCCCGTTTTGGATACAGAGGACTCCATCTGGATGTTTCCCGACATTTTATGCCTGCTTCCTTTATTTATAAATTGCTGGATTACATGGCTATGCACAAATTAAATGTTTTTCACTGGCATTTGGTGGACGATCAGGGATGGAGATTGGAAATTAAAAAATATCCCAAGTTAACCTCTGTCGGTGCCTGGAGACCAAATCTGGAACATTTGCCATGGGACGAACGTGCAGGAAAAGAAGACCAGGCCAAGGGAATTTACGGAGGATTTTACACGCAAGAGGAAGTAAAAAAAATCGTTGAATATGCCCAAGAGCGTGGCGTTACTATTATTCCGGAGATCGAAATGCCTGCACATGTAATGTCAGCCCTTTCGGCCTATCCTCAGTTTTCATGTACAGGAAAAAACGAAGGAGTAACTCCGGGTGAGGTGTGGCCCTTAAGTCATATTTATTGTGCTGGAAACGATAGCACTTTTGTGTTTTTAGAAAACATTCTGACGGAAGTAATGGACTTGTTTCCAGGCACATATATTCACATTGGAGGAGATGAAGCGGACAAAACCGAGTGGAAAAGATGTGCCAAATGTCAGGCAAGAATTAAAGCCGAAGGTTTGAAAGATGAGGCCGAGCTTCAGAGTTATTTTGTACGCCGTATTGAAAAATTTCTGAATGCGCACGGACGCATTCTGATTGGTTGGGATGAAATATTGGAAGGCGGTCTTGCACCCAATGCCGTGGTGATGTCGTGGAGAGGCGAGGAAGGAGGGATTGAAGCTGCCCGCCAGCACCATCATGTAATAATGACCCCGGGTAGCCATTGTTATTTCGATCATTATCAAGGTGATCCTGCAGTGGAGCCGTTAGCCATTGGAGGGTATACTCCATTGAAAAAAGTTTACGGATATGAACCTGTTCCTTCTGTTTTGAATTCTGTTGAGGCATCTTTTATAATGGGAGCCCAGGCTAATGTATGGACTGAGTTTATGCCTAACCCTCAGCATGTGGAGTATATGATTTTCCCTCGATTGGCAGCCCTTTCAGAAGTTCTATGGTCGCCTGTCGAAAAGAAAAATTGGGAAAGCTTCTCCCGGAGGCTTAAAAATCAATTAAATAGATATGAAAAATTAGGAATTAACTATTCGCGTAGTGCTTTTCAGGTGAATTTTAAACCAGTAGTTAATCTACCGGGAAAACAGTTAGAGATAGAATTGGTTACAGAAGCACCCTATGGAGAAATTCGATATTCATTGGATGGTAAGGAACCAGGTCCTTCCTCAACTTTATACACCCAAAAAATTGTGTTGCATCGTTCTGCTTCAATTAAAGCAGCGGTTTTTCAAGAAGGAAAACGTCTAGGAGCAGTTATTACAAGGCAATACGACTTGCATAAGGCCTTTGGAGCAAAGACTGCCTTGCTTTATCCTAACTCCAGCAAATACGATGGCGGGGGTTCCACAGGGCTGTGCAATGGCATTTGGGGAACGATTAGTTTTACAGATGGCCAATGGAAGGGTTTTTTGGGGACGGATGCCGTGATAACATTTGATTTGGGAAAAACAGAGAAAATTAAGCATATACGTGCAGATGCTCTACAAAATGCCAATTCGTGGATTTTTTATCCTGTCAGGGTTATTTTCGAAGTTTCTGACGATGGTGAAAACTGGCTTAAGGTCGATGAGATTGTTAGCGATTACCCCTGGCAAACTGCCAATCCTGAGATAAAATTCTTTGAGACTAATCGCTATAAAGGTAAGTGCCGGTATATTAGAGTCACATTAAAAAACCGGGGAACATGCCCTGTAGGTCATTCGGGTGAGGGTCAGGATTGTTGGCTTTTCGTAAGCGAAATTTCTGTTAATTAGCGAAAAACAATTGCTATGCAAAAAACAATATTATGTTTGTCGATTGTTTTTCTTACAGTTTCAACAATGCTGGCACAGGACTGGGCCCAATTGAAGCGCTACGCTGATGAAAACACGAAGGTAGGTCCACCTATGGAAAAAGAAAAAAGAATCGTCTTTATGGGAAATTCTATCACCGAGGCCTGGTCGGCGATTTACCCGGAGTTCTTTGCCGATAAGCCCTATATTAACCGTGGCATCAGTGGGCAGACTACCCCTCAGATGTTGGTAAGGTTCAGGCAGGACGTGATTCAGTTAAAGCCCTATGCAGTTGTCATTCTTGCCGGAACCAACGACATAGCTGGAAATACAGGACCCGCTGAGCTTCCCGAAATTGCAGGAAATATTTTTTCAATGGCTGAATTAGCACGGTCAAACGGCATAAAAGTTTTACTTTGCTCTGTATTACCCGCTGCTGATTATCCCTGGCGTCCAGGATTAAAGCCCGCAGGTAAAATCGCCAAACTCAACGCCATGCTTAAAGATTATGCCATGCAGCATAATATTATCTGGGTTGACTTTTATACCTGCATGAACGATGGAAATGGCGGATTAAAGCCAGAGTTAACTTACGATGGCGTTCATCCAAATCTGGAGGGTTACAAGGTGATGTCGAAAATTTTGGAGGAATCTTTGCAAAAATTATAAAAATAATTTAGCTAAACCGTTTTAGTAATAAAATTTTATATTTTTGCACATACTATGACTAAAAAAGTTTCAATAGCAGAGATTGCTCGGCAATTGGGTGTTTCCAAAACTCTGGTTTCGCTGGTGCTAAACGATAAGGCCGATGACCATGGCATAAGCCGCGAGACACAGGAGAGGGTTAGGGAGAAAATCCGTGAGCTGAACTATCAACCCGATATTTTGGCGCAAGGTTTTCGCACAGGAAAAACGCGTACCATTGGGCTAATAGTTTCTGATATATCCAACCTCTTCTACGCCCGGATTGCCCGCCGAATAGAAGACTATGCATGGAACAATGGTTATAGTGTGGTTATTTGTAGTACGGATGAAAAGGTCGAGAAAGAAATAGAACAAATCCGGCTACTCAGAGGCCGAAAGGTGGATGGTATAATCATTTCGTCTTCGCAGGAAAATGCTACGTATTTCAATAGGCTCACCCAGGAGGGCTTTCCCCATGTACTTATCGACCGAACTTTTGCCGAAATGCAATCCGTAAATGTTACTGTCGACAACTTTGGGGGAGCCCGCCTGGCTGCACGCCATCTCTTATCCCAGGGCTTCAAGCGATTCGCTGTAATAAGCATTACTCCGGAACATATTTCTACTATCAACGAGCGTATTAAGGGATTTGAATCAGCAATTACGGAAGCGGGCCTTGAGCTTGCACCTAAATGGCACATCAGGGCCCCATTCCATGACCTTGAGAATGCTGTTAAAGATGGCTTACAACGTATATACCAATCTGGCGACTTACCTGAGGCTATTTTTACCCTCAACAACAATCTTACTTCGATTGCTTTAAAATATCTGCGTAAGCTTTCCATTCGTATCCCTGAGGAAGTGGCTCTCATTGGTTTCGACGACCTTGTCTATTTTTCCTATACACATCCCTCCATTTCGGCCATAGAACAGCCTGTTGACCGAATCAGCGAAAATTCATTTCAACTGCTGTTGAAACAAATAAGAAAGGAGACAATCCCTCTGCACGAACGAAGCGTTTATCTACCCGTTGATATTATAATTCGCGAATCATCTGTAAAAACTCATTGATTATGCTAAAGAACAAGACCTTGCCCATTTTTTTTGCATTTCTGGCCATGGGGTTCGGCGACGTGGTTGGTCCCCTCGTATCTTTGGTTAAAACCTCATTTGAAGTTTCTAACTTTGTGGCTTCTTTGCTAACCACGAGTGGTTTTATAATGTTTGGACTTTTATCTATCCCCCTTGGAGTACTTCAGGATAAAAAAGGAAAGAAAGCTCTATTAACCACGGGTCTCTTGATTGCCTTCATTGGGCTAATGGTGCCCATTTTGTTTGGAATGTATGGCCGAGTGCCCGAATTGGGAGAATCTAATGCTTTGAAATTGCCTGCTCTTTTTATTTCTATTTTCCTTCTTGGGGCTGGTGCCACAACCCTTCAGGTTTCGGGTAATCCCATCATGCGCGACGTTTCACCTGAAGGTACTTATTCAGCCAACCTCTCATTGGGGCAGTCGATAAAAGCCATCGGCTCTTCGTTGGGATTCCTCTTACCCCCAGCCGTCTCCTTATGGTTTGGCCTCGATTGGACGATCTTGTTTCCGGTCTACGCTTTGATCGTGTTGATTACCTTTTTGTGGGTGAAATATGTAAAAATTGAAGAAAAACGTGACCCTGATTCCAAACCTGCTTCATTCGCAAGCAGTCTAAAACTTCTGGCTCATCCCTTTGTAGCTGCCATGGTGTTAGGTATTTTCCTGTATGTTGGCGCCGAAGTATCGATGAGCGCCCAGACGCCTATCCTTATGGACAAAGTCTATGGAATACAAGAACTTGGATTGTGGGTCTCATGGGCTCTGTTTTTCCTTCCTATTTTTCTGGGTAGATTAACGGGTTCCTTTATTCTGAGGTTCCTTCGACCTGCTCTCTTTTTGTTAATAACTGTCATGCTTTCTTTAGCTGGCATGCTTATGCTATTTTTTGGCAGTACGATTTTTGCTTTTGCCGGAATTTTTATTATCGGGTTGGGATTTGCCAATATTTTCCCCTTGATTTTCAGCATTGCAGTCGATCGCATGCCTGAAAGAGCAAATGAACTCTCAGGGCTTATGGTCACAGCTATTGTTGGAGGTGCTTTTATTCCTCCTATTACTGGCTTTTTTGCTGATTATAATATAATGACGGGATTTTTGGTCCCCGCCGCTTGCCTCATTTATCTCCTTTTTCTAGCCATTGCCCGGCAACGTGAAATTCGGAATACTAACGGATAAAGCCTAAGGCTGATGAATGTTTTAGGATTACATGTGTTTGAATTTTCCTAAATCTTTTATCAGTTACTTGTTTTCTGTTTTCTCTTTTATGGTTAAATCTGGCCAAGGATTCAAACCGGCGAACTTCACTAAATTCTTGGTAAACCATTAAGTTAAATATATAATTATGAATAATTTAGATTGTCTCGATATAACCTTCATGTAGAGAAGCAAGCCATAGAATTCTGTTAATAAAAAACCCCAAATAATATAAATAATTAATTACTAATTGTTTATGACAATAAATGCCAACGATAAAGTTGTAATGACTCTTGATGCAGGGGGCACAAACTTTGTGTTTTCTGCTATTCATGACGGGAAAGAAATAGTTAGACCAGTTCACCTTCCCTCCAATGGTCACGATCTAACCCTCTGCCTAAATACAATAATTCGAGGGTTTGAGGAGGTTAGTAAGGCACTGCCAATTCCTCCATATGCCATCAGCTTTGCCTTTCCTGGTCCGGCCGATTATCGCAACGGCATTATCGGCGACCTGGCCAACCTGCCTGCCTTCAGGGGCGGTGTGGCTTTAGGCCCTATGCTCGAAGAGCATTTTCAAATCCCTGTTTATATTAATAATGATGGTGATTTGTTTGTGTACGGAGAGGCTCGTTACGGATTCTTACCCGCCCTCAACAAACGCCTTGAGAAAATTGGTAGTAGCCGGCGTTATAAACATCTTTTTGGAGTAACACTGGGGACAGGTTTTGGTGGAGGTCTTGTGGTAGATGGTAATTTATATTTGGGGGAAAATGGTGCAGCCTCAGAAATTTGCCTCACCCAGAATGCTTTTAATCCAAAGAATTATGCCGAAGAAAATATAAGTGCCAGAGCTATCATTCGGGAGTACTATCGCAACGGAGGTGAACTGCTTGAAGGTCTTTCACCCCATGATGTTTATCGAATTGCTACAGGTGAAAAACAAGGCAATAAAGCAGCTGCTCTTAGTTCTTTTGAGATTTTTGGAAAAGCTTTAGGTACTGCCCTGGTTAATGCCATTACTTTGCTTGATGCACCCGTTGTGATTGGTGGTGGGTTATCCAATGCCTGGCCCCTGTTTGCCCCTCACATGTTTGAGCAAATTAACGGACATTATTCGACAGATGATGGCCGACAAATGGTTCATCTGGTAAGTAAGGCCATTAATTACGAAGACCCTGAAGCACTGGATTGTTTGTCTTCAGGAGATTTAAAGAAAGTCAAGGTTCCCTTTAGTAATCGCATAGTTAACTATTTCCCCGGAAAAATTAACATCATCGGAAGAAGTATATTGGGAACAAGCACGGCTGTTGCATTAGGTGCTTATGCATTTGCTATTCAAGAATCAAAAATAAGTCACGCTTATCCTTTGTAATATACCGTATGAACAGGAAGGTCTTGATATTTGCGATATTGTTAGCCATTATTAGCTCGGCATGCAACCGTGAGTATTCGGCACAAGAGAAGATTCCACTCAATGAAGGATGGCAGTTTAGCGAGGCAGGCAAAGCACATTGGCTGCCTGCGAAGGTTCCCGGAGTCGTTCACACCGATTTATTGAAGGCTGGTGAAATTCCTGAGCTTTTTTATGGCTGTAATGAAAAAGACCTTCAATGGATTGGTGAAAAAGACTGGGTATATCGCCTTTCATTTGAAGCCCATAACGATTGGAAGCGCTGGCACCGTCAGGAATTGGTTTTTGAAGGGCTGGATACATGGGCCGAAGTTTTCCTCAACGGGAAAAAAATTATAGATGCTGACAATATGTTCCGAACCTGGAAGGTCGATGTTAAAGACAAACTTCTTCCTGGTAAAAATGTAATTGAAGTTCGGTTTAAGTCGGCTTTGCAAAAGTTTCTGACCGATTCTGTTGCTTTAGGTTATCCTTTACCGGGCGGAAGATGGAATACATCACGCAAGGCCGCCTATCATTTCGGATGGGATTGGGGGCCGCGTTTCATTACCTGTGGAATCTGGAAACCTGTCTATCTTCAGCTATCAGGTAAAATGAGTGTAGGCGATGTATGGATAAGCAACGACAGTATTACTTCTGAAATAGCTTCCTTAAGTCTTCATCTTTCAATTGATTCTGACCTCCCAAAGGGAGAAAAAATTACGGTCAGTCTGAAACCTGAGGGCGAAAGACAGCCTATTGTGCAGAGCGTAATCTCGACTGGTGAAGGGGAAAGTCAATTTAAAATTCCCTTTAACATTTACCGACCAAAATTTTGGTGGTGCAATGGTTTGGGAGAACCTTTTCTCTATCACTGGCGATTGGAAGTTAAGTCTTCATCCGGATGGGTTTATACCCAATCTTTGACTCATGGTATTCGTACGGTTGAGCTTGTTCGCAATTCTGATGATTACGGCGAATCTTTCTTTTTTAAGCTGAATGGTGTGCCGGTTTACGCCAAAGGTGCCAACTATATCCCTTCTCATAGTTTCCCGCCTGAAGTAACTCCGGAGCATTATCGCAAGGTAATGCGTGAAGCTGTATTTGCCAATATGAATATGCTTAGGGTATGGGGTGGAGGCATTTATGAAAATGAATATTTCTATGAACTTGCGGATAGTCTTGGTATAATGATTTGGCAGGATTTTATGTTTGCCTGCGCCCTTTATCCTGGCACGCATGATTTCCTTGAAAATGCCCGTATGGAGGCCGTGGATCAGGTAAAAAGATTGCGCCAACACCCATCCGTGGTTATTTGGTGTGGAAACAACGAATCGGACGAAGCCTGGCATAATTGGGGTTATCAAAAGCAATACGGTATGAGCCCTGAGTTGCAGGACACTATTTGGAAACATTATACACGCCTTTTTCATGAAATTTTACCAGAAGTGGTAAGGCAATGGTGTCCTAATGTTCCGTATGTAAGTTCCTCACCACAAACGGGGTGGGGAAGACCTGAAAGCATGACTGCAGGCGATTCCCATTATTGGGGCGTTTGGTGGGGAAAGGAACCCTTCGAAAAATACCTCGAAAAAGTTCCCCGCTTTATGAGCGAATTTGGCTTCCAGGCCATGCCGGAAATTTCCACTCTGCGTATGTTTCAGCCCAATACTGCAGATACTTTATTCTCTCCTCAATTACGTTGCCATCAAAAGCATCCCACAGGTTTCGAAACCATTGCTGCATATCTGCAAAGAGAAGGAGTTGAACCAGTTTCTGTTGAAGAATATATTTATCTGACGCAACTTATTCAAGCCAGGGGCGTCGGATTGGGAATAGCTGCCCAAAGAGCATCGAGGCCGCGATGCATGGGATCGCTCTATTGGCAGCTCAACGACTGTTGGCCTGTAACATCCTGGTCTTCTATTGATTTTGCAGGAAACCGAAAAGCTCTTCATTACGTTGCCAAAGAATTATACGACACTCTTGCCCTTGCTATCTTTATTAATAACAATAACTTATACGTCTTTGCTCTCAACGATACCCGAAACGTAATCAAGGGGCAAGTTGATATAAATATTCGCTTTTTCGATGGAAATGTTAAAAATCTGAATTCAGATGCTATAAAAATGACTCCTCTGGCTTCTCAAGAAATTTTTTCTTTGCCTGTGAAGTTCTTGCCTGAAGCTGGAAATTATATTATTGAAGCAATAATTAAAGGGCAAGGTTTTGAAAGGGTATCCACTTTTATTCCTGGCAAGCTGAGTCAACTGAAGCTAAGGAATGCCCATATTACATGTAAAATTGAGCCTACAAAAGGGGGGTATTACTTGAATTTCTCAGCTGACCAGCCAGTTGCCTGGCTGCAGGTTTACCTATCTGAAACACCTGCCCTGTTTTCGAAAAACTACATTCATCTGTGGCCTGGAAAACAGCATCGTGTTTTCTGCCAGACTTCATTGGATATTCAAGCCCTTGAAAAACAATTACGCTATTATTCATTGAACCAGTACTTAACCAAAAACAAATAAATCCATGAGATTTTTTTCGAAGCTTACTTTCTTTGTCATGATTAGCCTTCTTTTGGGGGCATGTTCGCAAAAGGTGGAAACTGGTAATGATCCCGCTCGTTGGGTAGATCCCTTTATCGGGACAGCAGGGCATGGGCATACTTTTCCCGGGGCCACCTTGCCCTTCGGAATGGTACAGGTTAACCCTCAAACACGCCTCAACGGTTGGGACGGATGTTCAGGTTACCATTATTCCGACAGTATTATATACGGTTTTGCGCATACAGCCCTCAACGGCACTGGGGCTTTAGATTATGGAGATATATTGTTAATGCCTGTGGTGGGAGAGCCCGTATTCATCAATACGGAATATTCCAGCCCATTCAGCAAAACCAGCGAAGTTGCCGAACCGGGGTATTATAGCGTGAAGCTCGATAAACCCGAAGTCTTGGCTGAAGTTACAGCTACATCAAGGGTGGGATATCATCGTTACACCTTCCCTAAGACCGAAAATGCTCTTCTTATCCTCGACCTTCAGCACCGCGACAGAGTACTTGATTCTTGGATCGAGTTTATCAACGATCACGAAATAAGAGGAATGCGCCGGGGTTCGCAATGGGCCAGCGATAAAGTCTGGTATTTTCATATGGAGTTTTCCAGACCATTTACCACAAAAGGTATTGCGTTAAATGATACATTGCGCAATGAACTAACAAAGGCAAATGGAACAAATCTTAAAGCCTATGTTGGGTTCGACACCCGCGAAAATGATGTTGTTGAAGTGAAAGTGGCTCTTTCTGCGGTAGATGCTGCCGGAGCATTGAAAAACCTTCAAGAGGAACTTCCCGGGTGGGGATTCGACGAAACACGCAAAAAAGCGAGGGAAACCTGGAACAAAGAGCTTTCAAAAATCTATGTTAAAGGAGGAACTCCGAGGCAACTAAAAGTCTTTTACACTGCCCTTTACCATGCTATGCTTCAGCCCAATATTTTTATGGATGTTGACCGGCGTTACAGAGGCATGGACCGTGCCATTGATACGGCTGTCAATTTTACGAATTACACAGTATTCTCTCTTTGGGATACTTATCGCGCCTGGCATCCATTGATGACAATCCTGGACTCAGCCCGGACGGTGGATTACATTCGTACTATGCTCAACCAGTATCAAAAAAGCGGTAACCTGCCGGTATGGGAACTTGCTGGAAACGAAACCTGGTGTATGATTGGTAATCACGCCATCCCGGTCATCGTAGATGCATGGTTGAAAGGCATAAAAGGTTTCGACCCCCAGGTGGCTCTTCAAGCTGCTATCAATAGTGTAAATGCTGATAGGGTGGGATATCCTGTTTACAGGAAATATGGTTATCTGCCCGGAGACAAAGAGCACGAAAGTGTCAGCAAAACCCTCGAATATGCCTTCGACGACTGGTGCATTGCTCAGCTTGCAAAGAACCTGAACCAGGAAGAAGTCTATAAAAAGTATATTCAGGCATCCCAGTTTTACAAAAACCTTTTCGATCCCTCAACCGGCTTTATTCGTCCACGCATATCAGGAGCATGGCTCGAACCTTTCAATCCAACTACCGTTGATTGGAATTATACTGAGGCCAATGCCTGGCAATACAACTTTTATGTGCCCCACGACGTGAATACCCATATTCGTTTGATGGGTGGCGACAGTGCTTATGCTGCCCGACTCGATGAGTTGTTCTCTGCTAATACTGAAGTTACCGGAAGAGATATGAAAGACATCTCTGGCCTCATCGGGCAATATGCTCATGGCAACGAACCAAGTCATCATGTAGCTTACTTATACAATTTTGTAGGTCAGCCATGGAAAACACAGGAAAAGGTTCGATATATCATGGATCATTTCTACACCGACCAGCCCGATGGCATTATTGGAAATGAGGACTGCGGCCAAATGTCGGCCTGGCTGATTATGAGTGCAATGGGATTTTACCCTGTAAATCCGGCTTCAGGTCAATACATTGTTGGTACTCCCTGGTTCGACGAAATGGACATTAACCTTCCCAATGGTAAAATTCTTCGCATTACTGCTTCTCATCCATCAGAAAAGAACTTTTATGTTCAGGGAATGGAGATTAATGGCCAACCCTGGAATTACTCATATGTATTTCACAAGGATTTAATAGCCGGAGGGCATATTCATTTCAAACTCGGCAAAAAACCTTCGCTTACCTGGGCTTTCGCTTCAGATGAACGTCCGAAAGCAGAAGTTATAGATGATCAGTTGGTCACTTCCCCATATTTCAATACAACCGACACTCGGGTGCGCAAACCTATTTCGGTGAGCATGGCAACCCTTACACCGGGCGCTGAGATTTTTTATACCCTTGATGGCAGTCTTCCTGATAATCAGTCGCTGCATTATAAAGGACCTATTGAAATTAACCAAACTACACATCTGACTGCAATTGCCTGGCATCCATCATTGGGATACAGTTATCCTGTGGATGTTGAATTCGTTAAAATTGATACCAATCGCAGGATTCAAGTTTTAAGTAAGGTTCACCCCAACTATACTGCAGGCGGTCCCGAAGCTCTGATTGACGGATTAAGAGGCCCCGAGAACTGGAGATTGGGAGGCTGGCAAGGATACCAGGGCAACGACTTTGAGGCTGTGGTCGATTTGGGGAATATCATGCCTATCAGCTATGTTGGAGCAGGATTTATACACGATATTGGTGCCTGGATCTGGGCTCCTAAAAAAGTTGAATTTGAAGTATCAGAAGATGCGCGCAACTGGAAACCCGTATTATCAATCGATAGTCCTGTTTCTATAGATGATTATACCGCCCGAAAGCTCGACCTGGGAGGAAAAATAAACCTCAAGGCTCGATATGTAAAAGTAAAAGCCATGAATTTGGGAAAGATACCTCAATGGCATTTAGGGGCTGGAGGCGATGCTTATATTTTTATCGATGAAATAATCATTAAGTAAGAATCAATGGTACGGAGGCTGGTCGTAAAGGCCAGCCTTTTTCATTAAAACTCTTGGCTTGATTATTACCATCTGATTTTTTTAAATGATAAACTCTTTCAATCTTAGGCTTTTTGAGAATAAAAGAAAAGAAAACAGCCCTAAAATCGTTGAAAAATTTGCAGGATTGAAAATTTAACGTACCTTTGCAGCGCAAATAAAGGCAGACGGGAGCTTAGCTCAGTTGGTTTAGAGCACCTGCCTTACAAGCAGGGGGTCACAGGTTCGACTCCTGTAGCTCCCACCAAGTCTTCGATATCATCGGAGACTTTTTTTTATTATGCACTACACGTATATCATTTACTCCATCTCCGTCGACCGTTTTTACATCGGCTCTACTTCCGATGAGATTTCCGAACGCATCCGTCGCCACAACGCCCCCCACAAGGGGTTCACCTCCATGGCTAACGACTGGAGACTGGTTTACCTTGAGCAATTCGACACGATACAGCAAGCTCGAAAGCGTGAGCGCCAGATTAAGAGTTGGAAGAGCCGCAAAAGGGTTGAAGCGTTGTGTGGGTTCACTAAGCCCTGAATCCTGGGGTTTAGAGCATCCCGCCAGAGGCGGGAGGGTCACAGGTTAGCTCCCACCAAGTCTTCGATATCATCGGAGACTTTTTTTTATTATGCACTACACGTATATCATTTACTCCATCTCCGTCGACCGTTTTTACATCGGCTCTACTTCCGATGAGATTTCCGAACGCATCC
>Ga0067045_1003826_pt1 | contig 38334 bp, 25 predicted proteins | sample TerdegcTABiofilm_FD_59184 | JGI IMG/M metagenome (GOLD analysis project Ga0067045, IMG submission 59184) | Combined Assembly of (Gp0054472, Gp0054536) Wastewater bioreactor microbial communities from Singapore -Terephthalate degrading... | reverse complement strand
CCTACATATATTGAATTTCTATGCGAGGCTTAACTCAGTGTAATCAATTATACTGCAATATTGTAAAGACTTTTTTCTTTCTGATTCTTAACTGCTTCGGTCAGCCATAAAAACTCGTTTATAAAAACTTCCATCTGTTTTCTGTACCTATCATCCACAAGAAGACCGTTACTGAATAAATTTTGTACTTCGGGAGTTGTTAAATATTTTGGCAATGGGAATGCACCGAGTGCAAGAATTAATTTTTGAAGATCCATGACAGCGCGTTTTCCACCCATCTTTCCCGTTGAAACCGATACAACTCCAATCACCTTTTTAGAAAATTCTCCATAGAAATAATCAATCGCGTTTTTAAGTGCACCGCTAAAGCTGCCGTTGTACTCCGGTGATACAATTATGATTCCGTCGCTCGCGGCAATTGTCTCGCTGAACTTTTTCATTTCATCGCTTACGGAAGGATTTTTTTTATAAACGTAATCAAGATTAGGAAAGTCCGCTTCTCTTACATCAAGCAACGTAACAGAAACATTTTCCATGTTATTTAATCTATTATAAACCTCAAGCGCTACCTGATGAGATGTTCTCTGCGGTCTCGGGCTGCCCGACACAACAACAATATTCATATTGCTCCTCTTAATAAACTCTTAATAAAATTAATTTCATCCTGATTAATATTATGACCCATTCCCTTATAAATTCTTTTGGTTACATTAGCATTCATTTCAAGAAAAACTTTTTCGGTTTCATCAACTCTTTCAATCGGAATGTGCGGATCAACATCGCTACAGCCAAGAAAGATTTCTGCATTATCAAAACTGCCTTCGTAATTTCTTGGTGTGTGCGGCGGACCAATTAATCCTCCGCTAAGACCGAAAACGCCTCCAAACTTTGCCGGATTTCTTGCTACATACTCCAGACTTAAACATGCGCCTTGAGAAAACCCGAGAAGGAAAATTCTATCCGTAGAAAAACCTTTGCTTATCAAATCACTAACTATAGAATCAATCACTTCAAGTCCCGAAGTTATTCCCGGCTCATTCATCTCTATTGGTGATAAAAAGCTGTAAGGATACCATGTATTCATATTGGCTTGTGGTGCAATGTAAGCAACGCTTCCAATACTGAATTCATCGGCTAAGGTTAAAATACTTTCTGCGGTTGCACCGCGGCCATGAATCATTATCATTGCGGCATCAGCAGTTTCGAGCTGTTTTCCCTTATAAAATACGGGCTGACCTTGATGTGGTCCCTGTATGTTTACTTTTTTATTCATCAAGAGTAATAAAGATTGATCTTCTTAATTTGCCGTCAATGCTTTTTGTTTTATGTCCCCGTCCGGTAATATCTTCAACCAGCAAAACATCTCCGTTCTTAAATCTTCTTTTTTCTCCGATTCCATTTTCTATTTCAATTTCACCATCGAGCAAAACTATAAACTGTTTTTGAGGTGCTGGATGAAAATCGTAATTATAATCTCCATCGGTTTCTCTAAACATTAGTTCTTTCACTTTAATTTTGTTTGAGAGCCGGCCAATCATTCCATTATCAAACAATTCATAATCAATAATGTCAAAATGTGTTTCGTTATCCTCGCCGGTATATAAACGGGTTACTTTCATAACTAATTCTGCTTTACAAAACTTTTTGTTCTTAATGGAATAAGAATCTGCTCAATTAATTTTCTTTTCGGTTCGTGCCATGGCGGAAGTTTTAATTCTGTTCCAAGCGAATCGAAACTTTCATCCACCATAAAACCGGGTCCATCAGTTGCAATCTCGTATAAAATTCCTCCAGGCTCGCGGAAATAAATTGAGTGGAAATAATTTCTATCTACCATTTCAGTAGGATACAAGCCATGTTCAATTACTTTATTTCTCCAGTTATTCTGCTCGTCATCGTTTTCAGTTCTCCAAGCTATATGATGAACCGTTCCGGCGCCGCTTGTTCCGCGTGGAGTGTTTGCGTCTTCATAAAGGTCAACAAATGCTTCGCTAACTTCATTACCGAAAGAGTATCTTTTAATATTACCTTCTGTTCCAATAAGTTGTGCGCCCATTACGTTTGCAAGAAGTTCTTCAGATTTAATGACGCTTCTCAAATAAAACGTAACACCAAAAAATTTTCTTATTGAATGATCCGATGGTACGTCGCCGTTGTTCCAGCCCATAATTTTATCTACAGTTGGATCGGCAACAATTTCTATAATCATCCCATCAGGATCTTGCAATGTGATATATTCATATCCAAACTTTTGGGAAGGACCATTAAAATCAATTGCCATTCCGGCTAATCGATTAATCCAATAATTAAGCGATGTTGATGGAACGCTGAACGAAACAACGGAAATTTCTCCGGTGCCGCGCTTGCCTCTTTTAGCATCCGGAAAAGGAAAGAATGTAAGTACTGTGCCCGGAGTTCCAATTTCATCTGCATAATATAAATGATACACATCGGGCGCATCGAAGTTAACCGTCTTTTTAATAAATCTCATACCAAGCACGTCAACATAAAAATCATAATTTGCCTGGGGATCGCTCGCCATAACCGTAATATGATGAATTCCGTTAATTGCCTTTTCCATTGTAACTTCCTTTCTATCCGCGCAGTTTATCAAGAAATTCGTTTAATAATTTTACTTCCTCTGTTTTCAAATTGTAAAAAATCTTTTCAAAATTATCTTCCATCTCATCCATTGCTTTCAATAGTTCCATCCCTTTCTCTGTAATAACCACTTCAACTTTTCTTCTATCATCAGGACAAACTTCTCTTTCCACCAGACCTTTTAGTTTAAGGCGTTCAACCAATCTTGATGCGTCGGACATTTTATCAAGCATTCTTTCCTTAAGAAGATTAATTGATGCCGGGTTGGGATGCTGTCCTCTTAAAATTCTTAATATGTTGTATTGAGCACCGGTTATTTGAAACTTTTTGAAAAACTGGGCTTGATGATTCAACAACCAGCCGTGAGTATAAATTAAATTCACGGCCAGTTTGTGAAATTCGTTTTTAAATTTCTTCTGTCTGATTTCGTCTTCTAATTTCATTTATGATTTTTTAACCAATTGAAGATCAATAATTAATTCTACTTCACGACCAACGACAAGAGCTCCGGTTTCAATTGCAGTATTCCATTTCAAGTTATAATCGAAACGGTTAATTTCTCCTGTAACTTTGAATCCGGCTTTTGTATTACCCCATGGATCTTTTACCATACCGTTATATCTAACATCAAGCTCTACCTGTTTGGTAACATCGCGGATAGTGAGATCGCCAACGAGTTTATATTTGTTGTCGCTAACTTTTCTCATCGACTTACCTTTAAAAGTCATTTTAGGAAATTTCTCTGCGTTGAAGAAATCATCTGAACGTAAGTGTTTGTCTCTTCCTTCATTATCTGTAAAAATGCTTCCAGTATTAATTGTAAAATCAATATTTGCTGTAGAAAAATCGTCGCCGTTAGTTGTAATTTTTGCATCATACTCCTTAAAGAACCCATCAACATCTGTAATAACAAGGTGAGAAACCGAGAAACCAACTTTAGAGTGGGATTTATCAACAGACCAGTTTGTCTGAGCTGTTAAAGATGTTGCTGCAAAAAGAATTAAAGCGAAAAAGAGATTTATCTTACGCATTGTGTTGCTCCTTTTTTGTGATTGTTGTTTTAATTATAATATATGTTGCGCCATATAATGTTACAACGCACAATTGGGAGAAATAGTTCATTTAGAAAAAAGTATTTAAATAAAGTTAGAAAGGTTTTTTCTGTGGAAGTTATATTTCGGGGGACCACATTAAAAAGCGTTCCCCCGAAAAAGAAATTTTATTTGCCCGTTCTAATATTTTTCTCTCCGTTTGCAAACTCCCAAACAGCCAAATATCCCATCTTTATTATTTTCGTCATCTTTTCAAAATCAATTTTATCAACATGATCTGTCGGCTGATGATAATCGGGGTGCATTGCCGCCATAACACCATAAACAGGAATATCTTTTGCTGAGAATGATGCATAGTCCGAGCCTCCCGTTGGTCTCTTAGAAGGATTAAACCTTATTTCCAGTCCAAGGTTATAGTCTGTATTAGCTTTTTTAATAACTTCTTTAAGAGCAGGAAAATCTTCTGAATACTGAATTCCAAGTTTTACTCCTTTTGTATCGTCATCAGTGTTTCTGCCAATCATATCATAATTAAGATTAAGAATTAGGTTCTCTTTTGGCGAATACTTATCAACAAAATATTTAGAGCCCAACAAACCTTTTTCCTCGCCGGTCCAGCAAGCAAATATTATGGTTCGTTTTGGCTTAATGCCGGATTCTGCAAACGCTTTAGCAATAGTCATTACGCCAATTGTTCCGGAGCCGTTATCATCCGCACCGTTCCAGATATATCCCTCGTTTGTACCAACATGATCATAATGACCGCCGACTACAATAACTTCATTGGGATTTTCACCTTCAATCATTCCTAAAACATTTCTTCCTCTCAGAACTTTTGTTTTAACGCTTGTCTTTATAAATGCAGATTTTCCTTTTAATTCCCGCGAAGCCGGTTTTAATTTTTCTGCTGCTTCTTTTTCAAATTTTGCGATATCAATTCCGCTCCCTTTCAGAATTTCATTAGCTACGCGCGGACTTACAGTAATAACATTTAATCCCGTTCTTAGCGTATCTTCCGGAATGCTAACTCTAATTGATGCACCTGATGCGAGGCGTTTATCACCTTCATAGAACGCAGTGTTATATCTGAAAGGATAGTTTACAACTGCTGCCTGAAGAAGATCGGAGCCAACATTATAATCGATAACAGCGGCGGCGCCAAGTTTTTCGAGTATATCATTTCTCGTGCGCATAATATTCATTAATGCAAACCGATCATTCAATTTTAATTTCTTATAAGCAACCGAGTTTGTATCTCTCATTCCCGGTAAACCGGAAATTCTAAAAACTATTTTCCCTTTTACATCAATGCCTTTAAAATCATCATAACCGGCTTCATCATTTTTATATCCGTATCCCACAAAAACAATCGGGCTTTCCATTTCCACGCCAACACTTGATGGTGAAAGAGTAAAATCCGTTCTGTAAGAAAATGTTAATCTCTTTTTATTAAGCCCGTCCTGAACGGTGATTCCAAAAGTTTGATCGTCAGTTGGTTCTGCTGATACAAAGTTGATATTCTGAAAATATGTTCTTGTTCCTTGTGGTCTTGTAAACTGTCCGACCGCCATCGGTAAAGCTCTTCTTCCTCTTCCTGCAGCAGAGAACTCGAAATCGCCGGCGGGTTTAATTCCATACAGCTTGAATAAACTTGCAAGATAATCTCCGGCCATAAATTCGCCTTTGGTCGTTGCTTCTCTTCCTTCCATCCAGTCGGATGCAAGGAATTCAAGCTGCGCCTGAACAGATTCTTTGTTGATTGCGGATAAACCTTTTTCTATTGGTGTTGATTGTGCAAATAAAGATGTGGCAATTAGGATAAATAAAAAGAATGGATACAGAGTTTTTTTGGTAATCATTTGAGCCCCTAAAAAAGTTGAATTGTTATTTATTAGAGCAAGGAATGTCTGTGCGGGTTTAATTTTAGTGCTGTTTAATTAAACCAACATCAAGGCATTGGTTACATTCAAATTGTAATGTTACGTGTTCAACTCCAAATTCATGGTGGAGGAGTGTTTCAATTTTTCTTCTTAGAGCATCGCTCTCGCTTATTTTCATATCATTTATATTAACATGTGCTTCAAGATGAACATCGCCATCGCCAACCATCCACAAATGGATGTGGTGAATATCTTTAACCTCATCAAGTAATTCTACTTTCCTCTGAATATCCTCAATCGAAATATTAAGCGGCGCACCTTCCATAAGTACGTGAATCGCTTCCTGTAAAATCGATAAACTTTCTTTTATGATATAAACACCGATCACTATTGTTAATAAAGGATCAATCCAGTTTATATTCCACAAAGCAATGGCAATACCGCCAACAATTACAGCAACAGAAGAAATTGTATCTCCGAGCAAATGCAAATATGCCGAACGGATATTCATACTTTCTTTTGAATCTCTTCTAAGGAGAAGCACGGCTATTAAATTTGCGATTAATCCGATTACAGCAACAAAAGTCATTATCCCGGGATTAATTTCTCTCGGTTCAAAAAAACGAATTGCAGCTTCATAGAATAGATAGAGGCAGATAATAATCATTGTTGCAGAATTGAGAAGAGCGGCTAAAATATCTGCACGCTTTAATCCGAATGTGTGTTTATAAGAATTTTGTTTGGACCGGAGTTTAAGTGCAATATAGCTTACTACAATCGAAATGGCATCGCTAAAGTTGTGAAGCGCATCGGATATCAGCGCAAGACTTCCGGATATTATTCCTCCAATTATCTGTGCAATTGTAATTATGAAGTTGAGTACAATTGTAAAGAAAAGACGTCCCTTAGCAGATTCTAAATTGTAAGCATGATTATGTGAATGATTGTGTGCCAAGCTATTGTTCGGTTTTATTCCTAATCTGTTTATCTAATTAGCAATGTTACATACGACTAATTTTGTTAAGTTGCGTAGTAACTTTGCAAAAATCCGAATCATAAAAATGAAAAACAAATTTTATACGGAATGGGATTTAGAAAGAATTAAAGAGAGTAAACGGGAAAATGATTACCGTTCCCCGTTTCAAATAGACCGTGATAGAATAATTCATTCATCGGAATTCAGACGGCTACAGGGAAAGACACAGGTTTTCTTGCCGGGTGAATACGACTTTTACAGAACGCGGCTAACACATTCTATTGAAGTTGCACAAATAGGAAGATCTATTTGCAATTTTCTTTTACACTCACAAACCGATCTTCTTTCGGATAATTATTTTATCGACCCCGACCTTGTTGAATCAATCTGTCTTGCTCACGATTTGGGTCACCCGCCATTTGGTCATGCTGGCGAACGAACTATTAACAAACTGATGGCTCCTTATGGAGGATTTGAAGGCAATGCTCAAACATTAAGATTGATCACAGAAATCTTTTACCGCGGTGATGATAGTCGTAGAGGAATGAATCCAACGCGCGCATTCCTTGATGGAATTTTGAAATACAAAGCATCGTACAAAAATTTCAAAAATCCGGAGAATCATTTTATATATGACTATCAGTCAAGGTATGTTGAATTTGTTTTGGGAAAGAAAAGTTTTAAGAAAGAATTTAACACTGCAACACAGCTAAATAAATTCAGGAGTATTGAATGCCAGATAATGGATTGGGCGGATGACACGGCTTATGCCGTGAACGATCTTGTCGATAGCATCTCCGGTGGATTTATTACAATTGCAAAGTTGGTTCAATGGCAAAAGGAAAATTCACTTAGTGATTATCAGAATACGATTGTTAACGAAATGATTGAGTGGATGAAGTCCGGTAAGTTCAAACCGAAATTCGGAATGCAGATTGGTGATTTTGTCCGTGCTTGCAGTTTGGTTAAACGAAAAACTTTTCTTGATAAACTAACAAACCGTTATAGTCTTGATCTTAAAATTGAAAAACCGGTTCTTGAAAAAGCAGAGCTTTACAAAAGAATTTCCGTTGAGCTTGTTTTCCGCTCACCGCAGCTTCATCAAATGGAATACAAGGGAAAGTATATGATTGACAAGATGTTCCGATTGTTCGAGGAGAATTATGTAACAAGCAGCGGCACGATGAAACTCTTACCTGATTTTACAGATAAAATAATCCGTGCAGAAAAGAACAAATCGTTGCGCGCCCGTTTGGTTTGCGATCAGATTGCCGGGATGACGGATTCTTATGCAATGAGAACTTACAGACGATTGTTCGATCCGGATTATTCATCAATAGCAGATTTGGTTTAACACAAATAATATTTTTTATCATTCTGAAGAACCCCGATTGAATCGGGGTGATGAAGAATCTTAATTACCTTGTTGGCGATGGACTCTTCACTTCGTTCAGAGTGACAGAAATTTTAACAAGGCATGCCTTGTCCCTACAGGGTTAAATAGAACGCGGATTTAACGGATTAAGCTGATTTACGCAGATTAAAGATTATATAACACCTTTTCGGGATCAGTTGCACCATCAAAGAAACTTATCAGTTTGTTAATCACATCGTCAACAATGGAATCGGGGCAGGAGGCGCCGCTTGTAATTGCAATTGTCACGGGTTTCTCTTCGGGTAAATAATTATTGGTTACTTTTTCTGCGTGTGTGTGTAAATCGAAATGATTTATTGTTTTATCCGATAGAATTTTTTCTGCTTCCGAAATAAAATACGTCGGAAATTTCTCTTCTAACAATTCTACCAGATGAGATGTGTTAGAGCTGTTGTAACCGCCAACAACAATTGCCAAGTCTGCGTCCTCCTTCATTAATCCTATTGTCGCGGATTGGTTATCATTTGTAGCATAACAAAGTGTATCGCGTGTATCAGCAAAATGTTCTTTTAGTTTTTCCACACCATATTTTTTTATCATTGTCTCGCGTAAAAGGTCTGCAATTGCCTGGGTTTCACTTGCAAGCATTGTTGTTTGGTTAACTACACCAACTTTTACCAAATCGTTTTCGATATCAAATCCCGATGAATATTTTCCATCAAAGTTTTTGTAAAACTCTTCGCGTGGTAGCTTACCAAGAATAATTTTACATAACATTTTTGTTTCTTCAATATCCCTTACAATTACCGATGGCGAATTTTGTGTGCTGTGCGAAAACGTTGCGCGTGTTTCTTCGTGTTTGTGTTTTCCGTGAATAATAATAGTATAGTTTTCTTTTCCAATTGCTTCGGCGCGATTCCAAACTTTTTCTACAAACGGGCATGTCGTATTATACTTTACCGTATCAATTCCCTTTTCTTTCAGAAGGTTTTCAATTTCTATCGTTGTGCCGAATGCCGGTATTATAACAATATCATCTGATGTAATTTCACTCCAAGGAACAAACTGTTTACCGTAGTTATCCATTATAAACTGAATACCCCTTCTTCTAAGGTCTTCGTTTACATGTGGATTGTGAATCATTTCGCTTAATAGAAAAATTCTCTTGCCGGGGTTTTCGTCAATCGTTTTGTATGCAATCTCAATTGCGTTTTCTACACCGTAGCAAAATCCGAAGTGGCGTGCAATCAAAAAGATTACGGGACCAAAATCCAGGCGTGTTGGAGTAAAATCTTTTTTACGCGGATCGTCTTTTTTACGATTTTCTTTTATATGCGATATTATTGAGCTTTTATAATGTGGCGGAATATCAAACTTTTTCATCTCGTCTCGTTTATTTTTCTAGTATTATAACATCAAATCGGGTAAAAGAATTTCACATACTGCTTTTAATCTGCTTTTCGAGAAAATCGACCTGTGAAAAGAATGAATCCCAGTTTTTATCATTTCTTCCAACTTCTCGGCATTTTTCTATTGTACGCAGCGCGTCAACGTATTTCTTTTGTGCAAATAAAATTTTTGCTTTGAAAAAATATGATACATAACCGCCGCCATATAAAATAGCTTTGTCTGCCCACTCAAGTGCTTCGTTTAAGAATACTTCTTTTTCTGCTGCAAATTTTACGCATGCGTTATAAACCGATGGATCTTGCGGACTCTTATTAATCGCTTCCTTCATTTTAAGATACGCCTGACTCGCAAGGTCTGATGTAACTACAAACGATACCTGTAGATTTTCCCAGTTCATCGAAACACGGCATGATGCGTCTGTAACTTCTGTAAAACAATATTGAAGCTGCTCGCAATAGTGCGATTGAGCCGGCTGAACGGTGAATCTCAGATAATCGTTTTCAGGTTTGTGGCTTAGTCCCCATATCCTAGATTCAGTATTTAATATGATAGTCCATTCTTCTTCTGTAGGAATCATAAAGAGCGAATAGATCCCCGCAGCAACTTTATTCCCCGCAATTGTTACGTCGGTTGTAAATTGAATTGTTGTTGCCTCGTTAGCGCCGGCTCGCCATACTTTATCGTATGGAACAAGCGCGCCCCAAATTTTTCTGTTGTGAACCGATGGACGGCTATAATTAATTGTAACGGTTGTATATCCGAACGTTTGCGAAACGCTTGCTTGCGGACTAACTCTCGGCGGTTCAAACTGTGCATTTAGCGTAACCACAAAAAGAAAAAACGTAAATACGATTAAAGACTTTTTCATGTTAATTCCTTTATAAACTTTGAATTGAATCCGGTTATAAATTCTTCTGAAAATTAATGAAAGGATTGGAACAATACTAATCATAAAATCGGTGTTAATTGTCGGTGGTATTTACTGATTAATAAAAACAAAAGCCCCGACACATGGTCGGGGCTTTTTCACACACACCCTTATGTAATTTAATTACTTCCTCAATATCATTTTCTTGCTGATGTTTACATTGTTCCCTACTAATTTATAGATGTAAACACCCGATGATAATTTACTTCCATCAAAACTGACTGTGTATTCACCGGCTCTCTTTAATTCATTTACAAGCTGGGCTACTTCTCTGCCTAGCACGTCATATACCTTTAAGTTGATATATCCATCCTGAGGAATCTGATAACGGATTGTTGTTGTTGGATTAAATGGGTTGGGATAATTGTCAAACAACAACAATTTATCAGGTAAAGACAGCGGCTCTTGTTCCGCTAACTCTTTTGGCTGAATTTCTTCTATCTTAAATTCTGCCGGAACATATGTTCTTAATGCATATTCTGCGAATGCTATTTCCTGTTCATTTGTTTCGTTCTTTTGTGTCTTTAATTTCTCTAATATTGCAGATGCTGTCGTTGCATCATTTTCATAATACAATGTAATGTAAAAGTTATTCAATGATGCTAATGTTGTAATCCTATTGTTTTTGCTGGAAGATAATACCGCATCGTTTATGAATTTTGCCGGTTTTATCTTACCTTTTTTCAAATATATGTAGCCCAACAATAAATCCTGTTCTTTATCCTTCTTAGCTGCTTTTTCAAAATACTTTGTTATATCCGATGCCGTTTCCTTTGTATAACATGAATATAGTTCTACATATGCTCTTTGATCATCCGGATTCTTTTCAAGGTAGGATATATAGAAATCTTTGGCCTCCTTATATTTTCCGTCCCCTCTTAATTGGCTACCAACAAGTAAAGGATCATTACTCTGGTAACTACTTGCGTCTTGTTTGGGTAATGGTATTCCTGTCCAGGGATCGGTTGTTAAATAAAGAGATTTGTAAATTGGGCCATATGTAACTGAATTATTTGGATTTCCGTTTTTCCAGTACACACCTATTGCATCTAATGTATATGAACAACCGTTGTATATATCATAAGAGGAATTATCATAAATTGTGTTTTGTCCGGTACAATTAATTGCATTATACATTACCGGTAAACTATTTGTACTCGTTATATTTATTCCTCTACCGTTATTTGTAAGACGGTTATTTCTGCTATTTGTATATGGAACGTTCTTGAATAACGGCGAACAGCTGCTTCCAACAAGTATTCCCGAGTTACTATTGTTTGCAATATCATTTTGACCGATACTGCCATATGAACCGGCTAAATATGCAAGTCCCGTTATTGATGATTTTATTGTATTATAATTACAGGTAACGTTTGATCCATTCTGTACGATTATTCCGGCACTGCTGTTAGATGAAATATAACAGTTTGATACTGTTCCGGTAGAACCCGTAAATGTTATTGCGTTTGAATTATTGGTAAATGTTGAGTTCTGAATGGTTATGTTGGAAGTGCTGGTTGCTTGAATGTTGGTTCCGTATTGCATATCGACATAATTAAATGTTGAGCCGGAAGCTCCAGAACCGCTAAAAATAATTGAACCCCAATTTCCTGTTGTTCCATTTCGCGCGAAGGTTATTCTGTTATTTGAGTTGCCTACTGCATTGAGGGTGCCATTGACAATTAAAGAAGCCCCGGAATTGAAATACAGACGCGTGCCCGGTTCAATGGTTAGTGTAACCCCTGAATTTATAGTTATGCTCTGATCAAAATACCAATTCCCTTTAACTAATGATGTGTTTTGTGAGACGACATTTGCGTTGGGACCAATCGTAAAGTTTGCTTTTGTCAGACCATTTTCAATTCTCAAATTGCTCATTTTAAAATTTGAAGAAACGGTCTTACTAAAGTTTTCAACTGTGCTATTTAAATACCAGTTACTATTAGGATTGGAATAAAAAGTGAACTCCTGGGGATTTATTGGATTAAAGAAACAAGATGCGCTGCCCTTCCTTTTATCTTGATAAACTCCTTCCTCTAACCAACCTGTACCATTCCAACGTAATTTTACATAAGAATATCTTGCTTCTAAACTATCCATTCCTTTGGCCGGATCTGGAATATAAAGATTTCTTGTTGTTACATATTGATTAAGTGCAGGATTACTTCTTACGGTATCACTTAAATCCCATTTCCATTTCCCATGCGCTGCTACTATATCAATTGGTTTATGATACCACTCAAAATATGTACTCTGGCTAACTGAAGCCAAATGGTTCCAAATCATAATCCCTCGCCAGTTTAAATTATTATCCGAAGGAATAGGCCATTTTTCTTCAAAATAACTGCCGGAAGATTTATCATGAAATGTAAAATAGAATGCTTGACCTGGCTCTGTAATGTTATTACCGGCTGGGATTACATAAGAATATATTAATCCTGTTCTTAATAAATCACTAAATGTTTTGTCGCCGGATGATAACGGGGTTGGGATTAACCAACCGTTTTGTAACCTTAGGATAGGATTGTACATTGATGGTCTGTTACCAAAATTAATTGATTTGCTCATATTACAAAAATCACCAAGTGCATCATCTCCCGTTGGTACTGTCCATCCAGCCGAGATATCTGTAAAACCAAATAATGCATGTCCAAGTTCATGTGTAAAGATTGAAAGAGTGAGATCCGCTTGATCACCATTAAATTTTCTTTGCTGAATTGATTTGCATGGTAGTTGAGAGCCTAATCCATTTACTCTCATTCTGCCCATTACCTGTCCGTTTACAATCCAATCATCGTTTGTCAGAATCCAATAATTATTAATATCACATCCTGGCAATCCTGTTGTTCCGTTTGATGCGCCGGGAGAAAATCTTATTACGATAAGAGCTAAAAAGTCAACAACTCCATCGTTATTCTGATCGTAATTGCCAAAGTTATATCTTGAATCTACTCGTTGAAATAAATCTTGAAATAATGCCGGTTGCATTACAAAGTTAGGTCCAAATGGCGGATTTGAAATTAACATTCCGTTTAGTTCATATACATTTGCTATACCATTTATTGGATCTTCACTCTCTGTTAGGAAATTGATTTCAACTGCAAAATTTCCGTTTGAAGCTTGTCTGAAAAAACTCTCGGTTTTTGTTTTTAAATCAGTTAGATATTCATTGATGCGTACAACTTTACTTTGTCCTTGTTCGACGCATAGAATTACTGCCATTTTAACATTGCCTTGAACTAGTGTGGTTTTACTAAGTAAATTAAGTTGATTTATGTTTGACTGGCCTTGCAACCAGCAACTGAAATCGTTTGATTGCCCAAGACTTTTAAAAGATGAGATAACAGAAAATAGTTAAATACATTTTAATAGTTTCATAATTCCCCCAAGGTTTTATTTTAAATAAGTAACTTTTTTAACTGTAAATCCGAATGGTGTATTTAAAACTACAAGATATACGCCGCTTGGCAATCCGGTGGCATTAAATATTGTTTTGTGTTTTCCGGCTTGCTGAATACTGTTAACTAATTCTTTTACTTGCTGCCCTAATGTATCATATACTACTAAACTTATTTTACTTTCTCTATTTAATTCATATTCAATTGTTGTTGATGGATTAAACGGATTTGGATATGGAGAATAAAGTATGAAATTTGACGGAAGGACTGGTGATTCATAATTAACCGAAACGGGAATACCATTTTCGTCAATGAGCATATGTGAGACATATACTGTTCTATGTCCATGATAATTTGCAACAAAATAGAGTGTCTTACCGTCTGCAGTTAATGCTGGATACGCTTGAAATCTATCCTGATATTCACCATTAAAATAAAGTGTATCTGCCTGATAACTGATATTTAAAATGCCAAATAAACTATAGCCTAACGGCATCGATGGTCTTTCATACATCACGGCAAGATCCTCTTTAAAATACGTTTTCCCAATAGAAGTATCTTTTTGAGTAGCAGTTTGATAGACTTTATGTTTTGATGGAGACACATAAATACCCCAGGGTGCGTAAAAATAAAGTCCCGTTATAGGAAATCCGCGGACATTTGTCCATGACTTTTTTGTTCTATCCCAATCCGAAATAAATGCTGTTCCGCTTCGAAGAAACACTATTGTAGTATCATTAAGCGCACTACAACCATCAATTGAATAAAGACCTTCTATTTCACTTTCATTTATTTCTTTGCCGGTATACTTTGCTGCTCCCCAATCTTGTTTTGTTTCATCCCAGTCCGAATAGTATAATTGCCAGACAGATCCGTACATCCATGTAAAAAATAACCGCTTGCCGCTTGGTGAAATACATGGATCAGTAACAAAATTGTTTATGTTTATTTGATTACCAAGGCGTTGTGGCTGAGTCCACCCAGTATCTGATAGTTCAGTTGATACTATCCCGCCACCACCAAAATAAATTTTCTTACCATCTGCTCTTACAGTTAAACCAGCTACTGATCCTGCCCAATTAAATATTGCATCAATCTTTTCGGGCTTACTCCATACCTCGGGAGCTTGAGGATACTTTTGCTGTCCGTGTATATCAAAGACGACAATTAGTAATATTAATAAAATTAATTTTTCTACTCTCACAAGATGGTCCATTTGTATTACAAAAATTTTTCCTCTTTTAAATCCTTTATTATAGTATCTAAAGGAATTTCTTTATCAAAATGCAATTTAAAATGTTGTGAAAGATCTGGAACCGAGACATATTTATTTAGTCTTTTGCTAAACCGAATCGTATCGTCTACAGATGCGTTCGCGAATGTTTTTATTATTACGAAATTCCCATAATGTTTTTTAATATTATAAAATAAATTCTTTATATTTTTATTTTCGATTTCATCATAATTAAGTTCCTTCTGATTTGTTTTGGTGTTTATCAATCCTTTTGTGAATTTTACTTTTACTAGAGTCGAATATTTCTTGCCTTCTTTAATAATAATAGGAGCTTCTTGATACCATGCTTTAAATTGAATGTTTTGTGTTAAAATAACAGTTGGAATCAAAACTAGCAAAAGACAATATATAGTTTTCATAGTATCCTCTCTTATTTTAAAAGACACAATTTTTTTATTAATAGTTTTTGTGGAGTTAGAATTTGACAAATATACAAACCGCTGGATAGTTGTCTTGCCTCAAACAATATTTCGTGGTGACCGCCAAACATGTATCCTTTAAATATATTACTGATATTTTCGCCTAATATGTTATAAATATTTATAGATATTTCTGAATCGTAGGGTAAAAATAATTTTAACTTTGCACTTGAATTGAATGGATTGGGATACAATTGAACTTCAATATTATTCAAATCATTAATAGAACTTTCTTGTTCAACTCCAACAATAGTAGGATCAAACAGTTCGCAATATTTCGTAGGGAAAATAGTTGTACTAGTAAATTTTTCGCCACCGACAACAATTATTTTTTCTTTATTTACCTTTTCAGATGTATAAAATAATTTGTTCGATAAAGTATTCCCAACATACAAACTTTTATGGCTTTTTATATCATATAATTCCCACTTACCTGATTCATCGGAACCAAAAATTATTATTCTATCGCCCAGCTGGTGAAGGTGTGTTTTTTTCCATTTAATATTTGTAAAACCAACGATTTCCCATTTTTCCAAAATATGATTAAATATTTCAACTAAATTTGTATTACCACCAATAACTAAAACATCCCCATTTGAAAGTAATAAGGCTGAATGGTTAGAGCGACCGATATTCATATCTCCTGTAAAAGTCCAACTATTTGTTGCTGGATTATAAATTTCGCAACTGCTTTCATTTCCCATAGAACCCCCTCCAGCAACTAGAATTCTTCCGTCGTCAAGTAGAGTTGCAGAATGATACTCCCTGGGAATATTTAAGGCGGAAATTGAATTCCATTTTTGAGAGGACTCATCAAATGCTTCACAGTGTTCAATAGTTCGTAAATTGGTTAAATCTTTATCTATTGTTTTCCCTCCAATTATTAGTATTTTAATTTCATTCAGTCTTATTACTCTATGCGCACTATAAATCCTTCTTATTTTTATAGAATCCGTTATAGACCATTCATCTAATAAAGGATCATAAATTTCACAACTTTTCGTTTCATACCCTCCAATTGCCAGAACTCTATTATCAGATAGTAAAACTAGGTTATGTGAGCTCCTGTGAATCAAATGGGGTGCTAATAATTGCCAAAAATTATGAGTGGGGTCATATACTTCACTTGATTTTACTTTATCAAATCCATTTCCTCCAGTGACCAATATCTTCCCGTCTCTGAGAACTAAAGATGCGTGGTTGTATCTAGCTTCATTCAGGGAATCTGCAAAAATCCAACGGCCATAGCTTTGTCCAAAAAGAATCGTACATTGAAAAAGAAAATAAATTCCCCATGAGATAAGACATTTTTTCATTTAAATTCTCCAATACTATTTAAAGTTTTATTACTCTTCATAGTACAACATTTCTGTGGTTTTTAACTTTTTCTCTTCCATAATAAATTTGGAAGGTTAGTTGGTTTGTTTCGGTTTATTAAGTTATGGCTCTTTCATCTCTCCCCCCTTTTTTAGTTCTTAAATTATTTTGCGGAGTGTTAAGGGTATGCCGGTTATTTGTAACGGTTGTAACGGAGAAACAATTAGAAGTTTTTTAGCGGTATTTGATTTCCGGAGGTTCGTACCATACTCCGATTTATTTCCAATTCCAAAATATATGATTTATAATAAAAGTCAATTGAATTTTTAGTAACCAAATTTGAAAAATGGTGAAAATTAACAAAGGCAGTTATTTCAAGTGATCTGCCTAAATTAATTATTATATCTGTGGGTCATAAATTTTATTTTAAAAACAAAAGCCCCGACACATGGTCGGGGCTTTTTCACACACACCCTTGGGTCGATCATGCCCGACCCTACGTAATTTTGCTACTTCATCAATATCATCTTCTTGCTTAGGTTTACATTGCTGCCTACTAATCTGTAAACATATACTCCGGATGCCAACTTGCTTGCATCAAAGTTTACTTTATGGATTCCGGCATTCATTTCGCCATCCATTAACGTAACTACTTCCTGACCAAGTATGTTGTAAACCTTAAGGTTGAACTTACCTGCTTCGGGTAATGCAAACTGAATAGTTGTTGTCGGGTTGAACGGGTTGGGATAGTTTTGATACAAATTAAATGAAGACGGAATAATATCATTAGTCACAACAGAACTAATAAGCGGGTTTCTTTTCATTATTAGCCCTTTTGTCCCAACTATCCATAAATATCCATGGGTATATGACATCGCTAGCACAACTTGTTCTAACCTTATTTCTTCTTTCCATGAGTTGCCGATATCGGATGTATAAAATATTCTTCTGTCTTTTGCTACGAAATCATTATAACTCATCCAGCCACTTGTGCCATTTCGTGGTTGTATTGCATTTATAAGTACTGTACTATAATGATTAGAATATTTGATCCAATTTCTTCCCCCATCAACAGACGTTGCAAAACCACCCCATGAACACCAAAGTGTATCCTTATTTGCAATTTCTAAATTATCCGCCGGAATACCATTAATTACACCAACATTTTCCCATCTCAATCCTCCATCTTCTGTTTTAAATACATAAGTAGATGAGAAATTATCAAAATAATCTCCCGCTATCGCAAACCCAATTTTGTCATTCAGAAATTTTACATTTGAAAAATATTTAGCTTCAAATTGGTTGTAAGAGATAATTTCTAATTGTTTTTCCCACGTTTTACCACCATCTGCTGTATGCATAATTAAACCAATACTATAATCTCTCCCTTCTTTACTACCAGGCACCCATCCTTCATTTTCATTGATAAAACATCCTTTGCCATAAGAAATATTTGAACTGTCCGGCAAGATATAGCTAGCATTCCAATTCATTCCGCCATCTTTGGTAGATAATATCAAACCACTTCTACCGATAATGTAACCGATACTTCTGGAAACAAATTGGATTTTCGAAATATTCTTAACTTTATTGGATGGAACTTGGTAAAACCAATTCTTGCCTCCATCTTTTGTATAAATAATAGTATCGCTATCCCCGGCGGCCCAACCATAAAGTGAATCTACAAAACAGACACTTCTTAAAGCAAAGGTTACTCTACCATTTTGTGTTTCCCACTTTTGTGCAGAAATTTGAATAACAAATAGATAGAGCAAACAAAAAATCATTTTTTCTATACACATAGGTTTTTCCGTTTGTTTTTAATCGCTTCTCTTCCATAAACAATTTGGAAGGTTAGTAAGTTTTTCTCGGTTTTTAAGTTATGGTTCTGTCATCTCTCCCCCTCTTTTTGTTCTTAAATTATTTTTCGGAGTGTTAACGGTATGCCGTTTATTTGTAACGGTGGTAATGGAGAAAAAATTAGAAGTTGTTTAGCGGTATTTAATTTCCGGAGGTTCGTACCATACTCCGAATTATTTTCAATTCCAAAATATACGATTTACAATAAAAGTCAATTGAATTTTTAGTAACCAAATTTGAAAAATGGTAAAAATCAACAAATGCTGTTATTTCAAGTGGTTAGCCTAAATAAATTATTATATCTGTAGGTTATCAATTTTATTTTAAAAACAAAAGCCCCGACACATGGTCGGGGCTTTTTCACACACACCCTTGGGTCGAACATGCTCGACCACTACGCAATTTTGCTACTTCATTAATATCATTTTCTTGCTGATGTTTACATTGTTGCCTACTAATCTGTAAACATATACTCCCGATGCTAACTTGGTTGCATCAAAGTTTACTTTATGGATTCCGGCATTCATTTCACCATCCATTAATGTAACTACTTCCTGACCAAGTATGTTGTAAACCTTAAGGTTGAATTTACCGGCTTCGGGTAATGCAAACTGAATTGTTGTTGTCGGGTTAAACGGGTTAGGATAGTTCTGGCTTAATTCAATTGTTGTCGGTAATTCGTTGTTATCGCCAACACTTGTTAATCCCTCTCCCTTGGACATATAAATCTTACCGTCTTTTGTTCCAACCATTACACCATCATTATTCGGACTAACCATTACAGAGCTAACTCCAAATCCGCCCATTCCAAGAGAAGTGAATGTATTTCCGTTATCAGAAGATTCGAATACGCCGCTTGCCCATGATGCTACATATACTTTTCCGGAACCATCAACTGCTATTGAGTAGATGAACTGAACATTGATATCAAGTTTTGTCCATGTTGAACCGTTATCCAATGAACGGTAGAGACCATCGCCGTATGAAGATGCAAATACTGCTGTTGATGTTGCGCCAAGCGCCCAGATCATATTGTTGCCAACAGAAACCGGAGTCCAGTTAGCACCGCTATTTATTGATTTGAATACTCCGCCGCCGACTGTTCCGCAGAATAATGTTGTTCCTTTTACGGTTAGCGATTGAACTGTTGTAAAGTATCCTAATCCGTTATTTGCCGGTGTCCATGTAGATCCGTTATCTGCAGATTTGTAAACTCCGAATCCCCATGTTCCTGCATAGATAATTCCATTGCTTACTGTAAGAGCATGAACATCCATTCCTGTTAAGGAAGTAAGTGTCCATGTAGCGCCATTATATTTATAAACACCCATTTCTGTAGCTGCAAAGATGTAACCGTTTGATGCAGCTAAAGACCAGATAAATCCGACTGCCATATTATTGTTTATTCTTGTCCAGTTAAGACCATTATTAGTCGATACATAAATCTTTCCGCCCCATGTTCCTGCATAAATCTTACCGCTGTCATAAATTAATGAGTAAACAATTTCTCCGGCTCCAAAACCATTTACTTGCTGCCAGTCGTTACCGTTGTTGTTGCCATTATTGTTGCCTGTACTTGTATTGCTGAACAATACTTTTACATTTGCAGAGTTGTTGTTTGGATTAGGATCTATTGTTAATACTGAATGAATAGATGCATTGTTGATAACTTCCTTTTCGTATGGAATATTTCCATTGAAAGGAGCTAAGTTCATTTGACCCATGCCTTCTAATGATTTACAAATCATCTGTCCGTTAATTACGCCGGCTACAAAGTTAACATGAGCTTTTGGCGCAAGAACTGAACCGCGGATATCTATTCCCTGAATTGTAATTGATGTTGCCTGATAGAAGTTATAGAGAACATTTCCAATTGAAGTACCATTAACGGTTAATCCACCAGTCCATGTAATTGATGTTCCATTAACATTTACAAGTACAACAGAACCGTTTGGAACTGTAATACTTACATTGTTAGCGTTTGATAAATCAGAACCGTTAACCGAGAATACGTTTAAGAAAGGATCTGTTCCAGTAAGATTTAATCCTCCCCACTGCATTGTAGTTGTACCATTTGTTGTATAACCGCTTAATGTTGCAGAGAGGTTTAATAAGAATGCTTTGGCTGCTGCAAAATTTATTGGATTACCTTGTTCAATTGTCCCTTCAACACTAACCGAAGGAATCGGTAAGTTAGTTGTGTTACCATAAACAACGTTTCCATTATAAACTGCACCGCTTGAGTATTGTAAATGACCGCCAACTATTAATACGTCGCCGCTGTTATTCGGTAATTGATCGCCAACACTATAATTTGCAAATGAAGCATTACCACCAATTGCTGCTTTGCCCTGTGTATCCGATGATGGCTGATTAACATCTTCTATTACAAATAGATTGAAATCTTTTGCTATACCAAGATCGAATGTTCCATTGTTAACCTGATCGCAATCTGCTTTAACATTTATTGTTAATGTAGCTGTTGCACCATTGTTAAGATCTCCAACTCCCCAGAATCCTGTTGTATAGTTATATAATCCCTGGGATGTTGAATGTGATTGATAAACTGCGCCAACCGGTAATAGATCGTAAAGAACTATACCTTGTGATTTATCCGGACCATTATTTTTAACTGTAATTGTATAAGAAAATGTTTCGCCGCACTGAACCGGAGTTTTGCTTGCAGTTTTCTTTACTTCGAGATCGGCTTGTTTAGGTTGACAGATAACATTAACTGTGTGGCTATCGTCATCGCGAACAGTAATTGTACCGAAATTGTAATTATCCAATGATGGGTGACCGATTACCCATGCGTTGTTTGTTAAGTTACCGCAATCTGTTTCGTTAGTTGTATATTCATAAGTGAATGTTTCGCTCTGACCCGGATAGAGTTTCAAATATTTTATCCTATGATCGCCGGATGGCATTAACATAGGATCATAAACATTTGCGCCACCCGATAAGAGAATGTCGCCGCAATTTGTTACTGTAAATGTATAAGTAATCTTTTCGCCAACGTTAATAGAAGTTGGACCTGATTTTTGTAAGTCAACACAAACCTTAAAGAAACCGAAATCGATTGTTAAGTTATCATTGCAATTTACTGTTACGCTTGCACTTCTTGTTGTTAGGTCGCCATCGCTATCCTTTGCATCATTTGTGCCTTTATCTTTGAATGTTAAGAACCATTTTTCTGTTTGTGAACCGACAAATACACCACCTGTTACAAAGTTGCTTGCTGCTATTCTTACTTTATATGTTCCGTTTAGAACATTATTGAATTCATAATAACCAGTAGCGTTTGTAGTTGTTGTTTTAAGAACATTATTCTGAGAGTCGAGTAATTCAACTACTACACCCGGAATACCGGATTCGTTAGCATCCTGAATTCCATTTGCATTTTCATCATGCCATACAAAATCGCCAATTTTATTTTTGCAATCTTCTTTAATTAAACCGGCGTCCCATGTTAAATCGTTTTCGCCAGGTGTTAAAGTTGTGCAAATTGTTTTTCCTGTTGTTAAATCTGCATCAGAATCTTTTGCGTCATCACTGCCGGCGTCTTTTATTGTGAATGTATATCCCGAAGGAAGAATGAACTGTACATAATAATCGCCGGGGACTAAATTGTTGAATAAATAAAATCCGTTTGCATCGGTTGTTTTTGTTCCGATTAAATTATTGTTGCAATCATACAATTTAACTGTAACTCCGGAAACTCCGGGTTCGCCGCTATCTTGAATTCCGTTTTTATTTAAGTCTTCCCATACTCTATCGCCAATAGATGCTTTAACGTTTTCATTACAATCCAAATAACCTTTATCAACTGTTCCGTTATCAAAGTTTTCATTAATCTTTGTTGCGGCATCATTAATTTCGCTGAATGTAAATCCGCTTAAACTTCCACCGCCCATTGCTAATTCTGCTAATGCTAAAAATTGATTTACTGTATATCCGGTGAAAGGTCCGCTCTTTATAACCAGATTACCAAGTGGAGTTGTGTTGCTTCCAATATATCCGGCAGCGCTGTAATTAACATTTAACTTAAGAGCAACAACCTGTCCGGCAAGAACGCCAGCAGAAGTTGAAGTAGGATTTGTGTAATTCTGTGTAAACGCACCGGCTGTTCCGCCTTGTGGTAAAAAGTTTTTTACTGCTGTAGCTGTAGTAAGAGTAAGTTTATAAGTTGATCCAACAACTAATCCTGATGGAAATACGTTATCAAAATACATGTCTCTAATTTGACCAGGACCGCTGTTAGAAGGACTTCCCCAACCGCCTTGTGTATAAGTTGTAAAACCTTTCAAATCGCATTGTGCCGGTGTATACCAAGTTACTGATCCTGTAACTTGTTTGGTATCGAATGCCGGTGTTGCAAGTACTAATTTCTGTTTTCCATTCGGATTTAATTTATGAACGTATCTTGTACCTTGAGGAATAACAACATCTGCTTTGGCTTTAATTGTAGCAGTACCAATTCCGGAATAAGTTAATGTGATTGGTCCGCCTTTGCCGCTTGCATTTGTAATAACTGATGCAGCGCTTAATGTACCAAGTGTTGTTGTTAATTGAATTGTTACGTTTGGAACAGGGTTGCCGTCAATATCAAATGCAAAAACTAAAAATGATGCCGGTGTTCCTTGTGCATAAGAAGCTGCCGGTGGAACAATTAATAAAGTCTCTACCGGTTTAACATTATTATGATTTGCTATTGCATCTGCAATAATTGCAAGTGCTCTTGCTTTTACATCTGCATCATTAGAAATTGTGTTTGCGTTAAGACCATCGCTAAAATGCCAGATAGCAAGTTGAATTGCCGCTGCTTCTTTTTCGCTGGAGATTTGTCCCGGGTATCCGGTCTTGTAAGGATAATAATTGTTAAGGATGTAAGTAATTTCTGATGGTGTAGAGCCTTCATCCCAGTAATCTTCGTTCGTAGCTAAATAATTTTGAATATCAATACAGTAAAAATATTTTTCTGCACCATTCAGTGTTCCCTTAAATGTTCCGGCAAATGTTGTAGAACTTTGATTGCTGTAAGGGTTGGTGTAAGTAATATTTTTACCTACTGATGTGCCTGATATTTTTGCAATACTTGTATAATCAGTAATGCTCTTTACTCCGCTTTTGTTTTGAGCAAAAGAGAAGGAAGAAAGTCCTAAAAGAAGTGATACAACTAAAATCACTCTTAAATAAAGTTTCGGCTGATTTACCATGTTTTACTCCTTTGTATTAAACTTTTATTGGAATGAATAAGACAATAGTAATGCCATTCAAATAGTCTGTTTTTGAGCGATTTTCAAAAGATTTGAGGGGTTAATAAATGCCCTTGTGTTTCAAAATGATAATATAATCCCTAAATAAACCTTTATTAACCGGGCTTAAAACCAGAAATTACTTCGTTTTTAGGTGGTGGGAATCACAGAATCTATCTATAATATAAATCAATATTGTTCAAAAAGATCTATTTAATAAACTGATAGCTAAATAATTTTAATGAATGGGGAGATATTATCTCAATTTGATTCTAATTTCGATAAAAATAGGGGCGGACATTTCTGCCGCCCCTGATTCGACTGCATGACCCTCAACTACTTCGCTAAAATCATCTTCTTACTAATATTCACATTATTACCGGTGAGTTTATAAATGTAAACTCCGGAAGAAAGTCTGCTTGCATCAAAGTTAACTTTATGAATTCCTGAACTGAGTTCGCCATCAACTAATGTTGCTACTTCCTGACCAAGAATGTTATATACTCTAAGTAAAAATCTTCCTGCTTCAGGAACTGCAAATCGAATTACCGTTGAAGGATTAAACGGGTTAGGATAATTCTGATTCAACTCGAACTTAGTAGGCACTAATTGATCATTATCATTTACACTTGTTAAGCTGCCGGATTTAGATAGGAAGATCTTGCCTTCTTTTGTTCCGATGTAAACATCATTTGTTTCGGGATTAACAAGTATTGCACTAACTCCTAATCCGCCCATTCCGAGAGATGTCCAGGTATTGCCATTATCGCTTGATGAAAAGACTCCGGTTGTCCATGATGCAACATAAATCTTACCGGTGTTATCAACTACAACAGAGTAAATGAAAGGTGCGTTTAGGTTTGTTACTTTACTCCATGTTGTTCCACCATTAAGCGAACGATACAATCCATCTCCGTAAGTTCCCGCAAAGAGTTTGGTGTTGAAAGGATTAATTGCCGGAATTGCTGCAACTGACCAGACAAAATCATAACCAACATTTAATTTAGTCCACAATCCTCCGCCGTTTATAGTAACATAAACTCCGCCACCAAATGAAGCTGCGTATGCTATGTTTGCCGAGGTTGCAATGACTGAATTAATTGCAAGGTATCCGTTAAAACCGTTATTAATTGGCGTCCAGGTAGTGCCCATATCTGTAGATTTGTACATTCCAAATCCCCATGTACCTGCATACAGGACTTTTGTAGATAGCGTTTTTCCAATGGATATAGAGTGAACATCCATGCCGGCAAGTGAAGTAAGAGTCCAGCTTGTTCCATTGAATTTGTAAACGCCTTGTTCGGTAGCGGCAAAAATCAGATTATCGCTATCAACTTCTAACGACCAGATAAATCCAACAAACATATTGTTATTTATTCTGGTCCATGTCTGACCATTATCTGTTGACTTGTAAATCTTTCCGCCCCAGGTGCCGGCATAAATTGCATTGTTGCTATATGCCATTGTATAAACAATTTCACCCGCAGCAAATCCATTTACAGATTGCCAGTTACCATTATTGTTTCCGTTGTTATTTCCATTCGATCCGGTTGATGATGTTGATACCGGTTTTATCTTAACACTTGCAGAATTATTGTTAGGATTAGGATCTTCTGTTAATGTAGATGTAATTGAAGCAAAGTTTGTTACTTCTTTTTCGTATGGAATATAACCGATGAATTTACACTGATTGAACTGACCAGAATTAAACTGTCCGGATCCGGCCATTGATTTTACAATTACCTGTCCGTTTACTACTCCGGATGGAAAATGTANAGCTGCAAAAGGTGCAAGGATAGANCCNCTTACATCAATTCCCNGGAGAGTAAGATTTGTTGCCTGATAAAAATTAAACAACACATTTTCTTTTGCTGTGCCGTTAACNGACAANCCACCGCTCCAGNTTACGTTTGTTCCGTTTATATTCACAAGAACAACCGATCCATTAGGNGCGTTAATTGTAACATTGTTTGCACTTGATAAATCAGAACCATTAACTGCAAATACATTTAGATATGGATCTGTTCCTGTTAATGTTAAACCGCCCCATTGTAAACTGACTGTTCCGTTTGCAGTATATCCGCCGAGTGTTGTTGAAAGATTTTGCAAATAAGCTTTAGCCGCAGCAAAATCAATTGGCGTATCCTGTCGCAATGTTCCGCCGGTTATACTTACACCGCTTTGCGGAAGATTTGTGCTTACTCCATAAACGACGTTTCCATTATAGACAGCACCGCTAATGTAAGTTAGTGTTCCGCCTACGATTAATACATCGCCGCTATTTGGAGGAAGTTGATCGCCCACGCTGTAATTTGCAAGGTATGCATTGCCGCCAACAGCTAACTTTCCTTGAGTATCTGAAGATGGCTGGTTAAGATTTTCGAATACAAAAAGATTAAAATCTTTTGCAACACCAAGATCGTAAAATGCGCTGGTGATCTGGTCGCAATCAACTTTAGCGGTAATTGCCAATGTTGCAAATGATCCGTTGTTCAAATCTCCAACAATCCATTTACCTGTATTCGGATCATACGAACCATGTGATGGTGTTGAAGAGACATAGACTAATCCTTGTGGTAATAAGTCGTTTACTTCTATTCCTTTTGCTTTATCTGGGCCATCGTTTGTAACTTTAATCGTATATACTATGTTCTCGCCACAATTAGGATTATTCTTACTAACTGTTTTTTCAATTCTAACGTCAGCAATTTTTTCTTCAATCATTCCGGCATCAACATTTACAATTGTTTCACCAAGTCCAAGTGTAAAGCAATCTGTCTTTCCGGTAGTAATGTTTGCATCTGAATCAACATCATCATTTGTTCCCTGATTAGCCGGCGAGAATGAATATCCTTCCGGTAGAACAAATAATATGTAATAGCTACCCGGTGCAAGGTTCGAGAAATAATAATTGCCGTTAGCATTAGTTGTTGTTTGTGCAATGAAATTATCGCTGCAATCGTAAAGTTTTACTACTATTCCGGGCAGTCCTTCTTCGCCCGCATCCTGGATTCCATTTTTATTTGTGTCGTTCCATACTCTATCTCCGATTGATCCGTTTGCAAATAAACCGGCATCCAGATTTGTTACTGTCTCTCCAAGAGAAAGAGTAATACAATCCGTCTTACCGTTTGAAATGTTTGCATCAGAATCTAAATCGTCATCGCCACCTTGATTTGGTTGTGTAAATACATAACCAGAAGGCGCAACAAACTGAACATAATAACTTCCCGGTGCAAGATTGTTGAATGAATAATTTCCATTTGCATCTGTAGTTGTTGTAGCAATTAAATTATCGTTGCAATTGTAAAGCTTAACTGTTACGCCCGGAATTCCACCTTCGTTTGAATCCTGTATTCCATCTTTATCTAAGTCGTTCCATACTTTGTCGCCAATCGATCCGGATGGAATCAATCCCGCATCAAGATTAGTAACTGCTTCACCAAGTCCTAATGTAATGCAATCAGTTTTTCCCGAAGTTAAGCTTGCATCGGAATCTAAATTATCATCGCTACCCTGATTGATTTGTGTAAAACCATAACCGGAAGGAAGAACAAACTGAACATAATAATTTCTCGGTCGTAGATTACTGAACTTATAAATTCCGTTTGAGTTCGTTGTGGTTTGTGCAATAAAATTATCGTTGCAATCATAAAGTTTTACAATCACTCCGGGAATTCCGTTTTCGCCATTATCCTGAATGCCATTCTGATTTGCATCGTCCCAAACTCTATCGCCGATAGAACCATTCGGTCTTAATCCGGCATCAATATTTTTATTCGGTTCTCCACCGGCAAGAGTAATTGTTGATGTTTTTCCTGTTAAAGGATTTGCATCGGAATTTTTGGGTCCGTTAAGTCCTTGCGAATCCGCATTCTGAATAGTAAAATCATATTGAGAAGGATTAACAAATTCTACTTGATAATTTCCCGGTAATAGACCTAAGAAAATATAATATCCGTTTGCATCGGTTGTGGTTGTTGTAAGAAGATTTCCATCTCCATCATATAACTTAACAGTTACTCCCTGGATTCCGGGTTCGCTGTTATCTTGAATTCCGTTTTGATTGATGTCGTCCCAAACAAAGTCACCAATTCTTCCGTAGAGTGGAGTAATGCTGGAGAAATTAATTGTTGTTCCGATTGCGGAAGCATATCCCGAATTTAAAATTCTTTCTGTGCCCGGTTCTAAATCTTCAAAGTCTTTTATCAATACTCTAAATGTAACTTCGTAAGAACCGCGAACAGGAAGAGCAGAAACTGCATCGAGTATTATTCCGCTTCCATCAAGAGGGAATGCGGTTCCTGTTCCATTATCCGGAATCTGAGAAGTAACACCAAAAGAATTTTTAAAGAATGTAGTATTAGGAACATAAATAGTATTTGCCGGTAAATTATCAAACAATAATAAATCCGGCACCGGTGCACGGCTAATATTATTCACAACAATTTTATAAATTAATTCATCGCCTGGAGAAATAAATCCATCACCATCATTATCCTGAAACAATGTTCCGTTCTTTCCCGCATCAAATAGAGGAAGCGGTGGAATTCCGGAACCGACATCTAAACCGGGCGCTGCGGCACTTGCCGTTAATGGGTCCTGTCCCCAGGATGCAGCAAGTTTAACACCCGTAGTTAATGTATAGAGAAGCATTCCTGTTTGGTTGCCCGATGGATTATAAACTTTTGCCCGGTCTAATTCCCTTAGACTTAATGCTACATCATATTTATTTCCGTTTGGATCTGTTAATGGACCCGTTAGTGGATTTGCATCATAATCAACATAAACCGTTACTGCTGTATTGCCATTACCGATTGGTGTTACATAAATAGGATTTCCATTTTCATTTGGATTTGTACCGGACGTTGGATCTCTTCCTATTCCCAATCCAATTAAGACTTGAGGTGTAAGAGCTGATTCGGGAACAAGAGCAAAGCCCCAGTCCCAAGTTCTGTTAAATCCTAAATTTGTACTGCTGTTGTTGGCATCTGTTGCAGATAGCGCAAAGAATTTTGAACCGTCTTCAGTAAAAAACTTTGCACCGTAACCATCCGGTATAACCTGTCTTGCATAACCACCGGCACTAACCGAAATTGAATTGGTTGTTAATGTGTTCCCGCCCGTTCCGGTTCTTGTTGTATATTTAACAGTGATACTTGATGTGTTAGGATTATATAACCAAACAACAGTACTTGTACCGGAAACACTCTGTGCGTTATCCGGTGTTGATACCGGTTCGTAATATGCGGTGGACCAGAAATTTGTGGGTAGAAGCTGAAACCATCTTGCTTCAAATTGATCGCCTCTATCACCTGTTAACAATGTAACGTGTGCCGGTTTGGAGGAAAGAATTCTCGCGCCAACATTTACACCGCCATTTACAAGGTGTGCCTGGCCCTCGCTAAGATTTACTGTTGTTTCGTATGAACCGTTTGCATCTGCATCAATTTGAACCGTGGCTCCACCGACACCGGCAATTATTGAGAGACCAACGTATGTAAATATTCTGTATGATGTTGCGTTGGGAATATTTTCGCCAACAGGAACTCTAAAATCTGTTCCCCAGCTTTCCGTATCATATACTTCAAGAGCATCTGCTAATAATGTATTTGGTCCGGTTGTCCATCCCATTCTTGCAACCGACACAGTTTTTGTTGCGGCAATTCTATCGCCACCATCAAAATCAATTACGGACTGACGTGTTGCGGTTTGAACCGGATTATTTAAAATTATNACGGTACCCGAGTTAATAATATCGCTCGNTATTCCGGGNGGCGCTCCNTTTGCGGGATTACCATCGCCCCAGATTTGTGTTCCNCCCGGATTAGTAATGCTATAAAGATTGAGCGGGTTTGAAATGTCTGCATCAAATCCGTTCTCCCATTGATCGTAATAGATAACTGTGTTATCTGCTATTGCTGCAATCGAAACGTAGGATTGAACTGGATTTGTTGACGCTGTTCCATTTGTATTAATTGTTTGCAGCGCCTGAAGAATTTGATTCTCCGGTAATGGCACATAAAAAAACTGAACTGGAACCGGGTTTGTTGATTGCGCAAATACCATTAGCGGCGAAAGAAGTGCTAACAGTATTACCACTATAGCTTTTCTCCACAACAATATTTTACGCAGATTTTTTGATATGGTATTATAATTATCCATTCTTACCTTTCTTTTATTGTATAATTTTTTTCCTCTTTTCAGATAACTTTTCTAAACCGATTTTCATAGCTCTGTCCGCCATAATTAACGCCACTTGATTTCGGATCATTAATTATTTTATAACGACTTCTATGATTTACCTGGTAACGCCTTTCCTCAACAAGAGACACATCGGGTAAGCGTTGTGTGCTTGCGCTTTGTTCAACCCTAATGGAGGCCGGAACGGTTACTGTATCTGAAGAGAGATATATTCTGTTTGATAGAATTGTCCTTCGGAAATGAATTTCGCTAATATTTTTTCTTCTTTTTCTTAGAATCGATCCTATATACGAAAATAGAATTATCAATAGCATGATAATTGCCGAAAGGGCAACTGATGAATAAATTACATCAATTAACCTCATTAAACCTCCTCTGTTCTTACCGAATCAATATTATAATCCGGCTTTAATGAATGATTAATGTTTTGCGTTGCGGATATAAAATACACCCCGATACTTCCGCATAGGCCCCCGATGTTTTGTATTAAAAATTTTACCCTTTCTATTTTTAGTAGAGTATCAAATACAATGCTGGTGCCAAGTTTAATGTTTGATTTAGCAGAAATTTGAAGGGGTTATTTTTTCGTCTGTGTTCCAAAATGAAAATGAAAAAGTTTTTGAGGCATTTTTTATTTGGCCGGCAATATCTTTTTACAAAAAAATTTCTGCGGACAAGCAACCTTTCTGTATTAATGCGAGTCTAAATTTTTGTCGATCAATATTAATTAAGAAAGTTGGGGGGAATTATAATGAGTTTTGGAAAGCTAACCTTTTTTTTACTGTTGCCGATAATTGCCTTTGCAACAGGAAAAACCAGCAACGAAAAAATTGTCCCTGCTTATAAACTAAGCAATCTCAATATTAACCTCGATGGAAAACTTACTGAACCAATCTGGCAAAAAGAGCCGGTAAAAGAGTTTGTTCAGAAAGACCCCAATGAAGGCAATCCGGCAAGTGAGCCGACAAACGTCTGGGTCGCATTCGATAATGAATATATTTACGTTGCCGCCAAGCTGTATGATTCCAAGCCGGAACTAATAGATGCAAGCATTGCGCGTAGAGACAATTACTTTTCATCAGACTGGTTTGCATTTTATGTCGATCCATACAACGATAAAAAAACCGGATATTTCTTTGCTGTAAATGCCGGCGGAACAATGCTGGATGGCGTTCTTTTTAACGATAGCTGGGATGATTGGTCCTGGGATGGAATATGGGAAACCAAAACTACTATCGACAAAGACGGATGGACCGTTGAAATGCGAATCCCTTTCTCTCAGATGCGTTTCAATCATGCAGATGTAATGACATGGGGAGTTAATTTTTATCGCGAGATAAAAAGAAACAACGAAAAATCTTTTTATGTAATGGTGCCTAAAGCGGAAAGCGGTTTTGTTTCGCGCTTCGCTTTGTTAGAAGGACTTAATGGAATAAACCCGAAACAAAGATTTGAAACAATGCCATATGTAGTTCAGAAAGCTCAGTATCTTGTTCACGATCAGAACGATCCGTTTTATAAATCCAATCAGTACAAAACTTCTGTTGGTGCAGATTTTAAAATTGGTATCGGCAGTAATCTCAATATTGATGCAACAATCAATCCTGATTTCGGTCAGGTTGAAGTTGATCCGGCTGTAATTAATTTATCCGCATTCGAATCTTACTTTAACGAGAAGCGTCCTTTCTTTATTGAAGGAATGGATAATTTTTATTTTGGAATAGGGGGCGCAAATAATAATTGGGGATTTAATTTCGGCTGGCCCGAATTATTCTATTCAAGAAGAATTGGTAGATCACCAAGGGGCAATATCTCCGATGCAGAATTTGCAAATTATCCCGGTGAAACCAGAATTCTTGGCGCAGCAAAACTAACAGGAAAGCTTAATGAATCAACTACACTCGGCGCTATTTCTGCAATAACAGAAAGAACATATGCAACACTCTGGAATAGCGGAACAAGAACAAACGAAGAAATTGAACCACTCACTTATTATAATGTATTAAGATCTAAAAAAGAATTTAATGAAGGAAGACAATCTCTTGGCTTTATGTTCACAAGTGTAAACAGAATTTTCAATAATAATTCTTTATCCGAGGGGCTTTCAAAAAATGCTTATGCTTTTGGATTGGATGGCTGGACGTTTTTAGATGAAAACAAAGAGTATGTTTTAACGGGCGCATTTGCCGGAACACATGTTAATGGTTCAAAAAAATATTTACAGAATTTGCAAAAGCAGCCATATAGATATTTCCAAAGACCGGATGATCCGTTTACGGCATTCGATCCCGATAGAACTTCTTTATCCGGTTATTACGGAAGAGTAATGTTAAATAAGCAACAAGGAAATTTTTACATTAATTCTGCATTAGGATTTGTCTCGCCGGGCTTCGAACAAAACGACCTTGGTTTCCAGTGGATGGCAGACAGAATAAACATTCACACGGTTTTAGGTTACAGATGGTTTGAACCGGACAGCACATTTAGATCGAAACAAGTTTATGTATCGTATGCAAGATCAATGAATTTTAACGGCGAAACAATAAGTAACTTTTTGTGGTATAGAATCGGAGGAACGTTTAAAAATTATTACGAGTTATCAATGGGTGGTAATTATAATTTTGAATCTTACAATCCTACTCTTACTCGTGGAGGACCACTGGGAATTAATCCTTCTTCTTATTACTTGTGGGTTTATGGAAGTTCAGATAGACGAGAAAAATTATCAATTAATGGCGAAGTTGACCTTTCAAGAAATGCTATCGGTGCAAAATACAACATGATTAATCTTTCCTTTACATGGAAACCGAGCACACAACTTACATTCAGCATCGGGCCATCATTTGAAGTTAGCAAATCATTGCAACAGTGGGTTAAGAATGTAAGCGATCCGCTTGCGGTCAAAACTTACAACACAAGATATGTATTTGCTACAATTAAGCAACATACGCTCGCTACAAATATTAGATTGAATTGGACTTTTACACCAACGTTGAGTTTACAATTATTCATGCAGCCGTTCTTCGCTGTGGGTGATTACATGGACTTTAAAGAGCTTGCTAAACCCCGCTCGCTCAATTACAATTATTATGGCAAAAACGGATCCACAATTAATTATGATAAGAATAATGATGAATATACCGTTGACCCGGATGGAAGTGGATCTGCAAATTCATTTACTTTTGGTAATCCTAATTTCAATTACAAATCTTTGAGGGGAACCGTTGTCCTTAGATGGGAAGCCATGCCCGGTTCTACATTATATTTTGTTTGGTCGCATAATCAATCCAATTATGATGATCCAGGTAATTTTAATTTTTCAAGGGATTTGAAAAATTTATGGCGCGCCGAAGGAGATGATGTTCTTCTGGTAAAATTCACTTACTGGTTAGACATTTAATAACCAATTATTAATTTCTATGCGATTCAAATGCCCGGTTAATTGCCGGGTTTTTTATTACGATGTTTTTCTGTAATTCAATATCGCGAGAATATTAAAAGCAATTGCAAACATGACTATAATTCCAAAATGTTTTAATAAATCGAAGAGGCCGCTTCCTTTTAAAACTATCATGCGCATAACTTCTATAAAATAGCTTACCGGGTTCACATATGTTAACGCTTGTGCCCAATCGGGCATATTTTCTATTGGTGCAAACAATCCGCCAAGAAGAATAAAAATCATCATACAGAAATATGAAATGAACATTGCCTGTTGTTGCGTTTCCGCAAATGTAGAGGTGAACAAACCAAATCCGAGCAGTGCGATTAGGTATATTGCCGCAAATAGATAGATTAACAAGTAACTACCGGCTGGAATTATTCCATAAACAATATAGCTGACCAGAAAACCGATTGATAAAATCACAAGACCCAAAATCCAGAACGGAATAAGTTTGCCGAGAATGAATTGATACTTTTTAATCGGTGTAACATTAAGCTGCTCAATTGTTCCGGCTTCTTTTTCTTTAACAATGTTTAGCGAGGTTAGCAAAAATCCAACGATTGTTACAAGAAGAGCAAGTATTCCCGGCACAAAATAAAATTTGTAATTCATTTTTGGATTAAACCAGTTTGATTGTGCTATCTCAATAATCGGCTGTGCGCTGAACCGCGGTTGTTGAATCCACTCTAATCTTATTTCGTTGTTGAAATCTCTTATTATAGAATTTGAATACACAACCGCAAGCCCGGCAGTCTGTCCAGAAATAGCATTTGCGGCAATCATAATTTTTGATTTATTCTCTCTAATAATATCGCGCTCGAAATCCGGCGGTATGGTAATTACAATGTCTGCTTCGTCCTTTTCAACATCTTCAAGCGCTTTTTCGTAAGAGTCCGGGGAATTCACTAATTGAAAATAATTAGTTGAAGTAATTTTGTTTAGTAATTTTCTTGAATACTCTGAACGATCGAGATCAACATAACTTAATTTTATATTTCTCATTTCATAATTTACTGCCAGAGGAAGAACTATAAGCTGAACTACCGGCACAATAAAAATTATTCTAAGTATCAGTTTGTTTCTGAAAATCTGAATAAATTCTTTCCGTAATAAAAATATTAGAGTTCTCATGTTAACCTTATTTTAAATCTCTTAATACTAATCAGCATAAAAATTAATGTCATTGCTATAAGCACAAGCGTTTCTTTCCATATTCCTTCTATTCCAATCCCTTTAATCATAATATTTTTTATAATAATGATAAACCATTTTGCTGGAGATAGATTTGCAAGCCATTGAAGAAGATCTGGCATGTTCGCTATTGGGAAAGCATAACCACTAAGCATTACAACTGGCAACATTAACCCAACCAGCGAAATTAACATTGCCGCCAACTGAGAGTTTGCAACGGTGGAAATAAAAAGTCCAAGCGAAAGCGCACACAGTATATAAAGAATTGTTACGGAGAAAAGTAAAACCAGACTTCCGTTAATTGGCATATCAAGCAATGTGGTGCTTAGAAGTAATATTGTTATTACATTCACAATCGAAAGAACAAAATAAGGTATTGCCTTACTTATAATTACCAGCCACGGTTTCATTGGCGAGACAAGAAGAATTTCCATTGTTCCCAACTCCCTTTCGCGAACAACTGAAATTGAAGTCATCATTGCAGAAACAAGTAAAAGAATTAATCCCATTACTCCGGGAACAGAAGTATATGCGCCTTTAAGCTGCGGGTTGTAAAGCATTCTTATTTCTGTGTCGATTGAATATGGAATTTTGTTAAGCTCGAACAAATCGTTTTGAAAATCTGTAACAACGGCGCTAACGTAATTAGCCAGCGTTGTTGCCTGATTTGGATCTGTTGCATCGGAAATTATTTGTATTTGTGCACGGTTCGTATGAAATAATTCATTCTGAAAGTTTTGCTGGAAGACAATTGCTAATTTAATTCTGCCGGATTTAAATGCGTTTTCAATTTGGTCAGAAGAGTTAATTGTTTTTTCTATTACAAAATATTTTATGCTTTCTATTCTTGTTATTAAGCGCTGGGTGATTTCATCTTTCGAATTATCGAGAATTGCGATTTTTGCGTTCCTAACCTCTGTAGTAATTGCAAAACCAAATATTATCAATTGAACCATCGGCATTCCGAAAAGCACCAGCATTGTTCTTTTATCACGAAGAATGTGATTAAATTCTTTTTTAATAAATGATAATAATTGTTTCATCGTTTACCAATAGTTATTCTGTTTAATCGCTTCGTTTTGCACTGCGTGCAAGCATAACAAAAACATCATTCATCGATTCGGCTTTATAAGTTTCTTTAAGTCCCGCCGGAGAATTTAACGCTTTTATTTCGCCATCTACCAGAATGCAAACGCGGTTGCAATATTCGGCTTCGTCCATATAATGTGTTGTTACAAATAATGTTATGCCATTATTAGCTGCCTCGTAAATCATATCCCAGAATTGGCGCCTTGTAATCGGATCCACTCCGCTTGTTGGTTCGTCGAGAAACACAATTTGCGGTTTGTGAAGTATCGCTAAACTGAATGCAAGTTTTTGTTTCCATCCAAGAGGTAATGATTCAACAAGTTTATCGGCTTCATTGCGGAGATTTAATTTTTCAATTAACTCGTTTCCGCTTTCGTTTATCTCTTCGTCGCTAAGTCCATAAATTCCACCAAATAACTGTATGTTCTCTTTAATTGTAAGGTCTTGGTACAAAGAAAATTTTTGACTCATATAGCCGATATTTTTTTTGATCTGTTCTGTCTGTTTGTAAATATCAAATCCGGCTATTGTGGCCGAACCGCTTGTTGGTTTTAAGATACCGATTAACATTTTCATCGCTGTTGTTTTGCCAGCACCGTTAGCGCCAAGAAAACCGAATATTTCTCCTCGCGACACATCAAGCGTAATTCTGTTTACCGCTGTAAATTTTCCAAAACTCTTAGTAAGCTTATCTGTTTTTATTACAATTTTGTTTTCCATTCACATTCAAAGTAAAAAGTTTTATACCGTTTTTATGCTCCGGTTAGCTGCATAAAGTAATCTTCTATAGAGGGTTTTATACTTTCAACAATTACGTTGGTGTGTCCGATAGACTCTAAATATTTTTTCAATTCATTATTATCCAGAGCAGCTTCAACCACCACATGATGACTATCTCCAAAAGCAAAGCATGTTTCTGTTTTTTGGAAAGAGCGCAAATCATTAAGAAGCGCATACATTTTATCTGATCTAACAGAGAAAAGACTCTTTTGAAATTTTCTAATAATATTTTCCGGTGTTTCTATCTCCAAGATTTTTCCTGTCTGCACAAGAGCTATTCTATCGCACAGAGTGGCTTCATCCATATAAGGAGTAGAAACAACAATGCTTATCCCCTGATCTTTCAGTCGCTTTAATATTTCCCAGAACTCTTTTCTTGAAACTGGATCTACGCCGGTGGTTGGTTCGTCGAGAAATAAAATTTTTGGTTTATGGATAAGGGCGCAACAAAGAGCAAGTTTTTGTTTCATTCCGCCGCTTAATTTTCCTGCTCGCCTATTTTTGAATGGTTCAAGCTGCTTATATATATCCTCAACCAATTCGTAGTTTTCTTTTATCGTTGTATTAAATACGGTTGCAAAAAAACTTAGATTCTCTTCAACTGTTAAATCCTGGTAAAGGGAAAATTGACCCGGCATATATCCAAGAATTTTTCTTATTTCCTTCCAATCTTTAACTACATCGAGATTATATATTTTTGCTGTTCCGTCGTCGGGCAAAATAAGAGTTGTAAGAATTCTAAAGATGGTTGTTTTTCCGGCTCCGTCTGGACCAATTAATCCAAAAATCTCTCGATCATTTACACTGAATGATGCGTTATCTACCGCTACAGTAATTGATTTTTTAGAAATGTATTTCTTGGTGATATTTATAAGCTCTACGGATTTCATTACCGATCAAAATTTAACATCGCCATACATACCAATTTTAATATAACCGTCATTTTTCACTTTTATTTTAATAGCATATACAAGATTCGAGCGTTCATCTTTTGTCTGAATTGTCTTTGGAGTAAATTCAGCTTTTGAAGAGACCCAATAAATTTCTCCACTCCTTTCTTTCTGTTCACCTTCCCCTTTATCTACAAAAACTTTTACTGTTTGACCTAATTTTATCTGTGGAAGTTGGTCCCCGCTTACATATGCACGCAATGTCATTACCGAAAGGTCTGCTATTTTATAAATCGCTTTGCCTGAAGCGGTTATTTCATTTTGTTTCGAATACCGGGTAAGAACTACTCCGTCAACTGGATTTCTTATAATGCTTTTGTTTATCTGATCCTTAATTTGCTGAATCTGAATTTTAAGCGGATTTATTTCGCTGAGCAGTCCTTGCTTTGTGATCGTTAATGAAGATTCGGTTGCTAAATATTGCTTTTTTAATAGATCTACCTGTGAGTTTATATCATCAAATTGTTTTGTTGTTGCGGCTCCTTCTTTAACTAGCGCTTCGATTCGTTTCTTCTCCCGCTCTGCGGTCTGGATTTGTTCTTGAATTGTTGCAAGCTGTGTTTTAATGTCAGGAACTTTATTCGTCAACGTATTAATGGAAGCTTCTAATTGTTTTTTCTTTAAGTAGAGCTGAATCGTATCAACCAGCCCGACTACCTGGTTGCTTTTTAAATAAGCTCCTTCCTCAATATCCAGCTGAAGCAATTTCCCATTTGCTTCGGACGAAACAATAATTTCTTCGGACTCAAACGTACCCGGAGCATCATATTTGTTGTTATTGCCGCTACACGAAGTTAATATCATAAAAGCTGTTAAGAGGATGGAGTACAACAAATTCTGTTTTAAAAATGTTTTTGTACGTAAATATTTTGTTTTCATAACCGTTTCTTGTTAATTGTTTTGTTAAAAA
>Ga0067045_1028248_pt1 | contig 38346 bp, 32 predicted proteins | sample TerdegcTABiofilm_FD_59184 | JGI IMG/M metagenome (GOLD analysis project Ga0067045, IMG submission 59184) | Combined Assembly of (Gp0054472, Gp0054536) Wastewater bioreactor microbial communities from Singapore -Terephthalate degrading... | reverse complement strand
AGAGGCTGACCATCGTCAGGGCTTGCCGGTTTCTGGGGATAAGCCGTCAGGCTTACTACAAGCGCAATCGGGTTGTAGACCTGCGCCATGCACAGGGGCTGCAGGTGGTGCGCTTCGTGCGTCAGGTACGGCTGCGCCAGCCACGGGTCGGCACCCGCAAGCTGCATTATCTGCTTCAGGGTCAGGATGATGGCGGGCTCAAGGTCGGACGGGACAGGCTGTTTCGGATATTGGCCGAGCATCGCCTGCTGGTGCAGCCCAGGCGGGCGTATCACAAGACCACCCACAGTTTTCACCGTTTCTACCGTCATCCCAACTTGCTCAAGGCCGGGCCAGAGCAGGTCACGCCGGTGGCAGCGGAGCAGGTCTGGGTCGCCGATATCACCTATCTGCCAGCCAGGAGCGGGCCGCTGTACCTGAGCCTGGTGACGGATGCTTACTCACGCAAGATAGTGGGTCATCACGTGCACGAAGGGATGCACGCCGAGTCGGTGGCGATGGCGTTCAAACAGGCGCTGAAGCAACGGCGTGGCAGCGGGGAGCTTATCCATCACTCGGACCGCGGCGTGCAGTATTGCTCGGGCTTCTATCAGGCGCTGCATGAACGGCACGGGGTGAAATGCTCGATGACGGATGGCTATGACTGTTACCAGAATGCGTTGGCGGAGCGGGTGAACGGGATATTGAAAGGGGAGTTGCTGTTGCAAAGCCCGCAGGACCTGGCGCAAGCGCGGGAGATGGTGCGTGAGGCGGTGGATATTTACAACCTGGAGCGACCGCATCATGGGTTGAAATACAGAACCCCCGATGCAGTGCATCGGGGGTTCTGAGTGGAGAAATGCTAGCTGAAAATGTGTAAACCTATTTCAGGACTAGACACAGATCTGTGCTTAGCGCTTGATCTTTTTGGGGTTGGTGTAGCCCCAGATGGTGTACATGTCCGCCAGCAGGGCGCCGTTGTACTCCTCCAGATCCGCCTGCTTCACCTCGGCCTCACCCTGACGGCCGAACAGCACCACTTCGTCACCGGGTTTCACCCCTTTGAGATCGGTCACGTCCACCATGATGGTATTCATGGAGGTCTTGCCCACCACGGGCACCTTCTGGCCCTGGATCAGCACATAGGCCTTGTTGCTCAGCGCACGGCGGTAGCCGTCGGAGTAACCGAGCGGCAGGTTGGCGAGCAGGGAGTCGCGCTTGAGGGTGAAGGTGCGGTCATAGCCGACGGTGTTGCCCGCCGGGTAGTGATTCACCGAGGCGACCTGGGTCTTGAACGCCATCACCTTCTTGTATTCGGTGTAGGAGGGGATGGTGTCACCGTAGATGATGCCGCCCGGGCGCACCATGTCAAAGTAGGCTTCCGGCACTTCCAGGGTGGCGAAGGAGTTGGCGGCGTGTATGGTGAGCTTGCTGCGATCCAGCTTGCCCGCGTCGATCAGCCACTGGTAGTCCAGCTTGAACTGGGCCAGCCCCAGCTTGACGTCCTCTTTCTCCTCCACCGGGAAGTGGGTCATGATGCCGACCGGGGTGATCCCCTTGAGTTTGACCATGGCCAGGGCATCTTCCTTGGCGTCCGCCTGGCGCAGGTCGATGCCGTTGCGGCTCATGCCGGCGGAGTTCAGACCTATGTGCACCGGAATGGTGGTATGGTGGCGCTGGGCGATGTCGGCGATCCCCTTGGCGCTCTCCAGGCTGCCCACCAGCTCTTCCAGCTTGTAGGGCAGGGCCTGTTCCACTTCGGCCGGGGTGGCGGCACGGACCCGCATCAGGCGGCCCTCGAAGCCCTTCTCGCGGGCCACGCGGGCCTCTTCATTGCTGGCGATGCCGATGCAGGGAATGCCCGCCTTGACCACGGAGGGGACCAGCAGATCGATGCCGTGACCGTAGGCGTCGGCCTTCATGATGGCGCAGATCTGCGGGCCCTTGTCGCCGAGACGATCCTTGAGGGTCTGGATGTTGTGCTCGAAGGCGGTCAAGTCCACCTCCAGCCAGGCGTTGGCGGCGGTCTGCTCCTGACCGTTGCGGGTGTCGCTGGCGAGCGGCAGGTAGGGGGCGGCGACGGCCTGGCCGGCGAGCAACCCGAAGACCAGGGTCGCGAGCAGGGTTTTCTTGTGCATGGGATGGTTCCTTTTTTATTGTTTCGTTGAGGATGGGCCCCTGTCAGATGCGGGCCGCGGCATGGCTGGGTCAGCATGTTGCTATGCTAATGATATGTTTCACTTTTTACCCAGATACCGACGCTGCGAGTGTATCGCAATGGCGTCATTTGTGGCACTTGTTGCAGGAAGAAAATATGCGTTTTGAGCTGCGTATTCCGCCCTTGTTGCTCTTTGTCCTGCTCGCCCTTGCCATGTGGCTGGGGCGAGGGGAGGAGAGGGGGAGCGGTTTTTTGCTGGTGCTGGCCACTGCGTTGCTGCTGGTAGGGGCCGTGCTGGGGGGCGGGGCGCTGCTGCACTTTCGCCGGGAGCGTACCAGCGTCCATCCAATCCGCTTGCAGCAGAGCCGGGTGCTGGTGACTCAGGGAGTCTATCGCATCAGCCGCAACCCCATGTACCTGGGGCTGCTGTGTTGGTTGCTGGCGCTGGCCTGCTATCTCGGGGGCCCCTGGGTCTGGCTCGGGCCGCTGTTGTTGCTGGGCTGGCTCACCCGCTTTCAGATCTTGCCGGAAGAGCGTGCCCTGCGCGCCCGCTTCGGCATCAGCTATGTGCAGTACTGCCGGCGGGTGAGGCGCTGGTGCTGACCGCCAAACGAAAAAAGGCCCGCAGTTGCGGGCCTTTTGCTGGGTGTCCTTGACTCAAGCCTTGGCGAGTTCGCCCTCGGGCTGGGTCTCTCCCAGGCTGTCTTCCGTCTTTGCCACCACGCTGGCGGCGATGGCGTTGCCCAGCACGTTGGTGGCGGAGCGACCCATGTCGAGGAAGTGGTCTATGCCGAGCAGCAGCAGTATGCCGGCCTCCGGGATCTGGAACTGGTTCAGGGTGGCGGCGATCACCACCAGGGAGGCGCGCGGTACCCCGGCCATCCCCTTGGAGGTGACCATCAGCAGCAGCAGCATGGTGATCTGCTGTGCCATGCTGAGCTCTATGCCATAGGCCTGGGCGATGAACATCACCGCGAAGGTGCAGTACATCATGGAGCCGTCCAGGTTGAAGGAGTAGCCCATGGGCAGCACGAAGCTGGCGATGCGCTTGTCACAGCCGAACTTCTCCAGCCTGTCCAGGGTCTTGGGATAGGCGGCCTCGGAGCTGGCGGTGGAGAAGGCGAGCAGTATAGGCTCGCGGATCATGGCCAGCAGGGTCAGGATGCGGCGGCGGATGAAGAGGCTGCCCATGGCGATGAGCAGCAGCCAGAGGCAGGCCAGGGCCAGGTAGAACTGGGCCATGAAGGTGCCATAGGTGGCGAGGATGCCGAGCCCTTCCTTGGCGACCATGGCGGCGATGGCGCCGAACACCGCGAAGGGGGCGAAGTTCATCACGTAGCCGGTCACCTTCAGCATGATCTCGGCGCTGCTTGCCATCAGCTTGACCACGGGTTTGGCGGCATCCCCCAGGGCGGCGGCGGCCAGCCCGAAGAAGAGGGAGAACACCACTATCTGCAGGATCTCGTTGGTGGCCATGGCCTCGATCACGCTTTTCGGAATGGCGTGGGTCACGAAGTCCTTGAGGGAGATTGCGGTGGCGGCCACCCCTGAGCTGGCACCGTCATCGGGCAGGGAGAGGGAGAGGCCAACCCCGGGCTGCATCAGGTGCACCATCACCAGCCCCAGGGTCAATGACATCAGGGAGGCCAGCATGAACCAGCCCAGGGTCTTGGCGCCGATGCGACCCACGGTGCGGGTGTCGCCCATCTTGGCGATGCCGACCACCAGGGTAGTGAACACCAGGGGGGCGATGATCATCTTGATGAGGCGCAGGAAGATGTCGGTCAGTATGGTGATGTCACTGGCAAAGGTGGCGGCCTGGGCCGGGGCAAACAGGCGATAGCCTTGCCCGGTAAAAATGCCAAGCAACATCGCAATGAGGATGGCAACGGTCAATTTGTTCATTTTCATGGGGGGACAGTCTCGATATGTGCAGTGCCTGTGCAGGTGGGTTTGGTGCCACCTAAGTCCGTTTTTGTGATCCGGGCCATGGAATCCTGACAGCCGGTATGCTGGCAGCATGCCTAATCATGGAGGGGAAATCCAGCGACTTATATCAGAACTTTATGTTGCAATTAGTTGTATGTGATGTAGATCTTGTAAATTAATTATATTAATCACTGTTTGTTTTCATCTTTGCCAGATAAATGGCTTCCAGGCTCTGGTCGTCCAATGGGGCTCTCCCGAGGGAGAAGATCAGCAGTGCCGAGGTGCGGTGCTCTACCTGCATCTCGTCCATGAAGGTGTCGGGTTCGTACTCATCGAAGCCGAACTGGGGGCGGCTCGGGGTCACCCTGACCGCATCCCGCGACAGGGTCAGCGACTGCACCTGCACCCAGGCATACCCCTGCGCCAGCGCCATCTCCCCCGCTCGCTTGAGCACGTACTTGCGGGCAGTCTCCCTGTCCACCAGATCGTTGCCCACAAACTCCAGCTGCCAGCGGGTCTCCCCGAGCTGGGTCTGGGAGAAGCCTGTCTGGCCGTTCCAGAAGGACTTTTCGCTGTCATAGGCGGTGGCGCAGCCGCCGAGCAGCAGCGAGCCGCACAGGGCGAGGACGAACAAGAGGGGGGAGCTTGGTGACATGGTACTGGCCCTTGGCTGAGAGGAGGTCACTACAGCACAACGGCGCTCATGAGACAATCGCCTGCCAGGGCGTTGCCGCAGAGAGACAACTTGGAGAGACAAAAAGAAAAGGCCTTGTCGTTTGACAAGGCCTTTCTCGGGGAATTTGGTCGGTGTGAGAGGATTCGAACCTCCGACCCTCTACACCCCATGCAGATGCGCTACCTGGCTGCGCTACACACCGACGGAGTCAGCTCGGCTGACGGGGAGGGAGTTTATGGAGATGCCCCGATCCTGTCAACAGGGGAAATCCCGTGCCGAGATCGTTTGCCTGCTTTGCGAGCAACTTTGGATCAAAGTGCGACCAGTCGCGCATTTTGTCAGCACCCCGCCGCCGTCTTGCATGAAAAACGGCCGCCCGATGGGCGGCCGTTTGGTATCAGCGATGACTGGCTTAGCGGTTGAAGGTGAGCCGCTTGCCCAATACCTGATCGGTGACCTGACCGTTCTGCCAGGCGATCTGGCCGTTGACCAGGGTCATCTCTATGGTGCTCTGGAAGCGGTAGCCATTGAAGGGCGACCAGCCGCACAGATAGAGCAGGTTGCTGTCGTTGACCACATAGGGTTTGCCGAGGTCCAGCAGCACCAGGTCGGCGAAATAGCCCTCGCGGATGTAGCCGCGATCCTGCACCTGGAAGCGCTCGGCCACCGCGTGGGAGGTCTTCTTGACGATAGTCTCCAGCGAGAAGACACCGTTGTGGTAGAGCTCCAGCAGCGCCTGCAGGGAGTGCTGCACCAGGGGCACGCCGGACGGCGCCTTGAAGTAGCTGTTCTGCTTCTCTTCCCAGGTGTGGGGGGCGTGGTCGGTGGCGATGATGTCGAGCACGTCGTTGCGCACCGCATCCAGCAGGGCGTGCTGGTCGGCGGCGCTCTTCACCGCCGGGTTGCACTTGATCTGGCTGCCCAGGGTGTCGTAGTCCGCCTCGTTGAAGAAGAGGTGATGGACGCACACCTCGGCGGTGATGTTCTTGTCCTTGAGATCCTTCAGATCCGGGGTGGCGGTGAAGAGCGACAGCTCCTTGGCCGTGGTCAGGTGCAGCACGTGCAGCTTGGCGCCGTACTGCTTCGCCAGCCCCACCGCCATGCTGGAGGATTTGTAGCAGGCGTCGGCGCTGCGGATGCGGCCGTGCTCGCGCATGGGCACATCCTCGCCCCACTTGGCGCGGGCCTCGTCTTCCAGCACCTTGATGGAGGGGGTGTCCTCGCAGTGGGTGACTATCATCACCGGGCTCTCGCGGAAGATGGCCGCCAGTGTCTCCTGGTTGTCCACCAGCATGTTACCGGTGGAGGCTCCCATGAAGATCTTGATGCCGCAGGACTGCTTGGGATCCAGCTTCTTGATCTCTTCCAGGTTGTCGTTGGTGGCACCCAGGTAGAAGCTGTAGTTGGCGGCGGCGGAGTTGGCGGCTATCTGGTATTTGGCTTCGAGGGCGTCGATGGTGGTGGTCTGGGGATTGACGTTGGGCATTTCCATGAAACTGGTGGTGCCACCGGCGACGGCGGCCCGGGATTCACTGGCGATTGTCCCCTTGTGGGTCAGGCCAGGTTCCCGGAAATGGACCTGATCATCGATCATCCCGGGGATGAGGTGACGGCCTGCGGCATCGATCACCACGGCATCGGGGGCGCTGATGTCCGGGGCGATGCGGGCGATCCGCTCACCCTCGATCAAGACGTCGGAAGCATAGATGCGGCCTTCGTTGACCAGGGTGGCATTCTTGATAAGCAATTTGTTCATGGGGGGTTCCAGTTCCTTTGCCGATAATCCGGGGTCATAATATCGCAAACTGCACTTTCTCTGTAGCAAGGCCTGAGTGATGAAGTTATTTGTTAGAGATTTGACTGTGATCGATTCCAGCTATCTGTGCGAGCGTCGCGGCATGGTGGGGGAGAGCTGGCTGGTGGACATCGAGATGAGCGGCGAGCTCAACGAGATGAGCATGCTGCTGGACTTTGGTCGGGTGAAGAAGCTTATCAAGTCGATCATCGATGAAGAGGTGGATCACAAGCTGCTGGTGCCGACCGAGAGCGCCCTGGTGCACATCCACCCCCTGGACGACGACGAGTGCACAGTGGATCTGCTGCGCCCGGGTCGCTCCATCCACCTGCGCTGCCCGACCCAGGCGTTTGCCTTCATTCCCGCCCCCCAGGTGGACAAGGAGTCGGTGACCCGCTATCTGCTGGCGGTGCTGGCCAAGCGCTTGCCTGGCAACATCAAGGATCTCTCCCTGACCCTGCGTCAGGAGAAGATCGAGGGCGCCTTCTACCACTACAGCCATGGCCTGAAGAAGCACGACGGCAACTGCCAGCGCATCGCCCACGGCCACCGCTCTCCGGTCGAGATAGAGGTGGACGGGACGCGCAACGAGGAGCTGGAGCTGAACTGGGCCGAGCGCTGGGCCGACATCTACCTCGGCACCCTGGAGGACAAGGTGGCCCTCTCCGAGCTGGCGTTGAGCGAGCTGGCCAAGGCCGAGCTGGGAGAGCATCACCGCGGCTTCAAGTACGTGGCGCCCCAGGGGCTGTTCCAGCTCGCCATGCCGGCCGCCGAGGTGGAGATGATAGACACCGACACCACCATAGAGCTGCTGGCCCACTACATTGCCCGTGAAGTGAAAAAGCAGGTGGGGGACAAGTTCGTCAAGATTGTCGCCTATGAAGGGGTCGGCAAGGGCGCCATCGCCTACGCCTGATCTCACTGCAAGCCGCAATAAAAACGAGGCCCCGCATCTGCGGGGCCTTGTCGTTGGTGGGGTTGGCGTGGGCGTCAGGCGCTAAGCCGGAAGCGCTGCACCAACCCCTCCTGCTGCTCGGCCAGGCTGTCGAGCTGCTGGCTGGTCTCGGCGACCCGCTCTATGCCCTGATAGTTGAGATCCGAGATGTCCGAGATGCGGTTGAGGTTGGTGGCGATGTCGGCGCTGGTGGCCTGCTGCTGCTCGGCGGCGGAGGCTATCTGGCTCGACATGTCGCTGATGAGCACCACTATGCCCTGCACCTCCTCCATGGCGTTGTTCGCCTGGGAGCTCTGATCCACGCAGCTGTCCATCTCGCGGGAGCACTCCTGCATCACGTTGACTGCCCGGGCGACCCCCTGCTGCAGGTTCTCTATCATGGTCTGGATCTCGCTGGTGGACTGGGCGGTGCGACCGGCCAGGTTGCGCACCTCGTCCGCCACCACCGCAAAGCCGCGGCCCTGCTCGCCGGCCCGGGCCGCCTCGATGGCGGCGTTGAGGGCCAGCAGGTTGGTCTGCTCGGCGATGCCGCGTATGACGTCGAGGATATTGCCAATCTGGCCGCTCATGGCGCTCACGTCACCGATCACCTTGCCGGTCTGCTGCAGCTTGCCCGCCAGCTGGTGGGTGGTGGTGATGTTGCCTGCCATCACCTTGCGGCCCATCTCGGAGGCCTTCTCCACGTCCTGCACCCGCTCCAGGGTCTGGTTGGCGGCCTGGGCCACCTCCCGCACCGAGGCTTCCATCTGGGTCATGGCTGCGGCGACCGAGGCGGTCTCCTGACGCTGCTTCTCCAGATCCGCACGCACCGATTCGGTGGTGTGGCGGTTGTCGTGGGCGGCGCTGTTGAGCTGGGTCGAGGCCTGGGAGAGTTGCCTGAGCACGTCACCCATCTGCTGGATCAGCAGGTTGATCTGGCTGCCGAGCTGGCCGAACTCGTTCTGGCTCTTGAAGCCGACCCGCTGGGTCATGTCACCCTGGGTCACCTCGGTCAGTACCCGCAGCAGCTCTTTCAGGGGGCGGCGTATGGCCTTGCCCAGGGTGAAGGCCACCAGTATGGCGACGAAGATGGCGATGGCTATGCTGATCCCCTGGGTCAGGGTGCTCTGGGTCTGCACCCTATCGGAGGCCTTGATGCTGGCGTTCATCAGCTGCTGGCTCTGGGCGGTGATCCCCTCCAGCTTGTTCTGGATGCTGACGATGAGCTGGCTCGCCTGCTTGCTCTGCTCGCGCATGGTCTGCTGCTGCTTCATCAGCGCCAGGTACTGGGCGAGCACCCCTTCATTGGCGGTGGTGTCGCGCACGAAGCCATGGACGTAGTGGCCCATGTTGTTGTCGAACTCCTTGAGCTCCCCCTGCAGATCCTTGATGGTGCTGTTGAAGCCCTCGATCTGCATCTTGTTGCGCTTGAGCGCCGCTTCGATGGGGGCGGGGATGCTCTGGTTGAGGGCATCCATGGTGGAGAGCTCGATGGCGGAGAGCTTGGTGGTCAGGGTCTCGGAGAGCATCTTGATGAAGCTGTCGTCGACGGTGACCATCATGTCGCCGAGGTTCTTCTTGAACTGGGGCAGGCTGACCTGGAACTGGCCCTTGGCCTGGTTGACCTTGTGCAGCCGGGTGAGCAGGGCTTCGTGCTCGGTGGGCAGGGTCTGGGTCAGCTGCAGGTAGTCAGCCACCAGCTTGCCGAGGGCCGTCATCTCCCCCTGCAATTCGGGGTGCGTCGCCACCTGCTGCCTGAGGGTCGTCAGCATCTTGTCGACCTGACCCTTGGCCTGCTGCAGCTCGGCCACTTCCGCCGGCAGTTGCTTGGGATCCTGCTCGGTCAGCACGTCGGTGAGCCACTTGTTGGCGCTGAGCAGGCTTATCTGGGTCTGGCTGCTGGCGATCACCAGCGGCATGGACTCTTGTGTTACCTGGTCCAGGGCATCGTTGAGTTCGCTCTGGCCGCGAAAGGTCAGTACCGCGCTGGCGACCATGACGGCGACCAGGATGGCAAAGCCCAGATAGACTCTCTGTAAGATCGAGAGGTCTGACATTGTTTGTTTCATTATTGTCCCGCTGTCTATGCAAAAGTCCCTTGCCTGAGTACCCCGTCCCTTTGGTACCCTGCATGCCCTCACGGGGAATGCCGCTGGGGTACTCGGGACGTCATCCTCACTATCGGTATTCTTCACAATAACTGAAGTGATTGGGACAACGGCTGTGTCAAATGTCGGCTTGTGTCACACTTGGCGGGCTGTGGCGACATTTTTGGGAGTCGCTTGAGTTTTGCATTGAATTTTCTTTTTCATATAAAGGAGTTACCCATGGCGCAAGAAACCATTTTCAGCAAAATCATCCGCAAGGAGATCCCCGCCGACATCCTTTATCAAGACGATCTGGTGACCGCCTTCCGTGACATCCAGCCCAAGGCCAAGACCCACATACTGATAGTGCCGAACGTGCTCATTCCCACGGTCAACGACGTGGAAGCGGATCACGAGCTGGCCCTCGGCCGCATGTTCACCGTGGCCCGCAAGCTGGCGGCAGATGCCGGGATCGCCGAGGACGGCTATCGCCTCATCATGAACTGCAACCGCCATGGCGGGCAGGAGGTCTACCACATCCACCTGCACCTGGTGGGTGGCCAGCCGCTGGGACCCCTGCTCAGCCTGTGATGCGTCCCGCCTCATTGACCGGCCTGCTGTTGGCCGGTCTGCTGCTGGGAGGCTGCGCCTCCCGCTGGCAAGATCTCTTCGTCTCCTATTCCGATCAGATGGTGCCCCTGCGCAACCAGCTGCTGCTGGGTCATGCCGCCGAGGCCCTGCCGAAGGTGCGGGAATCGACCCCGGGGGACGACACCTATGTGCTGGATCAGCTTGAGAGAGGGCGCATCGCCTGGCTGGCGGGTCAGGATGCGATCAGCAAGCAGGGCTTTGCCGCCGCCGACAGCCGCCTCGCCTGGGAAGAGAGCCAGGCCAAGTACCGCCTGAGCCAGGGGCTGGCCCAGGCGGGCAGCCTGCTCACCAACGATCAGACCATGGCCTACCGGGCGCCTGACTACGAGCGCACCATGCTGCACCACTATCTGGCGCTGAACTACCTGCAACGGGGGGATGCCGAAGGGGCCCTGGTGGAGGTGCGCCGCGCCAACCAGGTGCAGGAGCGGGCGCTCAAGGCGCGGGCCGACGAGGTGCGCAAGGCGAAGAAAAAGAGCGAAGAGGCAGAGGCAGATGGGGAGATGCGCCAGCTGATGTCGCGCGGGGCACCCGAGCTCGATCGCCTGATAGGCCGGGTGAAAAACGGTTTCCAGAACGCCTACACCTTCTATTTCTCCGGCGTGCTCTATGAGGCGGCCGGGGATCTCAACGACGCCTGGGTGGACTATCAGCGCGGCTACCAGATAGCGCCGGACAACCAGAGCCTGCAGGATGCCCTGCTGCGCCTGGCCCGGCTTCGCGGCTCCGCGGACGAGCTCAAGGAGACCGAGAAGAAGGTGGGTCGCAAGGCGCCGCCACCGGCCAAGGATCAGGGCCAACTGGTGGTGCTGTTTGAAGATGGCCTGATCCCGGCGCGGCGGGAGATCTTCCTGCCGCTGCCCATCTCCACCTCCAGCGGCGATTTTCGTACCTTTACCGTGGCGGTACCCTATTACGACAACAGGGCCAGCGACACAGGCCCGCTGACGGTGTCGGTGGGCAAGCAGGCCGGGCGGACCAGCTCGCTGGTACGACTCGAATCGCTGGCGGCCAAGGATCTGCAGGAGCGGCTGCCGGGCATGCTGACCCGTCAGGCCCTGCGACTGGTGGCCAAGGAACAGCTGCGTCGCAGCGCCGCCAAGGAGGGGGGCGATGTGGGCAATATCCTGGTGGGCATCTTCAATACCCTCTCGGAGCGGGCCGATACCCGCAGCTGGCTGACCCTGCCCGCCGAGGCATCGAGCTGGCAGGGAATGGTCCCGGCCGGGGAGGTGCAACTCCAGCTGGGGGCGGGCAGCGCCATGCGCACACTCCCCCTCACAGTGCACGCCGGGCGCACCACACTCGTCTGGGTGCAGCGCCTCGGCGCGGGCCTGAGCACCCGGGTGATGCCCCTATGAGTGCCCCTTTGGGCAAGGATCACAGACTGACCGGTTCGGCCCCTCGGCCACCGGCAAGGAGAACAAGATGAAAGCACATGGCTTGGCCCTCGGGCTGGTACTGCTGCTGGCGGGGTGCGCCACCAATACTTCCGGCGTGGCGCTCTATGGCGCGGCCGGGGCGGCAGCGGTGGCGGAGCAGCACCAGAACGTCAACGTCACCCTGACCGAACTCAGCCGCCGCCAGCAAAACGGCCTGCTGCAGGTCAACGTGGCCGCCGCCAGCACCCAGCGCGGCGACAACAAGTTGCAATACCTGTTCTATTGGTATGATGAGGCCGGGCAGGAGGTGGCCAGCGATGGCCGCGGCTGGACCCCCATCAAGCTGCACGGCTACCAGACCCGCACCCTGTCCGCCCTGGCGCCGAGTCCGGCAGCCCGGGGCTACCGGATTTACGTACGCGAAGTGATTGAGGAATCGAACTGATGAGAATGAACCATGCCCTGCTGATATTGACCGCGGCCCTGCTGCTCGGCGGCTGCTCCAGCACCACCGTCAGCTATGGCGATCCCACCGAAACAGAGACGGTGACTGTGGATTACGGCTCCTCCGACTTGCAGGCCATCGCCGACAAGATGGCGGACTCCATGCTGGCCTCACCGGTCACAGGCGAGATCACCGCGGGAGGCCGTCCCGTGATGTTCATGGACTCCATCCGCAACAAGACCTCGGAGCACATCGACACCGAGGCCATCACGGACACCATCCGCACCAAGCTGCTGCGATCCGGCAAGTTCCGCTTCGTCGACATGAGCAAGGTGAGCGCGGTCAAGCAGCAGCTCGAGTACCAGCAGAGCAGCGGCATGGTGGATCCCGCCTCCATGGTGCGCCTGGGCAAGCAGACCGGCGCCCGCTACATGGTCTATGGCAACCTGGCCAGCATCGTCAAGGACAATGGCAAGGTGAAGGACGTCTACTACCAGATGACCATGAACCTGATGGATCTGGAGAACGGCGAGCTGCTGTGGGCCGATCAGAAAGAGATCCGCAAGCAGGCGAAGACCTCCACCTTTGGCTGGTGAGGGCATTGGGTTACAGGGGGATCTGGCTGAGCTGAGCCTGTTGGCCAGCCTGCCGGCCCCCTGGCACCAGGGGCGCCTTGAGCCACTGGCGAGCGGCCTGACCAACGGCAACTACCGGCTGCATCTGCCCTCGGGGCAGAGCGGCTTCCTGCGGCGCGGCCACCCGGATCCGGTCCGGCTCGGCATAGACCGCGCCACCGAGTGGCAGCTCTATCAGGGGGCCGTGGGGCAGGGGCTGGCCTTGCCCTGTCATCACGGCGATCCCGCCAGCGGCCTGATGCTGCTGGCGTGGTGCGACGAGCCGAACTGGGCCGTCTCCCCGCCGCCCCTGGCGACCCAACCCCCCTTGCTGGCCGAGGTGCTGAGACGACTGCACCGACTGGCGCTGCCCGCCGTGGTGATGGCGGTGCGGGCTCATGCCGCCGGTTATCGCGGCCGCCTGGCCCGGATCCCTGACTGGTTGCCGGCGCTGGAGCGGGCCCTGCTCGCGAGCCACGAGCCGGACGACTGCTGGCTCCCTTGCCATCATGATCTCAATCCGGCTAACTTGTTGGGCCACAGGCCCTGGGTCATCGACTGGGAGTATGGCGCCGCCGGTCATCCTGGCTTCGAGCTGGCCAGCATACAGCGCACCCATGGCTGGAGCGAAGAGCTGCGGTGCCAGTTGGAGAGCTGCTATCTTGAAGGCAGGGGAGGCGCTCATAAGCTGCTCAATGGCAAGGGATTCCAGGCCGATGCCTTCCTGCCCTGGGTCGATTACATCGGCCTGTTGTGGGCGCTGCTGATGGCGGAGCAACAACCCGGGCCCGACTATCAGGCCCTCATCGACATGAACCGCCAGCGCCTGGAATGAGATAGGCCAGAGGCCAGCGCGACGCTTATTTTCTACGACTTGGAGGCATGCATGGTGACCAGATTCTCATGGCGTCAACCCCGCAGCTGGAGCCTGCTGCTGCTCTGCCTGCTGCTGACCGGCTGCGCGACCCGGGTGATCTACTACTGGCTCGACTCGGCCATCGTCTGGCAACTGGACGACTACTTCTCCCTGGACCGCAGCCAGAAGACCCTGCTGGACAAGGAGGTGAAGGGGCTGATGGCCTGGCATCGCCAACACGAGCTGCCCATCTATGCCCGGGATCTCGATGCCCTGGCGAGGGCCGTGGCCAGCCCCATGACCCCGGCCCAGGTCACCCTGCACCTGGACCGCACCCAGGCCAGCCTGACCCGCACCCTGGAGAACGCCATTCCCCGCACCGTGCGTCTCGCCAGCACCCTGACCGATGCCCAGGTGGCGCGCTTCATGACCGATAGAGTGAAACGCCAGCAGGAGCGCAAGCATGATTTCGCCACCGAGCCCAAGGCGCAGATGCTCAAGGAGTTCAGGGAGAAGATGAGCGAGCGGCTGGTGTTCTGGATTGGCAAGGTGAAGCCGGCCCAGGAGCCGCTCATTGCCCAGTGGGCCGAGTGGCAATACGAGATGATGCCCCCCTGGCTCGAGTTCCAGGAGGCCTGGACCAAGGAGCTGGAGCGGCTGATGAAGCAGCGCCAGGACCCGGACTTTGGCAAGGAGCTGACTCGCCTGCTGCAACAGGGGGACGGCCTGATGGATGGCCGCTTCACCGGTTACACCGACCAGTCACGCCAGCGCACCATACAGTGGCTCAGCGCCCTCAGCCAGTCGATGGATCTCTCCCAGCGCGCCCACCTCTATACCCTGCTCAAGGACTATGCCGAGGACTTCGAGGCCATGACCCGCAGCCGCTAATGGCCGCGATCCGCACCGCAAGGGCGGCAGGCGTCATGGCCCGCCGCCCTTGTCCTTGTGGGGGGGCTATGGTAGTTTGCCCTTTCTATTATTCGGGAATTAACTTTTTGAGCCTGCTGGACAAAGTGAAACTGGCGGCGATGACCCTGCTCATCGCGCTCACTCTGTTGCTCTCTACCGTTTCGGTGGAGGGGCTCAAGGTACCCGCTTCCCAGCACGCCGCCCAGCTGATGGGGGAGGCCGCGGATCCCGCCGACGGCGCCCACATGAACCACGGCGCCAGCGACAGCGACGACGGTGTCGTCAAGTTTGTCGGCTCCCACCAGAGCCACCTGCTGCGCCTCGAGCACTCCCTGAGCCGGGATCATCAACCCGGCAGCGTGGTCTACGAGCTGGTCATGAGCTGGGCCCAGCAGGCCATACTGCTGCTGTTGTGCGGTCTGCTGCTCTACGCAGCCCTCTTCTACCCGAGGACGAGCTTTCGCGATCACTTCGCCAGTATCCACCGGCGCCGCCTGCAGCGCCGGCACCTGCAATACCGCTTCTCCCAGAGCTTCCTCGCCTGACCCCGATGGGGTCAGTCTGCCTGCTGTTGCCTCATCTTCTCTCTGTTGCTGTTCACTTTTAGTGAACGGCTAGGCTGTCTTGTTTCATTTTTTTGCACGGTGCGACCCGGCGTCGCCCCTTGCCATCGCCTGACAGAGGCCGATTTCATGAGAAAAAAGAGTCATACCATACTGAACCGCATGAGCCCGTGGCAGTACGCCCTGCTGCTGCTGATGCTGGTCACCTTCACCTTCTATTCCCTGCCCACCTTCTTCGGTGAGCAGCCCTCCCTGGGCCTTCATGGCCAGACCCACCTGAGCGGGGCGCAGCAGCGCCTGCTGCAGGAGCACCAGATAGCGCCCCAGAAGCAGATCGAGCAGAAGGAGCGGATCGAGCTGGTGTTCGCCACCCAGGCCGAGCAGCAGCGGGCCAAGCAGTTGCTGGAGCAGCAGGGGGTGGACAGTGCGGCCCTCACCCTGGAGTTTCACTCCAATGCCCCGACCTGGATAAGCCAGCTCGGCGCCGATCCCATCAAGCTCGGGCTGGACTTGCGCGGCGGCTCCCAGCTGCTGATCGGGGTCGATGTGGACTTTGTCATCGACAACCAGACCAAGAACCTGGTGGATACCCTGCGCACCCGCTTCCGTGAGGCCAACCTGCGCGGCGCCAGCGTGATGCGCACCGCCCAGGGGGCCCTGGCCGTCACCCTGCCGGACGTCGACGGGCAGGAGGGCTGGCTCACTATCATCAAGGAGAGCGCCGGCACCCGTCAGGATCAGTGGAAGCTCTCCCGCTCCGGCAATGAGCTCAAGCTGGTGCTGAGTGAATCGGAGCGCACCCTGCTGGTGAACAACGCCGTGACCCAGAACCTGTCGATCCTCAAGAAACGGATCAACGAGCTCGGCATCGTCGAGGCCTCGGTCCAGCGTCAGGGTCAGGACGGCATCCGCATCGAGCTGCCCGGGGTGCACAACCCCAAGCAGGCGAAAGAGGTGATAGGCGCCACCGCGTCCCTGGCCTTCTACGAGGCCAAGGCCGACAGCCGCTTCTTCATGGCGGATCGCAACGGCCAGGCGGTCGGTCTGGCCCGCAAGCCGGTGCTGAGCGGCGAGCACATCGTCGATGCCCGCGCCAACATGGGGGAGATGGGTCAGCCCCAGGTCAACATAGTGCTCGACACCCTGGGTGGCAGCAAGATGAACCAGTTCAGCCGCCAGCACGTGGGCAAGCCCATGGCCACCGTCTTCACCGAGTACAAGACCAACGCCGAGGGCAAGTTGCGGGCCAGAAGCGAGGTGATCAACGTCGCCACCATACAGACCGCCCTTGGCAACCAGTTCCGCATCACAGGGATTGGCAGCCTGCCGGAGGCGCAGGAGCTCGCCATGCTGCTGCGGGCCGGCGCCCTCACTGCGCCGCTGAAGATCCTGGAGGAGCGCTCAATCGGCCCGACCTTGGGCTTGCAGAACATAGAGGCGGGCTTCACCGCCCTGGCGTTCGGCATGGCGGGCATGATGCTGTTCATGATGGCCTGGTATCGCAAGTTCGGCTGGGTCGCCATCACGGCGCTCATCGGCAACCTGCTGATGCAGGTGGGGATGCTGGCGGTGCTGCCCGGCGCCGTGCTGACCTTGCCCGGGATCGCCGGCCTGGTGCTGACGGTGGGCATGGCGGTGGACACCCATGTGCTCATCTTCGAGCGGATCAAGGACAGGCTGCGGGAGGGGGGGAGCCTGGCCAACGCCATCGACTTTGGCTATCGCTCGGCGTTTCGCACCATCTTCGATGCCAACATCACGACGCTCATCTGCGCCGTGGTGCTCTATGCCATCGGCTCAGGGCCGCTGCAGGGCTTCTCCATCACCCTGATCCTGGGGCTCATCTCCAGCATGGTGACCGGTATCTGGGGCACCCGCGCCATCATCAACCCCCTGTGGGGCAACAGCCGCGCCAAGCTGCTGAGGGTATGACCATGACTGACTACCTGTGTCATCGCGTCGCGCGTCCGAGCCTGCTCCGCGCCACTTGCTTCCGGTTGGGAAGCCCAAGCCATCTGCTGTCGAGGGAAGAAGAATGCTGAGAATGATCATTGCCATGGGCCTGACCCGCTGGCGTTACATCGGGATGTGGGCCTCGGTGCTGCTGACGGTGGCGAGCATAGCCGTGCTCGCCATCAACGGGCTCTCCCTTGGACTCGACTTCACCGGCGGCATACTGCTGGAGTTTCGCATCCAGACCCTGAAGGAGGCCCACGAACTCAACGCCCTGCTGAGCGCCCCCCTGGCCGGGGCTGTGGAGCTGCACGGCGCCGGCGTGCCCGGGGAGTGGCTCATCAAGCTGCCTCCTCACGAGCTGCCCTGGGCAGCGGAAGATCTGGCGATCATGCTGGGGCAGCAACTCGCCCTGCCGGTGGAGCTGCTGCGCACCACCATAGTGGGCCCCCAGGTGGGCGCCGAGCTGTTCCAGCAGGGGATGCTGGCGGTGCTGGTGGCGTCGCTGGCCATCTCCGCCTACCTGGCAGTGCGCTTCGAGTGGCGCCAGGCCATCGGCATCCTGGTCTCTGTGCTGCACGACGGTCTGGTGGCCCTGGGGCTGCTGGCGCTGTTCAATATCGAGTTCGACCTCAACGTCATCGCCGGCCTGATGGCGGTGATCGGCTACTCGCTCAACGACAGCATCGTCATCTCGGACCGGCTGCGGGACCTGCTCGGATCGCGCACCCAGATGGGGATACACGAGTGTTCCGATGTGGCCATCAAGGCCACCTTCAGTCGCACCATGATCACCTCGGGCACCACATTGTTCACGGTGGGGGCCCTGCTGCTGTTCGGCGGCGACGCCCTGTTCGGCTTCTCCTTCACCCTGTTCGCCGGCATCCTGGTGGGCACCATCTCCTCCATCACTGTGGCTTCCACCGTGCAGGAGCTGCTGGGGCTCTCCCCCCAGGCCTACCAGAAGAAAGAGGAGGAGCTGGCCGAGGCGGCCTGATGCCCCTTGTCCACTCCCTGAATGCAAAACGGGCCCATCGGGCCCGTTTTTTTGTCTCTTTGGCTGGGCTAGAAGCCGGAGCCCGGTTGCTGCAAAAACTCGGCTTCTTCCGGGGTGCTGGTGCGCCCCAGGATGGCGTTGCGGTGGGGGAAGCGGCCAAAGCGCTGGATGATCACCTGATGGCGGCGGGCGAAGTCGGCGAATCCCTCGAAGGTCTCCCGGGCAGGGCCGTCCGCCTGCTCGGCCGCCAGTGCCTCGAACAAGGCCACGCTTCTGGCCTGCTGCTCCCGGGACTCCGCATGCTCCAGCGGCAGGTAGAAGAAGACCCGCGCCAGCGGGGAGAGGGCCTTGTCCGCGCCAAGGGACAGGCCCCTGAGGCAGAGATCCCGGGCCTTGGCATCCTGGGCAAAGGCCGCGGGTGAGGCGCGATGTATGTTGCGTGGCAACTGGTCCAGCAGCAGGATCAGCGCCAGCCTGCCCACCGGCACCTCGGCCCAGTGGGCGAGCTCGCCTTCTGCGGCGGCTTGTGCCAGCTCGCCGAAGCGGTGTGCCAGCAGCGCGTCAGTCTCGCTGCTCTTGCCCCACCAGAGGGGGGCTTGCCGGGCGGCGCGGGGGGCGTCGCCTGAGTCGTCGCCAAACCAGAAATCGAGCAGAGGTTGCCAGGGTTGCATGGGAACTCCTTGGGCCTGGGGCCTTCAGGTGAAACAAGGCCAATTGACCCTGTCATGGGGGGCTGCCGAAAGGGCGGCTTCTCGTTACACTGTGCCATCTTTTGCCTGAAACAAGGAACCCCTCTCTGCTCGGCACTCGCGTGTGGCAACGGCCAAGTGAGATGGCCTGCGTGCCGGAGGGGATTTTCCCACTGATATAAGGAATGCCTGATATGGCCGGAACCAGTTTGTTGGCCCTGCCGGGCGATATCGCCAGCGTGCCGGATGACCTAGCCCTGATGACCAAGGCTGTGACCAGGAAGAGCGCCGTGCTGCCTGGGGAGATGTTTCCCACTGATATAAGGAATGCCTGATATGGCCGGAACCAGTTTGTTGGCCCTGCTCGACGATATTGCCAGCGTGCTCGATGACGTGGCCCTGATGACCAAGATGGCGGCCAAGAAGACTGCCGGTGTGCTGGGGGACGATCTCGCCCTCAATGCGGAGCAGGTCTCCGGGGTGCGGGCCGAGCGGGAGCTGCCTGTGGTGTGGAAGGTGGCCAAGGGCTCGTTTCGCAACAAGCTGATCCTGGTGCCCGCCGCCATCGCCATCAGCGCCCTGATCCCCTGGCTCATCACCCCCTTGCTGATGCTGGGGGGCGCCTACCTCTGCTTCGAGGGGGCCGAGAAGCTGGCCCACAAGTTCCTGCCCCACGACAGCGGTGAGGCGGCCTCGTCAGCGCAGGCGATCCCGGACGATCTGGAGGCCTTCGAGCAGCAGAAGATAAAGGGGGCCATTCGCACCGACTTCATCCTCTCAGCCGAGATCATCGTCATCGCCCTCGGCACAGTGCAGGGCTCGAGCCTGGGCCTGCAGATCGCCGTGGTGGCGGGCATAGCCCTGCTGATGACGGTGGGGGTCTACGGCCTGGTGGGGCTCATCGTCAAGCTCGACGACATAGGCCTGCACCTGTTGCAAAAACCCGATGCCGGCGTCCTGCGCCGGGCAGTGGGGCGGGGGCTGCTGGTAACGGCGCCCCGGCTGATGCACCTGCTGGCCCTGGTCGGCACCATCGCCATGTTCATGGTGGGGGGCGGCATTCTGGTCCACGGCTGGCCCTTTGCCCATCACCTCATCGAGGGGGTGGCCGCCAGTCTGGCACCCCTGGCCGGGGGCGCCGTGCTGGCCGCGGTGACGCCGACTCTGCTGAGCGCCCTGGTGGGAGTGGTGGCCGGTCTGCTGCTGGTGCTGGCCATGACCCTGGTGGGCAAGCTGACCCCCGCGAAGTAGTAACGGCGGCCGCTCAGGAATCGTCCCCTGCCGACAGGGGGCGTCGCAGGCCGGATCTGCTGTTTGTTGACCAGAATGGGGGCTAGGCAAGGGCTGGCCCCCTTCGTACTATTTGGCGGCCACTGCCCACAGAGGCGGGGCGCCCACATGGACGCAAACAGACAAGGACAGTTATGACCAACACCCTTTGGCAGGATGATCACATCTATGCCGCCCCCGATTGCCCAGCCATCGACGCCGACTTCCAGCGCGCCGCAGAGGCCCTGACCGAGATCGCCAACCTGCTGGCAAGCCTGCCAGAGACCCGGGACATCAATGCCTTGCGCCACCTGCTTAGGGCCATTCGCCGCCAGGCCAATGCCGTGAAAGCCCAAGCCTGGAACAGCCAGACCTTCGCCTACAACAGGCTTAGCCGCAACGGCCGCGACGAGGCCGCCCGGGTGCTGCTATCCCGTGGCCAGCAGTTGCAGGCGAGGCTGGCCCAGCTCGTCAAGCCGGTGGCCCTGTTCTGGCTGAATGCCCCCGAGGATCAGGTGCGGGCCCTGCTGCAGGATCCCGAGCTGTTCGAGCTGGCCTACCTCATTCGCCACGATCGCCGGTTGCAGGATCAGGCCCTCTCCCTCGAGAGCGAGCAGTTGATCGAGGGATTGGCGGTGGACGGCCTGCAAGCCTGGGGGGATCTCTACGACAGCCTGGTGGCCAGGCTCAGGCCAGTGGTTGCGGGGGAGCCCATGGGGCTGGCCCAGGCGGACAACTTGCTCGCCCACCCGGACAGGGCGCGGCGCGCCAGCGCCTGGCACGGCATTCAGGCCGCCTGGGCCGGGGAGCAGGAGACGGTGGCCGCCATCCTCAACGCCATCAACGGCTGGCGCAACGAGCTGGCGGCCCAGCGCGGCAAGGGGCGGCGGCTCGATGCTCTGGATCTCTCCTGTCATCAGGGGCACCTGGAGCGCGCCACCCTGGAGACCCTGATGACGCAGGCCGAGGCCCACAAGGCGCTCGGCAGGCGGGCCCTGCGAGCCATGGCCTGTGCCCAGGGGATAACGGATTTTGCCCCCTGGGATCTCTATGCCCCGGCGCCTTATGGGGCGCAGGCCAGCGTTGGTTTCGGACAGGCGCTGACCCTGGTGGCCGATGCCTTCGCCGCCTTCGATCCCGAGATGGGGGACTTCGCCCGCATGATGGCGGATCGGGGCTGGATAGATGCCGCGCCGAGCGACAACAGGCGCAGCGGCGCCTATTGCACCGAGTATGCCGACCCCGCCGAGCCCCGGGTCTTCCTCACCTTCGAGGGCACCATGGACAACGTCATCACCCTGGCCCACGAGCTCGGCCACGCCTGGCACAGCTGGCTGCTGCGGGACGCGCCACTGGCGCAGCGGGACTACCCCAAGACGCTGGCCGAGACCGCCTCCCTGTTTGCCGAGACCCTGGTGCGGGACGCCCTGCTCGCCCGTGCACAGACCCGCGAACAGCGCCTGGCCATCGCCTGGATGGACGGGGAGCGGGTCGCGAGCCTGCTGCTCGACGTTCCCTCCCGCTTCCACTTCGAGCGGGCGCTGGTGGCAGGCCGGGCCGAAGGGTATCTGGGGGCGGGCCAGCTGAGGGTCATGATGAAATCCGCGAAGCAGCAGTGGTATGGTGACAGCCTCAGCCAATATGACGAGCTGTTCTGGGCCAGCAAGGGCCACTTCTCCATCGCCGATCTCGGGTTCTACAACTACCCCTATCTGTTTGGCTACCTGTTCAGCCTGGGGCTCTATGCCCAGAAGGAGCGGGTCGGTGCCGACTTCGTGCCGGCCTATCGGGCGCTGCTCGCCGACACCGGCCGCATGAGCGCCGAGAGCCTGGTGGAGAAGCACCTGGGGGTCGACATTCGCGAGCCCGCGTTCTGGCAAGAGAGCCTGCGCTATGTCGAGGACGCTGTGGTGCGCCTCGAGCGGCTGGTGTAGTCGCCCGTTTGATCCGGCTGGTGTCGCCGCCAGCCTTGGTATTCCTGTTCGTGGCCCTGGGGCCACCCCTGTTTCACGACGGGCCGGACCCGTCTCTGACAATGAGCGTTCGATGCAACAACGAGTCTACCCACAGCAGTGGCAAAATCAGCACATCTACCCCTCCCTCGACAGCAGCGTACTGGAAGCGGACATGAGCCTGGCTCGCGCCAGCCTCGCCGAGCTGGCGGTCTTTATCGACGGCCTGGGCCCGCTGCGTGATCAGGGCGCCGCCCTGCAGGATGGCTTACGGGATGGCTTGCGGGAGGTGCGGCTGCGGGCCCGGCGTATCCGCGAAATAGGCTGGAATATCGCCGTGCTGGCGGCCTGCACGGGGAGCCAGGATGCCCGGGATCCCCTGGCCAAGCAGCTGGCCTCCCGGGCCCGGGCCCTCAATGCGGACCTGTTCAAGACGCTGGCGCCCATCGAAGATCTGATGCTGGGGCTGCCCGAGGCCGAGTTCGGGCAACTGATGCAGGATCCCCTGCTCGGGGAGGAGGAGTACCGGCTGCGCCACGAGCGCCGCTTGCAGGATCAACGGTTGCCGGTGGAGGCGGAGCAGCTGGTCATCGGCCTTGGCACCGACGGCCTGCACGCCTGGGGCAACCTCTACAACGATCTGGTGGGCAAGATCCGGGTGCAGGTAGCCGGCCAGGAGCGGGGGCTGGCAGAGGCGAGCAACCTGCTCTCCAGCCCGGATCGGGCGCAGCGCAAAGAGGCCTTCGACGCCATCAGCGCCGGCTGGGAGGGGGAGCAGGAGACGGTGGCAGCCATCCTCAATGCCCTCAACGGCTGGCGCCTGGAACTGGCTCGCCAGCGCGGCAGGGTGCGGACCCTGGATGCCCTGGATCTCTCCTGCCACCAGAGCCACATCGAGCGGGCGACCCTGGATACCCTGATGCGGGAGACCTGGCAGGCGCGGGGGCTGGGCCAGCGGGCCCTGGGGCTGATGGCACGGCGGCTCGGCATCGAGGAGCTGGGGCCTGAGGATCTGTTCGCGCCGCCCCCGGCGAGCAGCCACCGCAGCATACCGTACGAGGAGGCGATCGAGATCATCGCACTGGCCTTTGCCGGTTTCGATCCCGAGATGGGGGCGTTCGCCCGCATGATGGCCGAGCGCGGCTGGATTGACGCCGCCCCCACCCCGAACCGGCGCACCGGGGCTTACTGCACCAAGTTTGCCGATCCGGTGGAGCCGCGGGTCTTCATCACCTATGCCGGCACCATGGACAACGTCATCACCCTGGCCCACGAGCTGGGGCACGCCTGGCACAACTGGCTGATCCGGGACTTGCCCATGAGCCAGCGCAGCTACCCCATGACGCTGGCCGAGACCGCCTCCATCTTCGCCGAGACGCTGGTGCGCAGCGCCCTGTTCGAGCAGGCCCGAAGCGCCGAGGAGCGCCAGGCCATCGCCTGGGCGGAAGCCGACGGCGCCGCCACCTTCCTGGTCAACATCCCGGCCCGCTTTGACTTCGAGCAGGCCCTGGTAGCCGAGCGCGAGCAGGGCTATGTGTCATCTGCCCGGCTCAAGGCGCTCACCGACGAGGCCTGGGGGCGCTGGTATGAAGAGAGCCTTGGCCGCTATCACCCCATGTTCTGGGCCGCCAAGGCGCACTTCTCCATCGCGGGGTTCGGTTTCTACAACTACCCCTACCTCTTTGGCTACCTGTTCAGCCTCGGGGTCTATCAGCAGCTGATGAGCCGCAAGGGGGCAGGGGAGGCGAACGTGGCCGAGGCCTATCGCGCCCTGCTGCGAGACACTGGCCGCATGAGCGCCGAGGATCTGGTGGCGAAACACCTGGGGCAGGATATCCGCGAGGCGGCCTTCTGGCAGGGGAGCCTGGCCCTGGTGGCGGCGGCGGTGGATCGCTTCGAGCAGACCCAGAGCTGAGGCCGGGCGCCGCGTCAGGGGCCTGGCGCCCCTTTTCCCCTGCCGAATGCGCCCAAAGGGGGTGGGAAAAGGATTTTCCAGCGGCGGGGGGCGTGATCCAAAGCAAGAAAGTGCGATGTTTTGGTGGCGCCTCGGCCGTTCGCTGGGGTAGTTTCGATAGAACCGACACAGTTCTTGAGGTCTTATCCATGATCATCTATCTGCATGGCTTTGATGCCACCAGCCCCGGCAATCATGAGAAAGTGCTGCAGTTGCAGTTTATCGATGATGATGTGCGCTTCGTGCACTACAGCACGGTTCACCCCCGCCACGACATGAGCCACCTGCTCAAGGAGGTGAAGAAGCAGCTCGACATGAGCACAGACCCCAAGCCCCTCATCTGCGGAGTCGGGCTCGGCGGCTACTGGAGCGAGCGGATCGGTTTTCTGTGCGGCATCAAACAGGTGGTCTTCAACCCCAACCTGCACCCGGAAGAGAACATGCAGGGCAAGATCGACAGGCCGGAAGAGTACGATGACATCGGCACCAAGTGTGTAACCGAATTTCGTAATAAAAATTCAGGAAACTGCCTGTGCATCCTTTCCGTTCAGGATGAAATCCGCGATAATCGGGACACTGAACGTGAATTGAAGAACTATTACGACATCGTATGGGATGAGCGCGAGACCCATAAGTTCAAGAACATCTCGCACCATCTGCAACGGATGAAGGCCTTCAAAGAAGCCTGAGCCATCACGTCAACCGATTTCGTTTTAGGGAGCCAATGGCTCCCTTTCGTTTTGAGGAACCAAGGAAAATCATCATGATGAATATTGTCGTTGTAGGCGGTGGCGCCGGCGGTCTCGAGCTCGCGACCAGCCTGGGCCGCAAGCTGGGCAAGAAGAACAAGGCCAGGATCACCCTGGTGGATCGCAACCGCACCCACCTGTGGAAGCCCCTGCTGCACGAAGTGGCCACCGGCTCCATGGATGCGGGCATCGACGCCCTGAGCTACCAGTCCCATGCCAAGAACCACGGCTTCGAATTCCAGCTCGGCAGCCTGACCGACATCAAGCGCGACGAGAAACGCATAGTGCTGGCGCCTATCCACGACGAGAGCGGCGCCCTGGTGGTCAACGAGCGGGAGCTGGCTTACGACGTGCTGGTGATGGCCATAGGTTCTGTGTCCAACGACTTCAACACCAAGGGCATCAAGGATCACTGTATCTTCCTGGACAGCCCCTCCCAGGCGCACCGCTTCTACAACAGCATGATGAACCGCTTCCTGCAGTTCGCCACCGAATACAAGCCCGGTGACAAGGTGAAGATCGCCATCGTGGGTGGCGGCGCCACCGGCGTCGAACTCTCCGCCGAGCTCTACAACGCGGTGGAGCAGCTCTATGCCTACGGCTTCAAGAACCTCACCACCGACAGCCTCAAGGTGACACTGGTGGAGGCGGGCCCCCGCATACTGCCTGCGCTGCCTGAGCGCATCAGCGGCTCCGCCCACCAGGAGCTGGTGAAGCTCGGCGTAGATGTGCGCACCGCTACCATGATCACCGAAGCCACTAGCGATGGGCTGCACACCAAGGATGGGGAGCTGATTGAAGCAGACCTCATGGTGTGGGCCGCCGGCATCAAGGCACCGGACTTCATGAAGGAGATCGCCGGCCTCGAGACCAACCGCATCAACCAGCTGGTGGTCAAAGAGACACTGCAGACCACCCGTGACGAGAACATCTTCGTCATCGGCGACTGCGCCGCCTGCCCGCAGCCGGACGGCAAGTTCGTGCCGCCCCGCGCCCAGTCCGCCCACCAGATGGCGACCCAGGCGTTCAAGAACATCCTGGCCAAGATGAACGGCGGCGAGATGAAGCCCTACCTCTACCACGACCACGGCTCGCTGGTCTCTTTGAGCCGCTTCTCCACCGTGGGCAGCCTGATGGGCAACCTGATGCGCGGCTCCATGATGGTGGAAGGTTACATTGCCCGCATCGTCTACATCTCCCTCTACCGGATGCACCAGGTCGCCCTGCACGGCTACATCAAGACCGGCCTCATCATGCTGGTGGGCCGCATCAACCGGGTGCTGCGCCCGAGCATGAAGCTGCACTAAGCCTGTGCCTTGAGTGGCAAGCACAAGACAAACGACAAGGAGAGGCCAGGCCTCTCCTTTTTTTATGGTCCAAGAGGGGGCTGCCTAGAAGCGCTTGCCGTAGTTCACGGCGAAGAAGTAGAGCGCCGGGGTGGGATAGTGACCTGAGAGGGATCTTTCATCGACGCTGGCGCTCTCCATGTGTATGTACTCAAAACCGGCCCCCAGGGTCTCCTGGGCGTTGAACGCATAGATAACTCCTGTGCCGAGGCGCAGCGCACTGCCGCTCGGCACCGTCAGGGAGGTGTGGCTCTGGTCCCGATAGGCACTGCTGTCGTAGGCCACGCCGCCATTGAGGGTCCATTGCGGCGTCAGATCGTGCTGGAGCCCGACCGCCAGGTGGTAGCTGTCCTGATAGAGCCCCTTCTCTGAGGAGGTGCGGTCAAAGACGGCAACCTGGTTGTCGTTGTAGCGGCTCCAGTCCTGCCAGCCCAGATTGCCCATGATGGCCCAGTCGTGGGCGAAGGCGTGAAAGGCGCTCACCATCAACTGCTGGGGGCTGTTGACCATGCCGGAGAGGGGGATGGTGGCGCTGATCCCGGGCAGATTGGGGCGCGAGAAGGTGATGTCGCGGCCTATGTCGAAGTGATAGGTCACCTCGCTGGCATAGCCCAGCCCGACGCGGCTTCCCGGGTTCCACTCATAGAGCAGCCCCAGCTTGGCATTGAGGGCCCAGTCACTGTCGTCCTGCTTCTGCTCCCCGCCACTGCCCTCCCGGGTGAGGGCGAACAGGCCGTAGTTGATCCCGACCCCGGCCCCGAGCGACCAGTGCTCGTCGACGCGATAGGCAATGGATGGCTGCAGGGTGAGGCCGATCAGGGTGGCCTCCTTGATGAGCTGCTTGCCGGCCCAGTCGCCAAAATCCAGCCCCAGCCCGAAGTTGCCATAGAGCGCCAGGCCCGCCGACCAGCGCTCATCGAGCTGCTGGCTGTAGTAGGCGGAGGCCGCGGGGAACCAGCCGATGACGGTATCGACGTCCCCCTCGGCGGGATCGTCCAGATCGTAGGGCACATCCCCGTAGAGCAGTTGCCCGCCCAGGGTCAGGTGGCGCCCCTCCAGGTGGCTCAGGCCAGCGGGATTCACCAGCTGCACAGTGGCATCCTGGGCCCTGGCGGCCATGCCGGCGGAGGCGAGCCCGAGATCATTGGTGCCGGTTTCGTACAGATAGAGGCCGGCGCCCTCGGTGGGGGCGCTCAGCAAGGTGGCCAGTGGCAACAGCAGCAGCGTTCGTTTCATCAAGGTCCCTCTCCCATCAATCCGGAGGATCGGCCCCCTCCTGCAAGTGCCAGATGCATCTGTAAAAGGGGGAAAAGATCCGCGACACAGGCAGTATAGATGGCACTTTGGATGCTGAATCAATCACTTGTTAGCTCCGGGTGCGCAGCGTCCCCCGCTGTCCCCGGCAAGGCGGGGTTATGCTTTGGTCTTCGCCTTGCTACCATGGCGGCAACGGTGCCCAGCGCATCCTATTGAACCCACAGGAGACCTCATGATCCTCTCAACCACCCCCACCCTGGAAGGCAAGGCCATTCGTGAATACCGCGGCATAGTCGTGGGTGAAGCCATCCTGGGTGCCAACATCTTCAAGGACCTGTTCGCCGGCATCCGCGACATCATAGGTGGCCGCTCCGGCGCCTACGAAAAGGAGCTGGCCCGGGCCCGGGAGATCGCCTTCGAGGAGCTCAAGGAGCGTGCCCAGGCCCTGGGTGCCAACGCCGTGGTCGGCATCGACATCGACTACGAGGTGGTGGGCCAGAACGGCAGCATGCTGATGGTCAGCATCAGCGGCACCGCCGTGGTGATCTAGCTCGCCTTTGCCCCCTGGCCGCCTGCAGCAAGCCGACCCCGAGGTCGGCTTTTTTATTGGCGCTGTCCCAGTTATGTGTTGAAAGGCTAACCTTGAAGTAGGTCATCACCTTGAGGACCTCCATCATGGATACCCAAGCCTTTCAACATCTACTCTCTCTCTTCCCACAGCTCACCTTGCGCCAGCGTCGCCTCGCGCAACATGAACTCACCGCTCCTCACCCCATCACCTCTTTAGCCACCCAACTCCCCCCTTGCCAATGTTGCCCTCACTGCCAGGCCGAGGCCGCGCAGTTGGCTCCTTGGGGCTGGAGTCGAGGGCTGCGTCGCTATCGCTGCAAGCAGTGTCTGCGTACCAGCTCCGTTCTCACCAAGACGCCACTGGCCCGGCTTCGCAAGGCACAGTGCTGGGAAGACTATGCCCAGGCCCTCATCGACGGGCTGACCGTGCGACAGGCTGCCGTCCGCTGCGGGGTCTGTAAAAACACCGCCTTCTTGTGGCGTCACCGCTTCCTGAAAGCCATGGCGAGTCACCAGGCGGCACGGGAAGGGGGTATCGTCGAGGTTGATGAGACTTTCTTCCTGGAGTCGTTTAAAGGACAACGTGGTTTGCCCCGCCCGGCCCGCCACCGCGGGGGCAAAGGCCGTACCCGAGGCACAGGGTCGGATTACATCCCGGTGATGGTGGTTCAGGACCGGGCTGGCCACCATGCGGATTTTCAGTTGGAGAAAATGAATGCCGAGACGGTGATAGCGGTTTTGACACCCCTTGTCTCGCCAGATGCGGTGTTGTGTAGCGACGGCGCCGGGGTGTATGCCAGTTTCAGCAAAGCGCAGGGAGTGACCCATCAGGTCGTGCGCAATCGTCAAGGCAAGCGCGTGGTTGGCGCGTACCACATTCAGCATGTAAACGGATATCACCGTCGGTTGAAAGAGTGGATGGAGCGGTTCCATGGGGTAGCTACCCACTATCTGAGGAATTATCTGGGTTGGCGAAGGATGTTGGAGCGCTACGGGCGAGAAGTGAATATCCCACGTTGCTTGCAGGAGGCGCTGGGGCGCCCCATGCAACACGTAATTGGGACATAGCCTTTTTATTGGGCGCGGCACCCTCATGGTATGGGGGGCGATTCCCCCTTCTCCCCTTGCGGGAGAAGGGCTGGGGATGAGGGGGGAAGCCCCGGGGCGGGAATATTGTTTATTTTTTCTATCCGACTTGGTTATGTTGTTCGATTTATCTAAACACAAAACGGCCCGCCTGGGGCCTGTCAGCCCTTGTTGGGAAGAAAACACCTGGATTAGGATGGAGCCTGATGCCGGATCATGGGGATCCCGGCCCCCAGACTCTCAGGAGCGAGCGTCATCCATGGCACTGCGCAAGCCCGCCGGGCTCAAACCCGGCGATACCATAGGCTTCTTCTCTCCCTCCAGCGCGGCCACCGCCTGGGCTCCCCGGCGGTTCGAGCGTGCCAGGGCATTTCTGGAAGGGCAGGGTTTCAGGCTCAAGGCGGGCAGCCTGACCGGGGAGCGGGATCACTGGCGCTCCGGCTCCATAGCGGGGCGGGCCGCCGAGCTCAATGCCCTCATCCGGGATCCAGAGGTGCGCGCTATCATGTCGGTGATTGGCGGCAGCAACTCAAACTCCCTGTTGCCCTATGTGGACTACGAGGGGCTGAGAGAGGATCCCAAGATCATCGTCGGCTATTCGGATGTGACGGCCCTGCTGCTCGGCATCCACGCCCAGACCGGCCTGGTTACCTTCTATGGCCCGGCACTGGTGGCCTCCTTTGGCGAGCTCCCGCCGCTGGTGGACGAGACCCTGGCGGGCTTTCGCCAGATCTGTCTGGCGAGGGAGGCCAGCGCACCTCATACCCTGCCGACCCCAACCCACTGGACCGACGAGCGGCTGGATTGGGAAAACCAGAGCCGGGCCAAGTTGTGCCAGCCTAACCGGCTTGTCTCGGTGGGCAGCGGCCGGGTGCGGGGACGGCTGATGGGCGGCAACCTCAACACCCTGGCGGGGATCTGGGGCTCCCCCTTTATGCCGCAGATCAAGCAGGGGGATATTCTGCTGCTGGAAGACAGCCTCAAATCTGCCCAGACGGTGGAGCGGGCCTTTGCCCACCTCAAGCTGTGCGGGGTGTTCGACCGCATAGGCGCGCTCATCCTCGGTAAGCATGAACGTTTCGACGATGAGGGCAGCGGCAAGCAGCCCCTCGATATCCTGCTGGAGGTGGTGGGGGAGCCCGGCTTCCCCATACTGGCGGAGTTCGACTGCGCCCACACTCACCCCATGCTGACGGTGCCGCTCGGCATAGAGGCCGAACTGGATCTCGACAGGCAGACCCTTACCCTGTGCGAGCCCTGGCTCCGTTAGTCGCCAGAGAAATGCAAAGAGGCCGCAGTTGCGGCCTCTTTGTTGTTGCTATCGGGCAGGATCAGGGCAGGGCATAGGCCCTGAAGGTGTTGCAAGGATCTGCGGCCCCCGTCTCTTAAATGTTTATTGATCTCAGGGTAGGGCATCGGCCCGGAAGGTGTTGCAAGGATCTGCGGCCCCCGTCTCTTAAATGTTTATTGATCTCAGGGCAGGGCATCGGCCCGGAAGGTGTTGCAAGGATCTGCGGCCCCCGTCTCTTAAATGTTTATTGATCTCAGGGCAGGGCATCGGCCCGGAAGCTGGCGCGGATCTGCGGCACCAGGGGGGAGGGGTCGAAGCCCTTCTCCTCCCCCAGCACCGGATGGAGCACGGGCTTGTCCTCTATGGGGGTGAGATCCCCTGCTAGCAGCGCTCGGGTGGCCTGCCCCATCTGGTAGAGCTGGCGCACCGGGGCGAACTGGCGATCGAGCGTGATGGCGCCGTCGTTGCGGGTGAAGGCCATCATGGGGATCTGGTAGGGGGCATCCCGGGGCGGCTTGGCGCCATGGATGTTCTTGCCCGCCGACATCAGGAAGGGCTGGTGATCCCCGAAGGCCACCACCAGGTAGCGCTTGCCGGAGCGATCGAGCGTCTTGAGCAACCGCTCCAGGGAGGCCATGGCGTCCACCACCCCTGTGTAGTAGGTGTTGAGCAACTGCCTGTCCGCCGGGCTCTGATCCGGGCAGGCCCTGTCGATCTGCTGGGCCCGATAGCGATCCCCGTCGAAGGGGCCGTGCCCCTGCATGGTGACCGCGTAGGCGAACAGCGGCTTGTCATCCTGCTCGCTGCGTCTGATCAGGTGATCGATGAGGGCATCGTCCGAGATGTAGAGCCCCTTGTGTTCAAGGGTGGTGAAGCGGGTGTCGAACCAGCGCTCCTCGTAGCCGAGGGCCGGGATCGCCTTGGCGCGGCCCCAGAACTTCTCCACATAGGGGTGGGCGAACAGGGTCTGGTAGCCGTTCTGCCTGGCGCTCCTGGCAAGGCCGGGCACCTGATCCGAGAGGTAGTAGTAGGGCACCACCCCCTGCTTGAGCAGGCCCACCGGCAGGCCGGTGTTCATCTCGAACTCCGCCAGCACCGTCATGCCCCCTGTGGTGGGGGAGTGAATGGTCTTGTGCCACTGGGCCACGCCGGCAGGCAGGGAGAGGGTGGGAGCGGGGGCGCAGATCTTGCCCTGCCAGTCGAGCCAGAGCGACTCATATTGCAGCACTATCACCAGATCGAAGCGGGGCGGCTGGCCCGGGGCCGGCTGGCTGAGCTCGGGGGTGCGCTCGTTGATCTGCAAGGGGTAGCGGAAGATGTTGCCGCTTTGCAGCATCTCGTCCACCAGGTTGAACAGGTAGAGGCCGGGACCGGCGCGGATGATGTCCCTGTGGTAGTTGACCGCCCTGTCCACGTAGCGGATGTTGGCCCCCAGCAGCTTGTTGCCGGTCTGGGTGGCGAACACGCAGAGCGCGAAGAAGGCGGCGGTAGCTGCGGCCGTGCGCAGGATCCAGCGCGACAGGGCGAAGCGCCAGCACAGGAACAAGAGCCCCAGCACGGCCAGCACCGGCAGCACGGGGTGCTGATCGAGCAGTATGTGCAGCAGGGCCATCAGGTTGCCGAGATCGTCCCCCCCAAGGGGCACCCCGTAGATGGCTATCTTCATGAAGTTCGCGAGCAGGCCTATGCCCGAAAGCGCCGTGAAGACCAGCCCCATATAGAGGTTGAAGCCCGCCAGGGCGCAGAGGCTCCAGCCCAGCACCATGCTGCCCCAGGCGAGGTAGTAGTGCTCGGGTCTAAAGCCCGACCAGAGCAGAAACTCCCCCAGCTTGAACACCACGAAGCCGTGCAGCAGCACGAAGGTGAGGTTGCCGAGCAGCAGGCTGCCCAGCACCCGCGAGCGGTAGCTGCGGCGCAGCCGCGGCATCAACCCCCTGAGTACGGCGGCGCTCACCAGCAGCACCAGCAGCAGGCTGGTCATCAGATAGGTCAGGTTGAAGCCGCGCTCCGGCAGGGTCTGCAGGATCTGGCTGTATTCGGCGCTCTCGGGTCTGTCTGCCAGCAGCAGGCCGATCCGCAGCTGATAGCGGCTGTCCAGGGCGTCGTCGGGGGCGCGCAGGGCGCTGTTGAGATCCAGGGTGCAGCGGTTCTGGCGACACTTCTGGCGCTTCTCCACCGCCTGGCTCAGTTGATCGATGCGCATGCCCTTGTCGTTGAGCAGCTCCACCCGCACCTTGTCCCCCGCCTGCAGCGGCTTGAGCAGTTGCCACTGGCTGCGCACCACCAGATAGAGGCCGCGACTGTCGCTCTTGTAGAGCAGGCTGTGGCGGCTGAGGGTGGCGATGGGCTGATCGGCGGGCCCCAGGATCAGCGGCTGTGCCTTCCCGAGCCAGCCGACGGGATTGAGCAGCGGCAGGGCCAGAGTCAGCAACAGCAGGGCGATCAGCAGACCGAACAACCACCCGGTCAGAGACTGGGAGGAAGAGGGGGGGCGATCACAGACGGGGGCATTCATAGGGGCTCATCCTTGGAGCGGGCAGGGCAGCAACGCTGCATCTATTTTGACCCGATGGTGAGGGGCTTGTTCCTTGATGTCAATTTAATGACGACGGGATGAATATTGGGTGACGGCCTGGGCGTGCAAATTGTGATCCCGATCCGGCAGGGGCACTCATTCTGTGATGAAAGCGTCATCATGGGCCTTTGCCGCTGGTCTGGGAGGGGGGCGCTGTTTAGTCTCTCAGTAACGGTTGGAGGTACATGTATGAATCCCAAGGTTGCGGCACGTCAGGCAAGATTGCTCCAGATGCTGGAGAACGGGGACGAGATCCGGATCGGGCGTGAGCGAGACTGTCCCCTGCCCCTGGCCCAGCTGACAAAGCTGACCGAGGATCACCCGGACGTCGTCAAGGTCTATGGTCAGGGGCTCACCGCCGAGGTGTTCCACCTCAAGGTGGAGGGGCACCACTGGTGCCTGAAGCGGTGCCGGCCAGACTCCCTGGTGGCCAACGTCGACGGCAAGACCGCCTTTCTCACCGAGCTGGAGCGGCGCCGTGAGATAGAGAGCCTGCGGGAATTGCACCCCACCATACTCTCCAACGTGGTCTGCACCAGCTTCGGCTCCGCCCGCGCCGGGGTGCTGGTCTCCCCCTGGCTGCGGGGAGACCCGGTGCGCAGGCTCAACGAGCGCAACCTGGCGCAGATGCTGGCGGTGGAGGCCGAGCTGGCCCGCTGGGGCTGGTTTGACTGGGATCCGAGCCCCGGCAATCTGCTCGACGATGGCCAGCAGATCTCGGTGTTCGACTTTGGCTACATGTGGCCCTTCGATCCCCTGCACGAGTTCAACTCCAACGGCCTCAGCGATCCGGCATTTCATGTGGCTGAGCGGCTGGAGACCCGTACCCTGTCCGGGCTCTGGCTGGAGGAGGCAGAGCCCCTGCCGCTGTTTCGCCACTGGCGCGAGCTCTGCCTCGCCTGGGCGAAGGGGGAGCTGCAATATCTGTCACGGGAGGGGGCCAGCGCCCCCGTGCTGGCCCGGATGCAGGGGTTGGTGGGGGAGTGGAGTGCGGCGCTGGCAAGCGAGCAGGCGCTCGCCGCCAACTGGTGGCGCGACATGTATCGCAGCCACCGGCTCGACATTGCGGACGATCTCAGCGGCAAGAGCTGCGGCCCCATGACCCTGCGCCGCCTCGACTGGCTGGAGCAGGCGGTGCGGGAGCACTTCCCGGCGCTGGCCGATAACCTGGGATTTGATGAGGCCGGTCTCGGTCAGGCGGCGCTGTTGCAACGGCTGGGGGGGCTGCGCGAGCAGATCCGGGCCAACCTGTTGCCGACCCGGACCAGCCAGCCTGCGCGCTGACATGGGGATGACAGAGTGACAAGAGGGGCGCATGGGCGCCCCTCTTCGTTGGTATAGCTTCTGGCGCCATGGCCTTCCCCTGATACCAGACCCTTCTGCCACAGGGGGAGAAGGGTCTGCCCAGGTTTGGTCAGGCTCAGTCGAGCAGCTCTTGGTGGAGGCGGTTGACGATGTTGCCCGCCTCGCTCTCTTTCACCAGGAAGCAGAGGTTGTGAGCGCTGGCGCCGTAGCAGATCATCCGGATGTTGTGCTCGCGAATGGCGTCGAACACCCGGCTGCCCACCCCGGCGGCCTCGCTCATGCGGTTGCCGATGAGGGCCACCAGCGCGAAGTCGGTCTCCACCTCCACCTTGCACAGCTGGCCGAGCTCCGCCAGCACCTTGTCGCCCAGGATGGGCTCGCCGTTGCTCTGGCTGCCGGTGTGATCCAGGGTCAGGGAGACACTCACCTCAGAGGTGGTGATGAGATCCACCGAGATGCGGTGACGGGCCAGGATGCCGAACACCTCTGCCAGGAAGCCGTAGGCGTGGAACATATTGAGGCTGTGCAGGGTGACCAGCACCTGCTGGCGGCGCAGGGCCACGGCGCGAAACAGCGGGCTGGTCTCGGTGCTGGCACGGATCCAGGTGCCACCGGCGGCGGGATCCCTGGCGGAGCCGACGAACACCGGAATGTCCTGGCGCAGGGCGGGTTGCAGGGTGGCCGGGTGCAGCACCTTGGCGCCGAAGGTGGCCATCTCGGCCGCCTCCACGAAGCTGATCTCGGGGATGGGGCGGGCCCGGGTGACCAGACGCGGATCCGTGGTGTAGATGCCGGGCACGTCGGTCCAGATCTCTATGCTGCCTGCGTCCAGCGCCTCGGCGAGCAGGGCCGCGCTGTAGTCGGAGCCGCCCCGGCCCAGGGTGGTGGTGCGGCCATCGGCATCGGCGCCGATGAAGCCCTGGGTGATGACCAGGCTGTCACCGAGCAGGGGGCCCAGCGTGGCTTGGCAGAGGGTGCGGGTGGCGGCGAGATCCACGGTGGCCTTGCCAAAGCGGCTGTCGGTGCGCAGCAGCTGGCGCGCGTCCTGCCACTGGGCCTTGATGCCCCGCTGGTGCAGCAGCTCGGTGAAGAGGCGGGTGGACATCAGCTCGCCGCAGGCGATGAGACGGTCTGCCAGCTCGGCGTCCGTGTGCTGGCAGGCCTGGCGGGCCATGGTGCGAATGTCGCCGAGCTGGGCGTGAATGAGCGCGCTCACTTCGCCCGGGTTGCCGAGCGCCGTCAGTATGGCCTGCTGGATCCCGGTCAGCTTGTCGAGCTGGGCATCCTGCCCGGCTTCGTCCAGTTCACCCTGGGCCAGGCTCACCAGCAGGTTGGTGACACCGGCGCTGGCGCTCAGAACCACCACCCGGGTCGCCGGATTGGCCAGCACCACGTCGGCGCAATGGTTCATGGCCGCGGCATCGGCGACACTGGTTCCGCCAAACTTGGCGACGTTGATCGGGTTCATTGCATACTCCTGTCTCAAGGTGAAAATCCGGTTTCATCGGGCAAAAGAGAGGAGGAGGCAGAAAATGGCAGGAAAACGTAAGGATCCCGGCCAGAAGCACTCCATCCGCGGTGCCCATCCCACAAGGATCCTGCTGGATGCCTGTGGGATGCACACGACCGATGACAACCCGGGGGATTCAGCCCCCGCAGCCGACGTTGAGGTATCCAGTTGCCTCACTCGTCTCGGCGCTGCTCCCCCTGACCCAAGTTCACCGGACTCTGGCGTCCTCCCTTGGGCTGCCTGGGCAGCGCTCCTCTTCTGGTGCCACCTTGGAAGGTGGCGTGCATGTAGAAATACCCTGCACTGGATTGCACTGTCAATCGAGTTTGTAAAAAAGTACACAATTGGTAACAACCAGGCACAAGATCAATCAGTTACGAAATCGTCTTGGACAAAACCTTGGAGCGACGCTGCCAGTTGTAGAGGCGCTGGCGCGCCACCGGCAGATCTTCCACTTCCAGGGGATCGAAGCCCCGCTCCCGGAACCAGTGGATGGAGCGGGTAGTGAGCACGAACAGGCGGCGGATGCCGAGCCGCTTGGCCCGCTCGGCCACCTTGGCCACCAGCTGATCCCCCCGGTTGGAGTTGCGGTACTCGGGGTGGATGGCGACGCAGGCCATCTCGGCCATGGCCTCCTCCATGAAGCAGTAGAGCGCCGCGCAGCCGATGATGAGGCCGTCGCGCTCTATGATGGTGAACTTGTCTATCTCCATCTCCAGCTGCTCGCGGGAGCGGCGCACCAAGATGCCTTCCTCCTCCAGCGGCCGGATGAGGTCCAGGATGCCGCCGATGTCCTCTATGGTGGCGGCCCGCGCCCGCTCGGCGCTCTCGCGCACTATCTGGGTGCCGAGCCCCTCGCGGCTGAACAGCTCCTGCAGCATGGCGCCGTCATCCTGATAGCTCACCAGGTGGGAGCGCGGCACGCCGCCCCGGCAGGAGGCAATCGCCGCGCGCAGGTAGCGGGCGGTGCCGGACATCTCCTCGCCCGCCTGCTCCAGCTCCACCAGCAGCTCTTCGGCCTGCTCGGGGAAGAGCTCGGAGATGGCCACACCCTGCCTGTTCATCACCCCCTGGGTGCTGCTGAAGCAGATGAGCTTGTCGGCTTTCAGATCCACCGCCACCCGGCGCGCCACCTCTTCGGAGCTCAGGTTGAAGCTCTCGCCGGTGACCGAGCAGCCGATGGGGGAGATGAGCACCAGGCCATGCTGATCCAGCTGGCGGGTGATCCCCTCCACGTCGATGCGCCGCACCCGGCCGCTGTGGCAGTAATCGATGCCATCTTCCACCCCGAGGGGCTGGGCGGTGACGAAGTTGCCGCTCACCACGCTGATGCGCGCCCCCTGCATGGGGGTGTTGGCCAGTCCCATGGAGAGCTGGGCGGTGATGTCGTATTGCAGGCCGCCGCACACCTGCTTGATGATGGCGAAGCTCTGATCGTCGGTGACCCGGATCCGTCTGTGGTACTGGGCCTCGATGCCGGCACGGGCCAGCGCCTCGTCGTTTTGCGGACGCGAGCCAAACACCAGCACCAGGCGAATGCCGAGCGTCTGCAGCAGGGCGATGTCGCTCACTATGTTGGCAAAGTTGGGGTGACAGATGGCTTCCCCGCCCATCATCAGCACGAAGGTGGCACCCCGGTGCACGTTGACATAGGGGGTGGATTGCCGAAAGGCATGGACCAGGCTGGGTTCGCGTTCACGCACGTGTTTCGTTCCATAAAAAAGCAGCAATTTGCTCAATATATGAAAATAAATTCACAAATCAAGACTAAATATTGGTTTTGCTGTTTTGTGCCGCCATTTTGACCAGCCGCAGACGCCCTGCGCCTGGGCGAGCCGGGCGGCGGTCAGCCTGTTGAAGGGGCCGCCTTGGTTGATCCGGGCTCATAACCTGTTATCTTCGGGGTTCCTTTTCGTCAGCCGCCTCGCGCGGGATTTTATTCAAGGACAGGGCATATGGAGCAGATTATTTCACCGGCAGAGGCCCTGCCGGGACGACGGGAAGCACTGGCGATCGGCCAGCAGCATGCCGTCAACGGCCACCCGACCCAGGGCCCCTGGCCCGAGGGGATGGAGCTGGCCTGGTTTGGCATGGGCTGTTTCTGGGGCGTGGAGCGCCTGTTCTGGCAGCAGCCCGGGGTCTATTCCACCGCCGCCGGTTATCAGGGGGGCCTGACGCCCAACCCCACCTACAAGGAGGTGTGCAGCGGCCTGACCGGTCATGCGGAGACGGTGCAGGTGGTGTTTGACCCCAAGGTCATCAGCTATGGCGATCTGCTCAAGTTGTTCTGGGAGCAGCACGATCCGGCCCAGGGCATGCGCCAGGGCGGCGACATCGGCACCCAGTACCGCTCGGTGATCTTCTATGGGGATGAAACCCAGGAGGCCATCGCCCAGCAGAGCCTGGCGGCCTACCAGCAGGCCATGATGGCGAGTGGCGATGCCCGCGCCATCACCACCCGGATCCTGCCGCTGGCACCCTTCTACTACGCCGAGGATTACCATCAGCAATATCTGGAGAAGAACCCGGAAGGCTATTGCGGCCTGGGGGGCATTGGCGTCTGCCTGCCCCCCAGCCTGAACCGCTGAGGCGCAGCCTGGATAAAACAGGGGCCATTAGGCCCCTGTTTCGTTTTTTTGAAAGAAATATTAAAAAAAGCTTCACGACCGGGAACTTAACCCAACCTCGGCAGACTAACAGGGTAGCTACCATGGACGGCAGCCAAGACCAGACACATTTCTTGCCTCGATATTCATTCAACTGACAAGCGCGATGAATCGGAAGTGATAGCAAGCAGGGCTGCCCTTTGAGGCGGCCCTTTTCATTTTGCGGATCTTTGCGGCCGTGCGGCCGCGGGGGAGG
>Ga0067045_1028247_pt1 | contig 38369 bp, 37 predicted proteins | sample TerdegcTABiofilm_FD_59184 | JGI IMG/M metagenome (GOLD analysis project Ga0067045, IMG submission 59184) | Combined Assembly of (Gp0054472, Gp0054536) Wastewater bioreactor microbial communities from Singapore -Terephthalate degrading... | reverse complement strand
GGGGTTGTGCAGGTTCTGTATCTTTAAATGTCATTCCCGACCTGGTCGGGAATCCAGTCTTTTTAATAAGGTCTGGATCCCCGCCGGAGCCTGCCCTCGAAGTTTCTAATCGGGGGCGGGGATGACAGAATTGGTTTAATAACATCTGGATCCCCGCCGGAGCCTGCCCTCGAAGTTTTTAATCGGGGGCGGGGATGACAGACCTATATCACCGCCGTCTTGTGCCTCGCTGAGTGGCACTGGATGTTCACGGCCACGGGCAGGCTCGCGATGTGACATGGTTCCATCATCACATGAACGGCCAGTGCAGTCGTCATTCCCCCGTATCCCTGCGGGCCGATGCCGAGCCGATTGATGTCGGCGAGAATCTCCCGCTCCAACTTCGCCAGCCGCCTGTCGCGTTGTTTCCCGTCGAGAGGCCTGATGAGGGCCTTCTTCGCCAGTATCGCAGCCCTGTCCATGTTTCCGCCGATGCCGACTCCCACAATGAGGGGGGGGCAGGGATTCGGGCCTGCGTTCTCTACGCTCTCGATAACCGCTTTCCGGATGCCTTCGGTCCCGGCCGTAGGGAGCAGCATGTAAAGCCTGCTTGAATTTTCGCTTCCCCCTCCCTTCGGCATGACCGTGATGTGGATGCGGTCGCCGGGCACGATCTCCGTGTGAATTACGGCGGGGGTATTGTCGCCGGTGTTCTTCCGGGTCAGCGGGTCACAGAGGGATTTTCTGAAATATCCATCCCGGTATGCACGGCGGACACCTTCTTGAACGGCCTCGCTGAAATCGCCGCCCGTGATGCGGATATCCTGGCCCACCTCGGCGAATACAACGGCAAGACCCGTATCCTGGCACAATGCCGCCTTTTCCTCAAGGGCGATCCGGGCGTTTTCTTCTATCTGCTTGAGGGCTGTCACGGCCCTGTCTGTTTTTTCCTTTCTGCGGGCGCGCCGGACGGCCGCGAGAATATCCTTCCCCAGTTCGGTGTTGGCCTCGATGAAGAGCCTCTTCACCGTGTCGGTGATGGTTCCGGCGGATATTTTACGGATGGGATTCATGAGCAGGATCACATCCCCCGGCGGAATTCGATGGACTTGGCCAGGGTCATTTTGTCGACGTATTTCAGGTCGCCGCCCACCGGAACGCCGAGGGCTATGCGTGTCACCTTGATTCCCTTGTCCTTGAACATTTTCGTGATGAGGAGTGCCGTGGCTTCGCCCTGGACACTGGGATTAGTTGCTATAATGAGCTCCTTCACCTGGTAGCGAAAGATTCTCTCCGAGAGTTCTTTCAACCTGAGGCTTTCCGGTCCTACGCCGTCAAGAGGGGCGAGGGCGCCGTGAAGTACATGATAGGTACCACGGAAGCTTCCGCTGTCCTCTATGGCGATTAGGGTGTCCGGCTCTTCGACGACGCAGATGATTTCCCTTTCACGTGCCGGGTCTTTGCATATGTCGCAAAGATCGTCCTCCGCCAGATTGAAGCACCGGTTGCAGAGCCTTATCTTTTCCTTAACCTTCAGGATGCTTTCGGCAAGCCGGCGGGCGTCTTCCTCGGGGGCATGGAGAATGAAGGCGGCAAGCCGCGTGGCCGTTTTTTCCCCGATACCAGGGAAGCGGCTGAGTTCCCTTATCAGGCGGCGGATTGGTGCTGGATAACCGGTCATAGAAGTTCCACCCCGCGCTACATGAGACCGGGGATGTTCATGCCGCCGGTGATCTTTGACATCTCCGCTTGGGCCATTTCTGTCGCCTTTCGGATGGCTTCGTTTACCGCCGCCACGATGAGGTCCTGGAGCATCTCGATGTCCTCGGGATTGACCACGTCCTTCTCAATTTTTAGCGAGAGGAGTTCGTGCTTCCCGTTGACTACAGCCGTGACCATGCCGCCGCCCGAAGAAGCCTCGACGGTCTTCGCCGCCAGCTCCTCCTGCAGTTTCAGCATCCGGGCCTGCATCTGCTGGGCCTGCTTCAATATGTTTCCGAAATTCTGTGCCAATGCATTACCTCCTTAAAAAAGCAGGTTTCTTGAGATTGTCATTTCCGACCTGGTCGGGAATTCAGTCTTTTCGATAAGGTCTGGATCCCCGCTGGATCCTGCCATTGAAGTTTTTAATCGGGGGCGGGGATGACGATGGAGACAGGGATCAGCCGCGGTTTCCCCGCGTGACGATCTCCTTTATCTCCGCGCCCTCAAAGAGGTCCATGACCTTCTGCACAAGAGGATGGTTCAGGGCCTCTCTCTTCAGGTTATTGCTGTTTCTGCCGTTGGCGGAAGGGCCGTTTGCCGCCTGGGCCGCCGGGCCATTCTCTCCCGCCGCTGTTTCTATCTTTATCCTGACCTCCTCGCCGAAAAACTCCCGGGCGATCTCGGCCAGCCGGTTTTTCTGAGAGGCTTCGTTCAGGTGCTCGAGGAAGACATACCCAGCCGGGAAACCTATCCTCATCAATCCCTTTTCCAGACCCAGAAACGTACCCGATTCTATCTTTGACCAGAGGGGTTGGCTCTTTTTCTTTACGAGATCCTTGTAACCGTCCCAGTTTTTTTCGGCGGGAACGGTACGATCCGGTTTTGCTTCCTTAATTGTTTCCTTTTCCTGCTCTCTTTTCCGGACCTGCGGCCGGTGCGTTTCAGCCGGAGTCGCTTCACCTTTCAGCCTTCTCTCGATTCCCTCCACCTTTTCCAGGATTTCATCGACGGGTATCAGCGGTTCCAGAGACGCCATCTTGATTAGGATGTATTCCAGATTTATTTTCGGATTGAGGCTTCTTCTGACTTCCTCGTCCTCCGTCATTAGTATATCGAGCAGGCGCTTGAGAGTTTCCTCTGAGGCCGCCGCAGCCTGTTTCCGGAGTTCGGCCGCTTCGGCCTCCGGTAGATCAAGAATTTTCTCTCCGCCCCCTGCCGCCTTCACAAGAACGAGATTCATGAAATGCCGTAGAATCATCTGGTAGAACTGCTTAATGTCCACGCCGGCGAAATAACTCTCGTCGAGGATGTTGAGGGCGCTCTTCGCGTCTCTTTCAAGAACGGCGCGCGAGAGACTGTATAGGAGCTTCCTGTCCGTGAAGCCGAGAAGCGCCTCGATGTCGCTGTCCCGGATGGTGGTTCCCGCGAATGAAATTACCTGATCGAAGACGCTCTGCGCGTCCCGAAGGCTCCCCTCCGCACCCTCGGCGATCCATGCGAGCCCTGCGTCGCTGATTTCAATGTGCTCGGCCTCGGCTATTTTCCTGAGGGCGCCGGTAAGCTGCTTCAAAGACATTCTCCGGAAGTCGTGCCGCTGACACCTGGAAAGGATCGTGGCCGGGACCTTGTGGATCTCCGTGGTGGCGAACATGAAAATCACGTGGGGCGGCGGCTCCTCTATCGTCTTCAGAAGGGCGTTGAATGCCTCCTTGGTCAGCATGTGGACTTCGTCGATGATGTAAATCTTGTAGCGGGATGAAAGGGGCGAAAATTTGACGTTCTCCCGGAGTTCCCGGACCTCGTCGATGCCCCGGTTCGACGCGCCGTCGATCTCCCGCACATCCATGGAAAGGCCGTCAGTGATCTCCCGGCAGTTCGCGCACACGTTGCAGGGCGTTTCAGTCGGTCCCGTCTCGCAGTTCAGCGCCTTGGCGAAGATGCGTGCCACCGATGTTTTTCCGATCCCCCTCGGTCCGCTGAAGATGAAGGCGTGGGCAATCCGTTTGTGTCGGATCGCGTTCTGCAGGGTCCTGACGACGTGGTCCTGCCCGATCACATCGGCGAAAAGCTGGGGTCTCCACTTGCGGGCTAGAACGAGGTAATCCAAGGGGCACCAAAAATAGTTCAGGGTTCAGAGTTCAGGGTTCAGAGTTCAGGGTTCAGAGTCAAAAGAATATATTTCAGAAAATGTTCTAGATAAAAACTTTGAACTTCAAACTCGGAACTCTGAACTCAGCTGTCAGAACCTGGCAATGTCAGGCTCTGACAGCTGATAGCCAGGTTTCCCCGCAGCACACGTCGGTCATTGCTGCCGCTGCTTCCTTCCGGACCTGACGGGGTTCACAAGCCCACGTTGCACGGGACCCGGCTATCATTTCAATTTCGGGCATCAGGTATCAGGCGTCGGGCATCAGGTGTGTCTTGAAATTTTTCTTTTAACGCCCAATGCCTGTCTTATTCTGCTTACTGCCTACTGTTTTGAAATGGCGGAGAGAGCGGGATTCGAACCCGCGGTACACCTTTGTGGGTGTACACACGATTTCCAGTCGTGCCCCTTCGGCCTCTCGGGCATCTCTCCAAAAATTCAGGTATCAGGCGTCGGGCATCAGGTGTGTCTTGAAATTTTTCTTTTAACGCCCAATGCCTGTCTTATTCTGCCTACTGCCACTGCTTGCTGATTTGAAATGGCGGAGAGAGGGGGATTCGAACCCCCGTGGGGGCTTTTGACCCCCAAGTCGATTTCGAGTCGACCCCGTTACGACCACTTCGGTATCTCTCCGCAATCGCTTTCATTCATCCGCAATGGGGGATGACATTAACCTCTTTTCTCGGAAAAATCTACTCAAAATTTCCCCGCATTCCTCCCTGAGAACGCCCCCGGTCAGCTCTGTCCGGTGGTTCAGCCGCTCGTCCTGCAGGATGCGGTAGAGGGAGACCGCACCTCCTCCCCTGGGATCCTCCGCGCCGAAAACAACCCGTGAGATCCTTGCCTGAACTATGGCGGCGGCGCACATGATACAGGGTTCCAGGGTCACGTAGAGCGTCGTTCCGGTCAGACGGTAATTTTTAATCTTTTCGCCGGCGCTGCGGATGGCAAGTATCTCCGCATGGGCCGTGGGGTCGTTCAGTCCGATGGGGCGGTTATGAGCCGCCGCCACTATGTCTCCGTTAAGGACGAGCACTGCGCCCACGGGAACCTCACCCGCGGCATATGCCTTTTCGGCTTCCTCCAGGGCCTGACGAATGAATAGTTCGTCGTTCTGCATAATAATAACTATACCATATTATTGATATTAATACCATTCGGGAGTGAACATTTTATGGCGGTTGAAAGATAAAAATGATATTGTGATCGGCACAATCATATGAAGGGGGAAAATCCGTCGTGAAAAGATCGGTGAAGATTGTCTGCGTGGTCTGTGTGATCCTGTTACTGATAGTTCCAATGGCCCACGGCGCCAAGAAGAAAAAGAGGCAGGACGATCCTCAGATCAGAAAGTGGTGGGAGCGCCCGGCAGTGGTGAAGCAGCTCGAATTGACGGACGAGCAGAGAGCAAAGGTGAGGGAAATATACAATGAACGATACAACCAGATCGTGGAGGATCGGTGGAATTACCGCCAGCAGAAGTCACAGCTTGAGGACCTGCTGCGAAAGACCGATCTCGACGAAGACCGGATCAAGACCCAGACCGACCAGGTGCAGGCCGCACGGGCCGCTCTTGAGAAGACCCTGACGGAGATGCAAACGGCAATGATGGGGGAGCTCTCGCCGTCGCAGCGGGACAAGCTCCTCACGATCCTCAAATACTGGAAGGACGACAAGCCCCGCAAGGCGAAGAAGAAAGAACCGAAGATGAAAAAATCGTGGCAGCTGCGTTAGGGCTATCCATGCGGTCGGTCGCCTTATGACATCTTGACATCATAACGTTATGCTGCTCCACTGTAACCGGAGGTGATCACCCATGAGAGAGTCTGTGAAACGATCCACCATTTATCTCGATCCCGCCCTGCACCGTGCTCTTCGCGTCAAGGCGATTCATACACGGTGCTCCATGTCCGAGCTTGTCAATGACGCGGTCAGGAGGGCGCTCCGGGAAGACCGGGAAGATCTGGCCGCCTTTGATGAACGGGCTGAGGAACCTGTCCTTTCATATGAAGAGCTTCTGAAGAATCTCCGGGCCCATGGGAAAATATAAACTGGTTTTCAAAAAATCGGTCGCGAAGGATCTCCGTCTCCTTCCCAAAAAGAATGTCGCCCTTATCTTGCGATGTATCCGTTTGCTTGCAGAGGATCCGAGGCCGCAGGGATGTGAAAAGTTATCCGGTAGGGACCGGTATCGAATCCGTCAGGGCGATTACCGCATCATCTATGAAATCCAGGACAAAGTTCTTTTGATTGTCGTTGTGAAGGTCGGGCATTGAAAAGAGGTTTATCGGTCCAATTGACCGGTTTCTCTACCTGACCCACGTCACGAAATCGTCGAGGGCGGCGCGGCTTCGCTTGAACCGGTTGACCGGCGCCTCCGGGTCGGGCCTGCCGAGCACTACACCCATGGCGATGATCCTGTCGCCGGGGATGCGGGCGATCGACCTCAGGAGATCGGGGTAGGCGATGGCGCAGGCCATTATGCATGAGCCGAGCCCTTTTCCCTGGGCGAGAAGGCATATAGTCTGCAGGATCAGTCCCACGTCGATCAGGACATAGCGGCTGGATACGGCCCTGTCCACGGCGATTATGATGAGGCAGGGCGCATCGAAGAGATAGAACATGTCAGTATTGTAGCGCTGACGGCCCTCTTTGTCGTCCCGGGCGATGTCGAGGGCGGTAAGCACGCTTTTCCCGACGCCCATGTATCTCGCCTTCATCCTGTCGGGCCATTGCATGGGCATCTCGATATCGGGGGAGGGCAGGATCCCCTCGATGATTCTCTGCCGGCTTTCCTTTTTCAGCTTTTCCAGGGGTTCCCCCGTGACGACGTAAAGTTCCCAGGATTGAGTGTTTCCCCAGGACGGCGACCAGCGCGCTCCCTCCAGAATCTCCCGGATCACCTCTTGCGGGATGGGGTCTTTCGTGAATTTTCTGATGCTTCTTCTTTCACGCACAGCTGTTTCAATGTCCATTTCTCACTCCTTATTTTGTTCAATCCAGTGTGAAGAGGAATTTCTCCCCCTCCCGGTATCGCCGGATCGTTGATTCGTCTTCAAGCTCGACGAGGTGTACATAGGTCTCGTTCAGGGCGAGCAGTCTGTCAAATTCCGGCAGATCGCTCCCGAAAATATCCGCCGAGACTTCGGCGGTCGTTTTTGGACGATCCCGGAGGGCCCTGAGCGCGAGGCCTTTTCTCTCCCTGTGGTGGAGCCTTATCTCTTCGATGCGGGCGCCGAGGTCGGGGAAAGAGGGCCCGTGCGCGGGATACACCTCGCGGACCGGCAGCTTCCCGATCATGTCCATCGAAGCCATGAAACTCTTCAGCGGGCGGAACTCGGGCGAGAGAAGATCGGGACTGAGATTGGGCGTGATGTGCGGGAGGATGTGATCCCCGCCGATCAGGATTCCTTCTTCGGGGAGGAAGAATGAAAAGTGTCCCCTCGTGTGCCCCGGCGTCGAGAGCACCTTTACGGTCTTTCCATTGACGGTGATTTCTTCTCCGTCTTTGAGGAATGTGTCCGCCTCGAAAGGTACCGTTATTCCCTTGAAGGTCTTGAAGAGACCGGCGATCATCCGGACGGTTTCCGGGTCGAGACCCTGCTCCGTGCAAAAGATGGTGAAGCGCTCTATGCGGAGAGTCTCCTGTTCGAAGGACCGGATGGTGCTGAAATCCATCTCCGACATGAAAACAGTCGCCCCGGATCGTTTGTGGATGAGGCCGGCTATGCCGCAGTGATCGGCGTGGTAATGGGAGATGAAGATGCGACGAACATCGTTCACGGAGCCGCCGATATCGCTCAGCAGCTTCTCAAGAACGGGAAATGTTCCGGGGAAGTTTCCCCCCGTGTCGAAGAGATTGATGTCTTTCCCCTCGAGCATCGCGTAGACGTTCACGTGCCCGAGCCGGAAGGGCATGGGAAGGGTGATCCGGTAGAGATGCTCCGCTATTTCCTTTGCGCCCGGGTTTATTTCGTCTGTCATGAAAACGAAACTCCTCCCTCAATCCGTATTGACAGCCTCTTCAGGGCTGCCACAGGTACAGGAATTTCACCTCGGGGAGGAGGGAAAGACTGTCACCGTTGATGTTGAAGAGGTTTACGACGGAGGGACCGGGTACCGGCGTTCCTCCGTATATAGTTCCGCGATAAGCGCCGGGGCGATGATACACGATCACGGAGGCCTCGGAGACCTTGAGGACGTTTTTCGTAGCCGAGACGGCGTCGTCGAGATAGCCGATGCGATCGATCAATTTCGCCTCCAAGGCCTGATCCGCGGTGTAGACGCGCCCGTCAGCGAGTTTCAGAATCTCCGCCCGGCTCAGAACTTTTTTCCTCCCGGCGGCCACGGCATCGATGAAACGGTTGTGGAACCCGTCGATAATGTGCTGCATGATTCTGGTTTCCTCCGGCGTGCTCGGCCTGAAAGGGGACCAGATGTCCTTCTTATCTCCCGACTTGACCGTTTCCGTTCCCACCCCGATCTTCGTCATCAGGTCCCGAACATCGAATCGCATGGCGATGACGCCGATGCTTCCCGTTACGGCTGTTGGGACGGCGATGATTTCGTCGGCGGCGGAGGCGATGTAGTAGGCGCCCGAAGTTCCGAGGCCCGTTATACAGGCCGTGACACGGGCGCCGGAGCGCTTCTTGAACGCCAGGAGCTCATGATGAAGAATATCGGACGCGGCAACTGTTCCGCCCGGAGAATTTATCTTGACGATCAATCCGGAGACAGCCTTATCCTGTCCGGCTTTCTGGAGTTCTTCCTTTACCCTCGCCAGGAGCGGCACCTCTTCGGTCAGCACCGAACCGCGGGCCCTGTCGGCCTCCGTTATGAAACCGGAGATGTCGATGAGCAGGATCTTTGTGCGGCCTTCCCCCTCGACAACTTTTTCCCTGAGCGGTTGTGCCGGGGTGTAGAGGGGTACGTTCACGAAGGCGCAGCCCGTGAAGATGAGTGCGGCTGCGCCAGCAATCAGCAGGAATAATTTTCTCATTTTGTGTGTTCCTTCATCCTTTCTCGCGAAAGTCATTCCTTTGTGCTGACCTTTACCAGTATACTCCGGCAGCACTCCGCGTTCTTGATCTCGAAGCGGTCCGGTCTCTCGATTATCTGGTACTGGCCGTTGGCTTCTATCTCCAGCTGCTCCTTCGTAAGGCCGTCCTTTTTGGGAATGAACATCGTGCGTCCGATTGGGATTGAAGACTCTTTCAGCAGGGCCATTGCTGAACCTCCAGTTTAGTTTCTAATTTATGGTTTCTGGTTTAATTTAAGTAATGTCTTGGCGCGTTTTTGAAGAACCTGGAATTTCAATCGAATATATCATCCAACCTTATATTCTTTCATCCCCGCCTTATATTTTTGTCATCCCCGCCCCCGATTAAAAACTTCGAGGGCAGGCTCCAGCGGGGATCCATAAAATTATCGAAAAAACTAGATTCCCGTTTTCACGGGAATGACAATAGAGAATTGAAAAATATTTTTTAAACAACTTTTTAGAGTTTTTCATTATACCAGAATCATACCTGTCCAGGTGACGCGGTCGGTCACAGGAAATGCGGATGTCCAGCCTGCCTTTTCGATGGTGGCAATGACGTCGATTCCCATGGCCTCCATGGACGGCCGGGCCCTGAAGGGAAAGCGGCAGGGCGTGCCGGTGGTCCTGGGATCGGCGGCGATGCAGACCTCGCAAAGGCGGCAGCATCCCCCGATGAGACCGGCGGCGAAGCGGAAACCCGCTTCGAAAGCCTCCTTCTCCCCCTGATTCACGAGTTCGTGGAGCTTTTTCGCATGGAGAAAGGCATCGCCCGGCTGATCGATGTCGGCTGATACCTGTATCAGCACGGCCCGGGAAAATTTCTTCAGCACGTTTCTGAAGAATGTCACCGTGGGGAGCCGCGGAGGGCACATGAGGTTCCTGTTGTAACTGTCGCAGAGAGGGACAAGGCATTTCAGGCGAACCCGCTCGTCGACTACGACGTCCCCGGCCCGAATGACGGTTCCCCGCGCCGCCCCATGTTTCTTCAGCGAAAGGATGATCTTCTCAAGCGCCTTCGCCGGCGTCACCGTCTCTTTCTTTTTGGTTTTCGCCACAACCGCTTCTTTTCTTTTTTTCCGCTCCACCATTTTTAAAACTCTGAACTGTGTACTGTAAACTCTGAACTATATTGCAACGTTATACGTGGAATGGGTTAGCTTCCTGCTTCCGCTGTCCGTCACCGCGAAGTTGTCCTCCACGCCGACTGAACCAAGGCCCGGGAAGACAAACTTGGGTTCGATAGTGAAGACCATTCCCTCCGCAAGTGGCATCCGGTTTCCCTTCACCAGAACGGGAAGTTCGTCTAACTCGAGTCCGATGCCGTGTCCGCAGAAGGCGGCCCTCTGTCTTCCGAAGCCCATGAAATGCTCCCCAAGCCCGTTGAGTCCGGCTATCCGCTCCGCCTCGGAAAAAAAGTCTTCGCAGGCGACGCCCGGCCGGACCATCTCCTCCAGGGTCAGTAGAATTTCAAGAGATACCTGATAGGCCCTGTGGAGGTTTTCGGGCAGGCGTCCGAGACAGAGGGTCCGGGTCTCGTCGCTGTTGTATCCTTCTACTATGCCCACGAGATCGAAGATGACGGGTTCGTTGCGGCCGATGGCTCTCAGCCCGGCGCCGGACGGGAAGGCGACGCTCACCCCCCTGCCGCCCGTCGTCGTGTCGATGAAGGAAGGCTCCGCCGAATCCGGTCCCGATACAAGGTAACCCCAGTATATCTCCTGATTGAAAGAGCGCATGCGCACCATGCCCTGGTGCCCTTTTTTTCTCGCCGCTGATTCGATTATCCCCGCCAGCTCCACCTCTGTCATACCTTCGCGGAGAGATGACCGCGCGACCCCGACCATTTCATCCGTGAGCGCCGCGGCTTCCTGAATCAGGCTGATTTCGTAATCACTCTTGATCATCCGGACGGCCTGAACCGCCGGCGAGATGTCCACGATGCTTCCCGGACTCAACAGTTTCTGAAGACGAAAATATTGGTTCACCGGAAGGACATCGAGTTCCATGCCCAGCCTGTCCAGCTTGCCATGCCCCCGTTCCGAAAGCATTGCAGGGAGATCACGGGGGGTTGCGATCGGGATGACCTGATCGAGCGCCGATTCCTCCCGGACTTTTTCCGGGTTCTTGCGCACGAAGAAGAGCGGGTCCCCCGATGCGGGAACGAAGAGAAAAGACTGCTGGACGGTACCCGCGAAGTAGAGCAGATCTGCGTTCTGAAGGATGAGGGCCGCGTCGATGTTCCCGGATGCCATCCGGCCCTGCAGTGCCCGGATCCGCTTTTCAAGCTCCTCCTTCGGTGTTCTGCGCATCAAACTCTCATTTTTCTTTTTCTAATTCCCAGTTTACTGTTGTCATTCCCGTGCAAACGGGAATCCAGTTCTTTCCCTTTCTAAAACTCGATTCCCGCCCTCTCTTTGACCCCCTTTGCATAGTGGTGCTTTATTTCCTTCACCTCGCTCACCGTGTCGGCAAGTTCAATTATCTCCGGAGGGGCGTACCTTCCCGTGAGGATCACATCCACACTGGAAGGTCTATTCCTGAGCATGTCGAGAACCTCTTCCAGGGGGATTAGCTTGAAATCGAGTGCCACGTTTATCTCGTCAAGGATGACCATGTTGAATTCGCCGGAGGAAATGGCTTTCTTCGCCATATTCAATCCCCGGCGGGCAAGTTCGATATCCACCGGGGCGGGATTGTTCTTCATGACGAAGCTGTCCAGGCCGGAACGCACGATGGTGATTCCCGGGAGGTATTTCTCGGCGGCGAGCACCTCGCCGTATTTCTTACCCTTCATGAACTGGACCATCAGCACCTTCATGCCGTGCCCGAGGGCGCGGAGCGCCTGTCCGAGGGCCGCCGTCGTCTTGCCCTTGCCGTCGCCGGTGAGGACTATGACCAGACCGCGGCTGAATTTCGCCAGGGTCTCCTCGATGATGTTTTCCGTCATGTCGGTTCTCTCACTTTCTGCTAAAAACCCGGGCGCCGCATGAAATGCAGAGCAGCCCGGGTCCTTAACGTCTTCTTGCGATGATGAAGTAGCTCAGTTCTCAGAAACACCCGTGAAGGTATCTCTTCTGAACCTCTTCGGCGATGGAATAGGGGTCCGTTTCCTTTTTCAGAAGCCTATCAATCATCCGGTCCAGCTCTCCGGTTGAAACCAGGACCTTCATGACTGGCTCAAGAATCGCCGAGCGGAGTGCTTCATTCAATTCATGGGCCGTCTTCCGGCGGATGCGGTCGCCGATGAGATTGCTCTTTACGAGGTGTTCGTGGTGCTCGAGGACCTTCGTGGTAAGCTCGTCGAGTCCCTTCTCGAATTCCGTCGGTTCAAAGGCGTTTCCGATCTTGATGATCGGGGGTCTCCAGTCGCCCGGCTTAATGGGGGACATGTCCAGCATGGCCATGAGCTCCCTCTGGAGCTTGCCTGTTCCTTCGCGATCCGCCTTGTTGATGACAAAGATGTCGGCTATTTCCATGATGCCGGCCTTGATGGCCTGGATCTCGTCGCCCATTCCGGGCACCAGAACCACAAGGACCGTGTGGGCGTGGTTGATGATCTCCACTTCCTGCTGGCCCGTTCCCACGGTTTCCACCAGGATGATGTCTTTTCCCATGGCGTCCATGATGTGGATCGCATCCCCCACGGCCTTAGAGAGGCCGCCCAAGGATCCTCGTGTGGCGAGGCTTCTTACGAAGACGCCCGGGTCCTCCGCGTGACGCTGCATTCGGATCCTGTCGCCGAGGATTGCGCCCCCGGTGAAAGGACTTGTGGGATCTACGGCCAGCACGCCGACTGTTTTACCCTTCTTGCGGCTCCACTCGATTAGACCGTCCACGAGAGTGGACTTGCCCGCGCCCGGCGAGCCGGTAATTCCGATCACCTGGGCGTGGCCTGTGAAATGAAATATGTGTTTAATGGTTGACTTTGCTTCGGGGATGCTGTCTTCCAGATTTCGGATGAGGCGGGAGGCCTCCCTGATGTCTCCCGCCTTTATCTTTTTCGCTTTTTCCATTATTTGATTACCTTGGTTTCACGTTGTTGTTGATCCATTCTACGATGCTTTCGAGCGTCGCGCCGGGGGTGAAAATGGCCTTGATCCCGGCATCGTAAAGCAGCTGAAAATCCTGATCGGGAATGATGCCGCCGCCGACAACGACGATATCATCCGCTCCCTTTTCCACAAGAAGCTTCTTCACAGCGGGGAATAGATACCGATGTGCCCCTGAAAGGCAGCTTAGACCCACCATATCGACGTCTTCCTGAATCGCCGCCGCGGCGATCTGTTCGGGCGTCTGATGGCAGCCCGTGTAAATCACCTCGTATCCCGCGTCACGAAAACACCTGGACAACACCCTCGCACCGCGATCATGACCGTCAAGACCCGGTTTAGCGACCATTACTCTGAGTTTTCTCTGTGCCATATTCTGATGTCCCTCCTGATTCCATTCTCTTAGTAGAGTCCCGGATCACGGTATTCGCCGTAGACCTCACGATAGACGTCGCAGATTTCCTGGACGCTGGCCAGCTCCTTGACCGCCTCGATGCAGTAGGGCATGACGTTCTCGCCCTTCTTGCAGGCATTCTTGAGATCCTCGAGGCATTTCTTGACGGCCTTGTTGTCCCGTTTCCTGCGGACGGCGTTGAGCCGCTCGATCTGCTGCATTTCCACCGTATCGTCGATCTCGACGAAGGGAATGGGTTCCACCTTGTCGGAGACATACTTGTTGACACCGATCATGATCTTCTCGCACGCGTCGATCTGCTGCTGGAACTTGTAGGCCGCATCGGATATCTCAAGCTGGGGGAAGCCCTTCTCGATGGCCGCCACCATTCCGCCCATCTCGTCGATCTTGTGGATGTAATCCCAGGCCTGCTGTTCCATCTCGTTGGTCAGTGCCTCCACGAAGTAAGAGCCGGCGAGTGGGTCGATCGTGTTGGCCACGCCCGTCTCCTCGGCGATGATCTGCTGGGTCCTCAGCGCGATCTGAACCGCATGATCAGAAGGCAGGCAGAGCACTTCGTCAAGCGAGTTGGTGTGGAGCGACTGAGTGCCGCCGAGGACGGCCGCGAGGGCCTCCGTGGCGGTCCGGATTACGTTGTTGTAGGGCTGCTGGGCTGTCAGAGAGCATCCCGCCGTCTGGGTGTGGAAGCGCATCCACCATGACCTCGGGTCTTTCGCCTTGTAGCGGTCTCGCATGGCTTTCGCCCAGATTCTCCGTGCCGCACGGAGCTTTGCTATTTCTTCGAAGAAGTCGATGTGGGAATTGAAGAAGAAAGAAAGTCTCCCTGCGAAGGAATCAACATCGAGTCCTTTTCTCCGCAACACGTCCTCGACGTATTCCATGCCGTCGCGAAGCGTGAAAGCGAGTTCTTGGACGGCCGTTGAGCCGGCCTCCCGGATGTGGTAGCCGCTGATGGAGATGGTGTTCCATCTCGGAACGTACTTGGTTCCGAATTCCACCGTGTCGCTGATGAGCTTGACCGAAGGATCGGGCGGACACATGAGGGTCTTCTGGGCGATGAATTCCTTGAGCATGTCGTTCTGGATGGTCCCGCCGATCTTGTCAAGGGGAATGCCCTTGATCTGAGCGGCGGCGCAGTACATGGCCCAGAGTGCCGTGGCGGGCGGGTTGATGGTCATGGAGGTTGTCACCTTGTCCATGGGGATCCCGTCGACCAGCTGCATGAAGTCTTCCAGGGTATCGATGGCAACGCCGCACTTCCCGCACTCACCTCGGGCCTTGGGCGAATCGGTATCGTACCCCATGAGCGTCGGGAAATCGAAGGCCGTGGAGAGCCCCGTCTGCCCTTCCTTCAGGAGCAGGTGCCAGCGCTGGTTGGTCGTCTTGGCATCGCCCATGCCGGAGAACATTCTGAAAGTCCAGTATTTGCCGCGGTAACCCGTTACCTGATTCCCTCTGAGAAAGGGAAACTGACCGGGATAACTGATATCCTCGGCAAAGTTCATGTCCTTGATGTCTTCCGGTGTGTAGAGCCGCTTGATGGGCAGGTCCGAGACGGTTGACCAGAGCTTATCAGGCTTCTGATCGGGGTTCTTGGCGATGACTTTTTTGACCTCGTCTTCCCACTTCTTCCGCAGTGTGCTGGATTGATCCAGCAGTTCTTTTGCAAAATACACTTTACCCCCCTCCTTCTCTCTTGGTTAGTTGTCAAAAAACTGCTGATAAAGACAGGTTATCTCGCTTGATGTGGCTGCGCGGAATGCGCTTTTTCATCGGTTTTTGTTATAACTTAACACCATTTTTGTCAAGTTAAAAAAGGGCCGGAGGAGGCTAAAGATTTCGTCTGTGATAATCAGGCTTTGAAATGAGAAGGGCAGGGTCTCCGTCCCTGCCCTCCGGATTGCGCTCGGCCCGAGGGCCCAAAAGGATCAATCTTTCAATCCCATGATCTTTTTGGCCATGTTCTTCTTGGCATCAAAGTCAGTAAGCACGGTGAACATGAACCGCTGAGTCTGGGGGGCGCCGGCGCCGTGCCAGGTCCCCGGACCATGCAGACCCGCCGTCCAGTGCTGGAGAAACTTGGCTATCTTCAGACGCTTCTCGGCGGGAGCCGCCGCCGCGAAGGCCTTCTTCAGCATTGGTCCGACATCCGGGTCCTTCAAATCCTGCTGCCTGGGCATGGTAACGACGAGACCGCCACCGATGTCGCCCGCGTTCTTCATGATTTCCCAGAACCCGTGAGCGATGTTCAGTTTGGCGGCGTTTCCGAAAAGATCGTCGGGCAGAAAGACACCCGATCCCTTGGGTTCCTCTCTTCCCCTCATGGCTGCGGCGATTGCGCAGGCATGAGAGGTCTCGCTGAAGCGGATCATGTCGACGATTTTTTCCTGGATGTGAGCGACTTTCTCAACGCCGATGCTTTCCGCGGCGAGCAGGGTGCCGCCGATGATAAGATCTGCAAACCCCACCTTGCAGGCGCCGCCGCAGTTCATGCGGTGGGCCTTGGCGAACCGGGTCACGATTCTTCCGCTGTACTTGGTCTCGCCGCAGTGGAACACCCTCTCCCAGGGAATGAAGACGTTATCGAAATACATGGTGCTGGTTTCACGCTGACCGTAGATGGGATTGCCCAGCTCTTCTTCCGGGTACATCTCGCGCTCGGCTGAATAGGCGTTGTACTGCGTGATGTATGTGAGGCCCGGTGCGCTGTTCTGCACGGCGAAAGCAAGGGCGAAAGCTTCTTCTCCCTCTCTCAGGGCGCCGCCTGGAAGCACGAGGGTTTCGTGGGAGCCGATGGCGCCGCTCTGGCTTACCTTGATTCCCCTGACGACGATGCCGTCGGAGCGTTTTTCCACCATGCGCAGGAAGGTATCGGGTTCGTCCTGCTGGGAGGGGCGTTTTTTCCGGTCACCCTTGGCGTCGGTTATTGCTCCTGATACGGCGAGGTCGTTGGCCTGCGCGTAAGCCAGCCATTTGTTGAAATTTTCATTGTACTTCGTGCCCAGGGCCTGGTCCATCTCCCAGGTTGTGGCGGCGAGACTGTTGAGGGCGTCGCAGCCGACGCAACGGTAGTTGCAGGTTCCCACGGTCTGGCTTGTCAGAAGTGCCATTTCCTGCCGCATGTCCAGGTCATGGATGTTGCGGGCAACGTTAAGGTTTCGGTTGATGGGTTCTCCCGTCAGATGCGAGGTGGCCACCATCACCTCTTTGTTTTTCGGGTCCTCGGCCAGGGCGTAAATCATTGAGTTTGCCATGACCATGGAGCGCGTGACGGGGTTGTCGAGCAGGTTCTTTACCCATTTCCCGCCGCAGTAGACCCGTGGCACCAACTTGTTCATGTCATCCAGATACTGTTTTGCTGTTTTCAGCGCCATAGCTATACCTCCCTTTCTTGATGGTTGAATGATTCGAGACACCCCGGTGACTTGTTAACTTTTAGCCAGTTCATTAATTTACAGCTTAGTTCCCGTTGCGGTTACGGTGATTGAAAAACTGGCCCTTCCTCCCTGCCGGGGAAAGGCACTGGCATTTCTCAGGGCTATATCCATGATCTCCATCAATGCTTCGTCCGGTCTGTTGCCAGACAGCTTCAGAGCCAGGGTCCTGTCTTTTCGCTCCGCCCGGACGACGAGTCCTTCCTCATAGAGGCCGGGCAGGACTTTCTTCTCCACGCTGTTAAAGGCCAGCGTAGCGAAGGTTCCGATATACCCGGCGTAATTTCGGTTCAGCTTCTTTCCTATTTTCACTTTGATGATTTCATCGGTTTTGAGTTTCACTCGTTTGCACCTCCATGGGATGAAAAAGGGCAGGCGGCCTCAGGGAGTCCGATTTGCTCCCCGCCGGAGAGCTTAAGTTCCCCATTTGCGGAGGAAATAGCATCATTCCTCAGACTAATTTTCAATACGCAAAAAATCCGTACCTTATACGTATATTTAATAAGTATAACTTTTGCCTTATTCCATAAGGAGTCTACAGGGACAGGAGATAGGACCTCAGGTTCGCCTTTCTGTTGTTCAAATTGAGTTTCTTGCGGATATTGTCCCGGTGGACTTCAACGGTCCTGGCAGATATGTTTAGAAGAGTCGCTATTTCCTTTGTAGTCCGTCCTTCTTTTATGAAGTGGATTATCTTGGTTTCCATCGGTGTGAGGTGGGGGTATTTCGACGAAAGGGTGCGCAGGAAAGGGGAAACGATTTCGTTCAGGTTGTTCTCGAGGATGTTCAGCTGATTGAGCTGGTGGCTGTCTAAGGATGAGATTTTCAGATTCTCGATGTATGGCACGATAAGTTCCCTCACATTGCAGATGACTTTTTCTTCCAGCTCCTTTTTGTCTTCTTCTCTGCGCTTGAGAAGAACTTTCAGGGCGGTGTTGGCGTCTTCGAGGTTCCGTGATTTTTCTTCCAGTTCCCGCTCTCTCTTCTTGAGGGCCTCCTCCATTCTCTTTCGCTCCGTTATATTGCGGGCGATGCCGTGGATTGAGATCCTGTTGCCGTTATCCTTCATGAGCCGGGCATTGACCTCGATCCACACGGCTTCGCCGCTCTTTGTGTAGGTGAGGAATTCCTGCGTGTTCCTGATATCCGGCAGGTCGGGTCCTGTCCTCAAAAGTTTCCGGACGACGGGGAGGTACTCCGGGTCAAGGATTTTCTCTATCCTGAGTCCGTGGAGCTGTTCAGGTTCGTAGCCGTAAGTCCTGGAGAAAGCCGTGTTGCAGGAAAGAATCCGGCCCCTTAGATCCATGATGAAGATGATGTCGTTGGCATTCTCGAAAAGCTCCCGGTACTTCTGCTCCGACTGCCGCATCGCTTCCTCGGCGCGTCTGCGCTCCGTGGTGTCCGTCACTATTTCCACGATGCCGGTCAGTGATCCCTTTTCGTTCCGGACGGGATAGCTGCGCAGCACCCAGTTTTTCTTGTATGATGAAAAGTCGACAACGTCGTGGGGCTCGCCGGTCTGAAGCGTTTTTTCGGCCGGACAGATGCTGCAGGATTTGCTCCTGTTATGCAGGACTTTGTAACAGTGCTTTCCGTTCATCTGTCCCGGCGCCAGCCCGAAAAATTCGTGCATGGCCTTGTTGGCCCAGATTACCCGCATGTCCGTATCGAGAAAGAGAACCAGCTCCGTCATGGCATCGAGAATCACGGATTTTTCCCGCTCGGATTTGCTGAGCGCTTCGAAGAGCCGCCTGTACCTTTGCTCGATCTGGCGTATTTTTGAAACGGACTTACCGCTCCGGGCTGATTTTGTCATTGCTTTCCTTAAAAGAGAGGTTGCAGAATCAGAGAGACTTTGAAAAATATTTTTCCGATTGTCAAGGAAACAAATTTTGAGGATGGTTCAAGGGCTGATAATGTTCAGAGTTGTAAATGAAGATTTCTCCGGTTTAAGGTTAAAAATGTGATTGGGCGGTGGTTTACAGAAGAACAGCGGGTGTGATAAATGAACAAAGTAAACCTGGACCGGAGAGGGAGGGAACGCTGTTGAAGCAGCCGCTTCTGATGGATCTGGAAAACAACGTCTATCTCGAGGGCGATGAGCTCATAATCATTGATAGAAGGAAGCTTCCCGGCGAGGTCATCGGTATGCGATGCTCGAATCATGAGGACGTCGCCCGGGCCATCGAGGAGATGGCCGTGCAGGGTGCCGGGGACATCGCCGTCACGGCAGGATTCGGCCTCTACCTCGCGGCTCGGAAGCTGCCGGGAAAGGACGCCCGGAAAGATATGGCCGAACTCGAGAAAGCAGCGGCGAGGCTCCGTGCCACGAGGCCCACGGGATTTCACCTGGCGGTCCTGGTGGACAGGATCGTGGAAAAGGTCCGGGAAGGGACCGGGGAGAAAAGCCATCCCGAGCTGATTCTGGACTATCTTCGGAAGATCCTCGATAGGCAGCGTTCGGTCTCCGAAGACACGGGCAGGAATGCCGAATCGCTCCTCGCAGACGGCGACACCATTCTAACTCACTGCTTTGCCGGACCGGCCCTTCTTTACATGCTCCGATATGCGAAGGAAAAGGGAAAGGAGGTCAGGGTGTTTTGCACCGAGACGAGGCCGTACCTGCAGGGGGCGCGCCTGACGGCATGGTCGGTGAGCGAGATGGGAATCGACACCACGCTCATCACGGACAACATGGCGGCCTACTGCATGTCCCGGGGCATGATCGGGAAAGTCTTCACGGCGGCGGACCGGATCGCCATGGACGGCACTGTGGCCAACAAAGTGGGAACCTTCCAGCTTGCCATCGCAGCCGCCCATCACAAAATCCCATTCTACATCCTGGCCTACGGCCCGCCGGACCGGCGCACGTCTTCGGGTAAGGACATTCCCATAGAGATGCGGGATCCGTCCGAGGTTCTGGAGTTCCGAGGGACCACTATCAGCGGACCCCGGGTGAAGGCTCTTTATCCCGCCTTCGATCTGACGCCGAGAGAGCTCGTGACAGGCATCATCACCGCATCGGGCGTCGAAATCTGGAAAGAAGAAAGTTAGTTACTAATAATATTCCTTGACGTCGTGGCACGGGGCAGTATTGAATGATAAAAGTATGTTGAGTCATTGACGCAGAGAAAGTCATAGAATCGGAACCGCAAACAGCTTCGCTGTATCCGGAAGGGTGAAACATGAACGGCCGGATCAAAAAGCCCGCGTTCCCCCGCCATCTTGTGGTTGTCTTCTCTTTATTGATCATAGCCATCGGAGTTGCGGGTTACTTCTTCTACGATCGGCAAAGCAAGATCATGAAGATGAACTTAGAGAACGAGCTCTCCGCCATCGCGGACTCGAAAGTGCGGGAGATTGCGGCCTGGCACAGGGAGCGAAGGGGAGACGCTCTCGTCGTCGCGCACAGCACAGCCGTCATACGCCTCATCCGGGAATTTCTCGAAGGTCCCTCTTCTTCAAATGTCAGGGAAGAGCTTCTCGAATGGATGAGATCTCTTCCCGACAGTTATCAATACAGGAGCGTCCTTCTGCTGGATACGAGGATGCGGGTAAGGCTCTATGTGGGGGATGAGACGAAACTGATCGGGAACACCGCCGCTTCGCTTGCGCGGGATGCCCTAAGAGAGAGGCGCGTCTTTTTTTCCGATCTTCGCTGGGGCCAGGTCAAGCATGTCATCCGCCTCGATATTTTCGCCCCGCTTGTCGTTGAAGAGAAAGGTGTAAAAAAGCCAATAGGCGTTCTCGTGCTTCGCGCCGACCCGACGCAGTTTCTCTATCCCCTGATCCAGGCATGGCCCATCCCGAGCCGTTCGGCGGAATCCCTGCTCGTCCGTATCGAAGGAAACGAGTTGGTCTTTCTGAACGAGCTTCGACATCGTAAGGACACGGCGCTGAAGCTCCGGCTTCCAGTAACAAGCGAATTGCTTCCCGCCGCCATGGCGGCCCGCGGCAGGGTGGGGATTGCGGAGGGAATCGACTACCGAGGCGTGAAGGTGCTCGCTGCGTTGCGGGTGATTCCCGGCACCCCCTGGTATTTGATTACCAAGATTGACGCAGACGAAATATATGCACCGCTGAGACAACTGTCGGGAATCGTGTTCGTCATGATGGTTATTCTGATTGTCCTGGCAGGAGTCATCGCCGGATATATCTGGCGAAAGAGCCAGGCCGACTTCTACCGGCGGGAGTATGAAGCGGAGGAGGTGCTCCGCAGGAGTGAACAGAAGTTTAAAGAGCTTTTTGAAAACATGGGTAGTTGTGTCGCTATATATGAGGCCGTGGGTGACGGCGAGGATTTTGTTTTTAAGGACTTCAATACGTCTGCCGAAAAAGTAGAGCGAATCAACCGGGAGGACCTTATCGGGAAATCGGTCCTTGGGGTATTTCCGGGAGTGAGAGAGTTCGGTCTTTTTGACGTGTTTCAAAGAGTGTGGAGAACAGGGCAGGCCGAGCATCACCCCGTCGCTTATTACAGGGACGACCGGGTTGCCGGATGGAAGGAAAATTATGTTTATAAACTTCCGAGCGGTGAAATAGTGGCCATTTACGATGATGTGACCGCCATGAAACAGGCCGAGGAAGCGCTGAAAAAGTCGGAGGAGATGTATCGGGAGCTTGTCGAGAATATCAACGACATCGTTTTCTCCCTTGACGCTAAGGGCTTCTTTACCTATATCAGCCCGGTGGTGAGACAGGATTTCGGATATGAGCCTTCCGACATCATTGGGCGATTTTTCGGCGATTTTATTTTTGAAGAAGATCTGCCAAAAGTCGCGAACCTCTTTCAGGATGTGCTGAGGGGTATAATGAAACCAGCCGAATATCGGGTTTTAAAGAAAAACGGGGATACACGGTGGGTCAGAAGCTCCAGCCGGCCTATAAGGATCGGCGATGAGGTGGTCGGCATCCGGGGCGTGTTCTCCGATATAACGGAGCGCAAGAGAGCGGAGGAGGATCTGACAAAGACCTTCAAACAGCTTCAGGATACGAAGGATATGCTGATTCAATCCGATAAGCTTGCAGCGGTGGGAAAACTCTCTGCGGGTGTCGCCCATGAGATTTTGAATCCTCTCAATATTATAGGCCTGAGACTGCAACTTCTCGAAATCATGGAACCTCTTTCAGACAAGATGAAAGAAGCCTTCCGAATTGCCAGGGCTCAGATCGAACGCATCACAAAGATCACGCGGGACCTGAGCCAGTTTTCCCGCGTTACGACAAGGCATTTCTCCCGGGTTGATTTAAAAGAAGTGATGGAAAGCGTTTTCGCGCTGACGGCACCCCGGCTTAAGATGGAGAACGTGGTTCTGAATTTTCAGTATGAGCCGGGTATATCCGAATTGTATCTCGACAGATTCAGAATGGAGCAGGTTTTTCTGAACCTCATCAATAATGCTCTCGATGCCATGAAGGATAAGAAAGACAAGGTCATTCGGGTGATTGTGTCGCTTGTATCTGAAAGAGGAAAGAAGAGCGTGAGAATTATCTTTTCAGATAACGGAACCGGAATAGAAGAAGAGATAGCAGGCCGGATATTCGAACCTTTTTTCACCACCAAGGAAGCGGGCAAGGGAACGGGGCTGGGTCTTTCCATATGCTATGGCATCGTTCAGGATCACAATGGAAAAATCTGGGTGGAAAACAACGAATGGGGAGGCGCGTCGTTTTTTATCGAATTGCCGGTGGAATAAAAAGCAGTTTTGTATCTCCAAGCCGGCATGAAAAAGGCAGGAGGAGTGAAAGGTTAAAGAAGGGAGAGCAAATCGTGAGACTGATTCCGAAGGAAGAGAAGTTCGCCGATCAGTTCGAGGACCTTGCGGACAAGATTCAGGAGGGAGGGGCGCTGTTTCTGGACCTGATGAACAACTACCGGGACGTGGAGGAGAAGGTCGCGAGGCTCAAAGCAATCGAACACGAGGCCGATACCATCACCCACGGGATTTATCAGAAGCTGCACCGGACTTTCATCACTCCACTCGACCGGGAGGACATCTACGACCTTGCGAACAAGATGGACAGCATAATGGACATGATCGAGGCCTCGGCGCTGCGCATGCAGCTTTACGGGATCCGCGAACCTCTTCCCGAGTGCCGGGCGCTTGCGGATGTTCTGGCGAAATCCGTGGCGATTGTGAAAAAGGCGGTCTGCGCCATGCGATATTACAAAAAGGATTCGAGGACCATACTGGACATGTGCGTGGAAATCAATTCTCTCGAAAACGAAGGAGATCAGCTTCTTCGCCAGTCCATGGCCTGTCTCTTCGAGAGGGAAGACGACCCCATCGAGCTGATCAAATGGAAAGAGATATTCGAGCGCATTGAAGAAGCCACGGACATCTGCGAAGACGTATCAAACGTCATTGAAGGAATTATCCTTAAACACGCTTAGCCTTCTTTTTGATCATCAATTGCTTGATTTTTTCTTGGCTCTGAGATAATTCTGAATCGCCGACAATCGAAGGCGCGGCCGTTCACAAAATCTTCAATCGAAACCCTTGTTCAGCAATCCGGTCCATAACTCAGACTGGAAAAGACCATCGCTTAAACATAGAGTTTGCTGAAAAACACATTTTTCGTCAGGCTGTTCAAAACCGTTCATGGTTCGCGGTTCCCTTCGGAAAGCTCAGGACAAGCTAAGCTAACTGTGACAGGCTCACCATGACATCTTTTTTTATTACCCTGAGCCTGTCGAAGGGAGGGCATCTTAAACAGCCTGATAGAATGCAAAAGCGGATCGATCATCCCCGGCATTTCAATCAACAAGAAAAGGAGGGAGAAGTATGGAGATTATCAAAGGTTTTCCGTCGACGTCGCAGGATGATTACCAGCTGAACATGATCAACATTATCAAGCATGGCGCCAGGAACTTCGGAAAACAGCAAATTGTTACGAGAAAAGCGGGAGGCATGTTCCGATACACATACAGGGATGCCTACGCGAGGGTCAAGAGGCTTGCCAATGCACTCTACGATCTGGGGGTCAAGATAGGCGATCGTGTCGGGGTGCTCGAGTGGAATACCTACAGGTATTACGAGATGGATTTCGGCATTCCCGGTGCCGGTGCGGTCCTGCTTCAGATGAACCTGAGACTGTCGCCGCCGGAGCTGAGTTTCGTCGTGAATCATGCCGGGGCATCGTTCATTTTTGTTGACGAGACATTGCTTCCAATTGCGGAGGCCATCGCTCCCCTCTGCAAGACGGTGAAGGGCTGGGTGGTTCTAACGGACAGAAAGCTGGCCGATGTCAAAACGAAACTGAGCCCGGTGTTCAGTTACGAAGAGATCCTCGCCGCGGCGAAGGAGGATATTGAATGGCCTAATCTTGACGAGCGATCCGCGTACGCCGCCTGCTACACCACCGGGACAACGGGAAATCCGAAGGGAGTCTATTATTCCCACCGGGATGTTTATCTCCACTCCGCGGCCATTGCCATGAACGCGGAACTGACCTACCGGGATTGCTTCTTCCAGGTCGTCCCCATGTTCCATGCCATGGGCTGGGGCACGCCCCAGGCGGCGACGATGGCGGGTTCAAAGCTTCTTCTTCCCGGCAGATACACGGCCGATGATCTTGGACCGCTCGTGGAGCTCATGGTTAGCGAGAAAGTGACAGTGGGCGACGGCGCCCCCGCCATCTTCATGCCAATGCTCGAATACATCAGGAAAATGAGCGTGAAGCCAGACTTCAAGGGTGCGCGTCTCCTCTCCGGGGCCACGGAACCTCCTGTGGCTCTGATGAAGGGTCTCTACGATATGACCGGCGCCGAGATCATTCACGCCTACGGGGCGACGGAGACGACGCCGCTCGTGACAATCAATCGGCTGAAACCCTGGCTGGATGAGGTCTTCACGGAGGAACAGAAATGGGATATCAAACGTAAGCAGGGTTACGCGGTTGTGGGTCTCGATGTGAAGATCGTAGACCCCGACGGCAAGGAGCTTCCCTGGGATGGTAAATCTGCGGGCGAGATCCTGATCCGTGGTCCCTGGATAACGGCCAGTTACTACAACGCTCCCGGAACGGAATCTCAGTTCACCGCGGACGGTTACTGGAAGAGCGGCGATGCGGGCACGATCGACGAAGAAGGCTACATCAAGATCACAGACCGGGTGAAAGACCTGATCAAGAGCGGCGGCGAATGGATATCCTCCGTTGACATGGAAAACGAGCTCGTATCGCATCCCGCCGTCCTCGAGGCCGCAGTGACCGGTGTCGCTCACCCCAAGTGGGAGGAAAGACCGATCGCACTCGTGGTTCTCCGGGCTGAGCACAAGGGGAAGGTGTCAAAGGACGACATCCTCGCACACCTGAGCAGCAAGAAATTCGCCAAGTGGCAGCTCCCCGAAGCGGTGCTTTTCGTGGACGCCATTCCGAGAACCAGCGTCGGCAAGATAGACAAGAAGGTCATCCGGGAACAGTACAAGGATATTTACATGGGAAGCAAGTAAAGGCGTGAAAAGAAAAGAGAGGGGGCGCCGCTGCCGGGTCACCCCCTTTTTTTATTGATATACCGAACCGGCGCTGCTGTCCGATTTTTCGTCGACCATCATGACGGATTCGGGGATAAGATAGCTTCTCATCCTGGAGGGGACGTAAACCAGCATCCACACGTCGCCGGGTGCCCTTTCGCCGCGCTTTCCGATTATCTTCCCGACGCATCCGCACAGGGGATGCTGGGGATGACTGACGAGGACCAGATCTCCCACATCCATTTCACTGTCCATCCTTTTCCGGGCCGCACCGCCCCTTTTTTCTGACCTTATCACATTGCGTCCGCCAATACACGAAATCTTTTTGAAGAGAGTAGGCGGGCTCAGACAGGGTGTTTTTCAATAGCCGGTGGATAACTTGGGACGGATATGCTAAAAGGCGGTTCGTATCATCGCTGATGAGGGAGGGGAAAAATGGAAATCAAGATGCCCATCAAGTTTCACGGGAACTATGTGGTCGCGATACGCACGGGGAATTCGGAAGACAGGGAACGCTGTCAGAAATTGACCGTCCGCGAATTATCGGAAGAGGAGAAAGAGCAATCCTTCAAGGGGATGCCCAGAGAGGAGATGCCCACCCATCAGGTTACCTTTTACGATTTCGGCTGCAAGAGAATCATCGAAGGGATTCTTAAGGTCAACGAAGAAGACAGGATAGTTTTCGGCGTCAAGGAGAAAGAATACGAATTTTCACCCTTCCGGCCCGGACGCTGAAGGTTAAATGAGCATCGGCTGCACTGTGGGGTTCGTCGACTCGACGTACTCCACTATTTTTTCGGCCAGTGTGCGGACGACGTGCTCGAACTTCGAGGCGTCCTTTTCGAGGAGAGTGATTCTGAATCCCGGAAGAGACGTGAAGAAGGACGTCAGGGGAACCACGCAAATGCCAGTGGCGCCGAGTAGATAATAGACAAACCGCTTGTCCGTCTCAATCTTGTCATCCACGATTTTCTCGATGAATTCGCGCACTCCCGATTGCTCGATGGGAAGTGTCTGCCGGTTATTGAGAACCGCCTCGTTGAAGACGATGGTCATATAAAATGCGCCGTTTGTCCTGTTCACCACGATGTAAGGCACATCCTTAAGAATATCGTAGGCGAGGTTGGATAGCTTTTCGTAATGGCGGAGACGCTCGTCCAGATACTTTTCGTATTCGGGATGCGTGAGAAGCCTCGGGATGGCGAGCTGCGGGAAGGTTGTGGAACAGACTTCCGACATCTTCTGATTCAATATGGTGTTTATATACCGGGCGAAGGCCTCATCCTTTTCCACGTTGTAGATTTCCATCCATCCACAGCGGGCGCCGGGCCAGGGGCATTCCTTGGAGATGCCTTTCATGCTTACCGCGGGCACGTTGCCGACTATGTCTGAGAGGGGCACCGACTTCTGGCCGTTGTAGATCATGTTGGTATAGATCTCGTCGAAGATCAGGAAAAGATCGTTCTCCTCGGCGATCTTCACGATTCTCCGGAGGGTCTCCAGGGGATATACAAAACCCGTCGGATTGTCGGGGTTTATTACCAGGATTCCCACGATGGCACGCTGGTGCTTGACCTTCTGTTCCAGCTCCCTCATGTCGGGATGCCAGTTGTTGTAAGGGTTCATCTTGTATGTGTTCGGCGGGAAAGAGGCGTGAAGCACCTCGGCCAGAAAATGGGTGGAATAGGTCGGTTCCGGCATGATAACCCTCGCATCGATCCGGATGGCGCTGTATGACCGGGCGATGGCGTCGCCGAGACCGTTGAAGAATATAATGTCCTCTTTTGTGATCTGGACTCCTTTTCTGCTGTTTACCCTATCGGCCAGAAATTCACGGGTTTCGTCCATCCCCTTGGTTGGGGAGTAGGCGTAGGTGCAGTCCCGGCTCAGGAGGTCCTTGAGCACGTCTTTCATCCACTCGGGGATTTTTTCACCTTTGTGGACGGGATCCCCTATATTTTCCCAGTAAATCTCTTTTCCATATTCCTTGAGTTTATTGGCGACACCCACGATGTTCCTGATCTCGTAGGTCATTCCGTTTCCGCTTTTCGCTATGTCGAATCTCATACGATGCTGTAACCGTCCTGAATATATATATATTGCTTAAAGATTATTCATCTAATACAATTTAAAAAAAAATTCCACAACTTTTTCGTTGCGGTTTTTCAGGCCTTTTATCACATATTTGAACTTTTTTTGCTCTTGACAGTGATTTAAGCGCATCTCTATACTGCCGGTGTCGTGTTTCAAAAAAATCAAGGAGAGAGAGCATGTCATACAAGCTGATAAAGTTCGATACGGAGAATGCCGTCGGAACCATCACCCTGAACCACCCGGAAAAGAGAAACGCACTTTCCTTCGCCATGCTCAGGGAATTGAGCAGTCTTGTTGATGATATAAGAAAAATGGGCGATGTGAGCGCGCTCATAATAAGGGGAGCGGGGAAGGTTTTCTGCTCAGGCCATGACATATCCGAGATGCTTGGGCGGGGCATGGCCGAATACAGAGAAGTCTTTGATGTCTGCAGCGGCTTCATGATGAAGCTCCAGTCCCTGCCTCAGCCCGTGATCGCCCAGGTTCACGGCATTGCGACGGCGGCGGGGTGTCAGCTCGTGGCGGCCTGCGACCTCGCCGTGGCGGAGGAGGGAACTCAGTTCGGGACACCCGGCGTGAGGCTAGGTTTCTTCTGCTCGACACCCGCCATTCCTCTTGTAAGGGCGGTTGGAAGGAAGCGGGCTCTGGAGATGCTCTTTACCGGCCGGATGATTTCCGCCCGGGAGGCGGAACAATATGGGCTGGTCAACAAAGTTGTCCCGGCGAGCGAACTGGAGAAAGAGACGCGGGAAATGGCGGAGAAGATCGCCGAGGCCAGCCTGCTCACCCTCGGCATCGGGAAACGGGCGTTCTACACTCAGGTCAATCTCGCCGACGCCCAGGCCTACGCCCACGGCAATGAGGTTATGGTCGCCAACCTGTTCGCCGATGACGCTGTCGAGGGCCTTAAGGCATTTCTGGAAAAAAGAAAACCGGTTTGGAGAAATAAATAGTTCAGAATATAATTCTGGCGTCCACCGCCCGGCAGCCGGATGAGTCGGCCATTAGCGGATTGATGTCCAGTTCCTTGATGTCAGGAATCATTGTTGCCATGAACGAGAGCCTTTCCAGGGCATCGAGCAGTCCTTCCATATCCACTCCTTTCTCGCCGCGCACGCCCTTTAGCAGGGGATAGCACTTAAGAGATGAGAGCATATTTTCCGCCTCGGTTTGCCCGATGGGCACGAGCCGGCGGCTGACGTCCTTGAAGACCTCCGTGTAGATGCCCCCGAGGCCGCAGGCGAGCACGGGGCCGAAATTTGGGTCCCTCTTAAGGCCGAGAAGAAGTTCCTTGCCCGCCGCCTGTTCCTGTACCTGAAAGCCGATCTTGACCTTCTCGTCTTTCAGGCGCACGCTTTGCTTCATCTTTTTGAAAGCGTCCCGGAGTTCCTTTTTGCTGCGGATACCGGTGGCCACGCCCCCCCATTCGCTCTTGTGGAGGAATGCGTCACCGGAGAGTTTCAGCACGAGAGGATATTCCATGGCGTCAGCGGCCTTTTCTATATCCTCCCAGGTCCGCGCATTCTTTCCTTTCACAGCGGGGATTCCGAAGGCGTTCAAAAGGGCGAGGGCGTCCTTGCCGAGGAGGGATTTCTGCTTTCTTCCCTTGAGGATGAGGGTCTCGGCCGATTTCTCCCGGTATTCAAACCTCCTCTGTTTCGGCTCCTTTCTGTTCTTGAGCCGGTGGTACCGGTAGCAGAAGGAAAGGCCCTGCACGGCCTGTTCGATGGAGTCGTAGCAGGCCAGGTTTTCGACATCTTCGAGCTCCTTCTCGGCGGCGGCGCTGTCGAGATAGAACCACATGGCCAGGGGCTTTCTGTTTCCCGCCTCCCTGCGGGCCTCTCTGACCGCGTCGAAGATGACTATCTCGGGATGGAGGGGCGAATTGAAATGGGGACAGATGACGAGTACGCCGTCCACCTTGTCGGATTTAAGCATCTCCGCCATGGCCGTCCGGGAGATCCCGGTGTAGTCGCCGCCGATCATTCCGATGGGCCAGGTGTCGACGGGATTGGTGACATGGATCCAGTCCGGCATGCCCTCGCTGAGCTTCTCGGCGAGACCGTCAGGGAGCTCGCTCAGTCTCAGGCCGTAGTCCTCGCAGGCATCGGTGGCCATAATGCCGCCTGCACCGGTGACTGTGATTACTCCGATCCGGGGTCCCGTCATTTCTTTGAGGCGAAGGAGCGAACGTATCGCGTCCCTGAGTTCAGTGATATTGTTGACGCGGATGACGCCTGCGCGCTCGAGGGCCGCATCGTTCACGTCGTTTTCCCCGACGAGAGAACCGGTGTGGGAAAGGGCCGCTCGTGCACCGGCCTGACTTCGCCCTGTTTTCAGCACTATGATGGGTTTCTTCCGGGAGACCCTGGAGGCGGCCTTCAGGAACTCCCTGCCCCGCAGTACACCCTCCATATGGATGACGATGACTTTCGTTTCCGGATCTTCACCGAAGTATTCGATGCCGTCTACAAAGTCCACGTCGCAGGCATTGCCTATGTCAAGACACTTTCCCCAGCCCTGATAGGCGAACTGCTGAAATCCGACCTGCACCACTCCCGTCTGTGCGATGGCCGATACCGGAGGCACCTTTTCAGGGAATGGTAGGTCGACGAAACCGGTGGAGAATTTCCGGAAATTGTTCAGGGTCCCCATCGTGTTGGGGCCCACGACGCGGACGCCGCTTTTCCGGGCGAGCCGGGCGATTTCTTCCTGGAGTTTCTTCCCGTGCTCGTCGGCGTCGGAAAATCCCTGGCTTATGATAATGACCGATTTGATCCCGGCCTGAATGCATTCCTTGAAAGAGGGGATAACATTGTCCCTCCCCACGGAGATAATGGCGAGATCGGCGACCTCCGGCACCTCCATGACGGATGCGTAAGCTTTGATGCCACAGATTTCATCGGCTTTCGGGTTTATGGGATAAATACGACCCTTGAAACCGTACCGGAGCATCATCTCCACTCCGTTGTACGTCCCGGGTCCCGATTTCCGGGGCGCGCCAATCAGAACCACCGAGTCCGGCTGAAGAAAATTGTGCATTTTAAAGAACCTCCGTCATCTTAGTTAGATTCATCATGGTCGAACCGGCCAATGCAGGTATTGGTACCAGATATGAACAAAAAATCAAGCAATAATAAAGGAAATTCCCCGGTTTTGTCCGGTTGAACAATATTCACGCTGGCAATTCAGGTGTTTTGCAATTATGATGATGACGAGATGGGTCACAGGCGGGGGAAAAACAGGTTTTCTTTACACAAGAGAAGGGGGACGGAGATGACGTTCAAGCTTGTCCTGATACTTGTTCTTGCAAGTCTCGCAGCAATCTTTATCATTCAGAACGTGGCGGCGGTCGAGGTCAATTTTCTCGTATGGAGCATATCTATGTCGCGCGCCCTCCTCGTATTCTTCACTCTTGTCACAGGCATCATTTTGGGTTGGATCCTGAACGCTTATTTTTCTTATCGCAGGGCGAAGGAAGAACTGTCGGAAAGATCAAAGTCATAATACTCTATAATAGAATCTTTCATTTTTTATCTTGGCGATTTAATTGTTATAGGATATACACTTTCCCGGCGGGAAATGCGTAGTCGGGATACGTATCATATGCGTAATCTTGCCGTATTGTGATTCCCGCAAAAAGCAAAATAATGGTGTTGTTTTCTCGGTAAAATCTTCAGAAAGGGGGAGGGAGGTCTCATGTCCAAAGAGGAGAAGATAGAAGCGATAAAACAGCGGGCAAGGAAGAATTTCAGTCTGGGTTACAACTGTGCCGAGTGCGTGACCGAGGCGGTGTTGAGTATTGTTGATACGGGATTGCCGCCGGAGGCAAAGAAGATGGCTACGGGTTTCGGCGGAGGCGTGGGTCTCTATGGCGACACCTGCGGGGCTCTCACCGGGGCGGTAATGGCCGTGGGTGCAGTTCATGGGCGGAGTGTCCTTCCCGAGGACGCCGATCCCAAGCAGGCGGTCAAGAAGGCGGCGCAGCAGCTCTACGGAAAACCCGGGCTTTACAGGCTCTTCAATCGGATACCAAACCAGTTCCTGGAGAAATACGGCTACACCTGTTGCCGTGATCTTACCTCCAAATGGCACGACAGCTGGCTCTGCCGGGATCATGCCCTTTATTGCAGGGACATCATCACCGACGCCGCAGGGCTTGCCGCAGAAATGATTCTCTCGGACAAGGACGAACTGGCATCAAAGTCCTTCGGCAAAAACGTCGAGAATCTCAAAGACTGAAACAACAGGGGAGAAAAAATATCATGGGTAAAAATCTCGTGATTGTAGGCGGTGGTGCGGCCGGGCCGTCGGCGGCGGCCGAGGCCAGGAGACGTGATAAGTCTCTGAACGTGACCATGATCGAAAAAGGAGATTTCGTTTCATACGCAGCTTGACCGATGCCTTATTACATCGGTGATGTAATAAAGGATTATAAGAGGCTGGTCATCCGGACGCCCGAGGAATTCAAGAAGACAGGCATCGACGTCAGGATAAAGACGCAGGTTGACGGCGTTGATCCTGAAAAGGGAGAATTAACTCTCTCAGATGGGTCCAGACTTCCATACGACATCCTGGTAATGGCTACGGGGGCCGATGCCGTTCGTCTCGGGATACCGGGTTCCGATACTGAAGGTGTTTTTGTTCTGCGTAATCTGATGGACGCTATCCGCGTCAAATCGTTCATCGGCGAAAAAAACTGCCGGAAAGCCGTTCTGATCGGGGGCGGCTACATAGCGATGGAGATGTGCGAGGCTCTGAGGAACCTGGGGCTCGATACAACTGTGATAATTCGAAGAACCATCCCTGTACCCCGGTGGGACAGCGAGTTTTCAAAGATGATCATTGAAGAACTAGGCAGAAACGGCGTCCAGTTCCTGCCTGAAACAAGACCCGTGGCTGTCGAAAAAGGGAATGGTTCCAGGCTCCGGCTCGTCACGGACCGGGCCATACTTGACGCCGACCTTATACTCATGGGGGTGGGCGTCAGGCAGAATACGGCTCTTGCCGAGTCCGCCGGACTGGCCCTCGGTGAGAGCGGTGCTATCAAGGTGGACTTCCGGCAGCGCACGTCCCGTGAAGAGGTCTATGCCGTCGGGGACTGCTGCGAGGTCTTTCACAGGGTCGCCGGGCGTTGGGTTTACATGCCGCTGGGTGACATCGCCAACAAGCAGGGGCGCATAGCAGGGCAGAATATCGGCGGGTATCCGTCGGAATTTCCGGGTATAGTGGGAGCGCAGTCTTTCAAGGTTTTCAATCTGGAAGTAGCGGCCACGGGTCTAACCGAAGAGGAAGCGGTAAAATACGGGTTCCAGCCGGCGAGTACTCTGATATGGGGACTTCCCGTGGGACGTCCCATGGCCAGAGGCGAGAAGCTCGGCGTGAAACTCATCGCCGACAGGGCAACCGGAAGGCTTCTCGGCGGTCAGTGCATCGGCGAGAAGGGGGCCGTTCAGAGGATCAACAGCCTGTCCGTTGCCCTTTTTGCCGGAATGACCCTGGATGAGGTGAGCTATCTGGATTTGGCTTACGCTCCGCCTTTCGGAGGCGCCTGGGATGCCATCCATGTTGCTGCGCAGAACCTCAGGGCTAAAATCTGAACCCGGTTTTTCAAATCGGGTTGTAAGAAAGCGAAAGGCACTGGTAACGGGGGTTATGCTGATTCGAGGGATAGCAGGAACGTGTTGTCTATTCCTCATAGCAATCGCACTTAGTTTGATTCCACCGGGGATCGCCCATTGCGATCCCCCGGCGAGAATCATATCCCTCGCGCCCAACATCACCGAGATTCTCTATGACCTGGGTCTGGAAGACCGGGTCGTGGCCGTGACCAGCTACTGCAATTACCCTCCGCGGGTGGAGGAGAAGCCCCGGGTGGGCGGTTTCTCCAATCCTTCTCTTGAAGCCATCGTAGCCATGAGGCCGGACCTGGTTATAATGACGGACGATGGAAATCCCAGAGAGATAAGTGAACGGCTCAGGAAACTGAGCATTCCCTTTTACGTGTTCAGGGCGGCGCGGCTCAATCAGCTTCCGGGAGAGCTCAGGAGGATGGGAGAATTCCTCGGCGTGAAAAAGGGAGCGGACCGAACCGCGAAGCGGATAGAACGGACGCTCAGCCGCTATAGAGACCGGGCGCGGAAAATCCCGGGCCGCGGCGAACAGAGTGTTCTCTTCATCGTTCAACCGGATCCCCTGATCGTGGCGGGCCCCGGTACGGCGATAGATGATTCACTAAAGCTCCTGGGCGCGCGGAACATAGCCTCTGATGCCGGATCCAGGTATCCTAAATATTCCTTTGAGGAGGTTGTCCGCCGTTCGCCCGATGTCATCTTCATCGGTCAGGGACACCGTGCGGATGAAAATGTGAAGGGACTTCTCAAGAGATGGAATGTCCTGGACGCCGTGAAGGGAGGACGGGTGTATTACGTCAGTGACTCCCTCTTCAGACTCGGTCCGAGGATCGCCGAAGGGATCAGGGAGATGGCTATCCCACTGGCCGGGAAATGAAGCTCATTATTCTTTTCTTGACAAGGACAAGAGCTTTTATTATGTAGAAAAAAAGTTTCTTTGTGTGCAGATGGGCGAGTGGAAGAGGGGTTAAAATCCCCCGCTGCCCCGCAGCCGTAATGGGAACGAAAACCCGAAATGCCACTGTCATGAGTCAATCATGATGGGAAGGCGGGTAAGTAGGCGGCCCAGAGCCGGAAGACCTGCCCATCTGAATTTCCTCGAGGGCGGAATACCGTGCTGCCGTATTTCTTTTTACCTCTTCTTTTCCTTTCTTTCGTCGCCGTATTCTCCTCCCGGAGCGACATGACGCAAGGACCGGTCACCCTTTCCAGGGTCCTGCGCATAAGTCTCCTGCTCCTCCTCGTTCTCGTCGCAGTCTCCCTCATGGCCGTTCTTATCGGCTCGGCTAAGATCGGGATGCTTTCCGCGCTGAGGGAGCTTCTCTTCGGGTGGCGGGAAGGTTCCACCGTCCTCGCGCCCGAGGAAAGAACTATCATATTTTCCATCCGTATTCCCCGGGTCATCTTTGCCGGTATCGTCGGTGCCTCCCTTTCCCTGGCGGGGGTCGTCTTTCAGGCCCTCCTGCGCAATCCCCTCGCCGATCCTTACATACTCGGCGTCTCGGGCGGCGCGGCCGTGGGCGCCGTAATCGGGATCCTCGTCGGTGCCGGTGCCGTGCCATTCGGAATATCCGGGCTGGCCTTCGCGGTCTCCATACTGACAATCGTTCTGGTCTTCGGAGTGGCAAGGACCCGGGGGGAGATGCCGTCCAACACGCTCCTCCTTGCCGGCGTGATCGTCAATTCCTTTTTCACGGCCGTCATCATGTTTCTGATTTCCACGAGCGGCCTGACCGAGCTTCGCAGCGTCATGTTCTGGCTCATGGGCGACCTGAGCCTTGCGGAAGGAAGCGAGATAATGCTGACGGGTCTCTTTCTGGCCGCGGGATTCGTCGTATGTTTCAGGTACGCGAAGGGCCTCAATCTCATCGTCACCGGCGAGGAGACGGCCCTGCAGCTGGGCGTGGACGTTGAGAAAACACGAAAGCAACTTCTGGTGGCCGCGTCCCTCGTGACGGCGGTGGCCGTGTCGGTGAGCGGCACAATCGGATTCGTCGGCCTCATCATACCTCACATGATGAGGATGCTCCTTGGGTCCGATCACAGGTTGCTCCTTCCGGCCTCCATGCTTTTTGGAGGGGCCTTTCTAGTCGCGGCCGATACCGTCGCGAGAACAGTTGCGGCTCCTTCCGAGCTGCCGGTGGGGGTAATCACCGCGCTGTGCGGGGCGCCTTATTTCATTCACCTCCTGAGGAGAAAAACGCTCTGACCATGACCATCGTGAGACTGGAAAAGATAGGATTCAAATACGAGGAGGACTGGACACTGAGGGATATCTCCTTCGATGTTCCGAAGGGGGAATTCATGGGCGTTCTGGGTCCGAACGGGTCGGGAAAGACGACTCTCCTCAAGCTGATCGACGGAATTCTCCGGCCCCGGGAGGGGGGGCTCTGGGTCGAAGGCAGGGCAATTTCGGAAATGAAGAGACAGGATCTGGCGAGGCTTGTCGCGGTCGTGCCCCAGGATTCGCAGATGACATTTCCCTTCACGGTTCAGGAAATCGTACTCATGGGCCGGGTGCCTCACCTGAGCCAGTGGCGTTTCGAGGGACAGAAGGATTTCGAGATCGCCCGCGGGGCCATGGAGATGACGGGGACGTGGTCCCTGGCCGCCCGCAAAATGAGCACCCTGAGCGGCGGCGAGAGGCAGCGCGTCCTGATCGCTCGGGCCCTGGCGCAGCAGCCGCGGGTTCTTCTGCTTGATGAGCCTACGGCCTTTCTCGATATCCGGCATCAGATAGACTTTTTCGACCTGATCCGGAGGCTGAACCGGGATCAGGCCTTGACGGTTATCGCCGTGTCGCACGACATCAACCTGGCGTCACTCTACTGCGACAGAATCATACTTTTGAAGGAGGGTCGAATTCACTGCATTGGAGAGCCCGCGGCGGTCATCACGGTGTCCCACATTCAGGATGTCTATCAGACGCCCGTGTCGGTGGACCTAAATCCGGTGACGGGGCGTCCCACGGTGACACCGCTGAGCTCGACGGCGACACATTTGTCACATTCATTAGAGTAACAATAAATAGTGCCTCATTGAGCCAGGCAACTTATCTTCGCGTGTCATCTCCGCGAAGGCGGGGATCCACATATGGACTGGATGCCCCCGGCTTAAGAACTGCCGGGGCAGGCTTATCATGATGTCCGGCATGACAAAACTTTTCTTCGAGAAGGGAGGGGAAAGAAAGAAGCAATGAAAGTATTGAAAAGATTTTTCCGGGCTACGGTTTTTCTGTCGGCTTTTGTTTTCGCCTTTTCATGTCTTCCGGCGCTGGCCGAGGAAAAACCGGTGACCATGGAAGAGGTCATGGTGACTGCGACCCGGGATCGCGAAGAGGTGCGGAAGGTGGCGGCGAACGTTTCCGTGATCACGGCAAAAGATATTGAGGCGTCCGGCGCGACGACCGTCGTTGAGGTGCTGGAGAAGCTCGAGAGCATCGACTTCAGATCATACAGCGGGAACGCCTCCCAGGCGCTCATAGACATGCGGGGCTTCGGCGGGGACAACCCATTCGGCAAGACACTCATCATGCTCGACGGCCGGAGATTGAACCGGCCCGACATGTCTTCTATCAACTGGCTGCAGATCCCCGTCAGCAACATCGAGAGGATCGAGATCGTACGCGGGTCGAGCAGTGTCCTATACGGGGATTCCGCCGTGGCGGGCACCATCAACATCATCACCAAGCGCGGGGCAGGAAGGCCGAAGGTGTCGGCGGCGGTCACTGCAGGGAGCTATGGCCTGCACGACGAGAGGGTCGGAGTCACAGGGTCAGTCGATAAATTATCCTATGCCCTTACCGGCGGAAATCAGAAGACTTTCGGTTATCGGGCCCGCTCAAAGTTTGCGTCCCAGAGCGCGGGGCTGGATCTGGGCTATGACGCGAGCGAAGCCCTGAATCTGGGACTGGGACTATCATTCACCAATACTGACTACGACATGCCGGGTTCCCTGACGAAAAGCCAGGTGGAGCAGGACAGGCGACAGGCGGCCAATCAAAACGATGACAGTTCCGAAAAGTATTACAACGTGAACCTGAGGGCTGAATCCCATCTGGGGGCTTTCGGGCGGCTGAGCTTCAATGTTCTCTACGGGAAGAAGGATCTGACGGCCAACTGGGCATCCTACTGGACGCCGACCTACAACAGGAGCATTCTCGATACCTGGGGCCTGACGCCCAAATATGTTCTGGAGAAAGACATTCTGGGACACCGGAACAAATTAACCCTGGGTCTGGATTATTACTACGAGACCCTGGATCAGGACAGGTTCAGTGACCGGGAAAAAAATACGAAGACGGCGACGGTGAATATGGTGAGGGAAAGCCTCGGCTATTATGTCCGGGATGAATTCAGCATTATGAAGGAGCTGATACTGGGCCTGGGCTACCGGACAGAGCGGGCGGAGATCAAGGGCAAGGACGTGAATGTCACGACGAGCACTACAATATTCGACAGCAAGAAGATCCACAACGGAGAGGCCTGGGAGGCTGGGCTTACATATCTCATAGGGAAGAAATCGAAGGTCTTCGCGAAATACTCCACGGTCTACCGCTATCCATTCATCGACGAGCAGGCCGTCTATTCGGGATGGGGGAGCGATGAATTTCTGTATAGCCTTGAAAAGGAAAAAGGGAGAACCGTCGAGGCGGGAACGCAGTTTTATCCGCTGGAAAACCTTTCTTTCGGCCTGACCCTCTTCAGGACCGATATGGAGGATGAAATCGTATACAACAATTCCACCTGGAAGAACGAGAACCTTGACGAGACAAGACATCAGGGGGCGGAATTTTCACTGACATACAAGCTTGAAAAGTGGTTCAGGGTCTACGGCAATTACACGTATCATGATGCTACGTTCAGAAAGGGAGCGAATACGGGCAAGACGGTCCCGCTGGTCCCGCAGAGCAGGGTGAACGCTGGGCTGGACATCTATCTTCCCTATGCGTTCACGCTGCGTCCGGAGATGCGCTACGTATCGGAATGTTTTCAGGGGGGAGACAACTCGAACACGGCCGAGAAAGTCAGGTCCTACACCTTCTACAATATTTACCTGCTTTATCAGCCTGAGTGGAAGCAGTTCAAGCCAACGGCCTTTTTCGGTGTAGAAAATTTCACGGACGAAAAACATGAGCTTATTTCATATAACGCGTATTATCCATATCCCGGGATCACAATCAAGGGAGGCGTATCATTCACCTTTTAGCGGGGTATCTCATTCGGCAGGTTTAGCGATTATTATATCGAGCTTTAGACCAGAGTTTGCGTAAAAGAAACAAGACATGCTCTCTCCGTTGATGGGAGATGTCCCGACATAAAATCCCTCTCCCTTGATGGGGGATTACGTACATGGAACTTGCTTTTCTTTGAAGGGAGAGGGCCAGCTATAGACTCCCTC